>JAABUX010002693.1_pt1 | contig 24709 bp, 22 predicted proteins | sample 5561851 | NCBI WGS metagenome assembly JAABUX01 (sample SAMN10711883, study PRJNA513361) | rock metagenome | isolation source: Antarctica rocks | place: Antarctica: Victoria Land, Richard Nunatak red sandstone | collected 2016-01-03 | reverse complement strand
AGCGTGTAGCGGCTGCAGGCCAGGAAGCGGTACAACCAGCCGGTCCGGCTGGGCTGGCCGCCCAAGAAGGCCACCAGGCGCCCGTCGGAGAAGAACAGCGGCGTGCGCGAGACCGCACGGGAGCCCTCTCCGAAGACGTTGCGCAGGTCGTTCACCGCCAGGGCGGGGCGTGAGAGCGCGCGCGGCTGCGCGCGCAACTGCACAAAGGCCACCACGCAGCCGGAGGTCGTCGGCCGTGGCGTCGGCGTGGCCGTGGCCGTCCTGGTCCCCGTGGCCGTGGACGTCGCGGGCGCCGACGTGGCGGTCCCGGTCGTCGTGGCCGGCACAGCGGTACCGGTGGGCGTATTTACGACCGTATTGGTCGGTGAGTTGGTGGCCGTGTTCGTGGGCGAGTTGGTGGCCGTGTTCGTGGGCGAGTTGGTGGCCGTGTTCGTGGGCGAGTTGGTGGCCGTGCCAATTGACATGCTCGCGGTCGTCGTCGGCACGCTCGTCCCTGTTGCGGTCGCCGGCGACACACCCGTCGCGGTCGCGGTCGCTGGCGACACACCCGTCGCGGTCGCGGTCGCTGGCGACACACCCGTCGCGGTTGCGGTCGCGGTCGGCATGCTCGTCCCCGTCGCGGTTGCCGAACTGGCGCCCGTACTGGTCGGCGCTGGCGTACACGTCGCGGTGGTTGTGGCCGTCCCCGTCGCTGTGGACGACGCCATGGCCGTCGCCGTGGACGAAGCGGCCGGTGTGGTCGTCTGCGTTGCGGTCGTCGTTCCGGTCTGTGTGCCCGTCATCGTGGTCGTCGGGGAGACGGTTTGCGTGCCGGAGAGCGTCGAGGTAGGCATGACAGTCTGCGTGCCGGACATCGTCGCACTCGGCGCAACAGTCTGCGTTCCAGAGACCGTCGCGCTCGCCGTGACAGTCTGCGTTCCAGAGACCGTCGCGCTTGCGGCGACGGTTTGCGTCCCGGACACCGTTGCGTTCGCTGTGACAGTCTGCGTGCCGCACCCCGTGGGCGTGGGGGAACTGCTTTCGCCGGCAAACTGGTAGACGTGGACGTAGTCGAAGTTGGCGGTATAGATCGTGCCGCTCGGCTGCTTGAGGCCCATCGAGACGAGGCCGATTTTGGCGTTCGAGCCCAGGCTGTGGGTCCACACGCCGCCGCGCACGAAGTTGACGCCGTTCTGGCTGGTGTAGGCGCGGTACAACTCCTCGCCGGTGCTGCTATTCGTCGTCTTGACGATGCGCAGGTACGTGTCGTCGCCCGGCGCGCCGTCGACGCCGTTGCCGTAGCCGGTGGCGTCGTGCTTGCCGAACTCGGTCTGGCGCGTCTCGTAGATCGACACGTGCACGAGTTTGACGTAGTTGCTGTTGTCGCTGTAGATAACCAGCCCGGCTTGCGCGTAGAGTTGGCAGCAGCCCTCGGGCGGCAGGTTAAAGTGGACCTTGGTGTCCACGATGTAGTCGCCGGCCGGCGTGGGCTCGGTCAGCACGGAGGCCAGCGGCGGGGGGGTGGACCCCTGGGGCTGCAGGTCGGCCACCTGCGTGTCGAAGTTGAAGCTGCCGCCGCTCACGCTATAGGTGAGGGGCACGGTCATGTCTCCACGCACCCAGGTCCATTGCGGACCGTAGCTGCTGCCATTAAATTCGTCCGACAGCCCGTTGATTTGGGCGCCCAGCTGCTCGGGTTGGGCGAAGACGGGCGTATAGGCGCTGACCTCCCCGGGCTGCGCGGCCGGAGCGGGCCGCGGCGTGTCCGACGCGCCGAAGCCGCCGCGCACCACTGGCCAGCCGTCGGCGCCCCAGTCGAGCGGGTCCATCACGAAGGGGCGCCGCGGCGGCGTCCCGCCTCCCGCCTCCGTAAAGGTGGGGTTGGCGCGCTGGAGGGCGTGCGAGACGTACCAGTCCTGGCCTCCTTCGTCGGTGAAGACCGCGTTGTGCCCGATACCGACCAGGCTGTTGCCGTTGGGCAGCACCACTGGGTCGCCGCCGACGCGGCCACTGAGGAACGAGTTGCCCTCGCGATCCACGTAGGGACCGAGCGCGTGCGGGGCGCGGCCGACGAAGACCCCGTACGAGGTCAGCGCGCCGTTGCAGCAGTTGGTGGCCGAGGCGAACAGGTAGAAGTAGCCGCTGTGCTTGACGACGTAGGCGCCCTCGTAGCGGTTGGCGATGGCGATATCCGTGAGCGGCGCGCGGCCCGTCATCACCTGTGTCTCCGACACGGACGAGGTGAGCCCGTCGGCGGAGAGCAGGCGGGCAGAGAGGCCGCCGTAGAAGCTGCCGTAGAAGATATAGGTCCGCGTCGGGCTGATGGTGTCGTCCGTGACCAGCGCCGAGTCGAAGGTCCAGCGCCTGTCAGTGGCGTTGCAGCAGTGCGGCGGCGCCTCGGGCTCCACCACCGGCGTGGGATCGGCCGTCCAGGGACCCAATGGGGTCGTGCTGGTGACGACGAAGATGGCGCTGCCGTTGGGCGTGTCGGGGCCGGTGTAGTAGAGATAATACTGGTTGTTGATGTAGCGGATGTCGGGCGCCCACGTGTTGTCAGAGGTGAGCCAGCTGGGCCGCGTGGCGGGGGTATCGGTCGACTTGCCCAGCACGTCGCCCCGGTAGGTCCAGTTGACCAGGTCATGCGAGCTGAGCATCTTGATGCGGTGGATAACGAGGTGTCCCGTGCTGTCCCGGTCGTTGTTGTTGAGCGGGCCGCTGGTGCAGTAGGCGTACCAGTCGGTGTCCCCCGCGGTCCGCCCCTGCATGATCGAGGGGTCCGGGCAATCCTCATTGACGCCGGTGCTCATGGGGATGGAGGCATAGATCGGGTTGGTGTAGGTAGCAGTGACCGGGGTCGTGCCGGTGAACGCGTCGGTGGAGGCGCCGCTACGCCCCGCCTGCCTTGCCAGGGTCTGGGCGGTCGCGTGCGCGGAGAGCGGGGTGGGCGCGACGCCAACCGGCGCGGCCAGCGGCATGAGGGCCAGGATGACCGCGGCGAGGATAAACCAGGGGCGGCGGGTGGGGCAAGGGTCGGCCATCGTGCGCGTGCTAGCACGCGCGGCGCCCTGGCGGGCGCGGACTATCGTTGTCAACGGGGTACCGTCCTTCCTGAACTACCGCGTTTAACAGGGGGACTCGCTTGCTTTGCGCCAGGGGCGCGCCACCTCCGCGCGCCCCTCTCAGCGCCGAGCGGATGACGAGACAGAGAGGCGCGCGCTACTCCTATGACCTCCTTATATGTCTATCCTCATCTGTCCGTCCTCCTTCTAACTACATCGTTGCTGGTAGGATAACCCTCAAAACAAGTTAGGTGGATCGCCGTCCGGCGTTTACAACATCGTAAATCCAGCTAATGATAGTGTGAGAAGCATAGCATGGCTACGAAAGGAGTGTCAATCGGTGTCGGACGATGAGTAGGGTCCGCGAAAGGTTGCCGTGCCAACAACTTTTCACGGGCCCGGGATAGGGCCAACGCGGGCGTCATTGGTGGTATGCTGTGGGAATGGTGCGGCAGGCGCCTCTGCCTGCCCACGTGTCACCGGTCCGCTTCCCGCCCCGGTCGCCCGAATTGGTTCTGACACTGCGCGGGCGCGTGGAGGCGCCTGCGTGGGCAGAGGGCAGAGAGCATTGCCCGGTCTTGTTGGCTGTGCCGTTGTGCTGTCGCGCCGCATGGATGAGGTGAGCCGCATGGATGAGGTGAGCCGCCGCCCGGTTTGGTTAGGGAGGAGACAGGCGGCTTGGGCTTGATAGTAGGAGGGAGGCGAACGGCTTCGTGGCGTCGATTAACCCGACAAGGCTGCTCATCGTCCTGCTGACGATCCTGGTAGCGGTGGTCCTGGCCGGGGTCGTGCTCTGGGTGGCGCTGCACTTCATCGCCGACCTCCTCCTGCTGGCCTTTGCCGTCACCCTGGCCTACCTCCTTCACCCTCCCGTCGTCTTTGTGCAGGCGCGCCTGCGCGTCCCGCGGCCCGTCGCCATCCTGCTGCTCTACCTGGCGACGGGCGTGGCCCTGACCCTCCTGGGCTACCTCTTTATCCCGCCGGTAGTGGACCAGGCGCGCGTGCTGCAGGCGCGCCTCCCATCGCTGCTGCACGACATCAACATCAGTTCGTCGGGACTGGAGCGGGAGTTGCAGCAACATGGCGTCACCTTGCCCGTGACCAACGTGGCCGGCAACGCGGCCGGGGCCATCGGTACCGCCGGGCCAGGCGTGCTGGGCGGGGTGCTTGGTCTGGCCGCCTCGGTCGGATCGACCCTGCTCGACATAGGGCTGGTCCTGGTGATGGCGTTCTATCTGATCAACGACCGCGCGACGATCGGTGGTCTCATGTCGGGCCTGGTCCCGCGGCGCTACGCCGTCGGGATGGCCTTTACCGTGCGCAGCGCGGGCGAGATCATCGGGCGCTACGTGCGGGCGCAACTGGCCGTGGCGGCGATGGTTGGCCTGCTTGGCGGCCTGGGTTCAGCCGTCCTGGGCGTCGCGTATGCGCCACTGATCGGCCTGTTCGCTTTCCTGGCCGAGTCCGTCCCGGTGTTGGGACCGATCATCGCTACGGTCCCGGCCGTCCTGATCGCGCTGCTGGAGCAGCCGTGGCCGTGGCGGGCGCTGGCCGTCCTGGTCTGGTTCATCGTGGTGCAGCAACTGGAACAGAACGTCATCATGCCGCGCCTCTCTGGCCATGCCGTGGGCATCCACCCCGTCGCTTCGATCATGGCGGTGCTGATCGGCTTCAGCGTTGGGTCCATTTGGGGCGCCGTGTTCGCCGTGCCGCTGGTCGGCTTCGCGGTCGCGCTCGCGCGCGAGGCGTGGCGCGTCTACAACCTGGTTGAGACGACGGCAACGGGGGCAACGGGGGCAACGGGGGCAACGGGGGCAACGGGGGCGACAGGAGTTCCTAATAATAATGGCGATGGTAGCGCCGCGGACAAAGATCTCGCGCTCGATACGGCCGGGAGCGCGGGGCGCCCGGTGGAGAAGATGTCACGATGATGAGCTTATTCGACGCGCGCGGCCGGCCCCTGGTCATGGTTGCGCTGTGCATAGCGGTGGCGCTGGCCGCCTTGTTCCCTTCCATGACACGGGCAAGCCCCGGTCCAGGAGGCGATGTTCCGGCGCTCAGGGATGCCGTTAGCCGTGCCGGGGACCGCGATGTCGCGGCGAGCGTGGCGCTGACGCTGCCGTCGCCTGGCGGGGCCACGCGGCTGATGGCGGCGGCCGATGACCTCTATCTGGTCACGCCCAACCTGGTGCTCCGCTACACCCTGCATGGGCTGCCCTATGCGTTGCAGTTCACCAACGTGATGCGCTGGCGTGAAGACGACAATAAGGTGGTCATGGGCCAGCCGCTCGACCTGTTCCTTGCTGGCGAGCGGCTGTTGATCCTGGATAGCCTTGGATCGCTGTGGAGCTACGTTGGTCCGACCTTCGAGCGCGTCCTGGCGCCGTTGCGCCTGCAGTCGGACCAGGGGACGCCGGTCGCGGTCCTGTTGCACGGCACGACCCTGCTGCTGCTCGACCCCCAGCGCGGGCAGATCTGGTCGTACGCGCCGGCCGGCGCTGGCGTCGACTCTGGCTACGACACGGTCCCGCGCCCGCTGCTGCCCCGGCCCTCGGCGCTGCTGTCCAAAGCGGTGCGTCTGACGGCCACGGCGACGGCGCTGCTGGCGCTCTGCTCCGACGGCTCCGTGGTGTCGGTCCCATGGGTCCGTCCGCTGGCGGCGCGCCTGCCGATCGCTGACTCGCTGGTGGGCCTGTGGTCGAGCCCGGTCGCGCCGGGCATGCTAGGCGTGACAGGGCAGGACATCCTGGCGCTGGATGCGGCGGGCCAGGTCACGCAGAGACTGCGCCCGAGCGGCCTCGACGGCGAGACCATCGTCGACGTGGCCGAGAGCCCGGCGGGCCAGTTGTACGTCCTCACCGCCACGCGCGTCCTTCTCGTGCACGCGCGGGTCGCCCCTCACCCCCCGACCCCCTCTCCCTGACTGTGGGAGAGGGGGAGACGCCGCTCCAACTCGGGTGAAACACACCCGAATGACGTGGCCCTGGACGGATAGGTGAACCCTTAGACGATGCGCTGGCCGTGGTGGAGGAACTGTTCATGACCCCCCGCTGGCGCCGATCCATCGGGCGTGGTGATCACGTCGGGCGAGTACTGGGCCAGGAAGACGCGGCGCATGCGGTCGGTGGTATTGACCCCGCTGCGATGCAGGGTGACGCTGGAGAAGACGGCGATGCTGCCGGCGGGCACGACCACGATGTCGCCCGGGTCGTCGCCATGATAGCCGATCAGATCGTTGCTGCCCTCCTCCTTGACGTGCGGTACGAGGCCGCGCGACCCGGCGCGGGAGTAGGGCAGGATGTACGTGGTGCCGTTGGCGTCGCTCATGTCGTCGAGGGCGCACCAGAGGCTGACGTACGGCCGGTGCGGCGCGGTCTGCCCGAAGGCCGAGTCCTGGTGCCAGCTGAACTTCATGCCCTGCTCGGCGGCTTTGACCACGTACTGCTCCCAGTAGAGGTAGGCCTCGTCGCCGACGGTGGCGCGGCAGATCTCGGCCGTCAGGTCGCTGAACAGGAACTCGCGCAGGCGCGGGCCGCGGTTGGAGGCCCAGGCGACGAAGTAGCGCCGGTTGCGATGGCTGATGCCGAGCGTGTCCGTGCCCAGCCGGTCCATCTCCGCGTTGGCCTCGTCGACGAAGCGCTGGCACTCATCGCGCAGCAGCCGCAGGTGCTCCTGAGGGATGACGCGCTCCAGGATGAAGAAACCTTCGTCCCGGTACTGCTGCTTTTGCTCCTCGCTCACGCGAACGGTCTGAGTCATGCTCATAGTGTGCTCCTTCCTACCGCTACTCGTCGTCCCTGGTCGTCTTGACCTTGACCCCTTGGTGTGCGCCGACGCCTGGCCCACACAACCCATTATGCGCCCTTTCCCGCGACCATGTCCTCGCACCTGCGCGCGAGTCGTTATCAATTTATGCTATGGAAGAGATGCTCTACCTCCCTCTGGATCGCGATGGCAAAGAGATCGCACGAGGGGTGGCGGCATCCCCTCGTGCCGGGCAAGGTCACGCTGTCGGGCCAGGAGGGGGCCGACGCCCAGGGCTACCAGGAGGTCCAGGTGCGGGCGTTCCTGGCCAGGATACGCGCCGCCGAGGCGGCACAGGAGGCAGAGCGATGAGCACACCCGCGACCACGATGCAGGACGCGCGCGCGGCGGACGCCGGCGCGACGCCGCACGACACCATGTTAATTCAGTGGGACCCCACCGACCGCATCTACGTCGTGACGGTCCCCGAGTTGGAGGGCTGCGCCAGCCACGGCGCCACTTACGCGGAGGCCGCGCGGAACGGCCAGGACGCCATCGAGACGTGGATCGCCACGGCACAGGCGTATGGGGATGCGATCCCGGCGCCGCGGATGCGCGCCTGGCGCGACGAGTTGGGCGCCCTGCCGCCGGCGAAGGTCGCACGGCCCTGACGCGACGGCCCAGAACGGAACCCGGTGACGGAGGGAGTGAGCATGGCAGCGGACGTGTCATGTGCGCAACGGCGCGTGGAGGCGGCGCGGCTGCTCGATAAATACCCGAACGCGCACGCAGGGCCAGCTGCACAGCCTCGACGACACGGTCGTCAAGGACCTGGCGCGCACCTACTCGACTGCTACGGGCCGCGAGCTACAACGGGCGATGATGGAGGGGAGCCCGCACCTTCACGAGCGCACGTCTTGGCATCTGGACGACGACACGCGCCGGACGGTGCGCAGGCTTCGGACGGGAGCTCGAGCCGTGGATGCACGCGGAGGGGGGCCGCAGCGGCAGCCAGGGCTGAGCAGACACCGGGACTGGATGGGGTGCGGCGACGATGCTGGAGAACCTGCTGCAGGAGCAAGGGGGGCCGGGGCGTGGCCAGGACGTCAAGGGCGACGAGGGGCGCGGGGACCTGGAGCGTGATAGCGGACCCGACCGCTGACCGCTGCGGACGCTACCCGGCCCGGAACGCAGCTAGCGGAGGGCCACGTGGCTTGCGGCGATGGGAAGCGGGACCATGGGCCGACACAACCCCGCCTTGGCGGGCGCGAGAAAGAGGGGGCCAGCTGGCGGGGCGGCGACCGCTCCGGCGCCGCTAGGCAAGGCAGTAACCATCCCGATCCGATAGAGCCTGACATGCCGGCGATTCTGCGCGACCGTGGATGAAGCTGCTACGAACTGGACGGATCGACAACTAGAAGTGTTGTATAGACAAAACGCTGGGAGGGACCAAGCGACGCTGCCGGTGATGGGATGGCGGGAATCCTGGTGCGCAGCCATGACGGCAGCCAATTCCAAGGGTCAGGTAAGGCAGGTTGAAGCGAGAAAGCACTCAGCAGCAGGTGCCCAGACAGAGTATCGACCGCGAGTAGCGAAGCGGGCTGTTCAAGGGGAATTGTACGTAAGACAGTACTATTACGTGTGTCTACGACAACGATTGTGCTCTTGGCGTTCCTCCCCCCCCCAGTGATTACAAGCAAACGGTGCCGACTTGGGTCAGAGGCGATTTGTACCGGCATCGTCCCAATGGCAATGGTACGCAATATGCGACCAGTTGCTGCATCAAGGACGCTGAGCGAATCGCTTAGCGGGTCGGCGACGAACACGTGATTTGTAGTGTCATCGAGGGCAATACCCTCGCTAGTGATCCAGTTCGTCCCGCCATGAACTTGGCGCACTATTGCGCCTGTCATGGCATTGATTGCCAACACGCTGCCGATGCGGCCGATAAGCCGGTCTCCGAGCCGCACAATGGATTTACCACTTGGAGTTGGATCCTTCGATGTACCGAAGGCGAAGATATGGCCGTTGCGCCCATCCAGGACCCCTCCAGTGACATTGACATGGAGACGGCGCGACCACAAAATCTTCCCACTTACACCGTCGACAACAGTCATCCAACCTGTTGGGTCGAATACGTAGATATATCCTGATCGGTGATCGAGGGTGAGCGATAGGCGCGTCGAGTAAGCGTTGGGATTGTTCCCATTAGCGACCTTGGCTATCGTGCCCGACTTACTAAGAAAGGGAAGGATGCGCAGAGTCCGGCCTGTGTGGCCATCAAGCATAACCAAGGCCTGCACTGGCGTCGAGAGGGAGTTGACATTGGCCATAGCGAGGAAAACATGGCCTGACCTTGGGCTGACCAGTGCCGCGTTCACAACGTTCATGACGAGGCGAGTGCCTCGCATCCAAGTGGGCCATGGTGGCGGGTTAAGAACAACACCTTTACGCGCATCGATCATGTCGATTTGCTGCATGTTTGGGTCTATCCTGAAAACCCGTTGCGTTGATGGATCGGGTACAAGCACGCCTCCTGCGGCATCAAGAGTAACGCTTCGCACCACGCGACCGGTTCGCATATTGATGATGCGCAGGATAGTACCAGTCGCTGGTCCACTCCACAAACTGGGGCGACCAGAATTGCCTATCGTGGTGATACGTTCGATTACTCCATCATCGACGACAAAGGCGCGACCATCGATTTGAGCCACCGCATTATCAGCAGGACTACCGCTTAGGATTACCCCTATAGGTATTGTATTAAGAAGAGGGGGGCGACTATTGTACTGGAGAAGCAGGATTACCAGTAGGCCGGTCCCGACCAAGATTACTGCGACACCTGCTATAGAATGCCCCCGTGTGAAAAGGTTGAATTCCTTCATAGTGCCCCCTGCGGCGCGCCGCAGCCATCCCGCGTAAAATGGCCGAGTCGGGAGGGTCATCGTCGGCTATTTTCAGACGAGGGTTGGTAAGATTTCAAGAATGCTGTTGGCCGCTTTCAACGCACGGCGTCCTGTCCCGTCTTTTGCCATCGCAAAGGGATGGGCGACGCGGCCCCGGTGGAGGCGCTGCCGAGCCTGCCGGCGGTGACGTGCTCGGATCTGGTGCTCGAAACGGCGGAGCAGATGGGCGTGGAGGAGGCGTACCACAAGGGCGCGGGGGGGGCTGCGCCGCCTAGGCTCTACGCGCCCTCCTACCCCGCCACTGCGGCCGCCGCGCCCGACCCCACGCCCTGGAGTCGCGCATCGCTACGCTGCCTGCCCTCGCCGCCTGAGCGGGGCTTCAACTTAAATGAAACATACCTACATGAAATAATGGCCACGCTGCTGTTCCGCTAAGAAACCGTCGCGATGGTCGCGATAGGTGCTATTGGCATGGCATAGCGAGTGTGCCCTACGATAGTGAGAATAGCGAGGGGTGAGGTGGAATCGACAAGGCTTGTGAATGCGAAGCAGCAAGCCGCGAGATATCCCTTCCCATCAAGGGAAGGGCGCAAAGTCCCGATGCTCACGATACCATGCGCTCCTTGAAGCAACCACAGTTCGTAGGCTTGAGGTGTGTCGATAGGCTGCAAGCCTCGCAAAGCCATCGTTAGGCGCCCATCCTCATGATCATACACCAACGATCCGTGAATCGTTGCCCGGGGGAGAATCCCTTTGACAGGATATATACGCTGACGAGAGTCGAGAGGTAGAGTGACGGCCGGGAGAAGCGACCCATGAGCATGTGGAGAGCCTACGCCTACCCCAGACACAAAGAGGGCATGCACAAGCATCAAGGTTAGCAACACAGCAATTGCGTATACTAGCCCGAGCAAAGGCACATTTACAACCTCGAGAATGCGATTACTCACCCTCCGACTTGGATTTGGAAACATAATAGATTTCGGTTCCCTTCGCTGTTCCCTGTTCGGGTATCAGAGGCGCGAGGCCACACCACAAGGCGCACGGAAGTCTTGTCGCACCTATTTGACCGGTAGGGCATCCCCGCTTTGTTTATAGCGCGGCCCACTAGCAGTATAATCAAGAATAGTATGCTTAGCATTGGTAGAATAGCGCGATGCTAGCTTATCGCTTGCGCGCCGTCGTAAGATACACCACCCAAGCCATCCCTCTCCTCCGAGCAGGAAAACGCCCGCTATCGGCCGCAATGCCCCAATCATCGGTGTGACCATAATCCCTGTCCATGCGTGCAGTGCAGCTAGACAAACCAGGACTGTGGCCGTGACCACGCTTGCGCTATCAGCTTTGCGTGCATGGGCATTGCCATAGCACCCACAGTCAACCGAACGTTTCGTTGTCAGCAGAACAACATCGACGATGAGAAAGCTACAAAAAAGCCCTAGAACGAGGCCAGATGTGACTGCTGGGACCAGGCCGAGGACAAGCATGACGGCGAGGACAAGTTCTGCCCAAGGAACTACATAGCTGGCACCGGCGACGCTCTGTGCAGGTAGGAGATGCTGTTTTCGAAGAGTTGCTGCGAACAGTGCCGGATGCTCTACTTTAGCGAGACCGGAGACGCTTAGGATCGCGGCGAAGTAGAGGTCCAACCCAAAGTGTATGATGGTCATAGTACGAGATCCGTTTCGTTGTTGGGTAGCGACAGGGGAATCGCTACCATGACGTACGCGAGAGATCAGGCTCGCTTCTTAAAGGAGATGCGCAAGAAAGTGCGCTCCGAATCCTTATCGGCCCATGGCTTCAGTGAGATTCTATGGCGAGCTTTCACAATGGGGTCTACTAGATCGAACTCATGCCCGCCATACGCCTTGAGCAAATAGGCGAGGGAGAGGCCATCGTTCTTTCGCTGACCGGCCTCATCGATCCGCTGAAACCGAGGGTCTCCATCGTCGAAGGCGGTAATTTCGATCTCCACTTCGCCCGTGTGGCTACTGTCTTCCCGTGAACTAAGGTCAGGGATCGAAGGAATAAAGCGTTTCATTGAATGCCTCCTGAATGACGACTACGCACAACGCTTGCCCGTGTCGGCTAAACGCTTGGTGTTAGCTAAACACCCGAATGCCCTAGTACACGTTGGCTCAATTAGCTTGGCAATGCATGTGAGTTGCCAAGACACTTCAGTGTCCATGGTTTGCCATGCGACGTCAGTCGCAGGCTGCTGCCGGAACGCAAACGTATCTACGCCAAGCTGTACTAGTTAGGTTGTCGCGAGCACCGCAGCTTTGAGGCGGTGCCCCACAATTTCGATGAGGAAGCACTTACTCGCAACAACAGCCGTTTTGGGGGCATCGACAATTCATGCATCCATTGCACGAGTTTGTGTTCGTGTAGTAGCAGGTGTTACCGGTATACCTGCAGTCGTAGTGCCTGTAAACGTCGACGGTCGTTGCGCAGCAGGAGTTGGCATAGCAACCACTTTGGCCGTTGCAGCCTGTACAAGGAGTACTCCCAGCGCAATAACAGAGGGTGTGATCTAAGACGACGCATATGTTGTTTGGGTTGCCGCAAGGCTCATAGTCCGGTTGGGCATGGACTATCTCTGGTGTTTGTGCAAGGACCTGTGCAGCAGGGATGAAGGCGATAAGCCCCGCCGCTGCTTTGATGAGGGTCTTGCGCGAGTAATGATTCATGCGAAATATCCTCCCCCCGTTACGCTCATCGACGGCTAGAACGACGCTGGTTAGAACGACGGTTGCGAGTCTAGCTTTGCTAGAACGGCATGCCCACTTTGCACGTGGTGACTCGTTCCGGCGCGCCAGCGAAGCTCTGCCTTAGACCGACGAGACCAGACGCGAGAACTTGATGCAATCGCACCATGGCTTCGCTCTGTAGATCCGGGCAAACCTCCCGAGTACGCCTGCTTGTATGCCTGGCCTGCAACCGTCGGCCGCCGGTCTCGGGCTAGCACTCCCGGCAGCGGGACCTCCCCGCTGCATACCTCCACCCTACAGGATGCCAGCGCGCCTGTCAGTGATGTGGGGTCACAAGAATGTGACCCCACATCACTTGCCGTGTCTTGGAAGGGCCAATAGCTGCTGGCTATTCAGCACGCGGATGCCGCGCCGATGCCCTCCGTACGCGATCAGGCCCTGCTGCCGCAGGTCGGGCAGCACGTAGCGGGTGATCGCCTCGCGGCCGACGCCCGCCAGGGGCGCCAGCTCCTCGTGAGTCAGCCACACCATCCGTTCGCGATTGGCTGTCGCCAGGTGCGCCAGGATGTAGGCCACGCGGGCGCGCGCGTCGGCCAGCGTGAGCAGGCCGTAGGCCTCGCGGAGACGCCCGCCGACCAGCGCGATCACACGCAGGGCGAGGTCTGGGTCGTCGCGCAGGGACCGCACGACGGCGCGGCGCGGGAGGCGGTAGACCACGGTCTCGTCGACCAAGGCCTGGGCGCTGGTTGTCGGCACGAAGGCGGCGGTCAGGTCGGTCAGGCCGCACACCTGCCCGTGGTCGAGCAGGGCAACGATCGCCTCCTTGTCGCTCTCCAGGTGGTGATACAGGCGCACCTCGCCCGCCGCGAGGGCGAAAGCGGCCTCGATCTCCTGGTCGGGCTGCCACAGGAGGTCGTCGTGACCGAGGACCTGACGGCTGCTGGCCGCCGCGAGGGGGGCGAGGACCTCCTCGGGGACCGCGCGGAAGAGGGGGATGCGGCGCAACGACGCAGTTGTGACTCTCCGCTCAGCGGCTCCTTGCTCTACGTGAGGGCGCATGGATGTGCTCCTTCCTGGCTATGCGTGCGCTCCAGGGTCACGGTCTTCCACTGGACGAAGCCGGCCACGTCGAGATCAATGAGGTGGCCATAGGCCTCGGGCTCCAGGAGCTTGCCGAACACGACCGACGATCCAAGGTGGCGCCGGTCGCGCCACCCATTCCCTGCCACGATGCGCGGCAGGGAGCGAACGAGAGAGAAGAACGATCAGGCGCCTATCCCGCCTCGCGGTGATGTTTCATCGCTCAACCGCGGGCCACGATCACCGGCCCCGGTTGGCGTATTCCTAGTGTCACACGACCTGACGGGCTTGCCTAGCCCCGTAGCGGGTGATTTTTTGTCCCCCTACCCCCCCGTAGCGGGGGTCTCAGGTCCCCCATTGCCGCCCGTCTCCAAGGCGTCTTGCTCAGCGCGTGCCTGTGCCTCGCCCCCACGATACACACGGCCGAACACGCGGCGCGAGGGGACCTCAAACTCGTGCAGGATGATGTGCACGTGCTTGCGCACCGTCTCCTCGCTGATAGAGAGCCGTTCGCCAATTTCGGCGTTGGTGTACCCATCGGCCAGCAGCGCGGCTACCTCCCATTGGCGGTGTGTCAGCGGTGGGGGCGAGCCCGTGGGCGGGCGCGTCCAGACGGCCCGTTGCTCGGGCGTGAGCACCAACCCCTCGACGCGCGCTCCCCGCCGGCGCTCCAGCGCCGTGCGCAGCGTCGCCAGCACGATGGGGCTGGCCACCAGCACGTCGTCTTCCACGACCAGCATCAGCGCCCGCCGTACGGTTTTAGGGCGCAGTTCCTCCCACACGAGATAGCCCCTGATCCCCTGGTCATGGAGCGTGATCAGCGCGGCGCCATCCAACGTCGCGGTGGCCCCCAGCAGGATGATTTTGCTGTCCGGGCTCAGGACGCGCAGGTCGCGGACGAGTGGGACCGGTAGCCGGGCGGCGAGGTCAGCGTCCACGAGCAGCACCGTGGGGTGGCGTCCTGCCAGGATGCTGAGCGGCTGCGTCGGATCGATGTCGCCGACGATGTGCACAGCGGACAGTGGGGCCAGGGCATCGCGCAGCGCATCCCATTGACGATGCGCGGAGCGGACGAGTACGAGCGTCAGAGCGGATTGCACGTTGACTACCTTTCTCGCAGCGGCCGGGGCGACGTTTTCTACGTCGAGGGCGCCGCTGCACTCCCCCTTACCAGCTAGTTGCGTGACAGGACCCAAACCGGATATGACGCCGCACCCAATCCTTGATTATGGTGTCGTCCGGACCGCATAGGGCGACGACGGGACCGCCACCCTCCGTCTGGCCGCTGCCCGCCTCGCTTATCCGCGCGGTCGCCCCCGACGAGGTGGCGATGCAGGCGCCCCCGCCCCTCGCGAGGGCGAAGACCGTATCAATCGCGTCGTCAGGCTGCCACAAGATGTCGCCGTGGCCGCGGACCCGCGCCGGGTACTGGCCGCCGCGAGGGCCGCGCCCGACAGGCCCAGGGCGAGGGCCACCGAGCGCGCAAGGGGCAGCGGATCAAGCATGGGCATGGCGGCGGTGCGCAGGCCGGCCATGCCCGTGTAGTGCATGCCGACAATGGCGCCGCCCACGGCCGCGGCGGCGGCGAGGAGCGCGCCCTGCCGCACCGGGCGGCGCGCGGCGAGGGCCAGCCCGGCGCCGGACCCGCCGAGGGCCACGCCCAGGGCGAGGGCGACGACCACGGCGTCGTAGGTCACGGGGAGCGGCAGGCGATAGGCCAGCATGGCGACGACGTGCATGGCCCAGATGCCAAGGCCCAGGGCGAGCGCGGCGCCCGTCAACCAGAGCGTCCGCGCCCGGCCATGGGCGCCCGCCGCGGGACCCGCGAGATTGAGGCAGGCCCCCGCGGCGAGGAGCGCGATCAGGAGGGAGAGGACGACCAGCCAGCCGTCGTAGACGGGCCGCGGGTCGTCGATGGCCGCGGAGAGGATCGTGATGGGCATGCGCGGGTCGCCTCCCCGCGCCGGGTCCGCCCGGGTCGGGGAGCGCGGGGAGCCCCGGCCGGCTGCTTGCGGATAGTATAACACGAGCGGTCGCGGCGCCGCTGCCGCACGACGAGATCGAGGGTGCACCTCAAAATAGTGGAATGCGGCCGAACGGGCCTGCGACTGCGGTCGCATGGCACACCACCGCGCTGGACTGGGACCGGCCGCGGCTGGTCGGGGGCCAGTCAGCCAGGGGCCGACTGCGGTCGGGTGTGGGTCGCCGTCACCCCGCTCCTGGCCCCGTTCTGACACCGCAGTGTCCGTCTTTTGCCATGCGACCGCAGTCGCAGGTTGGATTCCACTATTTTGAGGTGCACCCCGAGACCGAGCTGCTGGGTGTCGACGAGCTGGCGCGGCGGGCTGGCCTGAGCGCGTCGCGGCTAAGCCGGCTCTTCGAGGAGCAGCTGGGCGTCTCGCTGACGGCCTTCCGCAACCGACAGCGGCTCGAACGCTTCCCGCGGCTGTACGGGCGCGGCCGGCGCGTCACCATGCTCCAGGCGGCGCTGGACGCCAAGGTCGGCAACGACGCGCGGTTCTACCGCGTCTTCACCCGGCGCGGTACCGGCGCGACCAGGGATAGCGCCTGCTCGACTGGTGCGCTGGTTAGCGGTTGGTGAACCAGGTGCTATAGTCGTCGACAAGGTCGTGATTGGGCGACGTGGTATCCTCGGCCGTCAGGTCGCACAGGGGGACGCTCGAGACGCCGCGCCCGTGCGTCACGGAGACGATGATGCCGTAGGTTTCATCCAAGAAAGTGATGCCCGTGACGCGCAGGCGATCTCCCTGACGCATGGGTCCGTACTCGTTGTCGGAGAGGGTGGCGGCAAAAGGGAAGGTAAGATGCGCCTCCAGATGCCTTTGCCAGGCCGCGAACACGGCCGCCTCGTCGCGTCCTTCGGCGCTCGACACGACCCGTTGGATGTTCCTCCCCTGCTCACCGCCAAGGCTGAACCACGTATAGCGGGGCGCAAGCTCCGCTTTGACGGCGGCCACGTCGTGTTCGCTGTCCCGCGCGTCCGTGACCATCACATCCCCGACCTCCAGGCACATCTGCGTCCAGTCCAGGCCCTCTTCCTCGCACCGCTCGATGACCTCGGGCGCCATGCTCCGCAAGGTGATGCTATCCCACTGGATGTCCAGTGTCGGCGGCTGCTCCCCTGGGTGGATGCCGATGACGCGCCCCTGCCATCCTCCGAGATCGGCGCCCATGTCAGGGTCGGACACTCCCGACCGCACCACGACTATGTCCCCAACAGAGACATCAGAACTGCTCATGGTCTGTTCCCGCACCTGTGATTCTCTCGCCGTCCATTATGTTGTGTATTGCCTGCCAGGTTCATCGCTTGCGTCTCCTTGCGCCGGGCCGCGGGGGCCTGGGTAGTGAAGAGTAGATAATCGTCGGCAACTCATCCGCGTCATCGTCGTCGGGGTCCGTGCTAGCGGCTGATGATGGCGCCGGCGGCCCGGTAGCGATCCAGTAGATGGCCACTGCGGCGAAGACGACGACCACGATGGTGGCCTCGAACGTGCTGACCGCGAAAATATGGGCCAGCAGGGACCCCAACGCCAAGGCCACGGTGGCCGCCACCGCGATGATGGCCACCAAGAGCAACAGAAACAGCACAAGCAGTATCGCCATGCTCGCTTTCTTCCCCCTCGTTCTCCCATGTCCTCATCGCATGGTATCATGTCGCTGCCGCCGGCACGTCGCAATGTGCAAGAATAAGACGTATGAGCGATATTCTCGACGACCTTGCAGCCCGATTGCGGCGCCACACCCTCGATGAAGCCATCGCGCTGGTCCGCAACTTCTTGACCGGCCTGGACGAGCATCAGCACAAACGGTTCCTCGCCCTGCTCACAGAGGGCACGGGCTCTGCCTTGCTGCTCACAGAGGGCACGGGCTCTCTCATCGCTGCCATGGAGACAACGGAAGGCTCGGATAACACCGAGGGCCTTCTGGAACGCATCGAAGATTTCTACGAGGAGCTCGCCGCCGAGCAATCCGCACGGGAGGACGAGGAGGAGGCCTCCTATGACGAGTACGACGGATATGGTCTCCCCGACGATGATGGCCGCATCGAGGAGTTGGTTGAACTGTTCGCCGCCGCCACGCGCCTGTTCCAGGCAGGCCGCTTCGCCGAAGCGGCCGACGCTTATGTCGCTCTCTTCGGTCTCTTCGAATTCACGGGCGATCGCTTCAATGGCGCTCGTCCCGACCCTGCCGACCCTCTGGCTGTCATGACGCCGCGCATTGATGATGCCATGAAAGGCAACATGTTCGTGGCGATCGGCGAGAGCGGTTCCGAGCCTGCTCCGAGGGCTATCACCGTCTCGGCCAGCACGGACCACTATGGGCCCGTTCGCTACGCCCTCCTCGACGCCTGGCAGGACCATCCCGCGTGGATGGCGGCCCTGGAGACCGCGCTCGTCGAGCAGTCCAGGTCGCCATCCGCCCAAAACTCCTTCTCCTTCGGCCTGCCGCATCCCGGCCACCTGCTGCGAGAGTGCTACCATCGCTACCGGGATGTGCCCGCCTACGAGGCGCTGTGCTGGGAGGTCGGGCCGCCCCAGGGTTGGCCGTACGAGGATCTGGTTGGGCTGCTCCGGGAGCAGGAACGGTGGGACGAATCGCTGGCCTGGACGGACGATGGCCTGGCCCGCTTGCCAGGCGACAGCAGCTACCGCTTGCCCCTCCAGGAGGCGCGCGGGCAGGCATTGATGCGCCTGCACCGACCAGGCGATGCATTGGAGGCGTTCCACGCCCTGTTCAGGCAACGACGCACGACGGAGGTCTATCTTCAACTGCGCGAGGCGGCACGGGCCATTGACCGCTGGCAAGACGTGTACCCCCACCTCGTCGGTGAGATGCGACAGTACGTGCTGACGGACCTCCATAACATCCGCTACGCTGGTCCCGCCAGCGCCGTCGCCGGGCTGCTCGGCTTCGCCTATCTGCTGGAGGGCGATTGGCAAGCGGCCATCGCCTGGGCCACCGACGCGGCGCTGCCGGCGGTCTGGAACGCCACGGATGACGCGCCGCACATCGTCGCCGCCGGGCTGCTGCGCATGGGGCTGACGGCCGGGGGACAACAGCCGGACGACGCGCTGGCTCAGGTCACGCGGAGCGCGCCGAAGATCATCCAGGAACACGGCGATCTGCTGGAGCCTGTCGCCCGATCACTCCCCTCCGGCCCTGTCCTGGACGGCGTCGTGCGTCTCTATGAGCGATTGATCGAGGGAGCCATCGGGGCGAAGGGGCGCGGCGGCTACGCCCTGGTGGCCCGCTACTGCGCCATCATCCGCTCCATCCGGCGCCTGCAAGGCCGCCCGGCCGATTTCGACCGCTACTACCAGGGGCTGCTGGCCACCTATACGCGCTACTCGGCTCTCAAAGACGAGTTGCGGACGGCGATCGAGGGAGTGGGCTACAAACGGACGCGGCGATAGCGCGCCGTACAGGCGCCGTTCGGTAACAGGGGGGACTATACGGCGGCTAACCAGACCAGGCGGTAGGGCGCCAGCGCGAGGTCGTCCCGTGGGGCGATGCGTTCGCCGCTCACGAGGTCGGTGACGGCATCATCCAGGCCGTAGAGCCGCAGTTCGTTGGCCGCGACGGTCTGCTCCCTCTCGCTAAAATTGACCAGCGCCAGCACGCGCTCACTCTCGTGGTAACGCGCGTAGCCGAAGACGTGCCCGTTGCCCGTCTCGATCACCTCGGTCTCGCCGGCGGCGAGGACAGGGCAGGCTTTGCGCAGGCGGATCAGGCGGGCCAACCCGTCGTAGATGCGTCCCTCCACGCCGTCCGGATCGCGGCGCCGCGCCACCCTTGCCCAGTCGGTGACGGGCCGGTGCGCCCAGCGGCTATCGCCGGCCTCGGCCGGGTCGTCGCGATAGCCATAGTCGTTGAGCCTGCCCACCTCGTCGCCCAGGTAAAGCAGCGGGACGCCGCCGATGGACAGCACGATGCCGTACAGCAGCAGGATGCGCGCGATGCTCAGATCGACCTCCGCGGCGTCGCCATCGAGCAGCGCCCGTTCCAGGCCGGCCAGCGAGGCGCAGGTCCCGGAAATGCGCGCGTCTCCCGTGCGGGGGTTTTCCTGGAAGGGCAGCCCGCGGGCAAAGCTGCCTGGGAAGCGTCCGGTGTAGAAGGCGTTGAGGAACTGACGGTGGCCGACGGGGTCGATGCCGAGCCGGGCGGCGGCGCCGTCGTCGAAGGTCCAGCCGATGTCGTCGTGCGACCGCACGTAGTTGACCCAGGCGCAGCGGGGAGCGATGTGCAGGTGCTCGCGCATCGAGAGTTGCAGCAGGCGCGCCTCGCGCGTGGCCAGGGACTCCCACAGCAGGGCCATCAACAAGGGGTTGTAGGAGAGCTGGCACTCCCGCTCGCCGATGTATCTGGCCACTTCGTCAGGATGCACGATGGCCTCGGACTTGAACAGCAGGGCCGGGGCGGCGATGCGCGCGACGAGGTTGAACGCCTGCACCACCATATGCGCCTCGGGTAGGCTCTCGCAGGTCGTCCCCAACTCTTTCCAGATAAAGGCCAGAGCGTCCAGGCGCAGCACCTCCACGCCCTGGTTGGCCAGGAACAGCATCTCTTCGGCCATGCGGTTGAAGACGGCGGGGTTGCGGTAGTTGAGGTCCCACTGGAAGCTGTTGAAGGTGGTCCACACCCAGCGCTCGGCGTCGGGAAAGTAGGTAAAGCTGCCGGGGCGCTGGTCGGGGAAGATATCGCGCAGGCGCCGCTGGAAGGCGTCCGGCAGGGAGCGGTCGGGGAACATATAGTAGTAGTCCTGGAACTCGGGGTCGCCCGCGCGGGCGCGGCGCGCCCAGGCGTGCTCATCCGAGGTGTGGTTGAAGACGAAGTCGAGTACCAGGCTGATGCCGTTGCGCCGCAGTTCCGCGGCCAGGGCGTCCAGCTCGGCCATGGTCCCCAGCGCCGGGTTGACCTCGCGGTAGCTGCTGATGGCGTAGCCGCCATCATTGTTGCCCGGAGGCGAGAGGAAGAGGGGCATCAGGTGCAGATAGGTCACGCCCAGCTCTGTCAGGTAGGGAATCCGGTCGCGCAGGCCCTCCAGCGTGCCCGCGAAGCGGTCGACGTAGCACACGGCGCCGATGGCCTGCTGTGAGCGATACCAGTAGGGGTCGCGCGCGCGTTGGGCATCCAGAGCCTTGAGGTCGGGCGACCGGGCCAGCCACAGGCGCGCCGCCGTGAGCAGCAGATCCTCCAGGTGGTAGAAAAAGTCGTAGTGCCCGCCGTACAGGCGCAGCAGCAGCCCGAACAGGTCGCCGAAGTGGGTTTCCAGGCGATCCTTGAAGGCCTGCCACTCAGCCGTTCCCGCGGCCGTTCCGGTGATAGCGGCCGCATGGGCGTCCAGGCGCGGCAGCAGGCGGGTGAGCGAGACGTCGACGCGTCTGTCTCCGGTTGTCATAGCAGCATGTCCTTCTGAGGTAAGGGAGCTACTGTCTCCCATCATTTCATCGCCTACAGTCTAGCGTACCCCACGCTCCATGCCCCGCGCCCCTCCCACGACTAAAGTGGGCCAGCAGGAAGGCCCTGCATGTGATACGATAGTTGCGACCGAACGGACTCGCGGAGGACCAAACGCATGGCACAGGTAGCTACATGGACGACGACCTATCACGTACCCGATTCGCTGCTGAGCGACACGGAGGACAGCATCGTGGGGACGGAGTGGCATCAGGAAGCCATCTGGAGCCTGGCCGATATGCTGCGCGACGTCGCCGTCCAGCGCGGCGCCGCGTGGGGCGTGTGTGAGCAAGTCGCCCTCGTCGGGCTGCGCCATGAGGACGGGACGGATTACGACCCGCGCCCCGACGTGATGGTGCTGCGGCGCCCCTTACTAAGCGGGAACCTCGCATCCGTGCGCGTCGCAGACGTTGGGGCGCCATTGTTCGTGATGGAGGTGGCGAGCGAGTCGACGCAGACCAATGATCGGGGCGACAAGCGACAGGCCTACGCCGCAGTCGGCGTGGCCGAGTACATCGTCTTCGATCCCTCCGGTGATATCCTGCCGAGACCATTGCTGGCCTGGCGGCTGTCGTCGGGGACTTATGTGCCGTGGCATCCCGACGAGGACGGCTGGTGGCATAGCTCGGCGCTTGACGTGTCGCTCCGAGCAACGCAACTCCTGCTTGGTGTACGTGATCGCGACGGCACGGTCATCGCGCCCACGGGCGAGGTGCGACGGCGGGCGCGGAACCTGGAACAGCGCCTGCGCGATATGGAGCAAGCGCGGGTTGATGCCGAGCGGGCGCGAGACGACGAGACGCGCCGGCGGGTCGAACTGGAAGAACAATTGCGCCGGCTGCAACAGGAGCGTGACGGCAGGTAACAGGTGACGGCAGGTAGCGGGTTAATGACAGGAGCGCATGTGAGAGGACGCAGGTCACGGGCGGTCGTCCGGGTGGCCATGGTCCTTGGGCTGATGATCGTGGCCCAAGGCGTGTGGATGCGCGCCACCGTCGTGGCCGGCCCCGTCCCGCGTCTCGCGACGGTCCGGACTTGGGCGTTCGCGATCGGCAACGGCGCGCTCTCCGGGCTACGTGCCCGGCGCGCCGGCCCTTTCGACCTGGTGGTGGTCGACGGAGAAGGAACGACCGCGGCCCAGGTCGCCCAACTGCGGCGCACAGGCACGACAACCGTCCTGGCCTACCTCAGCGTCGGCACGATCGAGCCGTACCGCTCCTGGTATCGGGCGGCGGCTCCGTATCGCCTGGCTTACTGGCGGCAGTGGGGCGAGTGGTACGCCGACGTGTCCAGGGCCGGCTACCGCGACCTCATCCTGCACGCCGTCGCGCCGGGCATGCTGGCCAAGGGCTTCGACGGCCTGTTTCTGGACAACACCGCTATGATCGGCGACTATCCCGCGCAGGCAGCTGGTATGGCGGCGCTGGTGCGCGGTCTCTCCGCGCTGGCGCATACGCGCCATGGCCGATACGAGCGCGGCCTCCTCTTCACGCAAAATGGGGAGGATACTATCGGTCCGATGGTGCGCTACCTGGACGGCTGGAATCGCGAGGACGTGACGAGCACCTACGACGCCGACAGGCATGCCTACGTCCGTCAATCGCCCGGCGATGTGCGGGCCGCCATGGAGGCGCTGCGCCGGCTGCGCGGCGATGGCTTGCTGGTCACGGCCACGGACTACACTGCTCCGGGGGACGCGGCGGCGACGCGCGCAGCCGTCCGCAACGCCTGCGCGAGCGGCGCCTTGCCGTTCGTGAGCGACATCGGCCTCTCGCGTCTGCCCGCGCACGCCTTCCATTGTTTGTAGAGCGCCAGGCATGATCGTCATGACGGAGCGCCATGTCATCGTCGCGCACTGCTAACGCCGGGCGCCGATGACCCATGCTATCCTGACGTCAGACAGAACTGTAGGGAGCGTAACGGAGCGTATTGAAACACGCGGAAGGACCCACTATATGATGCGGAATATGGTGCGGACAGCAACGTGGACGACGACCTATCGCGTCCCCGACTCGCTGCCGAGCGATACGGAGGACAGCGTCGTGGGGACGGAGTGGCATCAGGAAGCAATTGGCGCCCTGGCCGACATGCTACGAGCCGTTGCCGACCGCAGGGGCGTCGCCTGGGGAGTGTGTGAGCAGGTCGCCTTGGTCGGGCTGACGCATAAGAATAAGACGGACTATAATCCGCGACCGGACGTAATGGTGCTGCGGCAGCCTTTATCGAGCGGCGGCCTCGCGTCCGTGCGCATCGCCGACGTCGGCGCGCCGCTGTTCGTAGCCGAGGCGGCGAGCGACTCGACGAAGGCCAACGACCAGGGCGACAAGCGGCAGGCCTACGCCGCCGTCGGTGTGCCCGAGTACGTCGTCTTCGACCCCTCCAGCGATGTTCTATCCACTCCGTTGCTGGCCTGGCGGCTGGCGGCGGGGACCTACGTCCCGTGGCGTCCTGACAGGGGCGGATGGTGGCACAGCGCCTCGCTCGACGTGTCGTTCCGGGCCACACAGCCTTTCCTCAGCATGCGCGACCGCGATGGGACGCCCGTCGAGCTATCTCGCGAGGTCCGGCGGCGTAACTGGCAACTGGAGCAGGACCTTGGAGAAACCGCGCGGCGCCTCGCCGACATGGAGCGGGCACGAGCCGAGGAGGCGCGGGCACGAGCCGAGGAAGCGCGGCAGAGGGCGTCGCTGGAGCAACGGCTGGCCGATGCCGAGGAACAACTGCGCCGTTTGCGCGGAGAGAGTGACGAGTGACGGGTCTCCCGACGGCTTGGTGAGCCTGTCGCGCGCGGTCAAGAGACCCAACCCGCACCGTCGATCCTGGCGATGCCGTGATGTGGTTCGATGGACATCCATTGCCCGCTGCTGGCGCGGGGACCCCACGTTTGTTCGACCCATAGCGCGTTGCTGCCGACGCAGGGCGCGATGTGGACCGCCCCGATGAGGTAGTACGGCTGGTACAGCTGCTCCGGTCGGCGCCGCTCCAGCGCCCGCGGCGCGACCTCGACCTCAGCAATGCCGTTGCCATCAATCTTTGCCACGGTCGTCCGCCCGCGCCGTAGAGCGCGGGGCGCGAGGCAAGTGTAGATGGCATGGTTTGATGCGGCCGATCTCTACTACGGGGATGCGCATCCGGTTGTCTCGCAGGGCGATATCGTCCTGACCCCCAGCGGCGTCCTCATTGGGCCTTCCGCGATCTCTCCCGCGCGGACGAGATCAGCCGGGCGGTTGGCCACCGCATTCAGGAGGTTCTCGCCCTCGACGCGCCCAGAGGCCGGCTGCGCATTGGCATTATCCTGGATAGTGGCGACCAACTTACCCTCGCAGGCTCCGCTACCCCCGCGCCGCCCGCCACCGCGCCGCGGCGCCAGGGACCTGTTCGCGCTTAGCGCAGGTGAGCGCGGGTGATAGCGTGTCTCGACGCTAGACCTCCATGATGACGGGCAGCACCATGGGGCGCTTGCCGGTCTCGTGCAGCACGTAGGCGGCCACGGCGTCCTTGATCAGGTCCTGGGCCAGTTTTGTCTCCACCGCGCCGCGGCGGCGGCGCTCCAGCGCGCGGCGCACGCGTTCGCGCATCTCCGCGGCCAGCGCGCCGCCCGCGTCGTCCGGCACCCCGCGCATCACCATGTCCGGCTCGCCGATCAGCCGCCCGCTCTCGCGTTCAAGGGCCACGGAGACGACCACCAGCCCCTCGTCGGCCAGGGCGCGCCGGTCGCGCAACACCACGCTGGTGACCTTGCCCACGGTCA
>JAABUX010002692.1_pt1 | contig 24717 bp, 24 predicted proteins | sample 5561851 | NCBI WGS metagenome assembly JAABUX01 (sample SAMN10711883, study PRJNA513361) | rock metagenome | isolation source: Antarctica rocks | place: Antarctica: Victoria Land, Richard Nunatak red sandstone | collected 2016-01-03 | reverse complement strand
CCGTGTGCTCCGTCCGAGTGATCGCAACCGTCATGCCAGCCCCCACCATCATGGAAGCAAATCAAGGCACACCCCGCCAAGCCGCTCCTACTCACGTTTGAGTCAGAGCACAGGGCCGTTGGTATAAGTCGGGGTGAAAGGGTCAGAACGCCTGCCCACCGATGCAGGAGAGAGGCGGCAAACAAGCGCCGGCAGGGCAGCTAGCACACAAGGGGTCCGTATGCTTAAGCGCCTGCTTCGACAGAACTACCACCAGTCCATCAAGCCGGCCCTAGTCAGGCATCGGTTCGCGACGGCGAAGTCGGTGCTTCAGCTCGAGTTCCACGGCGAAGGCATCGGCTTTTTTGCTCAGCTTTCTGCTGTCCTACAGGTTTTCCACGTAACTGGGGCAAAACCCCGGGCACGCAGTTGCAGCAGAACAAAGGTCAGAGTGGGTCGGTAACTCTACCACCCTGAATCTATGCGGCTTTCTTCGTTCTTTTAGTGATATAGATTGGAAGGCGGTTCGTCTTTGCCCGGGGATTTGCCCCAGTTACTTTTCCACCATGCCGAGGCTCGCCACCTCATTCCGGTGGTCAAGCTTTCCAGCCCGAACTACCTCGACCGTGACAGAGGCGACGACTGGCTCCAGTATCACTTCGATCACCCTATCCCCGCGAGACCCTTAAAGCCCGGGAGCTGCCGCGCCCTCAGGATCGGCAATATCAGCGAGATGCCGGATTTCGCCTCCGACCTTACACTTGCTGAGGCACATACGCTATTTTTCCAGCATGTTCGGGTAAAGCGGGATGTCGAGGCAGCCGTGGACACTTTTTGCCGGGCGCACCTGATCGGGGCCAGCACCCTGGGCATCCATTACCGGGGAACCGACAAGGGCGAAGAGACGGCGCTGGTCGGCTACGAGGCAGCGTTCTCGAAGATCGCCACGGTCCTGATGCAGCGGCCCGGCGTGACGAACCTGTTCATCGCCAGCGACGAGCAGGAGTTCATCGACCGCAGCGCCGGCCATTTCCCGCATCTGCCGGTTATCACGTTCAATGACTCTATCCGAAGCCAGGATGGGCGTCCTATCCACCTCGGGCAGCGTGCGCCAGGGAACTACCTGATGGGCCGGGATGCCCTGATGAACTTGCTGCTGCTCTCACGCTGCGGCGCAGTCGCCCGCACGACGTCCTTCCTCTCCGCCTGGTCGTCGATTTTCACCCCTGGCCTACTCGTGTTCCTCCTCAACGTGCCCTATCCAGGAAAGCTTTGGTTTCCCGAACGGGAAATCATCAAAACCGCGACGATTATTAAGGGTCACGCCAGCGCAGCCTCATCCAGCGCGCCATTGGCGAGATACCACTGATACGTCTTCTCGATTCCAATCGACGGCCGGATGGAGGCCGACCACCCCAGGTTGCGCAGCTTCTCGCTGCTCATTAGCTTTGCAGGTGTGCCGTCGGGCTTGGTCAAGTCGTTGACGATGCCGCCCGCAAACCCCACGATCGAGCAAACCAAGCGCGTGAGGTCGAGGATGCTGATGTCCTTGCCGGCGCCAACGTTGACATGCCCGTCGTCCGAGTACGTCTTCATCAGGTGGACGCAGGCAACGGCGAGGTCATCGACGTAGAGGAACTCGCGTCGCGGCGTTCCGGTGCCCCAAACCGTGATGGTGTGTTCGCGTCGCAGCTTTGCCTCATGCGCCTTGCGGATCAACGCCGGCATCACGTGGCTGGACGACAGGTCGAAGTTGTCGCCGGGCCCATACGGGTTGGTGGGCATGGCGGCGATGAAGTCGCAGCCGTGCTGGCGGCGATAGGCCTGCACCAGCTTGATGCCGGCGATCTTCGCCACCGCGTACCACTCGTTCGTCGGTTCGAGGCTGCCGGACAGCAGCGCATCCTCGGTGATCGGCAAGGCCGCATGTTTCGGGTAGATGCACGATGATCCCAGGAACAGCAACTTGGCCGTCGCGGCGCGATAGGCCGCCTCGATGATGTTCGCTTCGATCATCAGGTTGTCGTAGAGGAAATCCACGGGATGGCGCTGATTGGCAAGGATGCTGCCCACCTTTGCCGCAGCGATGATGATGGCGTCGGGCCGGCGCCGCATCATCCAGGCTTCGACGTCCGACTGACGCCTGAGGTCAAGCTCATCCCGCGTAACGGCCAGCAACTCGCAGCCCTCGCCGGCGAGGGCACGCATCAGGGCCGAGCCGACCATGCCGCGGTGGCCAGCCACCCAGATCCACTTTCCAGCAAGTGGGAATACCGTGCCGTGGTCCATCGCAAACTCCGCTCCATCGCCCCCATGACGTGCGGCACTACAGGCTTAGGGCATTTCTGCTGCAAAAGGGCGCGTGGGACTTTTCGCATACATCTCCCTGAATACATCAATAGGAAACGTTGTCGCTGAATGTCTCGGCCTAAAATAACCCTTCGATCATCCCCGCGGCATCCAAGCGGATCGAATTGGCAGCCGGCGTCCGTGGCAGCCCAGGCATCGTCATGATGTCCCCGCACACCGCAACGACAAAGCCGGCGCCGGCCGATAGGCGCACCTCACGCACCGGCAGCACATGGCCGCTGGGTGCGCCCATCCGCGCCGGGTCGGACGTGAAGCTGTATTGGGTTTTTGCGATGCAGACCGGAAGCCCGCCGAACCCGGCCGCCTCGTAACCCGCGAGCCGCTTGGCGACTGGCGCCGGGACCTGGACGTCGCTGGCGCCATAGATTTCACGTGCAATGGTCCGGATTTTGTCGGTCAGCGTCAGGTCATCCGGGTAAAGCGGCCGGTATTGCGACGGCCCGGCGTCGATCCGCCCCAGCACGGCATGGGCCAGGTCCTCGGCCCCGGCCGCGCCATCGGACCAATGGGTGCACATCACGGCATCCACGCCGCGCGCCGCCATGGCGCCGTGCACGACGGCGAACTCCGCATCCGTGTCGGAGGTGAAGCGGTTGAGCGCGACCACGACCGGCAGGCCGAACTTGCCCATGTTCTCGACATGGCGGTCGAGGTTGGCCAGGCCGCGGGCGACCGCCGCCGGGTCCTCCCGCGAGAGGTCGGCCTTGGCGACGCCGCCGTGCATCTTCAGCGCCCGCAGGGTCGCCACCACCACGCAGCACGCCGGCCGCAGCCCGGCCACCCGGCACTTGATGTCGAGGAACTTCTCGCCGCCCAGGTCCGCACCGAACCCAGCCTCCGTCACCACCACGTCGGCCAGCTTCAACCCGAGCCGCGTCGCGATCACCGAGTTGCAGCCATGGGCGATGTTGGCGAACGGCCCGCCATGGATCAGCGCGGGGGAGCCCTCCAGCGTCTGCACCAGGTTGGGTGCGAACGCGTCCCGCAGCAGCGCCGCCATGGCGCCGTCGGCCTGCAGCTCGCGCGCCGTTATGGCCGTCCCGTCCCGGCGGTTGGCGACCTGGATGCGGCCGAGGCGGTCCTGCAGGTCGGCCAGGTCGCGTGCCAGGCAGAACACCGCCATGACCTCGCTGGCGACGGTGATGTCGAAGCCGTCTTCCCGCGGCGCTCCGTTGGCGATGCCGCCAAGCCCGTTGACGATGCCCCGCAGCGCCCGGTCGTTCATGTCCAGCGCGCGGCGCCAGGTGACCCGGCGCGGGTCGATGCCGAGGGCATTGCCCCAGTACATGTGATTGTCCATCAGCGCCGCCAGCAGGTTGTTGGCCGCGGTGATGGCGTGGAAGTCCCCGGTGAAGTGCAGGTTGATCTCATCCATTGGCGCCACCTGCGCCCGGCCCCCCCCAGTCGCGCCGCCCTTCACGCCAAAACAGGGTCCGAGCGACGGCTCCCGCAGGCAGATCATGGTGCGGCGGCCGATGCGGTTCAGGGCGTCACCCAGGCCGATGGTGGTGGTGGTCTTGCCCTCCCCGGCGGAGGTCGGGCTGATGCCGGTCACCAGCACCAGAGCGCCGTCGGGCCGGTCCGCCTGGGCGGCGATGAAGTCCAGGCCGACCTTCGCCTTATAGCGACCATATGGCTCCAGCGTGTCGGCGGGGATGCCGGCAGCTTCGGCGATGTCGGCGATGGGACGCAGCCGGGCGGCGCGGGCGATCTCCAGGTTGGTCGGCATCAGGCGGCCTGCCTCATCCGTATGCCGAGGTCGGTTAACGCGCCGTCTATCGCAGCCACGGCGCCCCGCATGTCTTCCGGCGTGACAGCGCCGATGCACCCCAGGCGAAAGCTGGGCGTGGCGGTGTTGTAGAAGTTGCTGATGAGCACGCCGCGGGCCTTCAAGGCATCGACGAAGGCTTGCAGGTCCCACGCCGGGTCGTCCGGGGCATGGACGTTCAGCACGATCGGGCCTTGCACGTCCAACGGCAGGCAGGGTTGCAGGCCCAGGGCGCGCACGCCGTCGTACAGCGTTCGCAGGTTCGCGGAGTAGCGGGCTAGCCGAGCCGGCTGCCCCCCCTCCTGGTCGAACAGGCCCAATGCGACGTCGAACGCGGCGATGGCCTGGGCGACCGGGGTGAAGCGGTGACTGCCGGCACCGTTGCTCAAGCCGTGCGCGTAGATGTCGGAAAGGTCGAGTGACCAGCTTCCCGCCTGCCCGGCGCACGCCAGCAGGCGGTCCACCCGCGCCACGGTGAATGCAGCGCCGGGCAGGCCCTCGATGCACTTGCCGGAGGTGAAGGCCATGCTGTCCACCATCGGCAGCGCGCCGATATCGAACGGCATGGCGCCGAACGCCGAGACGGCATCCACGATCACCCGCCGCCCCGCCCGGCCTGCCGCCGCCGCCAAGGCCGGCACGTCGTGGACAACGCCGGTCGAAGTTTCGCTGTAAACCAGGGCCACATGGCTGATGCCGGGATCAGCCTCCAGCGCAGACTGCACTTCGGCGGGGTTGGCGCGGCAGCCATCCGGCACCATCAGGGGCGTCACGGACCGCCCGGCCTCGGTTGCCAGGCGGCGCAGGCGGTCGGCATACTGGCCCGTTGACGGCAGCAGCAGCCGCCGACCTGGCGGCACGAACGTGCGGACCGCCGCCTCGATTGCGAAGTGGCCGCAGCCCTGCAACGGCAGGGCCGCATGCTCGCCGGGCTGACCGCCCGCGATGGCCAGCACACGGTCGCGCACGCGGGACAGCATGGCGCGGAAGTCGTTGTCCCACGGTGCGAGGTCGCGGGCCGCCGCCTCCCGCACGGCCGGGTTTGTGGTCACGGGACCGGGGGTGAGCAGCAGCATTTCGGGAAACCCTGGCACGAGATTGGTACGCCTCAAGGGGTCGCGCGAAACCGGGGCGGGATCAACCCCTGGACGGTTCATTATGGCGCTGTAATGTCAGGGCCGCTGTTTTCCTTGACTTTGCTGCGGTGCAAACCCATACAGGCGATGCGCGGTTTGACCTGGCTTCGTGCGATGCGTTCGGCACTGGCGGTATCATCAAGCTTCTTGCGCCGGTTTGCGGTCCTGTTGACCGCTATGCCCTCTCCGCGCGCCTGACCCATATTCGCCCGGGGCGAGCCATCGAAAGCTCCGCCATGTCCACTATCCCGACCAGCTTTGAATCGCTTGGCCTAGCCGCCCCGCTCCTGAAGGCGCTGGTCAACGAAGGCTACACCGAGCCGACCCCCATCCAGGTGCAGGCCATCCCACACGTCATGGCCGGCCGCGACGTGCAGGGCATCGCCCAGACTGGCACCGGAAAAACCGCCGCCTTCGCGCTGCCGATCCTGCACCGCCTGCTGGCCAACCCGAAGCAGGCGCCCCGCCGCGGCTGCCGTGTGCTGGTGCTGTCACCGACGCGCGAGCTGGCCAGCCAGATCGCCGAGAGCTTCCGGAGCTACGGCCGCCAGACCGGCCTGCGGACTGCGCTGATGTTCGGCGGCGTGCCGAAGCTGCGGCAGGTGAAGGCCGTCGGCGCCGGGGTGGACATCCTGGTCGCCACGCCCGGCCGCCTGATGGACCATATGCAGGACGGCGCGGTCCACCTGAATGGCGTCGAGATCCTGGTGTTGGACGAGGCCGACCACATGCTCGACCTCGGCTTCATCGTGCCGATCCGCAAGATCGTGCAGACCATCCCCCCCACCCGGCAGACCCTGTTCTTCTCGGCCACCATGCCGAAGGAAATCTCGACCCTTGCCGGTCATATGCTGCGCGATCCCGTGCATGTGGCGGTGACGCCTGTCGCAACCACGGTGGACCGGGTGGAGCAGCGGGTGATCTTCGTCGACACCGCGCGCAAGCGGGCGCTGCTGGCCGACATGCTGCGCAACAGCAGCATGAGCCGCGTGCTAGTGTTCACCCGCACCAAGCACGGCGCCGACCGAGTGACGCAGCACCTGGAGGCGATGGGCCAGCCCGCCGCCGCCATCCACGGCGACAAAAGCCAGCCGCAGCGGGAGAAGGCGCTGGCCGCCTTCAAGGCCGGGCGCATCAGCGTGCTGGTGGCGACCGACATCGCCGCCCGCGGAATCGACGTGGACGGGGTGACCCACGTGGTGAACTTCGACCTGCCGAACGTGCCGGAGGCTTATGTGCATCGCATCGGCCGCACGGCGCGCGCCGGGCAGGGCGGCATCGCGATCAGCTTCTGCGACCGCAACGAGCGCCCATTCCTGCGCGACATCGAGAAGCTGATCCGCACGCGGTTACAGGTGGAGGAGCCGGAGGCACGGGCGGCCTAACGCCGCAGCTCCTTCAGCCGGCTGTGCATCAGGGCTGACGCAGCCTGCCAGACGAGGCCGGGATCCTGCGCGTCGTTTTGGTAGGTTGTCTGCCGCGCGAGCAGACCTCGCAGAGCGTCGGCCAGGCTGTCCGGCGTGGGATCGCACAGCAGGGCGCAGGGGACTCCCTGCAACTGCTCCTCTAGGCCACCGACGCGAGTCGCAACGATCCAGCGACGTGCAGCGATGGCGGCGGCGGCCACGCCGCTTTGGCTGGCCTCGCGGTGCGACAGCACCAGGGCGTCCGACCAGGCCATCAGGGCGCCGACCTCGTCCTCCGGAACCCAGCGGTTTTCCACTACGACGCCAGGCATGTTGCGCAGGATGTCCAGCACGGGCGAGTCCGGGCCGCTGCCGACCACGCGCACCTGCAGGTCATCGCGCCTGCCGAGCCGAGCCAGGCCTTCCGCCAGCAGATCCAATCCCTTGTAGGGTAGCAGCCGCCCGAACGATAGTAGGCGCAGCGGGCCGCCGTGCATGCCCGGCGGCGGCGGCGGCGGGCCGAAGGTGAACGGCGGCAGCGCGCCGGTCATCAGTAGCCGCCTGCCGATGCCCTGCTCACGCAGCCGGTCGGCGACGTGGGTGCTCAACGCTATGGCGCCGTCGGCGTGGCCGAGCAGCCGCCGCTGCAGCCGCATCTGCAGGGGAAAGCCGTCGCCGGGATGCGGGTCCGCATCGTGCACCACGACCGCGAACGGCACCCCGGCCCGGCGTAGCGCCGCCGCCATCACCAAGTCCAGCGGCGCCGGCATCGCGCACAGCGCGACATCGACGCGCTCCGCCCGCAGCCACGCCACCAGCCGCGGCAGCAGCAGCGGCGCACGCAGGGCACGGAAGGCCAAGCCGACCAGGCCGTCATAGGTGCGGAACGGCAGGTCGCAGGGCGGCGGATGGGCTGAACGCAGCAGCTCCGCCCCTGCAGCCAGGGACAGCAAGCTCGTCGTGCCCGGCACCAGGGCAAAGCTGCGCGCCAGCTCCGCGGCATAGCGCGGGCCGGCCCCGCGGCGGCCCCATTGCCAAACCAGCACCTTCATGGAACGGACAGGCCCAGGCTGCGCACGGCGTCGGCCAGCGGTCCCGTGCCGAGGCGCAGCCGCGCCGCCCGCTGCCCGGCGAGGCCCAGGCCACGGCGTGTAGCGGGGTCGTCGGCCAGGCGGACCAGGTGGGCGGCCGCGGCGGCGAGGTCCGGCTCGGCCCAGACCGCGCCCGGCGCCTCGAACACGCCGCGCGGATCCCGGGCCGGAATCAGCGCGAAGGGGACGAGGGCCGCGCACTCCGGGTCCATGTAGTCCATGTTGCCGGACCAACCCGTTGCCACCACCGGCACGCCCAGCAGCATGGCTTCAGCAGGGACCAGGCCGAAGCCCTCGCTGCGGTGCAGGGACAGCACGATGTCGCACGCCGCCATCAAGGCATGGCTGTCGGCGGCCGGCAGGGTGCGGGTGTCCAGCCGCACGTTGGGCAGCCCGGCCGCTGCTGCCTGCAGCCGGGCGAAATCGGTGGGGAAATGATGCGGGTTGCCGACGCGCAGCAGCAGCAGGCGGTCCGCCCGGGCGCCGAACGCCCGCCGGTGCGCGGCGATGGCACCAAGCGGGTTCTTGCGCTCGAAGCTGGACGCCAGGCTGAATGCTGCCAACGTGATGACCGCATCGGAGGGCAGCCCAAAGTCGGCGCGGCCCAGCGCCGACGGGGCTGGCGGGCAGGCGGCCACCGGATGCGGCACGACGCGCACCTCGGGCAGCAGGGGCCGCAATGCCGCGGCGGAGAAGCGCGACGGCGCCCAGACCTCATGCACGAAGGGCAGGCCCGCCCGCCAGATGTCCGGCACGACCGGCAACTCCCAGGCCCAGTAGCCGATCACCCGGCGTCCCCGCAGGGCGGCGCGACCCAGCCGCAGCAGCGCCAGCGGCATCCCCGGCGCGGTGACGTGCAACACAAGCGCCGCGCCCGGCGGCGGCAAGCAGCCGGGCTGCAACGGCCAGCAGGGCACTCCCAGCTTGGCCAGCCCGTGCAGCATCAGCCGCGCGCCCTCCCCCATTCCGGACGGCCGGTCCAGCTCGCCGCCGACCGCGATCCCGCCCTGCACCTGCGGGACCTGCTGGTCCGGCCGCGGTGCGATCAAAGCGGCTCCGCCCGTCAGCAACCGACGGCGTGGTCCCTGCGGCAGGCCACGCCACAGCCGATGCAGCGGGTGCAGGACCGGGACGCCGGACGCAACGGACGCGGTATGATCCGGCACGCTCGTCAACGGCTGCTTGGGCGGAGAATGGCGCAACACGCCAGGAACCGCCGCCGTGCAGCCTGGCTGAAGGGCATATCCTGCACATCGTGGGATGCCGGGCTGCTCAAGGCTGGTCCACCATTCCTGTCAACAGTCCATCCGGGTACAGGACACGGTTGCACCGCGCCAGCCCCGCAACACCGGAAAGGCTGGGCGGGGGCGGCATTGCAGCGCGGACCCGCCAGCGACGCGGTTGCCGGCGACGACTAGGCGAGTAGAGTGGGACGATGACAGCAATCACGACAGAGATGGCTGCCGCCCCGGACGCCATGCCGCACCGGGTGGCCTAGCGGAGCATGGACCCGCCGCTGTCCGTTCCGCACTTCGCGGTTGACTTGGCTGCGCCCGACATCCAGCCCTGGATGGGCGGCAACACCGGGGTGCGCGGCTTCACGACCTTTGGCTCGTCCCGGCCCGGGCCGCACGTCGCATTGATGGCGCTGCTGCACGGCAACGAGATCGCCGGGGCCACTGTGCTCGACCGGATGTTGCGCGGCGGAATCCGCCCGGCGCGCGGCAGCCTGACGCTGGGCTTTGCCAACCTCGCCGCCTTCGCGCGGTTCGACCCTGCCCACCCGACCGCGTCGCGCTTCCTGGACGAGGACATGAACCGCCTGTGGGACCCGGCCATGCTGGACGGTCCCCGCCGCAGCAACGAGCTGGACCGCGCCCGCGATTTCCGCCCGCTGATCGACACGGTGGACGTGCTGCTGGACCTGCACTCCATGCTGTGGCCGTCGGAGCCGCTGATCCTAAGCGGCCCCACCCCCGGCGGCCTGGCGCTGGCTGCTGCGCTGGGAGTGCCAGGGCTGGTCGTGGCAGATGGCGGCCATGTGACAGGGCCGCGCCTGATCGATTATGCCCATTTCACCCGGGACGGCAGCCCCAATACGGCGTGCCTGGTGGAGGCCGGGCAGCACTGGCAGCCGGATACCGTGGTCGTCACCCAGGCCTGCGTGGACGCGCTGCTGCTGCACACCGGCCTGGTCGAGGCGCCGGCGCCGCCCGTTGCAATGCCCGTGCGCCGTGCCGAGGTAACGACGACGGTCACTGCCGTGACCTCCGGCTTCACCTTCCTGCAATCCTTTCGCGGCGGCGACGTGGTGCCCCGGCGCAATACCCTGATCGCGTTGGATGGTGCCATGGAAATCCGCACGCCGCACGATGACTGCCTTTTGGTGATGCCCAGCCTGCGCCCCAGCCGCGGCCACACCGCCGTAAGGCTGGCGCGCTTCATCTAGGGACTCTTGACATGCCGCTCAGCCCGCCCGCCGACCGCGAACTGCTGCACCTGCGCGACATCGAGCTGCGGGGCTACCGCCGCGCCGATGGCCTGTTCGATATCGAAGCGCGGCTGACCGACACAAAAAGCTATGGCTTCGGCAACACCGACCGCGGCTGGATCGAGCCGGGCGTCCCGCTGCATGGCATGCTGGCCCGCATGACCCTGACCGAGGACATGGTGATCACCCAGTTCGAGGCCGTCACGGAGCATGGCCCATATGCGATCTGCCCCAGTGCCGCGCCTAATTTCGCCGGGCTGGCCGGGTTGCGGATCGGGCGCGGGTTCCTGAAGGAGGCCAACCAGCGTGTGGGCGGCGTGCACGGCTGCACCCACCTGCGGGAGCTGCTGGGGCAAATGGGCACCGTCGCGTTCCAGACGCTGTTCGCAGTGCGTGCGAAGAAGCCGACGCCGGACGCCGCAAACCCGAACGCCGCAACGCCGAACGCGACCGAAACTGCGGGCAAGCCGATGATGCTGGGCACCTGCCTGGCCTATGCCCCAGACAGCCCGGTGGTGCAGCGGCAATGGCCGGCGTTCTATACCGGGCCGGCTACGTCTTGATGGCAGCCTGTTCCGCAGGGGTCCGCAGGGTCAGCGCCAGGGCATGCAGCCCGCCCTGGAATTCCTGGTCCAGCACCGCGTTCACCATGCGGTGCCGCGCCACCCTTCCCTGCCCGGCGAAGGCGTCGGCCACCACCAGCACGCTGTAATGCGTCTCCCCACCGGCTCGTGATCCCGAGTGGCCCGCATGCTGGCTGCTGTCGTCATTAACCAGCAGCAACGCAGGGTTCAGGGCGGCAAGGGCGGTGCGGATGCGGTCGGCGCGGGTGTCTGGCATGGGCATGGCTTAGCCCCGCCGGGCGTCCCTGGGAAGCGTCCCGCCACTTGCCCGTCACGGGGAACAACGCACATATAGCGGCGATGACCCGATCCACGCGACCACGGGCCTTTGCGCCCGACCCGGCCGCGCCGGGCCGACCCTGTGACATGCTCGGCTGCGCCCACGCCGGCGAGTTCCGTGCGCCCAAGTCTCGGACCGAGCTGAACCAGTACTGGTGGTTCTGCCTGGAGCACGTTCGCGCCTACAATGCGGCCTGGGACTTCTACAAGGGCATGTCCGCCAGCCAGATCGAGGCGCAGACCCGCGCCGACACCGGATGGCAGCGCCCGACTTGGCCGCTGGGCAGCCTGGGCAAGCAGGCGATGGACGAGACGCTGCTGCACGACCCCCTGCACATCCTATCCGCCGGCCGCGTCAACCGTGCCCCACCGAAGCCCGCCGCGCCGACGGTGCCCGCCACCCTGCGCGAGCCGATGCAGACCTTGGGCCTGGAATGGCCGGTGTCGCTGGATGTGCTCAAGCATCGCTACAAGGAACTCGCCAAGCGCCATCATCCCGACGCCAATGGCGGCGACCGTGCCTCGGAGGAGCGGCTGAAGGTCATCAATCTTGCCTACGCGGCCGTCCGCCAACATTTGACCAGCGAACCCCGCATGGCCGCCGCGGGTTAACTTCGCATCTGCGCCGAAGGGGTCTAGTGTGCTTCTGCCCGGCCCGCGGCACGTTTGGACATTGCACAGGATATCAAAGGCCAATGAACGACATCGCTGCCGACGCGCGCCATACCCCGACCGCCGCCATCAACGTCCCGGACACGACAGTCTCGGCGCGGGAAGCGTTCGGCCTGGACATCGATATGGATGTGCCCGCCTTCTCCGTAGAGACGGAGCATGTGCCGGAGCGTGACAATGCCTACAAGTTCGATCGCGAGACCACGCTGGCGATCCTGGCGGGGTTCGCCTTCAACCGGCGGGTGCTGATCCAGGGCTACCACGGCACCGGCAAGAGCACGCATGTCGAGCAGGTGGCGGCGCGGCTGAACTGGCCCTGCATCCGCGTCAACCTGGACAGCCACATCAGCCGCATCGACCTGATCGGCAAGGATGCCATCGTCCTGAAGGACGGCAAGCAGATCACCGAGTTCCGCGAGGGCATCCTGCCTTGGGCGTTGCAGCACCCGTGCGCCCTGGTGTTCGACGAGTATGACGCCGGCCGTCCCGACGTGATGTTCGTCATCCAGCGCGTGCTGGAAGTAGAGGGCCGGCTGACCCTGCTGGACCAGAACCGGGTCATCAAGCCGCACCCGAGCTTCCGCCTGTTCGCCACCGCCAACACCGTCGGCCTGGGCGACACGACGGGGCTGTATCATGGCACGCAGCAGATCAACCAGGGCCAGATGGACCGCTGGAACATCGTGGCCACGCTGAATTACCTGCCGCATGCGCAGGAGACGGCCATCGTGCTGGCCAAGATGAAGATTGATCCCTCTGACAAGGCGCAGAAGAAGCAGGTCGAGAGCATGGTGGCCCTGGCCGACCTGACGCGCGCCGGGTTCATCAACGGCGACATCAGCACCGTCATGTCGCCGCGCACCGTGATCACCTGGTCCGAAAACGCGCGCATCTTCAAGGACGTGGGCTTCGCCTTCCGGCTGACGTTCCTGAACAAGTGCGACGAGGCGGAGCGCAGCACCGTCGCCGAGTATTACCAGCGCTGCTTCAATGAGGACCTGCCGACGGGGATGCTGGCCTCGCGCAAGGGGCTGTAAGGGCGCGGCATGAGCGGATCGAAGGAGAACTCGCGCACCGAGGATTTCAAGCGCGCAACCGCCGGAGCGTTGCGCGCCGTGGCCGGATCGCCTGAAGTGCAGGTGGCGTTCCAACCGGGGCCGAGCGGCCTGGTCGGCAAGCGCGCCCGTCTGCCGTTGCCGACCCGCGCGCTGCCTCCGGCGGAAATGGCGAAGCTGCGCGGCGCCGCCGACAGCGTGGCGCTGCGCCTGCGCCACCACGACGACGCTTTGCACGCCTCCCGCAGCCCTGGCCGGCGGGAGGCAAAGGACGTTTATGACGCGCTAGAGCAGGCCCGGGTCGAGGTAATTGGTGGCCAGCACATGAGCGGCGTCGCGGCCAACCTTCGCGCCCGGCTGGCGGAGGAGTGCGAGTCCGAGGGCTTTGACCGCATGACCCGCAAGGAGCAGCTTCCGTTGCCGGCCGCGCTGTCGCTGCTGGCGCGTGAGCGCATGTCCGGACGGGACAGCCCTGCCGCCGCAACCCGCATCCTCGAAAGCTGGCGCGGCACCCTGGGCGATGACGCCGAGCGCGCGCTGAACGAGATGGCCGTGGCGCAGAACGACCAGGCCAACTTCACCCGTGCCGCCCGCAAGCTGCTGGCCGCGCTGGACCTGGCGGAGGCCGAGGTCGAGGCCGAGCCGGACGAGCAGACCGACGAGGGCGAGGATGGCGGCGAGCAGGCCGGCAGCCAGGACAACGCCGAGCAGAGCGAAGGCGAGACCCAGACCGACGCCGACAGCCAGCTTGGCGCGCAGCCTGAGCAGATGCAGGGCGAGGCCGCCGAGGAGGAGGGCGAGGACGATGCCGATGAGGACGCCGCAGCGTCCGAGGGCGACGACCGCCCCGGCGGACCGCAGCAGCGGCGCGAGAAGCCGATTCCTGACGACAACGCGCATTACCGCGCCTACTCCCGCCTGACCGACGAGGAGACCGCAGCCGAAGACCTGTGCGACCCGGAGGAGCTGTCCCGCCTGCGCCAGCAGCTCGATCAGCAGTTGCAGCACCTGCAGGGCGTGGTGTCCAAGCTGGCCAACCGCCTGCAGCGCCGCCTGCTGGCGCAGCAGACCCGGGCTTGGGAGTTCGACCTCGACGAGGGGATGCTCGATGCCGGGCGCCTCGCCCGGGTGATCGTGAACCCGATGCTGTCGCTGTCCTACAAGCGGGAGCGCGAGACTGACTTCCGCGATACCGTCGTCACCCTGCTGATCGACAACTCCGGCTCGATGCGTGGCCGGCCCATCACCGTGGCCGCCATGTGCGGCGACATCCTGGCCCGCACGCTGGAACGCTGCGCGGTGAAGGTGGAGGTGCTGGGCTTCACCACCCGCGCCTGGAAGGGCGGGCAAAGCCGCGAACGCTGGGTGCAGGACGGCAAGCCGCGCAACCCCGGGCGGCTGAACGATCTGCGCCACATCATCTACAAGTCCGCCGACGCTCCCTGGCGCCGGTCACGCAAGAACCTCGGCCTGATGCTGCGCGAGGGCCTACTGAAGGAGAACATCGACGGCGAGGCGCTGATGTGGGCCTACCGCCGCCTGATGGCCCGCACCGAGCACCGCCGCATCCTGATGGTGATCAGCGATGGCGCTCCGGTTGATGACAGCACCCTGTCGGTCAACCCCGGCAACTACCTGGAGCGCCATCTACGCGAGGTGATTCGCGAGATCGAGAGCCGCGATCAGGTGGAGCTGATCGCTATCGGCATCGGTCATGACGTGACGCGCTACTATCGCCGGGCAGTGACCATCGTGGACGCCGAGGAGTTGGGCGGCACCGTGATGAAGAAGCTGGCAGAACTGTTCGACGAGGATGCGCGCATGGCTTGGGCGCGGGCGACGGTAGAGCGGGCGCCGCTGATCGCCTGATCAGAACGCGGCGCGGAACCGCTCCGGCAGGCGCCACAGCTCCTCGCCAGAGAGCGACAGGTCCAGCTTGTAAAGCTCGTCTTCCCGCGCGGTCCGCGAGGCGTGGAGGCGGTCAAGCCAGGTCTTCATCGGCGCTGCATCAGGATCGAAGCTGACCTCGCGCCGCGGTAGCCCGGCGACGACGCGCATCATGCCGGCGAACTCCGCATCCGGCACCCGCTGGTGGGTGTCGGTGCCCGCCGAGGCGAAAGCCTGGCCCCGCGTGCGGGCCAGCCGGCGCAGGCCAAGGCCAAGGTCGCCATAGCGCATGTGCAGGAGGAACAGCCGGCTGGTGACCATCGGCGCATCGCTGCAATGGAAGCCTGGCGCCCAGGCCACGGGGTGGCGCACCAGCGCCGGCTTGCACATAGCGGCCGAAAACCGGACCCAGGACCGTTGCGGCCCGAATGACGCAGCGGGATCGAGCGCCGGCTCGTCGTCCGGCAAGTGTTGCACATCCAGCCCGATCGCGGTCACGACGGGATGCGGCGTTGCCTCGGCGAAGGCCCGCAGGTCGGGATACTGGGCCGGGTCGGCCAGCAGCAGCTCGTCCGTATCGGTGTGGATGACTGCATCGTACCGGCTCAGCAGGTCCTTAACCGCCGCCCCCACCTGCTCCACTCGCCAGACCTCGTCCAGCGGTGAGCGCGGCAGCCGCCGCACCTCCACCCCCAGCCCGTCGGTGCTGCCGTCATTGGAGCCATGGTCCAGCATCAGGCAATTCTCGGCCCCGACCTGCGCTGCATAGTGCCGGGCCCAGGCAGGCGCCCAGACCGGCTCGTTGTAGGCCATCGTGACTGCGGCGACGCGCATGGGCCGGTCTCCTCGCTGCCGCTTCGCACCGCAAGCGGACCCTGTTACAACGCCCAGCTTCGAACGGGGTCAACCATGGCGAACACCAGCGACACCATCCTCCGCAAGGTCCTTGGGACCACCCTGCAGACCGGAGCGTTGCGGGCGGTGATCCTGCTGGGCGCCTTCGCCTTCGTGGGCGCGTTCTTTGCCTACTTGATCCGCTAGACCGGGCCGGCCTGGTGGGCGCGGCGCCGCAAGGCCAAGGCGAGCAGCCCGGACGCCAGCAACAACATCGATGCCGGCTCCGCCACAGCGACGTCATAGCCGAGGACGTCAAGCGCGGTGATATCAAGCGGCGTGATGTTTTGCGCGTACCCGGCGGTCACGGCGGGATCCATCAGGCCGCCCGTGCCTTGCAGCCAATGACTGGCTTGATACTGCCCGGAACCGCCGACGGAGAAGCTGGCAAGGTTTGTCGTCCCGCCATTCAGCGAGAAGTAGGCGGACTGCCCAGCTTGGAAACTTGGCGTCGCCGGGGCGGTATAGCGGAACAGGTCCAGCACGCTCTTGATCGGGCTGCCACTGTCGAGGGCGGAGTCGAAGCCCAGCAGGTGCGCGATCTCATGTTCGGCGATGCCGATCAAGTCATAGTTGCTGCTGTTTAATGTGGCACGCGTGTCGGCAAACTGAATGCCGGAGTTGGAGGTGAACTCAATAGACCCGTCACTTCCCACCGGTGTCGTGAAGCCCAAGGCCCTCGCCTCGGAGGACGTCAGCTCGACGGTTCCGCCGGGCACGGTTGCCGGCAGGTTGGCCGCCGCCTGTGCATCGGCGGCGCTTGTCTGATCGGCGATATAGAGAGCCTCGAAGGCGGCGTAGCTCGAGGGCGTCACGAAGGCCGCGGATGTCGCACCCAGGATGGTGCCACCGGTGCCTGATGTCCCCAGGTTGCGGAAGCCAATGCTGACGCTGACTGTGATGGGATCGGAAAAAATGGCAGACCAGGCTGCCGCAGCGGTCTGGAATGCCGAGGACTCGCTTGTGGTCAGGGTGTCGCCTTGAATCTGGGTCAGGTTGAACGTAAGCGCCACCGCGGGCGACGCCGTTGCAGCGCAAGCCAATGCAAGCGTCAGCACAACCGGTAGAGCAATGCGAGACATGATCCTGAACCCTGAGTAGTTGAAGCGCACCTACCATAGAGTATTCAGGCCAGCATTGGCTTTACGTTAAAACAAACTCTAACATCACTGCACAGTAACGATATCACGTCCGCGCACGCCGATGAACGTCACCATTATGCTGGCCACCAGGCACAGGGTGCCCGCCGCCATGAACGCGCCCATGTAGCTGCCCGTCCCCACCCGCACCAACCCGGCCGACCACGCCGCCGTCGCCGCGCCAAGCTGGTGCGTCGCCGCAATCCAGCCGAACATCACCGGCGCGTTCTCCTCGCCGAAGCAGCGGGCGGTCAGGCGCACGGTCGGGGGCACCGTGGCGATCCAGTCCAACCCGTAGAACATCGCGAACAGCCCGAGCCCCAGGTAGCCGACCCCGGCGTAGCTGAGGCGGGGATCGAACGCGAAGGGCAGGAACAGCAGGCTCAGCCCGCGCAGGCCGTAGTACCAGGCCAGCAGCGCCCGGTTGTCCCAACGGTCGGACAGCCAGCCGGACAGCGTGGTCCCGACCATGTCGAACACGCCCATCGCGGCGAGCAGCGAGGCGCCCATCACCTCGGGGATGCCGTTGTCCACGCAGGCCGGGATCAGGTGGGTGCCGATCAGGCCGTTGGTGCTGGCGCCGCAGACGAAGAAGCTGCCGCCCAGCAGCCAGAAGTCTCGGCTGCGCAGCCCGGCGCCCAGGGCGCGCATGGCCCGGACCGCCGGGTTGATCGCCGGCCGGACCCGGGGGATGATCGCCGTGCCGCCATAGGGCGGGATGCCCAGGTCGGATGGGCGGTCCCGCATGAACGCCAGCACCGGGATGATCAGGCAGGCGGCGACCGCGGCGATGGTGAGGCTGACCGCCCGCCAGCCGATGGTCTCGTTCAGGTGCGCCAGCAGGGGGAGGAACACCAACTGCCCCGTGGCCGTGCTGGCCGTCAGGATGCCGACGACCAGGCCGCGCCGCGCGCTGAACCAGCGGCCGGCGACGATGCTGGCCAGCACCAACGCCGTCACGCCGCTGCCGCTGCCGACCACCACGCCCCACAGCAGCACCAACTGCCAGGGTTCCTGCATCAGCGGCGTCAGCGCCACCCCGGTCGCCACCATCGCCAGCGCAACGCTGATGGTACGGCGCAGGCCGAACCGCTCGATGATGGCGGCGGCAAACGGCCCGGCCAGGCCATACAGCAGGATATTGACCGCGACGGCGAAGCTGATGGTGGCGCGGGACCAGTGAAACTCAGTCTCCAGCGGCACCATCAGCACGCCCGGCACCGAGCGAATGCCGGCCGCGACCAGCAGCACCAGGAAGGTGCAAGCCGCGACGATCCAGGCCGGGTGCAGGCGACGGGTCATGCAGGACGCTCCAGGTGATGCGGCAACGATAGGCGCATATGCACTCAATTGACAATTGCTTGGATCAGGTTCCTCAGGCTGTCAGTTCCGTTAGCACCGCTGCGCATCTGCGCGATGGCTGCTGCTCCCCCTTCGGGAGCAGGAGAACGGCTTCAGGCCATCTGCGTCAGCTCCGTGAGGATCGCGGGCGCGTGGCGCAGCGCCAGGGAATAATGCCCCTCCCCATCCACGACCTTGAGCACTATGCCAGGAATGGCCTCAAGCGGCGCCAGGGCATGCAACGGGATCAGCGAATCCTCCGCGCCGTACCACACTGCCACCGGCACCTGGATGTCGCCGAACGGAATGCCCCAGTCCCGGGCGTAGATCTGCGCGTCCGAGAGCGCGCCCTGCACGCTGCGACCGATGCCCTCGCGCCAGGTACGGGCCAGGCCGGCCATCAGGTGCGGCGTCAGGCACTCGCGGTCGGCCGCGGGCAGGCCGCCGCCGACCATCGTCCGCGGCGTGATGATGCGGCGGCGCAGCAGGGGGCGCAGCATGCTGAACAGGCGGTGCGCCAATACGGGATGCCGCCCTAGCCGGAACAGCAGGCCGACTCCCGGCGCACGCGGATGGATGCCGTGCGGCGGCGGCACCGGGCAGACCAGCGCCGCGCCAAGCACCCGGTCTGGCAGGGCATAGGCACAGGCCACGGCGTATGGCGCACCGCCAGACAGGCCCACCACATGGAACTGCGGCAGCCCCAGCCGGTCCGCCACCGCAGCCACATCCGCCGGCCAGTCCAGCAGGGTGCGGTCTTTCTGCGGACTGGAGCGGCCATACCCCGGGCGGTCCAGCGCCAGCAGCCGCACCGGCATGTCATCAATCAGCCCGGCCTCAAGACGCGACGCCGGCCAGCCGTGGAAATATAGCACCGGCACGCCGGCGGGGTCGCCGTACTCCTCAGCCGCGATCACCCGGCCATCCGGCAAGCGGACGATCAGCGATGGCGCGTTGGCCTTGGCGCGCCGCCGGGTGCGGCGAGCCAACTGCTTGAGGGCCAGGGGGACCCGCAACGAAAAAGGCCCGCCGAAGCGGGCCTTTGATAGGCTGGGCGCCGGCTTAAGCAGCGGGCTGTGCGGCGGCACGTTTGATCTGGCAGCGGGCGATGCGGCGCTTGAGCACCTGCGCTTCCTCCGGCAGGTTCCGGTTCGGCGTGCCGAGCAAGAATGCATCCAAGCCGCCATTGTGCTCGATAGTGCGGATGGCGTGGGTGGTCAGGCGCACGCGGATGGTGGTGCCCAGGATGTCCGACAACAGCGAGGTGTGCTGCATGTTGGGCAGGAAGCGGCGGCGGCTCTTATTGTTGGCGTGGCTGACGTTGTTGCCAGACTGGACGCCCTTGCCGGTGAACTGGCAGCGACGGGACATGGTGGGATCCTAATTCAGGGCGCCGCCTTGGGGGCATACCCCGGCGGTCTCAAGGCGCGGGTTATGCCGGGGCGGCCCGGCGCCGTCAACCCGGGCGCGCCGCCCTGTTCAAGGCGCGGCAAGCTGCCGGACCATCGCCTCCCCCTCGTCATGCAATTGCTGGCGGGAGGTGTCCCGGGTGTAGAACATGTGGCCGCCCGGCAACGCGATCAGCCGGGCGCGCTCGGCGACGGCCGGGGGCATCTGGTCCAAGATCATCTTGGTGGCACAGTAGGGCGTCACGAGGTCATACAGCCCATGCATGATCGTGACGTGCAGGCGCGGGTTGAAGGCCAGGGCGATGCGGAGGGCGGACACGCTGTAGGGCACCTGACCCTGCCCGTTATAGGTCCATGCACGGAGCACATCGTTGCTAACAGCTCATAATGCGGGGCCGGCGCACCCTCTGGCCGCCAGTTCAGCCGGTCGGCATAGAGGCTTGCGGCGGCGGAGGTGACGACAGGGCGCAACGCCTCCGTCACGGCATCGTTGTTCTCGGAGGACTCTACGGTTGGCAGCGGGTCGATGCCGGTGACGCTCAGGTCGCAGGCGCTGGCGATGCGGCCGGGTTCGCGGTCCCGCCGTTCGGTCCACCAGTCGATCCGGCCACCACGGCGCTGCACCAGGTCCGCTGCCAGCCCCGTCAGTTCGGCGACGCGGCTCGCCATGCGGGACACGGCGGCCGCGTCCCCCATGCCGTGCAGGAAGTCGGCCAGGTATTCGCCTGATGCATAAGTCTCCACGTCGGCAAGCTGGTCGCGGGACACTGCATGACGGTTGGCCGCCGCCATGGACGGCAGACGGGTCAGATAGCCGTAGGGTTCCCACTCGAAGGACCGGGCGTTGTAGTCGAGCACGGGCGAAACTAGCAGCAACCCGCCCAGGGCCACGCCTTCGCCCTGTGCAAGGCTCCGCGCCAGACGCGGGCCGCGGAAGCCGCCGTAGCTCTCGCCCACCAGCAGCTTGGGGCTTGCTAGCCGGCCGTTCGCCTCCAGCCAACGGCGGATAACCGAAGCGAGAACCGGCAGCTCCCCATTGGTGGACCAGATGCGGCGGCGGACGTCGGCGCTGGTGCTGAGCAGGCGGCTGTAGCCGATACCCGGCGGGTCGATGAACACCAGGTCGGTGAAGGGCAGCCAGGACTCGGCGTTGGGAACCAAGTTGGGCGGCGTGCTGGGCGGCAACGGCCCCTCCTGGGGCAGGGCGACGCGCCAGGGGCCGATCGCCAGCAGGTCGAGCCAGGCGGAGCCAGCCCCTGGACCGCCGTTGATGGCGAAGGTGACGGGCCGCATGCCGGATGTGGCGCCGTCCATCAGGAAAGCAGTGGTGACGATGTCGGCTTCTAGCACGCACTGGGCATCGGCGATGCGGTACGTGCTGACCATGGCATGAAAGGCAAAGGCTCCCGTTGGCAGCTCCACATGCTGCTCCGAGGTCTTGTCGGCGACGCGCGGCGGCGCAGGCCGGGCTGGAGGCACGATGGGCGGCACTGGCGCCACCTGACCCCTGGCGGGCAAGGGTGCGAGCAAGGCAACCAGCAGCAAAAACCAAGGATTTGGCATCAGGAACATCCCGCATCGCCGCATTAGCGGTGGACACGCAAGGGTGCCGTCGCTGACCCTATGCTGCTAGTGCCAGAATGTTATGCACGGCCGGCCGTACCTTCGTGCGGTCCGTGTTCCGCCCGCAACTCCCCGGAACGGATGCTGGCAACCGCGTTCTGCAGCACGCCCACAATGGCGTCATCACCCATCGTACGGGCCAGCAGCCCCATCGAGCCGCCGAGCAGCGCCGAGGCGATGGCCAACGCGCTCAGGTTCTGCCCCATCATGTACTCGATGGCCTTGTCCACGACGGCGCCAGCGTGGCTGAGATCGGCGGGCGGGGCTTCGGCATGATGCTGTGAGGCGCCATTAGACTCGGTGGCCATCGGGCAATAACTCCTTTTCCGTTAAGTGGCGCTGGGCCGGGCCTATCCAACCCCGGCCGGCGCTACTGCGCAGCCACCGTTTCCACCGCTTCGCCCTGCTCCGCCTGCAACGCCCACATCCTGGCATACAGCCCATCCAGCGCCAGCAGGCTCGCATGGGTGCCGCGCTCGGCCACCTGCCCCTCCGCGAGGACAAGGATCTCGTCGGCATCGACCACCGTGGACAGCCGGTGCGCGATCACCAGCGTGGTTCGGTTGGTGGCCACGGTCCGCAGCGCCGTCTCGATCTCGCGCTCGGTGCGGCTGTCCAGGGCGCTCGTCGCCTCATCGAGGATGAGGATACGCGGGTCCTTCAGGATGGTGCGGGCGATGGCGACGCGCTGTTTCTCGCCACCGGACAGCTTCAGGCCGCGCTCGCCGACGCGGGTGTTGTAGCCCTCCGGCAGCCGCAGCACGAAGTCGTGCACCTGGGCCAGCCTAGCGGCGCGCTCGATCTCGGTCTGGGTGGCGCCGGGCCGGCCATAGGCGATGTTGTAGCCGATGGTGTCGTTGAACAGCACGGTGTCCTGCGGCACCACGCCGATGGCGGCGCGCAGGCTGGTCTGCGTCATGTCGCGCACATCGATGCCGTCGATCTTAACCGCGCCCTCGGTCACATCGTAGAAGCGGAACAGCAGGCGGCTGATGGTCGATTTCCCCGCGCCGGTTGGCCCGACGATGGCAAGTTTCGACCCGGCCGGCGCCTCGAAGCTGACACCACGCAGGATTTCGCGGTTCGCATTGTAGCCGAAGTGGACATCCTGGAACACGACTGTCCCAGTATGGGCGGCATCCGGGCGCGGCGGGAGGATGGCGGCGCCGGGCAGGTCGGCGACTTCCTGGCCGACGGACATCAGGCGGAACATCTGCTCCATGTCCACCAGTCCCTGCTTGATCTCCCGGTACACGAAGCCCAGGAAGTTGAGCGGCTGGTAGAGCTGCATCAGGTAGGTGTTGACCAGCACGAACTGGCCGACCGTCATCGTCCCCGCCTGCACGCCGTCGGCCGCCATCAGCATGACCAGGCCCAGGCCAAAGGCGATGATGACCGCCTGGCCGAGGTTCAGCATGTTCAGCGTCACCTGGCTTTTCACCGCGGCGCGTTCATAGCGGGCGCGGGCCTCGTCGAAGCGCCGGGCTTCGTGCGCCTCGTTGCCGAAGTACTTGACGGTCTCGAAGTTGAGCAGGCTGTCCACCGCCTTAGTCTGCGCGTCGGAGTCCGTGTCGTTCATCGTGCGGCGGAAGCGCACGCGCCAGTTGGTGAAGGCGAAGGTGAAGCCGATGTACAGCACGACCGCGGTGAAGGTGACAGAGGCGAACCGCCAGTCGAACAGCTTCCACAGCACCGCCGTGACCATCAGCACCTCGAGTAGCGTCGGCAGGATGTTGAACACCGCCAGGCGCAGCACCGCCTCGACCCCCGCGGTGCCGCGCTCGATGGAGCGGGACAGGCCGCCGGTCTGCCGGTCCAGGTGGAACCGCAGCGACAGCCGGTGTAGGTGCTGGAAGGTCTGCAGCGCCACCTTGCGGACCGTGCTCTGCTGCACAGCGGCGAACACGGCATCCCGCAGCTCGGCGAACCCGGCGGATGCGACCCGCAGCAGGGCATAGGCGATGATCAGGCTCAGCGGGATCGTCAGCGGATGCCCATGCGGCGCCAGGGCGTCCACAGCCTTGCTGTACACAATAGGAATATAGACCGTGGCGACCTTGGCCAGCACCAGCATGATGACTGCGAGGACAACGCGGACATGTGCACCTGTCTCGCCTTTCGGCCACAGGTAGGGAACCAGGGAGGCGACGGTTTGCAGGCCGGTGCGCGGTGCTTGCCCGGCCAGGACCGGGGGGGCAGTATCAAGAGGTCTCATAGGCGGTATGTGGCGCGTGCCGTCCCATTCTGGAAGACGCGCGGACTGGGAACAGCCAGCTTTGCCCCCATAACGTCATCATGCCTGACCTGTTCCGCCACATCACCGCTTGCAATAGCGCCGTCCTACCGGGAGGACGGCTGCGGTTCCGGCTGGACGGCGTGCCGGTAGGGTGGATGCAGCCCAGCCTGGCGGAGGAGTTGCGACCGCACGGCGCCGCCCTGGACGCGGGCGGCGTCAACCTGCCGGCCGGCCGTCTGGACGCAGTCACGCGCAACCTGGCCGATACGGGTCATTTCCGCTGGCGCGACGAGGCGTTCGATGTCCGCGCCACCCCTGATGGCCCGGTGCTGGCGGCTATTGACCGCGGCGCCCTGCCCGCCTTCGGCATTGCCGCTACGGGCGCCCACCTGAACGGCCTGGTGCAGCGTGGTGACGACCTGTGGCTATGGGTGGCGCGCCGTGCCGCCAACAAGCTGCTGGACCCCGGTAAGCTGGACCATATCGCCGCCGGCGGCGTGCCGGCCGGGCTGACGCCGTGGCAGACCCTGGTGAAAGAGGCCGGTGAGGAGGCCGCGATCCCCCCGGATTTGGTGGAGGCCGCGCAGCCCGTCGCCATCCTCTCCTATGCCATGGACCGCCCCGAGGGCCTGCGCCGCGACTGTGTTCATTGCTACGACCTGATGCTGCCTGCCAGCTTCGTTCCGTGCCCGGTGGATGGCGAAGTCGAAAGCTTCGAGCTATGGCCGCTGTCCGCGGTCTTGGAGCGGGCGCGCGACACGGACGACTTCAAGTTCAACGTAAACCTGGTGCTGATCGACCTAGGGTTGCGCTGCCGCCTTCTCGAAGGGGCTGAGGCGCAACGGCTGCGGTCGGCGCTGGATGCGGCGACCGGCTAACCCTCCGGCGGCGCCGCGGCGATTGGGATGGCGCGCGTCTCGACGACGGCCTCGCCCTGGGCTGGCTGGTCATCGTCGTCGTCGTAAATCTCCTGTTGCCGTTCACCGTGCTGCTCGTTGGCTTGAGGTTCGTTGGACTGCGGCTCGTACTGCTGGCGGCGTTGCGGGCCGGAGCCAGGCTGGCCACCCTGCGGCGCCTGGCTGTTGGCCTGGGCGGCCTGGTTCATGGCGTTCAGGATGCGGAAGTAGTGCTCGGCATGCTGAAAGTAGCTTTCGGCCATTACCCGGTCGCCGGCGCTGGTCGCGTCGCGGCCAAGTTGCAGGTACTTCTCAAATAGCTGCTGCGACGTGCCGCGGACCCGCAGGTCAGGGCCGATGCTGTCAAAGACATGGTTGCGGTTAAGCGGGACTTTGCCGCTCTGATGCCGGACTGGGCCGCC
>JAABUX010002691.1_pt1 | contig 24718 bp, 21 predicted proteins | sample 5561851 | NCBI WGS metagenome assembly JAABUX01 (sample SAMN10711883, study PRJNA513361) | rock metagenome | isolation source: Antarctica rocks | place: Antarctica: Victoria Land, Richard Nunatak red sandstone | collected 2016-01-03 | reverse complement strand
GCGGCCCCGACCGTCGGGGACACGGCCGGTATGGCGATGCCGGACGTCGTGGACGCTCCTGGGACAGCCAGCGGTGTGCCGGCCGGATGGGGGAGGCGCGCGATGGCCGTCAACGTCGCGGGAGCAAGCGGCGCGAACGTCGGCAACGGGCCGAGTGGTTGCGCCGTCGTGGTTGGGCTGACCGTCGGCGCCGTTCCGGGGAGCAGCACCGCGACGACGGGGTTGCTTGGGGCGCTCTCCTTTTGCCCATCAAAAGCCGTCACCGTGTAGACGTAGGTCGCGGCCGGCGTCAGGTCGGTCGCATCGGTGAACGATGTCAGATCGGGCTCATTGACCGTCCCCACGAGCGTATAGGGCGCGAAACGTCCCGTCGCACGATAGATGCGATAGCCGACGGGGAGGGGTCGGGGTTTGCGCCAGGAGATCGTGATCGCGTCGTGGGTGGTCCCTCCAACAAAAGCCGTCGGTGGGCGTACCGTCATCATCGTGCGGGTCGGTGAGGGAAGCAGCGCGTTCGCTTGCCGCCGTCCCACGGACGCTGCCGGAGTCGCGGGCGGGACGACCGCCAGCGCGATCGCCACGGCGAGCACGAAGATGACGGCCAGCGCCACGCCCGTCGGGAGTCCTCCGCCGACGCGCCGGGCGCGCCCCGCCTCCGGCCGTCCGGCGTCCCCGTCGGCGCGAGGTGTCACGTTATCTTGCTCCTGGTTGCTATCAGCCACCTTGTATGTCTATCCCCTCTATCTTTCCCGTCACAAAGATTCTTCCCTACCCATGTCTACTTGTTCCCTTCTCACCTCTCGCCGAGGGCTAACTAGCTTTTCTCACTTCTCGGCCCCCCCGCCCCCTCCGGGGGAGCCTGGGGAGATGCCTCCCGCCAAACGCACATCCTGGGAGACATGGGGCCTGGAAATGGGAAACTGTCTGCACCTGTGTCTGTGCGCCTCCGCAGCCCCTGCATACGCTGCGCCTGTTTGTCACACTGGCGATGTTCGGCAGCATCGGCTCGATCGCCAGTACCTTCCCTACCATCCGCCACACGGTCTGTTTGGCGGGGGTCTGGGGGGAGGCCTCTCCCCAGGCTCCCCCGGAGGGGGCGGGGGGGCCGAGAAATGAGGCCCAGGCTCCCCTGGGGGCGAGAGAAAGCTCTCTCCCTGAAGGGAACGGGGGGAGTGAGTCACGAGTTTCCCCCTGTGAGCGGAGGGGAGGAAAGGTCAGCCTCGCGAAAGCCCTCGATGTCGCGGCCCCAGCGGTCCTGCTCCTCGGCCGCGTACTCCTCTTCGGGATCGAAAAACACGATCTGGCTGCCCGACGACTCGAAGTGGAAGGGCACATGGATCAACCGGCGCAGACTCTGTCGCACCCTAGCCTGCTCGGAGGGCGGGACGAAGAACACCATGAAGCCGCCACCGCCGGCCCCGAGCACCTTGCCCCCAATCGCGCCGGCCGCGCGCGCGGCCTCGTAGATCTCCTCGATCTCCTGCGTGGACACGCTATCGCTCAGGGCGCGCTTCACCTGCCAGGCCTCGTGCAGCAACTCCCCGAAAGCGCTAATGCTGGCGTCGCCGCTCAAGGCGTCGATACCCTGATCCACCAGGGCGCCCAGCGCCCGCAACTGCCACTCCTTGCTCTCCGTGTCCCGCGCGTAGGTCTGCGCGATCGTCGACGCCGTGCGCTCAATCCCCGTGTAGAACAGCATCAGATGATCGTCCAACTCGGCGCGGCGCGCGGCGGAGAGGGTCAGCGGCGTCACCGTGATCGCGCCATCGGGCAGGAAACGCACCTGGTCGAAGCCGCCGTGGGCGGCCAGGACCTGATCCTGCGCGCCCACGGTATCCCCGATCAGATCCTGCTCGACGTGGATCGCCTCGGCCGCCAGCTGCCGCTTGCTCGGCATACGGCCCTCCAGTCCGTGCAGGGCGTGCAGCAGACCGACCGTGAACGACGAGCTCGAGCCTAGACCGCTGCGCGCCGGCAGGTCGGCGTCGTGGTGGATCTCCAGGCCATAGTCGATGCCGAGGTGACGCAGCGTCTCGCGCACGCCAGGATGGACGATCTCGGCGACCGTCTGAGTATTCTCCATCCGGGAGTACACCACACGGAAGCGGTGCTCGAAGAACGGCGGGAGGCGGCGCACCGTCAGGTAGCAATACTTGTCGATCGTCGTCGCCAGCACGGCGCCGCCATGCGCGCGATACCAGGATGGATAGTCGGTGCCGCCGCCGAAGAACGAGATGCGGAAGGGAGTCCGGCTGATAATCATGCGCGCTCACCGCTTTCTCCGAACAGATGCTCACCTTCTTCCCCAAACAGGTGGCGCTCGACAAGATCGCACAAGATATGCTCCACCATGAGGTGCGCCTCCTGCACGTACTGCGTAAACGTGCTCGGGATGGCGATCGTGACGTCAGCCAACTCCGCGAGGGCGCCGCCGGCGCCGATCAGGGCGACCGTGCGCATGCCGATGCTACGTGCCGTGTGCACGGCGTGGATGACGTTCGACGAGCCGCCGCTGGTACTGATGCCGATCAGAAGGTCGCCGGGCCGCCCCAGGGCCTGCGTCTGCCGGGCAAAGACGCCATCGTAGCCGCAGTCGTTGGCGTAAGCGGTCAGGAACGACGAGTCGGTGGTAAGAGCGATGGCGGGCAGACCAGGGCGCACGAAATCGGCGGTCAGCCGGCTGACCAGCTCCGCCGCCATGTGCTGGCAATCGGCCGCGCTGCCGCCATTGCCGCACAGTAGCACCTTGCCGCCAGCGCGGAACGTCTCGGTCATCGCGTCGGCGACCTGCAAAATAGGCTCACCACACGTATCGACGATGCGCCGCGCCACCTGCACGCTCTCGTCTACGTGCGCCCGCATCCTATCGCCCGGCCAATCACCCTCAAGCATCATCTACCATCACCATCAATTTCCATGCTCTCCTATCTCAGTCGCGGGAGGCGGCGTTCCAGAGCGCGCGATTGTCGGCGAAAAACCGCTCGGCCGAGGCGTACGACTCAGGCGTGCCAATATCGAGGAACGGCCCCTCTCCGACAGTAGCATACAAGCTTTGACCGATCAAGGCAGGGAACGTCTCGCGCTCCAGTGAGACAGCGCGGCCTGTAGGAATAGCTTCCAGCGTGCGCCGCTCGAAGAGATAGACGCCCGCGTTGATCAAACCGGCGCCGAGGTCAGGGCTCTTCTCCCGGAAAGAGCGCACGCGGCCATCGTCCGCGACATCGACCGCCCCATAGCGGCCGCAGTCGTCCATGGGCACGAGCCAGAGCGTCGCCCCTGCCGACGTACGAGCATGCGCCTCGACCAAACGCGCCACGTCGAAGGGGCAGAACGAATCGCCATTGAGGACCAAGACCCGTTCCGTGGACGTCTGTTCCAGGGCATGCCGCGCCGCGCCGCCCGTCCCCAGTGGGACGTCCTCATGCGCGTAGGCCAACTCCATACCGAGCCGCGCGCCGTCCGCGAAATACGCCTCGACCATCTCGCCCTTATAGCCCGTCGCCAGGACCGCCCGGCACACCCCTTGCGCCCGCAGGGCCAGCAGCAGCCACTCCACAAACGGCCGCCCGGCCACCTCAGCCAGCGGCTTGGGCCGGTCACTCACCACACTTTGCAGACGCGTGCCTCTACCTCCGGCAAGGATGATAGTGTCGGGGTATTCATCGGTCATGGCTCATCCGTGCTGATAACACTATATGCCGAGATCTTTCGTCGATGCGGACTGGTCGTGCTTAGTGTGCTCGACCGTTGGTAGCCACAACGTTGTGGGAGTCGCGGTGACAATACCTCGCCATAAGGCATACAGCAGGAAACCTAGGGGCTCGCGCCTGATTGCCCGAACTATGATACGTAGCGTCAGGCGTCTTCCACCGTATTCCACCATTGCAGGGTGTGTAATTGGCAACACACGCTCCAGCGCGTCCAGCGCTTGCCATGCCCGCAACGTCTGTTTGGCAAAATCTCGCAGCCCTGTCGCGGACCGCGTGTAGGCTATGGCTTGCGGATTCACGGCGTAACGATACCCATGATTACGCAGCCAGCGCGGAATATAAAGATCGTCATGAGTGGTATCGGGCAGCACCAAATCACGGATGGCGACCGTCCTAATGGCATAGACCCGCAGCAACGATGCTCGCCCCAACCTACGCCCCTCCGTGAGTATCAGGGCCTGAAACCGCGACGCTCGCTCACGCCAAGTACGTGCTTGCAACGGCTCGTTGACACAGGACGCGGCCGTGAACGCCGAATTGTCGACAAGAAGTTGCACCGTGTTCGTCACGCATCCTCGACGCAGGCCAATGTCGGCGTCGAGAATGGCAATGATATCCGATCTACACGCGGTAATACCGTCACGGATACCCGCGTTCTTACCGCTCCGTTGCTCATGCCTGATGATGTGCAGATGGTCGTGCTTGCTCGCCAGCAACCGTATGATCTCCGGTGTGCCGTCATCACTGCAGTCGTCGACCACGATGAGCTTATCGAGAATTATTCTATCGCTCCATGGCTCATCCAAGACTTGCTGGATGAGTCGCTCGATATTAGCCTCTTCATTGTATGCTGGGATAACGACAGTCACAGAGAGCGTGCTGGAGCTAGTAGACTCTTTGCTCTCCTCGTTTGTAGATACGTATGTTGTCGTTCTCACTTAACCGTAAACCTCTGTCGCTTTGGACGATCAAGATAGTCTTAGGCCACCGCAACGCGCGTACGCGCCTGTTCAGATCGTACGCGCACCGTAAACAACACCAATAAAGCTACTAGCATACAACTGATACTGATGATGACCGCTTGGACAATCTCGGCCACCGAACCGTGCCGCATGATAATTAAGCCAGCTTGCAACGCGCTACATGCTAGCACAAGATAGGCAAAAATCCGGTCGTTGACGGCAAGGAAGTATGTTATGAGCGCCTGTGTTGGGGCGAATAGTAACATAGCCAAGCCGTACCAAGGTAGCTCTGCCGCCGCCGCTGCTGCCTGGGTAGCGGTTAACGAGTGATAGAGGACATGAATAACATGGGCCGGGGCGATGATAAAAATAGCCTCAACCACAGCGGAAAGTATCAACATAGCAAAAAACGACTGTAAAACGACGCGGCCTGTGCTCTCACCACGATGATGGAGGGCAGCCGCTCGAGGCAGTAGCACGGCTGTGAGAGCACTACTGATAAAAAGCACTATTTTGCCGAGCGTAGCTACTGCAACGTATAGCCCTGCCGGGACCGAAGACAGAAAATGACTGGCGAGGACGATATCAGATTGAAACAGGAAGGCATTGCCGATCGTGGCCAAAATTGCCGTGACCGAGTACGATAGGAGCGGACGTAGCGAGCCAAGGGGCACTCGTGGGGTCCGCAGCAAGGGCCGTAGAGGTTGAAAGCTAATGAGGTATCCGATAATGGTACTCAATGTAATCGCCAGTATAGCCCCGTCGATTTTGAGTCCCAACCGCACAAGTACTATGATGAGCAGGAAGCGCAAGGCAAGGGGTAAAACGCTCAGTGGAGCGCTCCAAGAAAAGAGTTGCAAGCCCTGGAGCGCTGCACCATTTACCGGACCTGCAAAGGCGACGACGAAACCAACGCCTAGCAAAATAACTGGGATCACCGAACCAACATGCAAAAATGCCGCGATAGGCCCACTCGCCAAAATGAAGACGAGCGCGAAGAAGCAGCCAATCGCCAGCATAACGGCTGTCAACCGTCGCACGAGATCATTTAACTGACCGAACTGGTTACCAGCGCTAAGTGTCGCGGCGTACCTTGACATGACTGTACTCAAAATCTGCGTTGGAAGCAGGAAGACAGTCGATAGAGCGACGAGAGAGACTACTGATTTATAGCCGGCGAGGCCAATTATGGCCAACATCAAAGGATGCTGGAGGTAGTTGCCCGCTCCATTAAGTAGACCCGCTCCCAGGACCAGGACATTATCCTTCAGATACGTATTCGATAGTAGGCGGCGATACCAAGATCCGCTATCCAGCGCGATGCTGTCTTCTACTGCCGTCGTCTCGTCTAACACCGTCTCCAAAATCACCATCTCTTTGGAACTACGTCAGGTCTCACTACGATACAAGGCAGCCAACTACTCACGAGAAGTCCCTAATACGACGCACCCAGCCGTACCGTGACCAACCACGTAAAGCAACAACGCCATAAACAAGTCCAGCAGCGACTGCTATACATATTCCGAGCAGAACAAGCCACTCAGGCCAGTATACCAAGATCACATGATAGTTACCCATCTTATGCAGCAGCCATGCATTGGCATATCCGTTAACGATTACGTGGTCGCGTGACGGCAGGGGTTGCTGGAAAAATGTGAACCATGGTTGCACTGCGGCGCCATCTGGCTCAAGATATGCAGCCCAATGGGGATCGTAAGTCTGCTGGAATCCAATATAGAAAGGCCGCTTCGCTCGCCGTACGCGCACGTCGAGCCAAGAGGCAGCCGAGGCTCCGACTGAAACGATTGGACTTCCAACCGAAGGTGCTACAAGGGAGGCATATGTATTAGCACAAGTGGATCGGAACAGGCAATGTACGGTTGTGGATAGGGGAAAACTGTTGATGAGAGGATAAACTACTTGGTTAGTGAAGATGTGTAAATGGCCGATCGTAGTCTCATGTAGGCCCGGCAAGTAGTGACGGACTGATAAAAGGATAGCGTGTGAAGGTACAACTATATTCTGGTCTTCGCCTGGCGTTCCTACGGCGTCCCCTTCAGGACTATCAGGCACTACAACATAACGGACTGATAATGCGGTGAGCGCTCTCGTCGCTGTTGGAGCAGCCAACCACGCCCAACGGTGAGTAAGCCCATCCGCCTGAGGTACACAACAGGGGCTCCCTAATGCGGCATCAAGAGAAGGATGCCGCATCGACGCGGTTCCAAAGCGAGAACGAGCCGGAACCCACAGCACACGGAAAAAACCGCGTTGCTGGTTGATGAGACTATTGAGTTGCACGTAGTCTGAGGGGACGGGATCCGAAACGAAAGTGCCACGCACTTGATGCAGAGCCGCTGGATAAGCGGGCAAAACGGCTAGTACCAATAAAAAAAGGGTGGGGGCAACGCTCCAGGATAGACCACGACCAACGTTGCGCATAAAGCGGTGGCCTTCATCAGCTGCTCGTCCTAACAAAAGGGCATAGACAAGTGCGAGCGGCTGATAAAACTTCGAGGGATCACGGAATAACGAAAAGCCAGGAAGGTGCAAGAACAACCATTCGTAAACGACTCCGGCTGGAGCGTTATCGCCTTTGACAAGGAATACGGCAAGCAATGCGACTGCGACTAGAAATAGCACCGTTCGGTCATAATGGCGTAGCAACAAAGCAAATAGAGGGAGAGGTACTAAAAAGAAAAGGGGGTTGATGGTCGACACATGGACATTATTGGCAAACCAGAACGGGTGGAATAAAGCAAGACCATTGCTCAGATTCATAAGGCTGAGCGCGTTGACACCACTAACGTCGGTGTAACTGGAAGGCAGGGCCGGAGCGCGGACGAAAATGGCCGGCAGCAACCACCATGCGTGCAGAACAGCAAGCGTCGCAAGTCCAACTAACAACTGCGGAAGCCCCAAAGACTGGAGCAAGTGAAAAAGCATACCCCAGGTAGCCCGCCCCCCCATACTCGTATTGAGGGAAAATAGTCCGTATACAAGCAGAACACCCAAGGTAATGTACGTTGATCGAATATCATACACCGCTTGTACAGCCATACAAAAGCCAGTCAAGATGTAAGAGCGTAACGTCCCACGTCGTTGACCGCGGATAAAGGTCCACACGATTAGAGGCAAACAGCCATACGCCACAGCGACCCCGAACTGCCCACCTTCATATAGGAGATAGACGTACGAATTCATCACCACGGCTAGCGCGCTTACCAAAGCGGCTATAGGCCGTCCGAACAAGGACAATGACAGAACATATGTTGCGGCACATGGAATAGCGACAGCGGGAAAAATCCAGAACAAGCGTTCGCTCACTGTCCAATCAATGCCGGCGTGCGCGACAAGTCCTTCGAGAATGTAGATAGGCGCCATGGGAAGGCCGAGGATGTCGTACCCGCCCGTTCCTATCCCCGGCTGCCACAGCGCGGGAAGCTCCAGACCTTCGCGTAGATATGCGAGAGTAAAGTAGGGAAAGTCACCAGCCGTAACCAAGCCGGGAGCAAGCCACGTACGATACACAGCCACGACCAATGCTACAAGCCCGAGGATGTGCCAGGAAGAGATCAACCGTGAAAAACCCGGAAAGAGATATGGTAGCGCGAAAAGCTTTATACCCCTTGGCCTCACCGTGTCACCCTGTACAGCAATTGCTCGCGTCTTCATGTATCGCTAGTTACCGTACCTACGGTGTCCACTGGGGTGGGTAGGTTTGTAATGTCCCATCTCCGGGTCAACAACACGCGTTTCATCAAAGGATACCAGCGCACCCAACAGACTGCTAGCAGTACACCAATCGTCACGAGAGATATCAAGATGGTAATATCGGCGACGTGCTGGAAGCCGTAATCAAGAATAACTGTATAGCGGCCAGGGTGATCTATTACCCAACCATTAAGAGAATTCAGCGTGGCGACGTGTTCGCGCGTGAGCTCCGGTTCACCAAACCAGCACGTCCATGGTGCAGGTGAAACATCGCCCGATACGAGGCAGGCATGCCAGGAGGGATGATAAGATGTCGACAAGACGAGCAAAACAGGGCCCTTGGCCGAGTCAATATGGACCGCGTAGCGCACTGCATTCTCGTGAGTCACTGATGGGGTCAAAACTTGTGGCCTTACGAGGATAGCCTTGCCCCCTGAGACGGTCGGCACACCTAGCCTTGCAGACAATATACGCGTCATCGTCTGTTTCAGATTCGTCGTTGAAAGATCGCGGCGCGGTACGGCCACGGCGTACACCGGGGGAACATAATAACGTTGGTCGACCTCATATAGATCGAGCTTTCCGAAGGAGCGCACCAAACGCAGACCATGCTGCGCCGCCAAGAAGGTGCGTACCTGCTGGGGCGTAAGGACATGACGGCCCGGCTCGGTCGCGTCGATGTCATTGCGCTGTAAGACATAGCGCGTACCCAATGCGTTAAGATAAGGAACGATTGGGCTGGAACTGCCAGTTTGTACATCTTTCAAGATTTGTCCCGTGAGACTGCCATTGTGCGAGTTAGCAATATATCCTAATTCACCACTCACCGGAATAACGCGATTATGGAGCAACTCATTTGCCACGCTATCAAGACCATAATAGCCCCATGTGTAGCGCATTTGATAGTAATCATCGTTTGGCAACAACAGGACGCCGTCGGTAGGGCCAACGCGCGACAGATAGCGGCTGAGGTCGTACCAATAAGATGGGATAACGAAGCCGGCCTTATTAGCATTAGCGCCGTACCCGCGCCCTACGGAGGCGCCCGTAACAAGGGGAAATCCGGATAGTAAAAATGTCCCCGCAAATAGAATTGCGATACCGCTCTGCACGAAGAAGGATATCGCCCGCCAGCGTACGACACGCGCTGCCCGTATCGCGAACCACTCAGCTTGATAGCCAACGAGGAAAGCGTACACGATTAATAATATGTATACAAATTTTGTATTGGGCTCACGGAATAGCCAAAAAAGTGGGACGTGGTGGAAGAGAAAAAGGTTAATAGTCCCCCACGGCTGATGCTGCCCCGTAGATAGGAACAACGCCATAAGCGCGATGACCGACGCAGGCAAAGCGACGATGCGCGGAATCGTTCGATTAAGGAGGGACGAGAACGCGAGCAGTGTTGGCACGAAAACGACAGCAAGGAGAAGGGGTGTACGATAGCCTGCTGAAAAGGGGAAATAAACATCCCAAGCCCATGTCGAGTTAAGCCAGAATAGATTGAGAATACTAGCGCGCGCCGACACGAACCCCCAGCCATCGACGGTAGCAGCCAGTCCACCCAACCCTTGCTGAACATAGCTATGCAGCAAGAAGTAACCATCAGCTAGCCAGTAGGCATTTACCAACAAAGCAAGCCCAGCGAGCAAAGCGATACGTCCAACAGTCCTACCCCTAGCTGTTCGATTTATTGCGATGACGTATGCAACGAGGAGCAGAGAGAAAATAAGTAGAATAGCGAGAGTGGGGGGGTTTATGTAAAGAAATCCACTTAAGCCAGCCGCTAGGGTAAAAGCAAGTATGCGATCGAGTCGGAGTGGCCCTGTGGCCGCCCTAATAAAGAGCGCAGCGATACAAGGTAAAAAGGCCGCCACGAACATAACAAAGAAGCCGGGTGGATCGATAACAGTTGCGGGGTTAAAAACGTAAAACAAAGCGCCAAGTAGAGCGGCTACACGGTGTCCAGGGAGAACAGTTAGCATGAGGAGCATCATCGACAAGAGTTGCGCCGCGAGGAGAAGGGCATAAAACGCGTGCTGCGCCCCCGCTGGATCGAGGGCGAGGCGCAGCAGATAAATCGTGATGATCTGCGGCGCTTCTTGTACGAGACTTGTCGGCCCACCTATGCCTGTTAGGTCCCACGAGTAAGGCACACGCGCCAGCCAATTCCCCGGATCAGGGAAAAACCCTGGGAAGTTATCTCCACCGCCGAGTAGAAGACCTGGCGTGAACCATTGGCTCGTTGCAATTAATGCAACGAGCGGACATACAAGCCATAAGAGCAATTTCCATGGCCAGAAACTTACATGCAGTGGCCCTCGTCGGCCGCGCGTCCGAGCCTGCGATCTCCTATCGCGCCCAAACAGTGCCCCTAGCTGCTGTGCCTGTCGGTCTACTGTCGGCAATCCTCGCATGCCTATCGTACGTACTCCCGATTTCTTATCCATTCTCATTTAATAGTGGGGATTCCTGTATTACGAAGATGGTCAAACATAGCCAATCTCCACTTTAATCGCCGCAAAATCATGTAGTCGCTCACAGTCCGGACAGCCTGAATCTTTCTGCGCATAGTACGAATATGAACGCGCTGATGTAGAAGGTCGCGCCATGCTGGCACATAGGCTTCATGCACCGTGACCCACTGACCCGATATCAACAATAGTAAAATTTCAGCTATAGTTACGGTAATAAATAAAGGCAGTATCACGACAAGTGCCAGAGCGGAGTAGTTCTTGAGCAGCATCATTGCTTGGTTACGGTGCGACAAATGGCGCTTGCTACGGTTCGTCGTATAGTGACCGCCAACGACGACTGACGATCCTGCCGTCCCACCCGCCTTATGATAAACTATCGCGCTGGGCACAACTTTAATGTGGTAGCCTTGCAACCAGGCCCGCCAGCACAAGTCGGTCTCCTCGAAAAACATGAAGTGACTAGGATCAAAACCGCCCAACAACAGGAAGACGTCACGACGAATGAAAAAAGCGGCTCCATCGGCGTAGAATACCTTGTCTTGCCCACATGGAAATCCTAGTACATCGAGCGAAATACCCATAGTTAAAGGTTCAGCCCCATTATATGTTCTAATTTGAGGGGCAAGTATAGGATTAAATGAATCTGCTTCAGCAGTAGCGATAAGTGAAGACAAGGCAGTTGGATGCAAGTGCGTGTCGTTGTTCAGGAAAAATAAATATCTTGCTCTCGCATACGCCACGCCCCGATTGTTGGCTTCCGCGTACCCTAAGTTCTCTCCCAGTTCGATGATATCGACTTCTGGGTAGCCCTCCAATGTCATCAGTACCGACTCGTCGGTCGACCCGTTGTCAACTAGGATTGTTTGGATGTCACACAAGGTTTGCGCACGTAATGAATCAAAAAGACGAGACAGGAACCGCGCGCCATTCCAGTTAACAACAATAATTGAGAGAAGGGGTACGGAAGCCGCATCACTCGTCATGGGCTGAACCTTGCTCCGGTAAAGGCCGTGCCCCCCCTGGAATCGTGCGCGGAGCAACATTCAAAGGACGCAAGCGCGATCGCAAGTAGAGAAATGCATACATGACTGGTACGTAGAAACATAGTAGTGGATGGAGGAGCCATGCCGGATCGCGCAGCGTGCGATACCCACGCAACGCGTCTCGCAGCGGCACGACGACCGTTACCATCTTTAGCAAATTCGCGATCAGGGTCCAGCGACTCATCGCCCACACATGACGGCGTTCACTTCGCTGTGAGTAAAACAGCATGGCGTTACGCTCAAGCTTTTTACACAAGTGGCGGACCGAACGCACATAGTCATGGGTCACGTCGCGCCGCAGAAAAGCGTAGGTGTTATGGCCTGCGGCAACGAGTTCTAGATTCGAGTCGACGTGGAAGAGTGCGGGCGTCCAGTCGGTTTGCAGCAAAAGGATCTTCCAGGTTAGGAAGCCCTGGGAACCAATAGTTGGCATGGTTTCGGGTGTAAAACGCACTAGATAGTAGTCGGGCTGCCGCGCGACGAGCGTCCCGGTCAGGCTCCAGCTTCTATCAAGATAGGAAAGGTGGTCGCGCTTGTGGAGGTAGTAAGCGACTGGGTCTCCAATACCAAATAGGCTACAGTAGCGATTAGCCGGAGGGTCCGCCCGATCGTAAGCAAAACGCGCTGCCTGCACTCCCGCGACCTCGGGATGATCGTTCAATACCCTCACGGCGCAGCGTAGCCAATCGGGACTCGGCAAGCGGTTATCTGAATCGAGCAGAAAAATAAGTTCCGACTGTGCGTGGGCTAGACCAATACTTTTACCACGCTCGATGTTCTTATACCCGTTACGTAACACCGTTGCGCCATACGCAGTGGCGACTTGCCACGTGTTGTCACTCGAATCATCGTCGACCACCAGCACATGCAACCGTTCATGCGGATAATCTTGTGCACGTATATTACGCAAGCACACGTCGAGTTCATGCGCCGCGTTGTATGCAGGGATAATGACGGTAACATCGGGGTATATTTCCGCCGTGTGCCCTGTTTGGGGCGCCTCATAGTTCTTCGTCAGCGGTACGTTCACGATGATAAAGCTGCTTCCAAAGCTTGCCAGGCTACCTGAGCTGTACGATCCCAGTTGAGACCTTTAGCGAAGCGCCACGCTTGCTCACGTAACAACATATATAAAGCGGAGTTCTCTTGTAGCGAGGCAATGTTACGCATGAGCGCTACTGGCGTATTTGGGTGGCAGACGAGTCCAGTTTCTCCATCGCGCGTCGAGTCACGCAACCCAGGAACATCATAGACCACAGCTGGTGTCCCCAACATGTTCGCCTCCGTCACCACAAGGCCCCACCCTTCACGGACAGAAGTCATGACAAAGACGTGCGCGCGTGCTAGAAACTGTGCCTTCATTGATTCGTCAGTGCGTCCCCAAAACGTCACGTACGCCATGAGGCCACGCTCAACGATGAGGCGATCTAACGAACGGCGGTACTCCTTGTCCCACGAGCCGATAATCCACAACTGCGCGTGTTGCAGCCCCAATTTGCCAGAATGATGTAGTAGTGCGAGTGCACGGATGATGTGGTCGACGCGTTTGGACGGAACGACACGTCCGACGAAAGCAAGCGTGAAGACGGACTCTTTTGAATCCATAGGTGGAAGCACATCCAAAGCTTTTGTGTCGACCGCCATAGGAATTACTTGATATGGTCCAGGTATGCCTAACTGACGCAGACTCTCCTCCGACGACGCCGAGATAGTCATGACGGGTGTCCGTCGATAAGCCTGTAGGTAGAGAGGCTCCAGCAGGTAACCCATCAAGCTTAGAGGAAACGGCGCCTCGTAACGCCATACCTCGCGCGCAAGTTGATTGTTGAACATGACAACGGGTTCGTGCGCATAGAGCGGAGCGAAAAAAGGTATAGTATTAATCTCATCAACGATAATATCGCACTGACCCTGAAAGTGCGTTTTGTAATAGCGATAAGCCTCCCAATGGACGGTCTGTTGACGACCACGGCGGATCACCTGCACGCCATCAATGGTTTCCTTGGAAGCGGCGCCAGGATAAGATGCGCAGAACAACGTCACTCGATGGCCCCGCTCTATCCAGCGACACGCGATTTCGTGCGTCAATTTCTCGGCGCCACCACCCTGAGGATTTTTGATATCACGCCAATTGAGTATAACGACATGCCGTAGCTTTGTTTCCTCCCTACCGCCCATATACCTGCTAGCAGTAGAGTTTATCACCATACTCCGCATTACGGCTGCCCGGATTTCTGCAACTGCTTAATCTTCGCCTGAAGCCCCGACGGGTCTTTCGTGAAGCGTATAGCCTGCTGATACTCCGCAATCGCCGGCGCAGTCTTCCCTTCGTCAGCGAGCACATCACCGATACCCTCGTGCGCCGCCCTAACGTCATCTCCACTCGACACAAGGGTAAGCGCTTTTCGGTACAAGCTAAGGGCATCCGCATAGTGATCTGACCCAGCGTCGCGGTGAATGTTGCCGGACAGGACGTAGAGGTGCGCATTCCCCGGCTGAAGCCCGATAGAAGTACGCATTGCGCCAAAGGCAGCATCGTAGTCCCCCTGGCCGGCGTACACGCTGGCCAGATCGGAGTAGATAGACGCTTGCAATTGTTTGTACGGGGCAACCGCGATGGCTTCCTTATAGTCATTAAAGGCCTTGGTGTACTGCCGCGCCGTCAAGTAAAGGTTGCCACGTTCCTCATAGAAAGCAGGTGTGTTAGGAGAGAGGGCAATAGCCTTATTCTCCGCCTCAACCGCATCGGCGAAATCGCTGAAACTACTGAATCCCTGTGCGATGCTGCGGTAAGTATCTACCACAGGTGGGGCATATTGGAGTGCGATTTTGTAGTCGGCTTGCGCTTGACCATTCATACCGAGGCCAACTTCAGCTCCTGCCCGAAGGTAATACAGATTGAAGTTTCTGGGGTCAATCGAGACAGCCTTGTTGTACTCTACAATCGCTCCGTTAGCAGCCCCTTGACTCTGATAGCATCCGGCAAGATTTATGTAGGCGCTGACATACAGGTCGTTCTCACGGATAGTCTTGAGGAAAAGAGGAATAGCGCGGTCGCAGCGACCGGCGTTCTGCAGCACAATGGCCGCGTTATAGTCTTGCGTAGCATCACCCAGTACGGTTGCAGACGTAGGCGCTGGGCTACCAGTTGTATCTAAACTACATCCTGTCAAGGCCGCCGCGATACCGGCCACCACTATACAAGCCGACGCACGCTGACGCACTTTCATCAGGCCATGCGCCTTGTTAACTAGTCGCCGTGTCAACACAAGGTACCCCTTTCATTTTGTGTTTTATGCACTTCTTAATTCTTTCTCATTACTACATGACGCACTATTTGCGCTACTACACCTATACACAAAAAATAATAAGCCCATATGGCAACTACATCAGCGGCAACACCGGCGTTGTACAGCCCCACGTTGGCGAGATAATAGTTGACGAGCGTCGATTGCTGCAACCATGCCTCACGATTCGCAATTAAGAGGAGTGGACACGCCGCGATAGCAAATAACCCAACACCGATACTAACACGTCCATCGACCAACTGGGTAATGGAAGCGGCAAGCAAGCCAAGGAAAAATGCCGCCCCACCATCCCATCGTAGTAGAGCCATAATAGCGACAGCGGCAACAACGACAAGCCGTACGACTATCGTTACCGTACCCCAACGACGTGTGAAAGAACTGGGATCAAGCGTCATGGACCGGCACGCACTATCGCTGGGTAGTCTATCTTCGCCTAGATTGCTCGCCCTTAACGACGGTTTTACATGCTGGCGCGCCATCGATCCTCGGTAGATTTGTCCATGCCATCTCTATCGCTGGCTATTGTGTCAGTGATAGGCTGAAGTCGAGCACGAGCGCTAGTATGCCAATTTTTTATCATGCGAGTTGGCCCACCTAGAAGCCATAGCACAACGTTATGCACGATCCGCTGCTCATCAGCACCCACGGCTGCTGCCACTTCCGCCTCTGTCACCACAGAGAGGGCATCAAGGGCTACGGGAACATGACGGTAGTCATAGTAATGTAACACGTTCTTGCGATAGAAGATCGCCGCCGTCTCCCATAAGATGCTTATGATGGCGCGTCGGTTGATGGTGCTGCTAAAGCGCTGCCCGATGTACACCGGGGCTTCGACAACACGCGCGAAACCAAGATGGCGCGCGACGACGAGCAACTCAAGGTCAAAAGCATAGCGCTTCACCACGATACGAGGCAAAACGGCAGCCACGACCTCGCGGCGGAACAGTTTAATCCCCACTTGCGTGTCGCGCACCTGCAAGTTGAAGAGGATGCGCAGCAGGGCCTGGTAGGTCGCGCTATAAAGCCGGCGTAGCAATGGATAGACCACTTGCGAGTCAGGATGCCTCTTCGAGCCAACGACAACGTCAGCGCCGGTCTTACGGGCGATTCGCAAATATAAAGCTATCAAGGACGGATCAATGTCACCATCTCCGTCGATGAAAGTGATTATCTCACCTCGGGAACGCGCCATACCGTAACGTAAAGCGAACCCTTTACCCATGTTGCGAGCGTAGTGATAAACACGTACGTGCGGCGCATCTAATCGCCGCGCCTCGTCATGTGTGTTGTCAACGTTTCCATCCGACACAACGATGATCTCATAAGGCTCGCCGATAACCGTTAAGGCTCGGTCGAGCTTGACAAGGTTGGCATAGATGCGCGCGCCATCGCAGTAAGTGGGGACAATGATCGACAGGATTGGCGGGACGCTGGGCAAAGCTGTTCCCGTCATATTCACTCTACCTTACTCTCGGGCTCTTGGGGATGCCATCGTTGATTCTAGCACACTCGCATGATCAGTGCGCCGACTTCCGCAACCGCGCACTCTGTTACACTAATACTCGTTATGGGATCGAGAAAACGGCCATTGCGGGTCCTGGCGCTGACTCACTGTCTCCCCGCCGAGCCATGCACCTTCGCGCGTATCTACACACCTTTGCACACCCTAGCCGCGCTTGGGGAAGTCGAATATGCGTTGGAGCCTATCTGGCCTTGGCGCGCCGCCACCTTCCAACGTCTGCTACGAGACCTGTCGAACTGGGACATCGTGTGGGTCGCGCGGCCCCGCCACTACCTCATGTTGCCGCTGATGCGCGAAGCGCGGCGGGTTGGTACACCTATCCTGGTCGACATCGATGACTGGCTGCTCGAAGAACCCGATAGCTTCGATGCGCTGCAGTGGGTCGGCACCCATACCAGTCAGGAAACGACACGTCGGGCTATCCTGGCTGCGGATGCCGTTACAGCCTCGACGCCTGTCATCGCGGAACGTTGCACCGAGCTAGGAGTGCGGGCTCATGTCGTGCCGAACGCCGTTGACTGCCACAAGTTCACGCGGCTGCCACGGGATGCCGACACCCTCACGATCGCCTTCTGTGGCACAATTGCTCACCGCGATGACGTGCCCCTGATCGCGTCCGGCCTACAACAAGCACTGCATAATAACGCCGGGCGCGTACGCATTGTAACGGTCGCATGTCCGATCCCAGAGTTACAGGGCTTGACGGGGTACACGCACCACGACTTCGTGCCCGCAACAGAATACCCGCAGTTGCTCTCCGACCTACGCATCGACATCGGGCTCGCACCCTTGTATGACACTAGTTTTAATCGCGCGAGATCGGATATCAAATATCTCGAGTACTCGGCCACGGGCGCTGCGACTATTGCCTCGCCCGTCGTTCCGTATCAGGATATATCTGCTAATAGAGGAGCCCTGGTTAACGAAAACACGCCCGAAGCGTGGGCCAACGCAATCCTGCGTCTCGTTGAGGACGCAGCCCTGCGAGAGCGACTGGCCACAAACGCGCACGAGTGGGTGCGCGCCGAACGCTCCATTGATGGGACAGCGCGTGTATGGTACAACATCTTCCAAAGTTACGCCCGGCAGTTTGGGACACAGGAACGCTCCAAGACAAAAGCAATCCAAAGAAACCCAGGCGGTATCGAGCGCGTGCTGGAGCATGTGGTATTGCGTCAGGCCTCCTACTATGGTCGCGCACTCCCGCCGCTCTTCGCGCAAAGATTTCTTCGTAAGGTCCGCGAGAGCGTGTCTACTAAAGGCTAGAATCAGCTACTGGTGGCGCGATACGTGTCGGTAGACATCTAGTATTCTACGTGCCGTATTATCCCAAGAGAATGAAGCAGCACGCTGTAACCCCTCAAGCGATAGTCGCTTCTGTAGTTCAGCATCACGTAGCAATTGTGCGATCGCAGTAGCTAACGCCTCGACATTAAGTGGATCGACGGTGATCGCTGCGTCCCCTACCACCTCCGGCAGCGCGGATGTATTTGAGGTGATCACTGGTGTTCCGCACGCCATAGCCTCAACCGGCGGGAGCCCAAAGCCCTCAAAAAGCGATGGGTAAACAAAAACGTCGGCCCCGTTGTACAAAGAGACCAAATCCTTGTCGGGCACGTAGTCCGTAAAGACGAGGTCATCGGTGTACCCCGAGTCACGCGCTTTGGCAAAGATATCATCGTATAGCCAACCTTTACGGCCGACAAGTATGAGCTTGTGCCGCATAGCGTCAGCCTGGCGCAGTCGTACGTAAGCATTGATGAGTGTTACAAGATTCTTGCGCGGCTGCAAGTTGCCTACGCAAAGAATGTAGCGATCACCCGTGCCATACCGCTCTCGCATCGTCGATAACGACTCCACATCGCGCTGCAATGGTTGAAACACTGGATCGGCGGCGAGGTAGGTGACAAAAACACGTTCAGGAGGCACGCAGTAGCGGCGCACAATATCACGCTTTGAATATTCAGATACAGTTAGCACGGCAGCAGCGCGACGCGCTGTTGGCGGAACGAAAGCCCGCATGTATAACAGATCAGTAGAGGTAAACCATTGGGGGTAGCGCTCGTAAGATATATCGTGAATAGTCAAAACTACGCGCGCCGTCGCAAACGGCGGCCCCGCATATTGAGCGTGGATAACATCTATATGTTCGCGCGCGGCCATTAGCGGGATAGAAATAGGAGTGCGCCGAAATGGTTTATCCGGCACGACCACCCGACGCATACGTTCCGCTCCTGGGATAATTAAATCCGGTAATGGTCGAGCTAAATAGAGCGCGTAATCACCATCCGGATCAATCGCTGCAAGCGAACGAATCACATTACGCATATACGTTTCATCACCGCCGTGCTGCGTACCCAATGACCGAGCGTCGATTGCTACTTTCATGTTCCTCTTACATTACGCCTTAATTGTATTTGTAAACTCTTACGGGCACTTCTAAGTTATTGCATTCCAGTAAGAAGTCATAGCGGCCGACTCTCACCAATAGCTGCTTTTACCCTGCATATTACCTCTATTATCTTAGCTACCTACCCTTGGTATATAGCGATAGAAGCTTGCCCCCAATGACGCCGGCATAGCCGCGACTTCGGATACCGTATTCAGCCAAAATACTACATTATCTATTGTAGACATCCTGATACACGCCCAGGATAATTCGTGCTGTCGCCTCCCACGAAAAGTCCTTCGCGCGTCGCAGTCCCCGCATTGAGAGATCGGCATGCAACTGACGATCCGTTAAGACCGCCAGTATAGTCGATGCCAACGTCTCAACATCGAGAGGGTCGACGGTGAGAGCGGCGTCGCTAACGACTTCGGGTAATGAGGACGTGTTCGAAGTGACGACTGGCGTGCCGCAAGCCATGGCCTCGAGTGGCGGCAGCCCGAAGCCCTCGAAAATCGGGGGGTACACAAAGAGGTCGGCAGCGTTGTAAAGTGCGACGAGATCCTCATCTGGCACGTAGCCGGTGAAGATAAGCTCATCGGCGTAGCCCGAGGCGCGCGCGGCAGCGAAGATATCGTCGGAGAGCCAAGACTTGCGCCCCACAAGCACGAGCCGATGCCGAGTGGCGTTAATTCGACGCAGTTGTACGTAAGACTTGATAAGCGTTACTAAATTCTTGCGCGGCTGCAGATCGCCCACGTAAAGAATGAATTGTTCGCCCGTCCCGTAACGCTCACGCACTGCCGCGAGCCGTCCCGCCTCGTGTATAGGGTGGAACATTCCACTAGGACCTAGGTATGCCACCGTCACCTTCTCAGGGGGTACACGGTAACGCCGGATGATGTCTTGCTTTGAGAATTCAGAGACAGTTAGCACAGCGGCGGCATGACGTATTGTCAGCGGGACGCGCACACGCAATTTTGCCATAATATCATGGGGGAAAAACTGCGGATATCGCTCGTAGGCAATATCGTGAACCGTGACCACGACCCGTGCCGGGAACAGAAACGGCGCTGCTGTCTGCACATGGATAACATCGATGTGCTCACGCACCAAGGCCAGAGAAGCGGATCCAGCCGGTAACATCACCTCTGTGAAATGCAGCCTAGGGGACAATAAAGGGATAGGTACACGTAAGTAGCGCGGTGGTACCACAACGCGACGCATATGGTCGGCACCGGGGATTGCATCCTTAGCTAACGGCGTATTGGTGAAAAGAGTGTAGTCCCCATCTGGATCAACGATAGCCAGTCCACGGATCACGTTGCGAACATAAGTATCGATGCCGGGGGCTAATGGATACGCATTGATACCGACTTTCATACGACAGGGCGTCGGACGTAGCACCACGCCGTCCTCTTGAGTAGCTCACGCAATGCTTTCATGCTAGGTACCTACATAGAGGCAGATTTGCTGCGATTAAGTCAAGTTTTTGCATCACATACATCTCATCAGCTGAGACAGAGCCTTGCTAATCATACAGCAGCAGTATAGCAGCCCGCATGACAGTTGATGGGACTAACGAAGGGCAGCCGCGCCGATCATACTACCTCTTACCGTAACACTTTTGCTTTCACCAAATAACTGTACAACTGTGTGCGTGCGCCCGCAGGCAGAGCAGCACCGGCTTTGCGACGCAGTCGATGATATAGACCGGCTTGTACTTCCTGCTTGAATTCAAACCTGTCGGCGGCCCTATCACGCACCATATGGGGAGGATGAATGAGTGGAAAATCCATGTGCGTAGTTGGAAGGTTGGCGAATCGATGGCTTGGCCCAGTCGCATTGGTAGCGCCTGCGCCAAACCCAACGTTGGACACGAGGTTGACGTCTGGAGTGATCGATAATCCGGATTGTGTCCAGCATGTGAAGGTCCACTGGTAATCCCACGTCATGCGGCCGGCCAACATCGAATCGAAACCGATGCGCCAGTACGCAGCGGCATCATCGTCCGCCAAGATATCCCGCAGCCAGGAGGTCTTCTGTAGAACCGACCAGAGTTCCGTTCCGTTATTGTAGTACCGCCAAGCTCTACGCCAAGATGCCCATCCCCATACATGGGGATACCGCGACAGATAGTAGCTATAGGGCGTGCGTTTACGACCGAACTGAAAGTTGCATCCGTTGATCATCATGATGCGCTCATCGTGACGGTATTCTTGCAATAGCTCTTCGCAATAATGAAAAAAGGTTGGGTGAGGAACGCAGTCGTCTTCAAGGATTATCGCCTCTGGGCACTGCTCGAAGGCCCAGGTTAACCCCGACAAGAGACGGCGGTTGCATCCCTGATTGACGTCGGAGTAGTTTGTAAGGACCTTGCACTCCCAATCAACCTGCTCAATTACCGCCCGGGCGGCCGCGCATAGATGGGCTTCTTCGTCTGAGCGAGGTCCGTCGGCAACGACAAGAAGTCGAGAAGGTTTATACTCTCTGACCCGGTCAAAAACGCGTTGTGTATACGAAGGACGATTAAAAATGACTAAGACTACAGGAGATGTCATCGTGTGGCCTAAATCCTTACCTTTCACGGTATACGCACCGCATATACTAGATCGACCCCCGCCTCCGTATTGGTATCCATATGCGTTTCGCAGTAAAAATCGCGTTTGTCTAAAAAGGCGATCACTTGCTTAAGGAGATCAGGACTATGACACTCGATGATGAGACGTTGCACTATCTTTAGTGTACGAATCGCCCCCTGCAATACCTCTACTTCCGCCCCTTCTACATCTATCTTGAGCAAGTCAATACGTGTAATATCTGGTGGAAGTATATAATCGAGAGAGGTTATGTCCACCCTCACTACGATATTATCGTCAGAAGACACAGTGGATATAACGGACCCTAGAGTGGTCATGCCTAACGGCACGCGGAAGGCGCCTATTCCAGGTGTGGAGCCGAGAGCGTACTGGAAGGTTTGTACAGTGTCTGTCACGCCGTTAGCCACAACTGTCTGAACCAGGCGTTTATAGACATCTGGATTCGGCTCAAACGCGTAGACCTTCGCACCGCGACGCGCCTGCTGCACAGTGAACATGCCAACGTTGGCTCCAATATCAAAAACTACCCAACCCATGCTCGGGATAAACTCGCGCACCCTATCATACACACGATCGTTGCGTAGTTCTAACAGCGTGTCGATTTCTCTCGTCCTGACCCCAATACAGTATTTCGCACCATCGAGGTAAATCATAGTATCACCTTGCTTCATATAGCGCGAGAGACCTCGGAGCAGAATAAAACGCGTAATGCTTACTCTATCCTGTGCGGTACTAGCTAAACGATAAATACGCCATGCCCACCCAATCCAGTATTGCACAGCACTTATGGTTGCCCCAAGCATGCGCATTTTTGCAATCACGCTCATTCGCTGCGTCACTCGTTGCTCCTTTCTCAGAACGTACTCACTATATCATGTCAAACGCAAGGAAACCTTTTCCACCTATTGTGGTACATCCGCAGTTCGCTCTATCAGCTATAGGCATAGGACCAGCAGCTATAGATGAATGAAAACCCTCAGTAGCTTACGAGGAAAGCTATCGGAGGCGCTAAACACTAACTAACAGGTAGCATTGTGGATGCCCGCTACACGAGATAGACATGCCGAAATCAACTGCTAAGATTATAAACACCGCGTATAGTGCGTGCGGTTATCCCCTACGAGAAAAGGGCGGCGCGCTGCAAGCCCTGTACGAAAACTCGCGTCCGCAGGTCGGGATCGTTTAGCGCGGCAGCGATAGCGGCGGCGAAAGCATCGGGATCGAGGGGGTCGACCATCAGCGCGGCGTCGCCGACGGCTTCGGGGAAGGAGCTGGTGTTGGAGCAGACGACGGGTGTGCCGCAGGCCATCGCTTCCAGCGACGGTATCCCCAAACCCCCGAAGAGCGATAGGTAGACGACCTGAGGCCCGCCGTTTATTTACCGTCAACGCGGCTGTCTTCTTGGCGCCGCCACCAGCGTATCGTGTCGGCTAACCCTTGCTCTAGATTGTAGGACGGCCGCCAACCGACCTCGTAAGCCAGCCGTCGATTGTCCGCGACGAGCAGCGGCGGCTCGGCCGCGGACAAGGGTTTGGCGCCGAGATGAAGCAGCCGATCCCCGCCCATCTGCCGCCCGATCTCCTGCACGATGTCTTTCACGCGCACCGGCTCTCCCGACCCGATGTTGACGGGGCCCGGCGCGTCGCTCGCCGCCAACGCCGCCAACGCGCCCCCGACGTCGTGGACGTGCAGAAAGTCGCGCACTTGTTCGCCCGAGGTGCAGAGGGCTGCTTCATTGCGCAGGAGCGACGTGATGACGGAAGACACGAGGCGGTTGGGATGCTCGTGCGGGCCGTACAGGAAAAAGACGCGGCCCCACGCGCTGCTTAGGCCCAGCTGCGCGGACATCCCCTCGATCAGCCGCCACAAGGCGTCTTTAGACACCCCGTACAGCGTTGCCGGGTTCGTCGGGGTGACGGTCTCGGAGCAGTACCCGTAGCGCCAATCGTACTCGGCACAGCTACCGGCGCCCACGATACGCCGTCCGCCATGCTTACTAAAGCTGGTTATAAGATCCAGGCTTGCCGCTACCCAATCTAGATTGGACAGGGATGTCCAGTACAGCCCCGGCGCGGCATACCACGCGAGATGTAATAGGTGCGTCGCTTGTATCTCAGCGAACAAGGGATCGAAGGCCCGATCGGCCAGGATGTCGTGACAGTGCCATGTAACCCCGGTTTCCTCCGCGTCCGCCAGGGGCCGCGGGTTGGAGCTGATGGCATGGACGGCAAAGCCTGCGTCGACGAGCGGGCGCAAGGTCTGCCGGCCGATAAAGCCGGTCGCTCCCGTGACAATAATCCGTTTCGTCATACCAGGTCTGGATAACCGCTGTCTTTAGCGGATACGATGCGCGTATCCGTTGTGGGCCAATCGATGGCGAAGGCCGGATCATCCCAGCGCACGCCGCGCGCGCACTCGGGGTGGTAGAACTCCGACATCTGATAGAACACGTCGGTGTCGTCCTCCAGGGTCTGGAAGCCGTGCGCGAAGCCCTCGGGGACGTAGAGCATGCGGTAATTGGCGGCGCTCAACTCTACCGCGATCCAGCTCTTAAAAGTGTCGGAGCGCGGCCGTATGTCGACGATGACGTCATAGAGGGCGCCCCTGGCGCAGCGCACGACTTTGGCTTCCTCGTGGGGCGCCGCTTGGTAATGCATCCCCCGCAGCGTGCCGCGCCTCACATTGTGCGAGATGTTGCACTGGACGAAGCGAGGACACAGGCCATGCGCCGCGAATTCGTCCTGGCCCCAGGCGCGCGCGAAGAACCCTCGCTCGTCCGCGATGGGCTCCACGTCGATGATGTACGCGCCTTTGAGCGCGGTCTCGGTGAACCTCATGACGCGCGACTCCCCCGCCCATGGCTACCTGGCTCCCTGGACCCTACCTGCGGGCCGACGGTCCAGCGCGCCTTCGGGGAAGCCTGGGTCTCTCTCCTCGCCCCCCCCCGCCCATGGCTGACTGGCCCCCCGGCTGCGGCCGGCGGTCCAGCGCACCTC
>JAABUX010002690.1_pt1 | contig 24718 bp, 23 predicted proteins | sample 5561851 | NCBI WGS metagenome assembly JAABUX01 (sample SAMN10711883, study PRJNA513361) | rock metagenome | isolation source: Antarctica rocks | place: Antarctica: Victoria Land, Richard Nunatak red sandstone | collected 2016-01-03 | reverse complement strand
CACCCGATGAAAGCTCAGCCTGGCTTGAGTGTTCTCACAGCCTTCGGGCCGTAAATGATCGCGCTCGACCGTCGCCGACCATTCAAAACCTAGTTTGGCAACTCTGTACAGCCGTTCACGATCCAGCAGCGCGGCAGCAGGGCGAACCTGCGGCCGCACACCTGACGATCTCGACGCTGGGCTGCTGGCACGCGCGGCGTAGCCTATCTTGGAATATCGGCCTCACGCAGGCGCTGTCGGCATAGAGCTTGAGCAGGGACGAGAGCAAGCCGACGAACGAGGCCATCAGGAGCACGCCGCCCTCACGGCTTTCGCGGAGCGAACCTGCTTCGCTGTCGCCCCGCTTGGCCGGCGGGATGAAGGATGCCGCCACGGCCCACCCGTCATCCGTGAGGTCGCTGGGGTAGCGCAGCCCGCCGCGGCCATACTATCCACGGTTTTCGGTCGTTCAATACCCCTACTATTCCCCAGCGTCTCGCAGGCCAGGGTGTCACAAAAGAGTCAACAAGGTCAGATTGTTCACATATGAGTGCTGGGTTGGAATTTTATTCCCTGGTGTACTCTGAACGTTGCAGATACTGTCTTTATAGTTTCTACGCCAGCCAGGTTTGAACAAGACCTGAGTTCTTATGGTGTAAGTGGACTTCCCCGCCCGTGGCCAGATTTGCAAATAGGTAGCTTGATGTTGAAATCGCTCCTGATTGTTGCTGCGGCTGCTCCGCTCCTGTGCGGATTGTCGGCCCCGTCGGAGGCCAAAGGTTGTATTAAGGGCGCAATCGTCGGCGGTGTTGCCGGGCATTACGCGGGACGGCACCCCTATGTCGGCGCGGTTGGCGGTTGCTTGATGGGCCGGCGTCTGGCGGCGCAGCAGCGGACCCGGCGACCCGAACAGGCCGCGGTACAGCAAGGCCAGCCCGGAGCGGCATACACGAGTGGCGCCTATGCGAGGCCAGTCGCGCCGGCGCAGCCCGAAGCGGGGGCATCGGGCTATGGCGGGGGCGCCTATGCCCGCCCGAGCACTCCCGCACAGTCCACGATGCCAGCGCCGGGCTACTCTGGCGGAGCCTATCAACGCTGATCGAAGACGCCATCAAGGCGTACATTGGAGGGAAATGCCGTGTTTGACGCAATAAAGCTGCTGGGATCGATGCTGGAGGGTCAGGCGGCCCCGGCGACTCCGGGCCGGCTCGACACTGCGGCGCAGTCCGTTGGCTATGCCCCGGCCGGCATGGCGCAGCCGCCGCAAGGCGGGGTCGGGACGTTCGGCGCAGGCGGGCTGGGCGCCGTGGCGGGCGCCTTGTTAGGCAAGAGCGGCCCTGGAGTTCTCGGCGGCGGCCTGCTGGCCATCATCGGCAACATGGCCGTCCAGGCGTTGCAGGCTCGGATGGCCGCAGGCAGCGCTGCGGCGGCTGCGCCGATCCCATTCGGCGCCTACGCGTCCCCGACACAGGCCTACGCGTCCCCGATACCGGACGGGCAGCGCAAGGCGACGTTGATGCTGCGCGCGATGATCCAGTCCGCGAAGGCGGACGGCACGATCGACCCGGTTGAAACCCAACGCATCATGGGCAAGATCGATGAACACGGCCACGATCCCGCCGCCCATGCCTTCGTCGCAGCGGAGATGGCCAAGCCGATCGACCTGGCGAGCCTGTGCCGCGACGTGACCAGCCCACAGGAAGCTGTGGAGGTCTATGCCGCGTCTCTGATGGTCATCGACGTCGATAGCCAGGCGGAGCGCGACTATCTCGCCGATTTGGCCAGCAACCTGGGCATTCCTCCGCAGGCCACGGCGCAGGTGCACCAGGCGCTTGGCATGCGTTAAGGGAGGCCCGCGATGAACGGCGGCACTGAGGCCGAGGACCGGTTGCTGAGCGCGCCCGAGCGCGACATGGTCATGCAGACCCGGCCGCCAGCGATGGACGGACTGGGGAAGGCGGAGCTGCAGGCGCTGGGCAAGCGGCTGCGCGAGGCCCGCGACCGCTCCCGCCGCATCGCGAGCCAGCAGCAGCGGGAGATGCGCGGCAAGATGGACCCGCGCGGGGCCACCCCGGCGCGGGAGAATGCCGGCTCGGAGGCCAAGACGGCGGTGCTGGTCGAGGCGTTGAAGCGGGTGACGGCGGCGCTGCGGAAGGTGAGCCGGCCGAGCGCCACCCAGGTGCTGCGGGCGGCGCTGGAGGTGAAGAACGCGACCGCGCCGCAGCATCCAGGGCCGGGCCGTCATGCGGCAAAGGGAATGGCGGCCAAGGACAGCAAGCAACCCACCGTCCGCATGGACCCGCGCGAGATCGGGCGCGTATCGCAAGCTACCAAGGTGGCGCAGGCGAAGCGGGACCGCTGAGGCGGCTCGCACGTTGCGCGGCGGCGCCTTGGGTAGGGTCGCATCTCTCGCCCGAGACCTGGCGTATCATGATGATTTTGGAGTGCGTGGAATATCTGGCGCCTCGATTGAGGCGATGCGTGAGGAATGGGCGTTGTCGTTGCGGGAGGTCAAGGGCCGCGGTCTTCCGCTGTTCACGCAGGAGCGCGTGGCGCATTCGGCGGGCCGGTTCCCGGATGGCTCTCTGGGGCGAAAGCTGCACAAAAGACCGGCTGGATGCGGGCCGGGGCGGCCGGCGACCCTAGCCCCGGCGCCAACAAGCCATCCTGGGGTGCGGCCGGTGAGAAGCCGAGGCCATGCGCGACTTGTTTTGCGAGGATGCGTTGGAAACGTTGGCTGACCCCAATGCGGTCAGCATTTGCAACTCGTCAGGCTCGCCATTGTCACGATGGCCAGCCTGCACCGCCAAGCGAATCTGCTCGCCCCACAAAAAGCGCCGCCGTGCCTGTCCCAAACATGCCTACCCCAGACATGACTTCATCCGCTGGTCGGCATAAGAACTTTGACGCTGGGCCACTCGCCTGGCCCAACATCGTATACAGGCCACCTCACTGCCTGGTCGCTCTGGCGCAGGACGCACTAGGCCGTAGCGCAACGCTCACATTTGAAATAGCAACAACTTTAACGCTAAGCGTGCCCGGCCGTGCCCGACAGCAGCAGCGGGTCGATCCGCAAGATGGCCAGCGCGCGCAGCCATTTCGTCTCGTGGTCGGCGTCGAACAGCAGGCCCAGCTTGTTCGGCGCGGACAGCCAGACATTCTCGCCCATCTCCCGGTCCAATTGTCCCGGCCCCCAACTGGCGTAACCCAACGCCAGCAAGCCCTCCTTGGGGCCGCCCCCACGCGCGATCTCCTGCAGCACGTCCAAGCTTGCGGTCAGGGCCAGGTTGTCGTCCACCACCAGGCTGCCGTCGCACGTCCAGTCCGAGGTGTGCAGCACAAACCCCCGCCCGCCATCCACCGGGCCGCCCCGGCAGAGCTGGATCGTCCGGGCCGGCGGCACCGGCGTCACGTCCAACTGCTCCAGCAGGGCGTCGAAGCTCGGCTTGGCGAGCGGCTGGTTCAGCACAATGCCCATCGCGCCCTCGTCGGTGTGGGCGCAGAGCAGGATCACGCTTTGGGCAAAGCGCGAGTCCTCCATGGCAGGCATGGCGATCAGGAGCTGTCCCGTCAGGTTGCTGTCTTCGTCTAGCATTCCGCACATGTTGGTTTGGGACCGCGCCAGGGCAAGCGGGCCAGGGACAAGCGGGGCGGGGCTGGTGACTCGACCGGCTGGGAGCGTTAACACTCCGGGAAACCCTGTTAAGGACGCCTGCCATGATCAAGACCGGTGACGCCATGCCGACCATGAAGCTGTCGGCCGCCACGGCGGAAGGCCCGAAGGAGATGTCCACCGCCGACGTGTTCGCGGGCAAGAAGGTCGTGCTGTTCGCAACCCCCGGCGCCTTCACGCCGACTTGCAGCGTGCGGCACGTGCCGGGCTTCCTGCAGAACATGGACGCCCTGAAGGCCAAGGGCGTGGACACCGTCGTTTGCACCTCCGTCAACGACGTGTTCGTGATGGACGCCTGGCGCAAGGAGCTAGGCGTCGATGACCGCATCCTGATGCTGGCCGACGGGTCGGGCGTGCTGGCCAAGGCGCTGGGGCTGGAGCTGGACCTGACCGCCCGCGGACTGGGGATGCGGAGCCAGCGCTATGCGATGGTGGTCGAGGACGGCAAGGTGACGCACCTGGGCGTCGAGGCGCCGGGCGACTTCGACGTGAGCAAGGCGGAGAGCGTGCTGGCCGCGTTGTGACTTGGTCGCCCGCGCAATACCTGGCGTTCGAGGACGACCGCACCCGCCCGGTGCGCGACCTGGTGGCCGCCATCCCCGGCGGCGATGCCCGCGCGGTGGTGGACCTGGGCTGCGGCCCCGGCAACTCTACCGAGGTGCTGGCCATGCGCTTCCCTGACGCCGAGGTGTCGGGCCTGGATAGCTCCGCCGAGATGATCGCTGCCGCCAAGCAGCGCCTGCCGGGCCTACGGTTCGAGGTTGCGGACATTGCGGCATGGGAGGCGCCGGGGCCGTTCGACGTGCTGTTGGCCAATGCCGTGCTGCAATGGGTGCCGGACCACGCGGCGCTGCTGCCGCGGCTAGTGGGCCGGCTGGCGCCGGGCGGCAGCCTGGCGGTGCAGATGCCGGATAACCTGGACGAGCCGGCGCACCGGCTGATGCGGGAGGTGGCGGCGGCGGGGCCGTGGGCCGGCAAGCTGGCCGCGGCTGCCAGTGCGCGGACCGGGATGGGGTCGGCGGACTGGTACTACGGCGTGCTGCGCCCGGGTTGCAGCCGGGTGGACGTTTGGCGCACGACTTACTTTCACACCCTTGCCGGCGGTGCGGACGCCGTCGTGGAGTGGTTCAAGGGCAGCGGCCTGCGCCCGTTCCTGGCCCCGCTGGACGAGGCGGAGCGCAGCGAGTTCCTGCACCGCTACCGTGATGCCGTCGGCACTGCCTACCCTGTACTGCCGGACGGCGCCGTGCTGCTGCCGTTCCCGCGGCTGTTCATGGTGGGGACGCTCTAGGCTACGCCGCCATCGAGCTGCGCGCGGCCTCGCTGCGGAAGGTGTCGGTGATGTAGGCCGCAAGCGCGTCCGTCATCGGCTGCCGGGCTTCCGGGTTGCGCAGCAGCAGGATGCCGAAGTCCGGCAGTGGCGGCAGCCCCTCCTCCGGCCGCACCGGCCGCAAGCCCTCCGGCAACCAGGAGATGGTGGCCACCGTGACGGCCAGCCCGGCCACCACCGGCACCTGGGTGCCCAACTGCGTGGCTGACCGGTAGGCCACGCGGTAGCGCCGTCCGGCCCGGTCCAGCGCGCGGACCGCCGCGGCCGCCCAGGTGCAGTGGTCGCTGGCGAGCGCCACCGGCAGCGGGTCCAGCCGGTGCGGGGCATGCCGGGTCGAGGTTATCCAGTGTAGCGGCCCCCGCCACAGCAGCTCCGCCGGTACGCTGCTAGGCCAGTGCCCATCGGAGCACAGGGTTAGGTCAAGCTCCCCCGCCCTCAGCCGCCCGACAAGGTCGGAGGAAGGCAGGCACAGCACATCGACCTGCACCGAGGGGTGGCTCTCGGCAAACCGCTTCAGAATCTGCGGCAGGTAGCGTAGCGCAAAGTCGTCCGGCGTGCCCAGGCGGACGGTGCCATGGACGACAGGCGCGCGGAAGCTGGTCCAGATGTCGTCGTTCAGCGCCAGCAGGTCGCGGGCGCGGTGCAGCAGGAACTCGCCATGCGCGGTCAGGTGAACCGCGCCGCCCTTGCCGCGCGACAGCAGGCGCTCGCCGAGCAGGCCCTCCAGCCGCTGCATCTGCATGGAGACCGCCGATTGCGTGCGGCCGACGCGCTGGGCGGCGCGGGTGAAGCTGCCGTCCTCGGCGATGCAGACGAAGGTCCGCAGCAGGTCGGGGTCGAGGCTGGGATGGGTCATGGGGATCAGCGTAACTGATGCATTGCATCAGGGCAATTCGTTTCCATGATGGGGCGTGCTGGCCCAAGTTCCTGTTGCCAAACCGTAGGAGCTTCAAATGGCAACGCTGATGACGCAGACCCGGACCACGAGCCTTGTTCCTCACCGCATGGTCCGCAGCATGGTCCGCACCGGCTGGACGGCGTTGGCCGTCGTGGTCCGCGCCCACCAGACCCGCCGCATGCTGGCCGAGATGGACGACCGGATGCTGGCTGACATCGGCGTCAGCCGCGGCGATGCAAGCATGGAGGCGGCCCGGCCGGCGTGGGACACAGCAACCCGCATCCGGTGAGCCGTCGTTGATGCGGTGGCCGTCAGATATCAGCCGCCTGCGCGGCGCGTGCCACTCTGGACCTCGCTGACTCCCTCTCCGGAGGGAGAGGGGAAAGCAGCGGTGTGCGCCATTCTTGCCGCGCCCACGACGCATAGGATCTCGAACAGCATCGTCGCGCCGTGGAACGCCGTCAGGCCACCCACGTCGAACGGCGGCGACACCTCCACCATGTCGGCGGCCACCACGTCCAGCCCCATCAGGCCCCGCACGATGCGCTGCGCCTCGATCATCGTCAGGCCGCCGGCTTCTGGCGTGCCGGTGCCGGGCGCCCAGACCGGGTCCAGGCTGTCGATGTCGAACGATAGGTAGCACGGCGCGGTGCCGACCACCCGCCGCGCCTCCTCGACCGCCCAGCGCCAGCCGCGGTCGTGCAGTTCGTCCATCGGCATCACCCGCATGCCGCTGTCCTCGCTGAAGCGCCACAGGCTACCGGGCACGGTGCTGGTGCCGCGCAGGCCGATCTGGATGACGCGCTTGGGGTCCAGCAGCCCTTCTTCCACCGCCCGCCGGAACGGCGTGCCGTGCTGGTAGCGGCTGCCCATGTAGTCGTCGCCGGTATCGCCGTGCGCGTCGATGTGAACCATGCCGATCGGTCCTGACGCCGCCACGGCGCGCAGGATCGGGAACGCGATGGAGTGGTCGCCGCCGACCGTCACCGGGGTCACCCCTGCCTCCACAACCTGGCGGTAGAACGCCTCGATCTCCCCAAGGGCGCCCTCAAGGCCATAGGGCTGCTCGATCCAGCAGTCGCCGAGGTCGCGCACCCGCAGGTCGGCGAAGGGGGCTGCGCCGGTGGCGGTGTTGATCGGGCGCAGCAGGCTGGACTGGTTGCGGACCTCGCGCGGGCCGTGCCGTGCGCCGGGGCGGTTGGTGACACCGCCATCGAACGGCACGCCGATCAGGCCGATGTCGGCGTCCGCCAGGCTCTGCGCGAGCGGTGCGCGGAAGAAGGTGGGAATGCCGGCGTAGCGCGGCTGCGCCTGCGGATCGTTCATTGCAGGGTAGCGGGTGGCGGGCTTGAGAGGGGTCATGCGCCCGACCCTATCGTTCCGATGGCGGCGACGCGAGTGACCAATGCGCGGCGGGCCCGGGCGGCGTCGGCGCCGAGGGCGATCAGGGCGGGGATATCCCCGGGATGCGCCAGGACGGCGGCGGCGACGCGTAGCGGGCCGATGCGGCCCTGCATATCCAGCGCGGCCAGGGCGGCGCGGGGCAAGGTGCGGCCGGCCGGGTCGCAGACGGCGCGCAGCACGGCGAAGGGCAGGCCGTGCCGTGCGGCGGCGCGGGCGACGGCAGCGCTTTCCAGATCGACCGCGACGGCGCCGGTGCGGGCGTGCAGGGCGGCCTTGGCGGTGGTGGTGGCCAGGATCGCGCCATCGCCAAACAGGGTCCCCGGGGTGGCGCCGCCGAGCCAGGCGGATAGGGCGGGGTCGGTGGACCAGGCGCCGTCATCGGCCAGCACCATGGCGGGGACCAGCAGGGCGCCGGGGGCCAGGGCCGGGTCGAGGCCGCCGGCAAGGCCGAAGCTTATGAGGGCGGAGACTTGGGGCGCCAAGTCCTCGGCAACTTGCGCCGCGCCTGCCGAGCTGCCGCCGCCGGTGGCAATCTTGGCGCCCAGGTGACGGATGATCCGGGCCTCAGCGGCCAAGCCGACAATAAATCCAGGAGCTTTCGGAGGGATGGCGGCTGTCCTGCTTCCTGTTCCCTCCGGAAGAGGGAGCAGGACGAGGCTAGAAGCCGTAGCCAACGCGGCGGGTGTTGCCGCGCTGCAGGTTGCGGAAGCGCGCCAGGGCCAGCAGCGGAAAAAACAGCCGGTAGCCGTGGTAGCGCAAGTAGAACACCTTGGGGAACCCGACGGCCGTGTAGGGCGCCTCGTCCCACTCGCCGTCCTCCCGCTGCGTGCTGGCCAGGTAGGCGATGCCGCGGGCCACGGCCGGACCGGTCTCCCCCGCCGCCATCAGGCCCAGCAGCGCCCAGCTCGTCTGCGACGGCGTGCTGGTGTGATATTTGCCGGGCGCAGCGGCGGCGTAGCTGTCTTCGTCCTCGCCCCAGCCGCCGTCCTCACGTTGATGCGCCCGCAGCCAGTCGGCGGCGCGGCGGATCGTGGGGTCGTCATGCGGCAGCCCCGCGGCGTTCAGGGCGCACAGCACGGACCACGTGCCATAGATGTAGTTGGTGCCCCAGCGGCCGAACCAGCTCCCATCCGGCTCCTGGTCCCGCCGCAGGTAGGCGATAGCGCGGGTCATCGACGGCTCGTCCGCCGTCATGCCGGTCTGCGCCAGGAACGACACGCAGCGCCCGGTCACGTCGGCCGTTGGCGGATCCAGCAGAGCGCCATGATCGGCGAACGGGATGTGGTTCAGATAGTCATGGGTGTTGTCGGCGTCGAAGGCGCCCCAGCCGCCATTGGCGCTCTGCATCCCCAGCACCCAAGCCTTGGCACGGGCGATGCTGTCGGCATGGGCCGGGTCCCCGTTGCGGTGCAGCAACATGCCCACCACCGCGGTGTCGTCCACGTCCGGATAGTGCGCATTTTCATACTGGAACGCCCAGCCGCCCGGCGTCGCATCGGGCCGCGACAGCGCCCAGTCGCCACGCAGCTCAGTCACCTGCCGCTCCACCAGCCAAGTGCAGGCGGCGTCCAGGCCCGGCGTCGCCACGCCGTCGGCCTCCGCCACCGCATGGCCGGCCAGACTGGTGTCCCAGATAGGGGACAGGCAGGGCTGGCAGTAAGCCTCGTCCTCGGTCACCACCAGCAGCTTGCGCACCGCCGCCCAGGCCGTGACAGCGTGGGGGTGGTCGGCGGCATAGTCCAGGGCGTCGAACATCATGACGGTGTTGGCCATGGCGGGGTAGATGGCGCCCAGCCCGTCCTCGCCGTTCAGTCGCTCGGTCACGAAGGCCACGGCCTCGTCGATGGCGCGGGTGCGGATGGCGGCGGGGAAGGCGGGCTCGGCCACGCGCACCACGCCGTCGATGGCCTTGAACACCGCGCCCCAGCCGCTGCGGTAGGGGCCGCGTATCCAGTCGCGTACCTCCTCGGGGGGTGTGCAGAACAGCTCCTGGATTTCGACGCCGCGCGGGTTGCGGGCGCGGGGGTGCAGCGCCATCAGCACCAGCAGCGGCACCATGACGGTGCGGGACCAGTACGACACCTTGGACAGGTGGAACGGGAACCACCGCGGCAGGTGCATGATCTCGACCGGCATGGCCGGCACCGCGCGCCAGGGCACCTGGCCGAACAGCGCAAGCTGGATGCGAGTGAACACATTGGTCCGCTCCGCTCCGCCGGCGGCCAGGATGGCGGCGCGGGCACGGGCCATGTGCGGTGCTTTTGGGTCGTCGCCGATGGCCTTCAGCGCGTAGTATGCCTTGACGCTGGCGGACAGGTTGAACGCGCCACCATGGAACAGCGGCCAGCCACCGTGCACGCCCTGGATGCGGCGCAAGTAGATGCCTATGCGCGCCTGCAAGTCCGGCTCGATGCGGTCCAGGTAGTGCTCCAACAGCACGTACTCGGCCGGGATCGTCGCGTCAGCCTCCAGTTCGAACACCCAGTGCCCATCGCCGCGCTGCCGGTCGGTCAGCGCGGCGGACGCCCGGGTGATCGCGTCCTCAAGCAGGCGATCCGGCAGGTCGCCGGAGGCCAGAATCTCGTGGGAAAGCGGCGTACCGCTGGCTTCATAGTCCACGAGGGGGCGGGTCAGGGTTTCGCTCGGCATGGGATCAGGACGTACTCATTCAGGCCGCAATCGGGCCGCTCAGTAGGAGTGATGCTGCGGTGCAACCAGACCTGATGGCACCTTCAATCGTTGCGGGCAACCCGGTGCGGGTCCAGTCACCGGCCAGCGCCAGGTTGGCCAAGCCGGTCCTGGCGGGGGGCCGGCGGCGGTCCTGCGCCGGGGTCGCGGCGAATGTCGCCCGCTTTTCCTTTACCACGCGCCATGGTGGGAGGGGTTGCTGCAGGTCCAGGACAGCACGCACATCGTGCCACACCTGTGTCGCCAAAGTCACAGGCGGCAGGTCTGCCCGGCGGTTGCCGGCGCTGATGGTGACGCTGACGATGCCGGGCTTTACGAACACCCACTCGGCGATGCCGCCGACCAGCCCAGTGAACCCAGCCTCCCCGGGATCGGCGTCGCAACGGAAGTGCACGTTCAGGATGGCCTCGAACTGGTCCGGCACCTGCAAGCCCGGCAGCAGCCCCGCCGCGACAGGGGCCGGTGCGGCCAGCACCACCGCCTCATCGTCTGCAACCGGGCGGTCGTTTACGGCGACCACGCGCCCGCCTGACTGGTCCAGGCGGGTTACGCGTTGGGACAGCAGCACCTTGGCGCCATGGTGGCGCAGCCAGGTCACGGCCGGGTCGATGAAGCTTTCCGACAGGCCCTCCTTCGGAAAGGCGGGGATGCAGGCGCTGCCGCCCAGGGCCAGGCTCTCGTTCATCACCGCTCCCAGCAGGGCGGCGCTGGCGGTCTCCGGCGGGGTGTTCAGCGCCGCGACGGCCAGAGGCTCCAGCAGGCGGCGGTACAACTCGCCGGGGCGCAGCGTGCCGGCGACGGTGGCGTCAGGGCCGCCACGGGACAGCGCGAGGACGGACAGGAACTCGCGCAGGCGGGCGCCGGGCACGCGGCGGCGGCGGCTGAACAGCCACCATGGCACCCGGCCGGCGTTGGGGCGCACGGTCCAGCGCTCGCCGGTGGACACGTCCATGAACGGGAACACCGGGGTGCCCGGACCGCCCATGGTGCCTCGCGCGCCAACGCGGTCCAGGAAGGCGTAAGCACCTCTGTTGCCGGAAAGTAACAGGTGGTTGCCATTGTCCAACCGGCAGCCCAGCTCGCGGTCGAAGTAGCTGCGGCAGCGCCCTCCGGCGGCCGGTCCGGCCTCGTGGACGGTCACCGCGACTCCGGCGGCGACCAAGTCCATGGCGGCGGAAAGCCCGGCCAGGCCGGCGCCGATGACGTGCACATGCTGGAAAGTCATGGTGCTAGGGCGTCGAGGTCATCGGGCTGGGCGGGTACGTGTGCTCATCGGGCATAACGTAAGGCGATCAGCAGCTTTTGCCACTTGGGTACTTGTACTGGCTGGTCCAGCCGGGTCCAGCCGCGGCGTTCCAGCCGGGTCAGCAGGGCGTCGTAGGCGGCGCCCATCAGCCGGGCGGGACGCATCGCGCGGGGGTCGCAGGCGGCCATGGCGGCGCGCGCGGCGTCGAAGTGCAGGTGGGCCTGGCGCGCGGCGCGGGCGCAGACGGCGGCCAGGGCGGGGTGGTTCAGGGCGGCCTGGGTGGGGGGCACGCCGGCCTCCTCGAGCCACTCCCTGGGCAAGTAGAGCCGGTCCCGCCCGGCGTCCTCCGCTACGTCCCGGAGGATGTTGGTCATTTGCAGGGCACGGCCGAGGTGCCAGGCAACCTCGTCCGCCTTGGGGGAGCCATCGCCGAACGCCCGCACCGACAGCCGGCCGACCGCGGCGGCCACACGGTCGCAATACAGGTCCAGGGTGGCCAGGTCGGGCGCCACGATGGCGTTGGTGTCCATCGCCATGCCGTCGATCACCGCCAGGAAGTCCTCCTGCCGCAGCCCATAGGTGCGGACGGCCGGCAGCAGCACGCGCGTCACCGGGTCATCAGCGAGGCCGGCATACAGGGCGGCAATGCGGTTGCGCCAGGCGTCGAGGCCGGCGAGCTTGTCCGGCAGCGGCCCCGGCTCGTCCGCCACGTCGTCCACGATGCGGCAGAAGGCATAGACGGCATACATCGCCGCGCGCCGGTCGGGCGGCAGCACCTTCATGCCGCGGTGGAACGAGGTGCCGGAGCGCAGCACCAGCGCCTCCACCACCTCCAGGTCGGGCGGCGATGCCCCGAGCGCGGTCATGCCGCCCACCGCAGCGCGCCGAGCAGGCTGAACGCGACGTCAGGCTTTCGCAGCTTCACCCGGGCCGCCACCGGGTCGTTGCGGCGCAGGCGGCGGGCCAGGCGGCGGGACAGGCCGAGGATGACCGCGACCTCCATCCGCAGCCGCCGGTCCCGGGTGCGGCCCGGCAGGGCGGCGGCGGCGGCGTGCAACGCATCCACCTCGTCCAGCAGACGGGTGAACACCTGGCGTAATCCCGGCGTCTCCTGCGGGCCGGCCAAGTCCTCGACCCGCGCCCCGGCGGCGTCCAGCAGGCGGGTGGGCAAGTAGCAGCGGTCCAGCGCGGCCAGGTCCTTGGCGCCGTCCTGCAGGTGGTTCAATACCTGCAACGCGGCGCACAGCGGGTCGGACGGCGCATGGGTGGCCGGGTCCTCGCCGTGCAGGTCCAGCACGTGGCGGCCGACCGGCATGGCGGACAGGCGGCAGTAGTCCAGCAGCTCCGCCCAGGTGGCGTAGCGGCGCTGGGCGGCGTCCTGGCGAAAGGCGGCCAGCAGGTCCAGCGCGTGCTGCGCGGTGACGCCGGTTTCGGCCAGGCTGGCGCGCAGCCCGAGGGCGCTGGGCGATCCGCTGCCGGTTTCGCCCACCAGCACCGCCCGCATCCGGTCGAGCCGGTGCAGCTTGTCGTCCGCGGCCAGCACGGGGCTGTCGGCGATGTCGTCGGCGTTGCGGGCGAAGGCGTAGAAGGCGTGGACATGCGGGCGCAGCGCCGGGCGGATCAGGGCGGAGCCGACAGGAAAGTTCTCGTCCGACCGGTCCTTGCCGGACCAGGTTTCGACGGAGGCGACGGTCATGCCTGGGCTCCCCCACAAGTTTGGGCATCCCCATGAGCTTGGGCACCCTGGTAGGCACGGCGCTTCCACACCACGCCGCGGCCCCGGTGGTGATCCCAGGCGGAGCCGACCGTGGCGGCCATGTAGAAGCAGGCGATGCCCGGCAGCGCCAGCGCCCATACCGGCGACTGCCGGAACCGCCGCAGGGTCGGCACGTACGACAGCGCCGAACCGGCCCAGGCCGCCGCGCCCAGCCCGCGCGCCCAGCCATGCCCAAACAGCGCCAGCCCCGGCGGCGCCAGCCAGACCAGCGCCAGGCCCAGGACGGTCCCGGCCAAGATCACCGGCGAGCGGCGCAACTGCACGTAGGCGGTCCGTGCCACCATGCGCCAGATGTCGGCAGCGCCTGGATAAGGGCGCACGCTGCGGGCCAGGATGCTGTGGCCCAGCCAGATGCGCCCGCCGCGCTTCACCGCCGCCGCCAGCGCCACGTCGTCGATCAGGGCGCCGCGCACCGCCGCGATGCCGCCGATGCGGTCCAGCGCGCGGCGGCGCAGCAGCATCGTGCCGCCGGCCGCCGCCGCGATTCTGCGCATCGGGTCGTTGACGGCGGCAAAGGGGTAAAGAAGCTGGAAGAAGAACACGAAAGCCGGCACCAACGCCCGTTCCGCCAGGCTGTGGCAGCGCAGCTCCACCATCTCGGACACCAGGTCCAGGCCGTCGCGCTCGGCCTTGGCGACCAGGGCGCTGACGTGGGCCGGGTCGTGCACGATGTCGGCGTCGGTCAGTAGGACCAGCCTGGCACCTGTGTGCGCAACGCCCTGCGACACCGCCCAGAGTTTGCCGCTCCAGCCCGGCGGGCGCGGCTGGCCGTCCAGGACCGTGAGGCTGACTTCCGGCCCGTGGCCCCCTCCAATCCCTTGGCCCTCTCCACCATCGTCACTGCGAGGAGCGCAGCGACGCGGCAGTCCAGGGGCCGCCAGGACCGGCGTTGGTGCATACGGCCCCGGGATTGCCACGCCCCAAGCGGCTCGCAATGACGGGTGCCGGGGTGGGACCAGCGCGCGCGCGACCGCTCCGGTGCCGTCCGTGCTGCCGTCGTCAACGACAAAGATGCGCAGCGGCCCCGGGTAGTCCTGCGCCAGCAGGGAGAGTAGGGCGGCACCGATGCCTTCCGCTTCGTCCCGGGCGGGGATCACTACGTCCACGGCGGGGCAGGCGGCTGGCACGGCGCACGGGAGCACCGGGCCAGCCGACCAGAAGCGGCCGTGCCATAGCAGCAGGTAGGCCCAGGCCAGCACGGCGGGCACCGCAAGCCACATCATGCCGGCAGCAGCCCGTTGGCGCGGAACCAAGTGACGGCGTCGGCCACCGCCCGCCGGGCCGGGCGGGGGGAGTAGCCCAGCTCGGCGGCGGCCTTGGCATGGCTGAAGTACATGCGCTTCTTGGCCATCGCCAGCATCTCCCGCGTGACCCGCGGCTCGGTCTTGAAGGCGCGGGCCAGGGCCTCCGCGCCGACCGCAACCGGCCACAGCACGCCCTGGCTCAGCCGCCTACGCCGCACGGTCCCGCGTCCCATTACATCGTCGATCAGCGCCAGCAGCCGGAGCATGTCGAAGTCCTCGCCGCCCAGGATATAGGCCTCGCCAATCCGCCCGCGCTCCAGCGCCAGCACATGGCCCTCGGCGACGTCGTCCACGTGGACCAGGTTCAGGCCGGTATCGACGTAGGCCGGCATACGCCCGGCGGCGGTGTCCAGCACCATGCGGCCGGTCGGCGTCGGCTTCACGTCGCGGGGGCCGACCGGGGCGGTGGGGTTCACGATCACCGCCGGCACGCCCTCGTCCCGCACCAGGGCGCGCACCGCCTGCTCGGCCAGGTACTTGGACTGCTTGTAGGCGCCGACGATGCCCTCGGGGTGGACCGGGGTGCTCTCCGTCCCCGGCGTGCCGTCGCCGACCAGGCCCAGGGCGGCGACGCTGCTGCAATACACCGCCCGCTCCACCCCGGCGTCCCGTGCGGCCAGCAGCAAGGTGCGGGTGCCATCGACGTTGGCGGCCAGCATCGGGGCGGGATTGGGCACCCACAGGCGGTAATCGGCCGCGACATGCACGACATGGCGGCAGCCTTGCACGGCGCGCGCCAGGGAGGCCGGGTCGCGCAGGTCGCCCTCGGCCAGCTCGGCCGGCAGGCCCTCGATATTGCGCCGGTCCCCGCCCGGCCGCACCAGCAGCCGCAGCGTGTGACCGCGGCCCAGCAGCGCGCGGGCAACGGCAGAGCCGACAAAGCCAGTCGCGCCAGTGACGAGCGTGGGGGCATCAGGTTGCAGGGCAGGGTATCCTTGGAACGGTGAAGATCTTGTGAACAGCGGGCATCTATAGCTGGCCGGGCCGCGCTGGTGTAGTGCGCCGCTGCACCATGAAGCAGCTTTCCATCCTCCTCGCCCTGGCCGGGCTGGCCGTGTCGGTCCTGCTGGTGGCCTGGTTCAATGCCGGGCAGGTGCTGGACGTGGCGCTGTCGGTGGGGTGGTGGGGCTTCGGGCTGCTGGCGCTGTGGCAGATGGGGCTGTTCCTGCTGCTCGGCCTGGCCTGGTCGGTCACGCTGCCCGGCGTGCGGCGGGAGCGGCTGGTATGGGGCCGCATGGTGCGCGACTCCGCCACGACATGCCTGCCGTTCTCGCCCGTCGGCGCCTTCGTCATCGGCGCACGGGCGGTCACGGTGCTGGGCGTGCCATGGGTGACTGCCGCCGCCGGGACCGTGGCCGACGTGACGGCGGAAACCGCGGGTCAGGCGCTGTTCTCGCTGTTCGGGCTTGGGGCGCTGCTGGTGCTGCTGCCGGGGTCGCCGCTGGTGCTGCCGGTGGCGGCGGCGCTGGGGCTGGCGGGCGGGCTGGCGGCGGCGGCGTTCGCCCTGCGCGCCCGCATCGGCCGGGGGCTGCGCGCGCTGGTGGGCGGGCTGGGCCGGCGGCTGCTGGGCGATTGGTTCCGCAGCCAGGGCGGGCTGGAGGGGATCGGCGCCGAACTGTCCCGCCTGCTGTCCCACCCCCGCCGGTGGATGCTCGCCGCCATGGTCCACCTCTCGGCCTGGTTCGGCACCGGCGTGGGCACCTGGATCAGCCTGCGCCTGCTGGGCAACCAGGCGGGCCTGCTGCCGGTGCTGGCGCTGGAGGCGCTGGTGGAAGCCCTGGTTGCCGCCGCCTTCATCGTGCCCGGCGCGGCGGGGGTGCAGGAGGCCGGGTATGTCGGCCTGGGCGCGGCGTTCGGCGTGCCGCCCGATGTGGCGCTGAGCGTGTCGCTGCTGCGGCGGGCGAAGGACCTGGTACTGGGCGTGCCGATCCTGGCGGCCTGGCAGTGGATGGAGCTGCGCCGGGTGCGGGCGGGGCGCCGGGCCGCCTGAGGCATACTCCCATTGGTCGCGTTGCCGTTTCGGCCGGTCTGCCCTAACTACCGGGCTTCATACCCGATCAGGAGCCGCTGATGGCCGACGCCGAATACACCACCTTGTCCTCTGGCCTACGCTACCGGGACGAGGTTGTCGGCACCGGCGCGCAGCCGGCGGCGGGGCAGACGGTCGATGTCCACTACACCGGCTGGCTGAACGACGGCGGCAAGCCCGGCCGCAAGTTCGACAGCTCGCGCGACCGCGGCGCGCCGTTCAGCTTCAAGCTCGGCGCGGGCCAGGTGATCAAGGGCTGGGACCTCGGCGTGGCTGACATGCACGTCGGCGGACGGCGCATGCTGGTGCTGCCGCCGGACCTGGCCTATGGCGCACGCGGCGCTGGCGGGGTGATCCCGCCCAATGCGACGCTGATCTTCGATGTCGAATTGCTGGGCATCCGTTGACGCGCCATGCAGCCGATCCCTGTGCTCGTCACTCATAACGGGAAATTTCACTGCGACGAGGTGTTCGCCTATGCGGTGCTGCGCCAGGCGTTGGGCGTGCATGTGCCTGGGGTGGACCACCGCCTGGTCCGCACGCGGGATGCCGACGTTATCGCCGGGGGCGACATAGTCTGGGACGTCGGCCTGCTGTTCGACCCGGAGACCCGCCGGTTCGACCACCACCAGCGTGGTGCCCCGGAGCGGCCGGACGGCATGCCATTCAGCGCCGCCGGCCTGGTCTGGCAGGTCTATGGGCGGCAAACGGTGGCGGCGCTGCTGCGCGAGGGCGGCCACGCGGATGACGCGCTGGCCGGCGCCGTTGCGGCGAGCCTGGACGAGTCGGTGGTGCGCCGCATTGATGAGATCGACAACGGCTTCGCCCCGGGACAGGACAGGCTGGGCCTGGCCTCGCTGATCGGCGACTACAATCCCGGCTGGGACCAGCCGCGCGACGCGGCGACGGAGGACGCCGCGTTCCTGGACGCGGCCGCGCTGGCCGAGGGCGTGCTGCGCCGCCGGGTCGGGGCGGTGCGGGCGCGCCTGCAGGCGGAGGCGGCGGTGGTGGCCGCCCACGCCGCCAGCGCCGACCCGCGGGTGCTGGAACTGGACCGCAACATGCCATGGAAGGATGCGGTGTTCGCCCACGCGCTGCCGGTGCTGTATGCGGTGTATCCCGTGTCGAACGGCAACTGGATGGTCGATACCATGCCGCCGGACCCGGCCTCGTTCGCCCAGCGCCTGCCACTGCCGGAGGTTTGGGCGGGGCTGCCGGAGGCCGAGCTGGTGCAAACGACTGGCGTTGCGGATGCGGTGTTCGTGCACCTGCGGCGGTTTGTCGGCGCGGCGGGGTCGCGGGCCGGGGCGGTGGCGATGGCGCTGCGGTCGATTGAGATGGCCGGGGTCTAAGGCGGCACTGGGCCTTGTTGCGCCTGCTCGCAATCGGTTGAGGCGCTTTGCTCCAACTAGGCCGCGCTGCGACGCTGGCGGTGGCGCCGCACAGGCTTGGGGCCAGAGACGCTTGGATTCAGTCTTCGCTCAGCCGCCGCCGTAGCCGGCGCCACAGTGGGCCAACTGGCCGCACGTTCCTTGGAATGGTGGCCCTCGGCGCGGCCCGGTCCGACAGTTCCGCCACCAGGCGTGAGGCGATCAGGCCGCGAGGCCCGCGCGCCCAATGGTCGGTGACGACGCCCTCCGGCATCCAGCCCGGCACCGGGAGCAGCAGCTTGCGGGCCAGGCCGTCCAGGAGCGGCTCATAGGTGGCACGCAATGCGGCCAGGGTCTCGCGTGCGCCGGCGTCCCCCGTCCACTGCAGCCCGTTCTCCCGGAACGCCGCGAGCAGGCTGTCCCACGCCGCCCCCGGCAGCCGGTCCCCGCCGTCGTAGCGGGACGGCTCGACGCCAAAGGACAGCGCCATCTCCACCAGCACCTGCCGGGTCATGCTGAAGGTCATGCGGGCCTGCAGCGGCGGCAGCGCCTCCACCCCGACCAGGATCAGCGCGCAGGCATCCATCACCGCCGCCAGCGCCGCCAGCCAGCTCTGGTTGTCGTGCTGCGAGCGGTAGTAGGCCAGCATGGGGTAGGACAGGTGGCTCTCCAGCAGCTCCGACCCCCAGACCTCCCATTCCCGCAGCATGTCGTCGAGCTTGGCCATGCCGTCGCCCTCGGCATGGCGGCACAGCAGCGTGCCGGCGGTCGGCGGCGACCCGGCGCGGGCGTCCAACTGCAGCACATGCGCCTCCCGCCGGGAGAACAGTTGATACAGCACCGGCAGGTAGCCGATCACGACGGCGATGAAGCCGATGCCCATTCCGGCCTCCAGCACCGCCACCAGCCGCGCCGCCCCGGTATGCGGCACCACGTCGCCATAGCCGAGGGTGAAGAAGGTGACGCCGCTCATGTAGGCCTGCTCGGAGAAGGAAGACACGCCGCCGCCCTGCGCCGCCCATTCCAGCGTACCGAAGCCGACGATCAGGCCGCCCGCCCAGATCACGAACAGCAGCAGCATGGACAGCGGGCCGAACAGGCTGAGCACATGCTCCCGCAGCGGCGGGTCGGCGATGACGCCGGCCAGCCGGCCCCACACCGCCCAGGCCGCCCGGAAATACAGCCGGACGATGCGGAAGCGGCGGCGCACGCGGCGCGGCAGCAGCATGACCTCGAAGGCGTCCTGCATCACGAAGAGTAGCAGGACGATAGCGAGGAGGACGGCGATGGGGTGTGGCATCCGGGCCTAACGGCGCAGCGAGGCGTTGGCTTCCCCGGAACCCTCGCCGCCGCCAGCCGCTAGGCTTGGGTTCATGCAAGGAAGCCGCGCCATGCCAGCCCTGTCCGCCGCGTCCCCCATCGAAATCGAGGCCCTGGCTGACGCCGGGGGCCTGCCCGCGCCGGCCCGCGCGGCGGCGCTCGCGCTGTTCCACGACCTGACCAGCCGGGAGGAGCTTGCGGCGCTGGGCTTGCCGGACGCAGGGCCCGGAGGAGCCGGGCGTCACGACGGCGCGGAGTGGCCGGCACACCGCTTCCTGTTCGGCGGGGCCGCCGAGCTGGCGCCGGTGCTCGACAGGCTGCGAGGCATGCCTGACGCCGCGGAGCTTGGCGGGGCGGATGCCGGGCACGCTGTTCGTGGTGGGCGGCCAGGACGGCTTCACCGGCGTGCTGCTGGCGTGCGCCGACGCGGCCCGGTTGGCGGACCTTGCATCGGAGCTGGGACGTCCCGGGGAGTGACGGCCGCCCCCGCACCCGGGACAGTGCGGACCTGCACCGGCCATTGCGATCACGGTTGCAACCACATGCGACCACGGGGCCTGAACGTGCAAGGCCATCCAGCGGCGATGCACCGCCGGCCTTGACAGGGGATGGCGCTCCTAAGAGGGGGCAGCCCGGTCACCCTACCGTGGAGCGGACATCTGGATGCAAGCTGCAGTCGTTCATGAGTCGGGCAGTCCGGACATGCTGCACATCGAGGACCGTCCTGTTCCGCAACTGCAACCCGGCACGGTGCTGGTCCGGGTTCGCGCGTTCGGCCTCAACCGGTCCGAACTGATCACGCGCGCCGGCGGCTCGGGTGATGCGGTGCGGTTCCCGCGCGTCCTCGGCATCGAGTGCGTCGGCGAGATCGCCGATACTGATGCGACGACGCTGGCGCGCGGGCAGACGATCGTGGCGGCGATGGGCGGGATGGGCCGCGACTATGACGGCGGCTATGAGGAGTATGCCCTGCTGCCGGCCGCCCAGGTGATCCCGGTGCGGACGACCCTTTCATGGGCCGAGTTGGGAGCGGTTCCCGAGACCTTTGGAACGGCCTGGGGATCGCTTGGGATGCTGCATCTTCAGGAAGGGCAAACGCTGCTGATCCGCGGCGGGTCCTCCTCGGTCGGCATGGCCGCAGCCACGCTCGCAACGGCGCGCGGCGTCCGCGTCATCGCGACGACGCGGCAAACGGAAAAGCGCGCCGCGCTGGAGGCGAATGGCGCGGCGCATGTCGTCATCGATGACGGGGCAGTCGCCTCGTCCGTTCGCGCGATTGCGCCGTCCGGGGTTGATGCGCTGCTCGAACTCGTTGGCCCCAAGACGATCCTCGACTCACTCCCGACGCTGCGGGCGGACGGGCATGCCTGCCTGACCGGATTCTTGGAGGGCACCTGGGAGGTCGCCGGCGCCGAAGCCGCAGCGCATGCCCTCGGACTCAAGCTCCGCACATTCAGCAGCAACGTGATCAACTGCGCCGACTATGGCAGCGTCTTCCAAACGATCATCGACGGCATCGAAAGCGGAGAATACTGGCTGAACCTTGACCGGATATTCCCGCTTGCCGGCGTCGCAGACGCTCACCGTTACATGGAAGCCAATCGCGCCGCCGGGAAGGTCGTCGGCCTCACATAGGCAGTCACGCAGTTTGGGGGCGGAGAAGCCGCAAGCCGATGGAGCTGCAGCGCGTTGAGGCTGTGCCACGCCTTCTCTGCCATGACTAGTCTGCCTGTTCCCTCGTTCGCCATTGCGGAGAGGGCTCGCAACACGGCTAGCCAGGACCGAAGGCAGAGCCGGCTGTTGCGGCGCCTTGCGGGAGGGACAGAGGGGCAGCCGGTCAACCCAGCCATTGGCATTATACCAAACGCCATCCGCTCTGGCCCGCCATTACACCGTCATTGCGAGCCGCTCTTGCGGCGTGGAGAGGCAGGGAGGACTGCGCTTGCCGCCCCTGGATTGCCGCGTCGCTGCGCTCCTCGCAATGACAAAACGGTCAGAGCAGACAGCCGTTAGCATCATACCAACCGCCAAAGGTCCTGACCGGTGACAAGGGCGGGCAGTGTCTCAGTTTAAATGAGCGCTGCTAACCCGAATCCTTCCGTGGTTCAGGCGAAGCGCGGGCTGTATAAGAAAGGCTTGATGTAGCTTGAGCGCGCCGCGAGCGAACGAAGCCGATTACCGTGAACGCAAGCCAGAGGACTTGCGTCACGAAAGCTGCAAGGTTGAAGTTCCAGATCAACGAATAGATGACGGCAATGCCGCCGACAGCATTCAGGACACTATACCGTAGATCGGACAATCCAAGAATGCCGAGCTGCAAGCTGGCGTATGCGCCTACGTACAGAGCAACTCCAATCAACCCGATCACATCAGGAAAGGTCACGGTGGCACCTCGATCTGCCCTTGGGTCCAGCATGTCCCTTCCAAGCAGCCGTTCTTGCTGAAACGCCCCACTCTATGACGGCGAAAGACGGAGCCGAATCGCACGCGCGACATCGAAACCGGAAGGGGCACGAGTCAAACTGAGACACTGCCGGCTCCTTGGGCATGTTGCTGCCCCCTATGCTTCGAGTTAAGAATGCCGCCATAGAAGCATCAATTGCGAGTGGACACCATGCCCGACAGCAGCCCGGTGCTCCTGCTGGTGACGTGGCTGGTCGCTGGACAACCACCTGCAAGCTACCAAGTCGAATTCACCAGTGCCGACAAATGCGAACGGGCGAAGGGTCAACTCTACACCCCACGGAATGCCCTGGATCAGGATTACAAGAACGAGCCTACGGCACGCCTGACTCCTGGCGTCGCCGCAGCCAAGCAACCCGCGCCCAACCTCATGGCCGCTTGCGCACCCAAGCAGGGCAAAATTGAAATTGAGACACCACCCAAGGTGCTGTCGTTGCGAGCCGCCGTTGCGGCGTGGCAACCCAGAGGCGGCACACGCCGTCCTTGCAACCCCCTATGCCGCGCCGAAGCCAGCTCGCGATGACCGGTGCTGGCTGGGATGGCAGGTCAGGACCTTCGGCGACTGGTATAAGCTGGCGCTTCACTGGCTGGCAGCAGCAGACCTTCCAGTTCGCGGTCACCAGCACATCGGGGGTGCTCTCCTTGCTAGTGGTACGCTGAACGGGGGAGCCGCCGTTTCCTTGCTCGACGACGTCAGAGTCGTCGAAGTGCCGGGGCCGGAGAGTTAGATGCTGCTGGCGGTGGGCAGAATTCTTGCCTGGTTCAGCGCCCGCCGCACGGCCTCCGGATCCAGGCTTTAGGGTCTGCCTCACCCTCGCCGCCATGGATGTCCCTGGCCAGCGCTGGCAAACAAATCTTAATTTTAAGCATAGTATCAATACTTGCGACATTTGCGGTTTGCTGTGATCAAGGACGGTGACTGCTTCTCCCGAAGTCACCAGCCGGAACAGGCCAAACGCCTGCACCTCCCCGGATTCATCCGCATAAGGCAACATCATGGCACCCCGGTTTTTCCATACATCGACCGCGTCACCCCTTTTCGGAGCGTTCCAGGCCATCGGGCTGGCGGCGGCCCTGCTCAGCTTCAGTGCTGCCCGCCCATCGCAGGCGACCAGCCTGGTTCAGAACGGCAGCTTCGAGACGCTGACAACCAACGCGTCTGCGCAGTTCGGCACCGGCTACTCCAGCCAGCAGGTCACCTACTGGAGCACCAGCGGCTACAACTTCGTGTTCCTGCCCGGCACGGCCGATACGTCAGCGGGAGCGACGGGCCAATATGGCGCCCTTAGCCTGTGGGGACCCGGCAACGGATCAGCCAACGGCCTAGGTCCCAGCCCTGACGGGGGCAACTACATCGCCGCGGATGGCGCCTTCAATGTCGCCCCAATCACCCAGACCATCAACAATCTCAGCCCGGGGAGCACGGCGGTCGTGTCGTTCTACTGGGCCGGCGCGCAACAATACGGCACCCAATACAACTCGGCGACGAGCGAGCAGTGGACCGTCGGCTTCACCGGCGACCCGACCCAGGCGACGCCGGTGGTGCAGGACGCCGTACACGGCTTCACCGGCTGGATGCAGCAGACCTTCTCGTTCGCCGTCAGGAGCACGACCGCGACGCTTTCCTTCCTGGCCACGGGCACCCCGAACGGGCAGCCGCCGTTCTCGCTGCTTGACGGCGTCACGCTCACCCAGGTGCCGGAGCCGGCAAGCTGGGCGATCTTGCTGGCCGGCTGCGGCCTGGCTGGGCTGGCCGCGCGGCGCCGGACGCTGAGCCGGCGCTAGGACCCGTCCCGGCCCGCCAAAGCTTCAACGAACATCTCCGACCACCGCGCCGGCTGCACCCGGATGCTGCCGACGCCGTGCATGAATTCGGCATACTGCATCACCCCGGCCGGGGTGGTGGAGAACCGGGTGTCGGGGTCGCGCACCATGGCCAGCACGTCGTCCGGCCTCATGCGGGCGGCGGACAGGCGGATGAAGCTGTCCGCTGCCGCCTCGGGGTCGGCGGCGATCAGCGCGTTGGCGGCGTCCATCGCGGCCAGGAAGGCAGCGACGGTGGCCGGGTTGGCGTCCACGAAGCGGCGCGGCGCATAGACGACATCCAGGGTCGCCGGTCCCAGCACCTCGCTGGCGGCGATCACGCGGTGGATGCGCGGGTCCCGCAGCTCCAGGATGGAGTAGGGCGGGGAGCCGAAGTGGGCCGCGATCTCGGTGCCGCCGCTCATCAGGGCGGCGTAGGCGTCAGGATGCGCCAGGCTGACGGTGATCGGGTCCAGCTTGGCGTAGTTTGCCTGGCCGAAGCGCTGCGCCGCCAGCATCTGCAGGATGACTGCGGACAGGGAGGTCTTGATGCCGGGCAGCGCGATCTTGTCGTCCGGCCCGAAGTCGGCGAGCGTGCGGATGCCGGGCCGGTTGGTGTTCAGCGACAGGGCGCAGGTGCTCAGGCCGCACAGGCCCACCACCGCGGCGCGCGGGATGCTGCGCGCCTTGGCCCACAGCGTGATGAAGCCCGGCGCCCCCGTGCCGGCGATGTCCAGCGCGCCGGCAAGCATGGCGTCGTTGATGACGTTGCCGCCATCCACCACCTGCCACGACACCCCGGATTGCGGCAGCCCAGCCTGGCCCAGATGCTGCTCCAGCAGCTTGCGGTCACGCATGACGATCAGCGGCAAATAGAGGATGCCGAAGCCGTGCGACAGGCGGACCTCGCCGGTTTCCGCCGCGTGGGTGGGGCGGGCGGACAGGGCGGCGGCGGCAAGGGCGATCAGGCGGCGTCGCTGCATAGTTCTCCTATACACGCAGCCCCTGCAAATGGCGCGAGTACGCTTCCTGCTCCCTCCCTCCGGGAGGTCAGTCCGGCCCTCACGGCAGGGATGGTCACCGCGCCTCAGACCCCTGGATTGTAGATATAGAGATACGCCAATCCACCCACCGTTCCCGTCGAGGTCTGCAGGCCCGCCGCACGAACCGGGCTGATCCCGTCGAAGCTGACGCTGGCATCTGTCGTGCCACTGCCTGCCAGGCTGAGCCGCAACGTCGCACCCTGGTGCCCGGCCGCACCGTCCACGCCATCCCACAGCATCGTGCCCGCCGCGGCCTGGAAGCCCCATGTGTGGACATCGGGTAATCGCGGTGGGGGCATAGGTCGTCCATGATGCCGCGATCCGGGCGGGTTGCCCGGTCTTTGCACCATGGGAGGCGGTTCAATGGCCCGTTTTGTTGGTTTGGACGTGT
>JAABUX010002688.1_pt1 | contig 24730 bp, 24 predicted proteins | sample 5561851 | NCBI WGS metagenome assembly JAABUX01 (sample SAMN10711883, study PRJNA513361) | rock metagenome | isolation source: Antarctica rocks | place: Antarctica: Victoria Land, Richard Nunatak red sandstone | collected 2016-01-03 | reverse complement strand
GGGCTGATCTCGCGAACCCCCGGCGCAGCACGCGCCATCAACGTCCAGGTGGACCGCAGCCAACTGCCCGCCCTACAGCCAGGATACGCGCAAACCGTCAAATCCACTGTGCAGAGGTACTAGCGCCACCATGGCGGCGGGCAGCAGCCAGAAAGTCTCCCCCATGTCGCTGAGCAGTTTGGAAAAGCGCGCTTTCAAGGGAACTCGATCGAGTGTCCAGGACGGACGGAGGATGCGGCGAAATTCATTTCGCAGCGGACATGCTGGCGCAAGCTGGCACATCTCCCCGGTTGCTGTAAGGGTGATCCCCTCCTTTCATACTGATCGGTCCCGCCATGAGCATCCCGCGCCTCTGGCTGCTCGGGTTCGGCGTCACCGTCCTGCTCCTGGTCCTAGGCCCGACATCCAGGCTGGTAAACTCGAAGCTGTGGGTCTCCGAGCCGCTGGTTTGCGCGGCGTTTGGGGTCACCATCGGCCCGTTCGGCGCCCCTGCTGTTCTGCGGCAGCCTCCCCTGCTCAGCCGTGATGTCGAGCGTCGCCTTGTCGGAATGTCTGGACAACTAGGAGGAGTTGGGCAGGCTTGCGGGAACGGAGCTGAGCAATGACGGCGGATGCGATCTTCGGGCAACTCGGGCATCTCACCTGGTGGCAGGAATGCGACCGGGCGCTCGTGGTGTTCATTTATGGCTTCGTCATCGTTCGGGTCGCTGGCCGGCGCGTCTTCGGCAAATGGGCGGCGCTCGACATCATCGTGTCGATCATCGTCGGTTCGAACCTGAGCCGGGCGTTGACGGGAGGGGCATCGCTGGGCGGCACCCTCGCTGCAACCACCGTGCTGATGCTGCTACACTGGATCCTGGCGCAGACCGCAGCGCGATCGGCGTGGCTGGCCAGCATCCTGGAGGGAACACCCATCGAGCTTGGGCGTGGCGGCTCCGTGGACCATGCGACCATGCGCCGGCACTCCGTCAGCCACCGCGACATTGAGGAGGCCCTTCGTCAGTCGAGCCTTGAAGAGGTCGGCAACACGCGCCGCGTTGTTCTGGAGCCGAGCGGCAAGATCAATGTGCTCAAGAGTTGACCAGTGCCGCTATGCGATCAGGTCGATTGCCAGCAGGCATTTGGTTGCGGCAATGAACAAGCGCCTCATGCCGGGGCCGCCAAAGGCGCAGTTGGAGCAGACAGAAGGGGTCGGGATGTAACCAAGCGGGGTGCGGTCCGGTGCGATGACGTGGATGCCGTCGGCGGCCGTGGTCCACACCCAGCTCCGCGCATCGACGGCAAACCCGTCCGGGTAGCCATGGTCGGTGTGGCAGAAGAAACGCCGGCCGGACAGGGTGCCGTCCGTGGCGACGTCGAAGGCCTGGATCTCATGCGTGCTGCCGGTCTGCGGCCCAGGGATCTCGTCGAGCGAGAGCGCCGTGTCGGACACGTAGAGCATTCGGCCATCGGGAGAGAAGAACAGGCCGTTGGGTTGCTCGAAGTCGGCCATCCGGCGCAGCTCCTTCGTGGCCGGGTCGAACCGGTAGACGCTGTGGTGGTCGAGTTCGGGTTCGGCGAGGCTGCCCTGGTTCGGCATCAGCAGCCCGAAGGTCGGGTCGGTGAACCAGATGGCGCCATCTGCTGCCACAGTGATGTCGTTCGGCGAGTTGAGCCGCTTGCCTTCGAAATGGGTCACGATCGGCTCGACGGTGCCGTCGCTGTTGGAGCGGCTGATGCAGCGCCGGCCATGCTCGCAATGAACGAGCCGACCATCCGCACCCAGCGCGTTGCCGTTCATGAAATACGTGCCGTCGATTGCCACCGTGACCCGGCCGTCGTCGGGATGCCACTGCAGCAGCCTGCGGTTCGGCACGTCCGACCAGTAGAGACATCCCTCCGCCGGATGCCAAATCGGGCCCTCGCCGTGCAGGGTTCCTTCATACAGGCGGAGCAGCTTGGTGGACGGGGACAGCACCTGGGCCAGCCGCGGATCGTCGATCTGCACGCCCTGGAATGGCTCGACCGTCTCGGGCGGCCCTGCCCTGCGCAACAGCCGTCCCGGCAGCAGGGAACTGTCTTGAGTCATTGGCGGTGCTCCCTCACGTCTGAACCTGTTGCAGATGACCATCCGGGTCGCTGACCAATCGTGCCGGCCGGCCGCGCCATACAATGCGTGTCGCGGCCACGTCGTTGGCTCGCAGCGCCGGGCCGGCCTGGCCCTTTGGCGTGCGATAGCCAAGCAGTTCGAGATGCGGCGTTCCGCCCTGTGGGTTCATCGGGATGACCGCGACCTCGACGCCGGGCAGGCCGTCGAGGCGTTGCTGCGCCGTCCCCTCGTTGAGGGTGCGCTCGCCGGCGCCCAGGCCGAGCGCCTGGTAGAAGGCCGCACTCGCCTCCGCATCCGCCACGCTGATCGCCGAATGATCGATGCCGAGCCCGATCTGCCCGTCCAGCCGGCGCCGGTCCCGCCAGGCATCCGGCGTCTTCCCGTCGGGGAACTGCAGCAATTCGAGCGGATGGCCGTCAGGATCGCGGAACTTGAAGGCCTGCACGTCGCCCGAGGCGCTTGGCAGAAGCTGCGGACCTCCCTGTGAGATCGGAGTGATGCCGCGCAGGCGGCCATAGGCCGTGTGAATGTCGTCCACGACGAGGGCGAGATGCTGGAACCAGAGCGAGGCCGCATCGCTGTCCGCCGGGTAAGGCCGGCCCGGTTGTTCGAACTGGTCGATCCACAGCGTCTGGTCGCCGAGGCTCAGCACTTGGCGCTGTCCCGCGCCGGACAGGCCGAGCAGCACCACCTCGCCATCATCGATCGGCTTATCCGCCCCGTGCACCGCGAAGCCCAGCAGATCGCGATAGAACTGGAGGAGGCGGGCAAGGTCAGCCGTGACCAGGGCGAAGCCGGTGACAGCCTGCAGGATCTGCTCGGTCATCGTCGCTCTCCTGGCCGGCGTCCGCATCTCAGCTTATGTGGCAAGGCTCATGTTGCGGGTCGACGTGAAGCTGCACCGTCATCAGCACGGCCGGATGGTCGCCGATCGTGCCCGAACGATGCCCCTTCCGGCCGTCTGCACCCGCTTTGCAGCCCTGGTCCTCGCCGAAGGAAAACTCGCCTGGCCCCTGTTCGATGCGGGTGCCGTCCATGCTCTCGATCCACCAGCGGCCCGACAGCACGATGATCCATTGCGGCGCCGGGTTCTCGTGCCAGTCCCCGACCCAGCCGACCGGCTGCACCGTGACGACGACGGTCGATGGGACGCGCTCGTGCTTGTTGTTCCATTGCGGGTCAGCCCCGCCCACGCCCTTCAGCTCGAACTGCGTCAGCGCGCACTCCTTCTGGTGGCTGGCGCCGTTCTCGTCGGTCCAGAGATGCCAGTAGAGGACATGCGGCTTCGGTCCGCTCTTGCCATCCCCTCCGCCCTGACCGCCTTCGGCCGCCATCGTCGCGATCGGGTATTGCATCGCCGGTCTCCAAAGATCAGTTCAGCGGCGCGGAGGCCGCATAAGGGTGGGACGACGCCAGCGGATTGCTCACGAAGGCGCGCCAGTCATGCCCGTCGAGCCCGACCGTCAGCAGCAGGAAGCCGGATGCGAGGGAGAAGTTCTTCAGGAAATCCCAGAATAGCTCGCGGCCCTTGCTCTCGCCGGCGCGCCAGAAATCCTTGGGTTCCCAGAACCGCTTGAACAGGACCGCGGTGACCGCACAATAGCCAGCCATGATGAACGCCGCGAACCGGTCCGCCACCCCGGTCAGGATGCCGAGCGGCATGACGAGTTCGACGAACACGCCGGCCAGGATCAGCGCCGCCGCGACACGGTGCGACGAGAACACCTGCAACGCCTGTTTCATGGCGCCTTGGAAATTGAAGATCTTGTCGAGCGCGCTGGCCGGGAAGAACAGCACGACGAGGCCGTAGCGGACGATCAGGACGATGACATTCGACATGGTCATGGCGCCGCACCCCGCGTGATCCAGCTCTCCCGAACAGCCTTCATAGCTCGCCGCGCTTGGCGAGGATGCCGATCCGTGACGCCGTCCGCATGGCGATTGTCTGTATCGTCAGCGCGGGATTGACCCCGCCGACAGTCGGGAACACCGACCCGTCGCACACCCAAAGGTTGGGGATGTCCCAACTGCGGCAATCGGCGTTGACGACGCTGCGCGCCGGGTCGTCGCCCATCCGTGCCGTGCCGCCCAAATGGTTGGTGTCGTCCTCCTGACGGAATGTATCGCGCGCTCCGATCGCCTCGATCGACCGGCCCATCTGCTCCAGCGCGTGCTGGATCAGGGCCTTGTCGTTGTCACCCCATTTGTAGGTGATCTGCGCCACCCGCAGGCCGTACTGGTCCGTATCGTCGGCCAGCGTGACGCGGTTGGCCTCGTCGGGCAGCATCTCGCCGACCATCTTCACGCCGATCATGTGATTGTAGTGGAGCATGGCGTCGTGCAGCGCCTGTCCCCATAGCCCGCGCGCGCCGGTCTGCACCGCGGCCCATTCGATGGGCAGCGGCCCCTGGCCCATCCAGCAATAGCCGCCGAAGAAGTCCTTCTTGTCGTCGTAGTTCCAGTGCTCGGTGATAGCGAGGGAGGGCGGCCCCTTGTTCCAGCGCACCTCCTGCTCCATGCGGCCCCACACCGCTTGGTTGGACTGCGTCATGAGGTTCTTGCCGACCAGGCCTGAACTGTTGGCCAAACCGTCGGGATAGCGGTCGGTGGCCGAGTTCAACAGCAACCGCGGCGACTCCACTGCATAACCGGCGACGATGACGTGGCGGGCCCGCTGGAAGCGCCACTCGCCCCCGCGGTGGTAATGCACGCCAGTTGCACGCCCGTCCGGCCCCATCTCGATCCGGCCGACCATGGCGAGGTCGCGAATCTCCGCTCCGGCGCTCAGCGCACGGGGAATCCAAACCGTGAGCGCGGACCGCTTGGCATTGGTCGAGCAGCCGAACCGGCAGAAGCCGCGATACACGCAGGGCGGCGAACTGCCCTCCTTGCCGCGATGGGGTGCCGAGATCGTCGCCAGCGGCGTCTCGGTCCAGTCGATGCCGATGGCCTCGCACCCCTGGGCGAGCAGCCTGCCGGCGCTATTCAGTTCGTGGGCGCGATACGGGTAGCGTGGCCGCTTCGGCCCCCAGGGATAGTGGATCGGCCCGGCGATATTGATCTGCCGCTCGGCCTCCCCGTACCAGTGCCACATCTCCTCCCAGGAAATGGGCCAGTCGGCGCCATAACCGAGCTTGGTCCGCGACAGGAACCATTCCGGCCGAAAGCGTAACGAGACCATGGCGTAATGCACAGTGGAGCCGCCGACAGCCTTGCCGCTGTTCTTGCCGCCCATGCGGATCGGGTTGGCGCCGCCCGTTACCCGGCGATCGGTCCAATACAGCTTGTTCTGCTCGGCCTCGTCGGAGGCGAAATCCTCCAGCGGGCGGAAATACGGGCCGGCGTCGAAGCCGATCACCGAGAAGCCCTGCTCGGCCAGCAGGGCAGCCAAGGTGCCGCCGCCGGCGCCGGTGCCGACGATGGCAAAATCGACCGGCTCGGACTCGGGATATTCGCGCATCGACACCCAGCCGTCGGCGCGAAAGACGTCCGGCGCGCGGCCGGCAGTGGCGCGCGGAGCGGCAAACGGGTCAGACGACATACTTGTTCGCCCGCAGCGCCTCCTGCTCGTGGCCCGGCTTGGCCTCTGCGGCCTCCCAGGGATCGCGGCGGTCGAGCGCCATGCGGACGTAACCGCGCGGGCTGGCCGGCCCGCCAAAGCCCATCTCGGACCAAGCCGTCGGATGGCTGTAGTAGAGGCCTGGTATGTCGGACAGCAGGCGCTTGGTGAAGAAGGCCTTTGCCCCCAGCCCCTCCCAGGCCGGGTCGGACAGCTCGCCGCGATGCATCATCCCGAGCAGCGCGTCCTGGTCGGCCGCATCCAGGGCAGAGAAGGCGTTGCCGTGACGGGCTTGGCTCTCGGCCTCTATGGCGGAGAGCCCCTGCTTCCAAGCCTCCCGCATGTAAGGCATTCCGGCCTCGCGGAATCCATCGCCGACATCGGCCAGGAGCTTGGCGTCGAGCAGGGCGGCCAGTGGCACAGGGGACCGGTCGGCGGGCTGCGGCAGGATGCGCCGGCAGACCGCGTCGGCGACCGCCCATTCGGCGGCGGAGAAGAACCGGGGCTCATGCGGGACGGCCAGGCGGCGGTCGATCACCCGGCGGGTTACGGCGTCCCAGGACGGGGTGTGCCGTTTGGCGAGCACGTCGTAGCCGGGATAAGTCGGATGCTCAGTCATCCGGGTGATCCTCCAGCAGCCCGAGTGCCGCCAACCCTGCCATGGCCAACCCGGTGAACGCAGGAGGTGCGGGTAGTGGCGGTCCGCTGAACGCATTCTGCCGCCAGTTGCGCCAGCCGCCCATGCTGCGCGACACGCCGTAGGCGTGGAACGCAACGCCCAGGATGCCCATCAGCGTGGTGGCGCGCAGCCACCAGCGGGTGATGGGCCGCCGCACGCGCGAATTGCCGGCTGCGGTGTTGCCGAGCAGGGCGGCAGCCACCGGGGGCACCAAAACCGGTACGAACATGAACGGATTATGGTAGGCGCCGCGGAAATGCAGCAGGCCGGCCTCGCCCATCGTTCCCAGCAGCGACGCGCCTGTCAGTGCCGCGACCACGCGCCCGGCGGAGCGGCCGGCGATCTTCGGGCTGGTGCCGGGTTCGTTGCCGCGCACGCGCTCGGACAGGAAGCCCATCAGCCCCGACAGGGAGAGCGCCGCCGGGGCGCCGATCGGTGCCGAGTAGAACACGTTCTGCCAGGAGAACCCGCCGGGCTTCTTGGTGATGTTGTAGAGGTGGAAGCCGGTGCCGACGATGCCCGTCAGCCCCGCCGCAGCATAGACCAGGTCTCGCCCGCGATGCGCGCCGTGCCTCTTGTCGAGGTGGCCGTGCACGCTGACGGCCAGGGACAGCGCCGAGGAGATCAGCGGCGTCCACATCGCCTTGTTGTGGAAGCTGCCGCGGTAATGCTCCATCGCGCTGTCGGCCAGCACGGAGCCGGCGATCATGCCGGCCGTTCGGTTGAGGCGGCGGGCGGCCTTGACCGTCGCCGTCTCTGCCAGGACTGGCACGGCCGGGAAGGCGAGCGATGCGGCGGCTCGCGTGGCCACCGCCCGCCCATGCCCCGTGGCCGGGCGGGCGGGCCAACCGGCGTCCAGGTCGCCTCGATCCTTCGTCAGGACTCGCCGGCTCAAGGCGTCCTCTCCCCTGCGAAAGTCCGGACCATCTAGCTGTTACCCGGCAAGATGCCCGCCAGCATTTCCTTGGCGCTGTTCTTCAGCACGCTGCCGAGTTCAGGTTCGCTGCCCATCATGGTCATGAAGTTCTTCGCGTCCTTCAGTGTGATATGCGGCGGCAGCGGCGGCACGTTCGGGTCGGTGTACATCTCCAGAATGACCGGGCGGTCGGCCGCGAGCGCCTCCTCCCAAGCCGCCCCGATCTTGTCCGGGTCGTTGCAGAAGATGCCCTTCAGCCCGATTAGCTCGGCATACTTGTGATACGGGAAGTCGGGGATGGCCTGGGTCAGTTCGGTCTTGCCGGCGCCGAGTTGCACCCGCTCCTCCCAGGTCACCTGGTTCAGGTCACGGTTGTTGAGCACCATGATGATGAAGTGCGGGTTGGCCCATTCGCGCCAGTACTTCGACACGGTGATCATGACGTTGAGGCCGTTCATCTGCATCGCGCCATCGCCGATGAAGCCGATCACGACCCGCTCGGGGAACGCCATCTTGGCGGCCACCGCGTAGGGCGTCGCCGCGCCGAGCGAGGCAAGCCCACCGGACAGCGACGCCTTCATGCCGCGACGGATCTTGATGTCGCGCGCATACCAGTTGGCGACCGAGCCAGAGTCGGCCGTCAGGATGCAGTTCTCCGGCAGGCGCGGAGACAGCTCCCAGAACACGCGCTGCGGGTTGATGGGGTCGGCCGAGCTCATCGCCCGCGCCTCCAATGTTTCCCACCAGGAGGCAACGTTCTTCTCGATCGTCGTGCGCCAAGCGGTATTGGTGTTCTGCTCCAACATCGGCAGCAAGGCGCGCAGCGTCTCGGCACTGTCGCCCACCAGGCTGTATTCCATCGGGTAGCGCAGGCTGACGTTGGCGCCATCGATGTCAATCTGCACGCCGCGCGCCGATCCTGGCTTGGGCAGGAACTCGCTGTAGGGGAAGGAGGAGCCTACCATCAGCAGCGTGTCGCACTCCTGCATCAAGTCCCAGGACGGCTTGGTGCCGAGCAGTCCGAGCGAGCCCGTGACGTAGGGCAGGTCGTCAGGCACAGCGGCCTTGCCGAGCAGCGCCTTGGCGACCCCTGCGTTGAGCCGCTCCGCCACCGCGATCACTTCGTCCGTCGCCGACAGGCAGCCGGCGCCGACGAGCATGGCGACCTTCTTGCCCTGGTTGAGGATGTCTGCCGCGTGGCGCAACGACGTTTCGTCGGGCAAGCGGGACTCGCCGGGGTAGCCCACTCCGGTATGCGTTGTGCCATGCACCAGCGGCGGATCTTCGTAGTCGAGCAGTTGCAGGTCGTTGGGGAGGATGACGCAGGTGACGGCACGTTTGACCTGGGCGATGCGGACCGCGCGGTCGATCAGCGTGCGCACCTGACCCGGCACGCTCGCCGTCATGACAAACTCGCTCGCCACATCCTTGAACAGGTTCTGCAGATCGACTTCCTGCTGGTAGCTGGCGCCGAGCGCCGTGCGCGCCTGCTGCCCGACAATGGCCACCACCGGCACATGGTCGGCCTTGGCATCGTACAGCCCCGTCAGCAAATGGATGGCACCGGGGCCGGAGGTCGCGTAGCAAAGCCCGACTTGGCCGGTGAATTTTGCATGCGCCGACGCCATGAAGGCGGCCATCTCCTCGTGGCGCACCTGGACGTAGTGCATGAAACCCTTCGCCTTCTCGAGCGCCACGTCGAGGCCGCCTACACCGTCTCCGGGATAGCCATAGACCCGCGAGAGCCCCCATTCGGAGAGCCGCTTCCAAACAAATTCCGAAACGTTCTGCGACATGGCGGTATCCTCGCTCAAGGCCGTGAATGGAACGCGCAGCATCGGCGGCTGTCAATCTGGAGAGGGGGTCGAGTATGGCTGAACCAAAGATGCCGCCGTGGCGGTTGGTGCTGCAGCGGCCGTCGATCACCGGCGAAAGCCCAGTCTGGTGCGAGCGCACCGCCCGGCTCTACTGGGTGGATGTCCAGCAACCTGCGCTGCACCGGCTCGATCCGCAGACGGGCATCAACGAGAGCTGGATCATGCCGGCCTGGATCGGTTGCCTCGCGCTCGGCGGCGGTGCGGCCGATGGCAGCGTCCTGGTCGGGCTGCGCACCGGCGCGTACCGGTTCGAACTCGCCACCGGCGCGCTGTCGCTGGTCGCACCTGCTCCCTACGACCCGCGCCGGTTCTTCCTCAACGACGGCAAGTGCGACCGTGCCGGCCGGTTCTGGGTCGGCCCGATGCGCCACTCCTTGCTGCCGCTGGTTGGCAAGCCCGGCGCGGCGGAGGGACCGCTGTGGCGCCTGGAAGGGAACCGGCTCATCGACGCCGGCAAGCCGGCCGCGCTGTCCAACGGGCTGGCCTGGAGCCCGGATGGCCGCACCATGTACCACAGCCATACCATGACCGGCGAGATCAACGCCTGGGACTACGACCCGGCCAGCGGTGAGATGTCGCGCGGCCGCTTGTTTGCCAAGGTCGACGGGCCACCCGGACCGGACGGGGCGGAGGTGGACCGCGACGGCTTCTACTGGTCGGCTATCAACGGCCAGGGAAAGCTCATGCGTTTCGACCCGGAGGGACAGGTTGAGCGCGAAGTGCCCGTGCCGTTCAAGTTCCCGACCATGGTCGCGTTCGGCGGCCCGAACCTGCGGACCCTGTTCGTAACCTCCGGGCGCTGGGCAATTGCCGACAAGGACGCGGCCGACCACCCGCTCGACGGCAGCATCCTGGCGATGGAAGCGCCGGTGCCGGGGCTGCCATGCTCGCGATGGGCGGGGTAGGGCTTTGGCGGCCGTCATTCGACGATCACCTCGATGCCCTCGCTCGCGAGGATTTCGGTTGCGGCCGCGTCGCCCTTGCGCGTGAAGCGGAGCGACGCGGTGCCGCCGGCCGCACGCAGCCCGTGCAACGCCAGCCAGTCCACCCCATCGGGCAGCAGCGGGCCGCGGACGTGCAGGCGCTTGCCGAAGCCGTCGGCGTGCAGGCCCAGCAGCTCCGTGACCATGAACGGCACCGCGGCGGCGGACCAGGCCTGCATCGGGTCCGCGCGCGGCGTGTGGGTCGGGCTGTCGCCGGGTTGTCGCTCGGTGCCGGCGATGAACTCGGGCAGCCGCTCCCGCCGGAATCCGTGGGCCGCGTCCAGCGTCGCCGCGGTGGTGCGCAGCGCCGCCGCGTCCTCGCCATAGCGGCGCAGGCCCGACACGATGAGCGAGTTGTCGAACGGCCACACACTGCCCTGCTGGTAGGCGAGCGGGTCGAACGCCGCATGGCTGGACGAGAGCGTGCGCACGCCCCACCCGGAGAACATATCCGGCTGCATGACCCGGTCCGCGACCCGGCGCGCGTGGTCCGCGCCCGCGATGCCGGTCCACAGTACCTGGGCGGCGTTGGAGGTGACGGACGCGACCTGCCGCCCGCCCTCCTCCAGCGCCAGGCAGAAGCAGCCCTCGTCCTCCATCCAGAAGTCGCGCGCGAAGCGGGCGCGCAGCTCGTCCGCCCCGGCGTCAAGCGCGTCCGCCGGCGCGTCCTCCCCGGCCCGGCGCAGCAACCCCGCCACTAGGCCCATGGCCTGGAACGCGTAGCCCCGCACCTCCACCAGCGCGAGCGGCGGGACCGGGTACGACCCGTCCGCCCGCAGGACGCCGGTGCCGGAATCGCGCCAGCTCTGGTTGGCCGGCTGCTTGCCCTCGGCCAGCCCGCTGTAGGTCACGTAGCCGTGACCCTCATCCAGCTTGCGGCGTAGCCAGCCGAGCGCGGCGTCGATGTTGGGCCGCAGCTCCCGGAACAGCGCCATGTCCCCGGTCCAGCCCACGTGCCGGGCGATGGCGATCAGGAACAGCGGCGTCGAGTCGACCGCCGAGTAGCTCGGCGTCTGCGGGATCTCGTGCAGGTGCGCCTGCTCGCCCACGCGCAGTTCGTGCAGGATCTTGCCCGGCTGCTCGCGGGTCCTCTCGTTGTCCTTCGTACCCTGCCAGTGCGCCAGCGCGCGGGCCGTGCGGGCGCCGAGGTCGGGGTTGAAGGCGAGGCACTGCAGGGCCGGCAACAGGCTGTCGCGGCCGAACAGGCCGACGAACCAGGGCACCCCGGCCGTGGTGAAGCGGTGCTCGCCGCGCCGCACCTCCAGCAGGGCCACGTCCGACAAAGAGCGCGCCAGCACCTCGCCGAACCCCTTGCTCGACGTTTGCACCCGCGCATAGCCGTCGAGCAGCCGACCGGCCGCCGCCTCCTTGGCCTCCCGCATCGCGGCGGCGCCTTGGGGCGCGCGGGCCGAGCCCGGCGGGGGCTCGCCCACCGGGCGCTCGTCCACCCGGCAGGTCACGATCAGGTCCAGGCTGGCCCGGGACGCCAAGGACAGATCGAAATGTGCGACCGTCTCCTCGGTCGTGCGCGGCGCCACGACGGGCGGCAGCGAGAAGTCCACCAGCAGGGTGCGTCGCACGTCGTCGGCACCCTCGTAACAGAAGCGCAACGCCGTCCCGTCCCAGGCCGGCGCCAGCAGCCGGCCGCGCTTGCCGCGCGACGTGCCGCGCAGCACGAACATGCTCTCGAACGTCGTGCAGAACTCCAGCGACAACGGCAGCACGACGGCCTCGTCGGTGAAGTTTCGCAGGGCAATGGTATCCACGAACACCGGCCCGTCATCGAGCACGAGCAGCGTGCGGCGCAGGCTCAGCTTGTGGTCGGGGATCTTCTCGCCATTCGTGGTCCGCAGAGAGCTGTTGGTCAGCTCGATTTGCGCCGCCATGCCCTCGGCGTCGGAGGCCATCAGCATCAGCGGCTCGGTGCCGTGCAGGCGCAGGATGTAGGCGCCGAGGTAGCAAGTGTCACGGTAGAACAGCCCGAAGCCCGGCACGTCGAGCGGAAAGCTGCCGTCCTCCTGCGTCAGCAACACCAGGTCGTTCGCCTTGAGCAGGAGCGGGCTGCGGATGTCGATGGAGAGCGGACGATCGGCCATGATCGGTTACCCCTATGCCCCGGCGCCCAAGGAGCGGACCGCGGCGATGAGATGGAAGAACCGGCCGCTGAATGGCTTGAAGACCTCCAGGGTCGTCTCGTGCGCCCCGGTCTTGATGTCGGACGCGAGCGAGGCGCGGATCGAGCCGAGGTCGGGGAAATCCATCTCCAGCGCCATCACGACCGGGATGGCCCTGGGATCCGCCTCGCAGGTCCGCAGCACGCGAACGTCCAGGACGTGGGGGAACCGCCGCCAGATCAGCTCCAGTCGCTCACGCACATGGTCGAAGGAGGCGTCCTCACCGCCCGCAACGATGGCTCCCTCGAAAACCGCGACACGTGTCAGCATGGCTGTCAGTTCCCTCCTGTCCCAGGTTCACCCGTTGAGCCGGCCGGCGATGTGGTCGGCGACGCGCAGCGCGTTGGCGACGATGGTCAAGGTCGGGTTCACCGCGCCGATTGACGGAAAGAAGCTCGCGTCGGCGACATAGAGGTTGTCCACCTCGTGGGCGCGGCAATCGAGGTTCAGCACCGAGGCCGCCGGGTCGGCGCCGAAGCGGCAGGTGCCAGCCTGGTGCGCGGTGCCGTTGATCGGGATGCCTTTGCCGAGATAGAGGCGCCGCTCGAACAGGTGCTTGTGCGCCCCCATCGGCTCCAGCAGCGCTTCCAGCTTGCCCTTCAGGCGCCGGGCCGCCTCCTCGTTGCCCTCGGTGATATCGAGCACAACCTTGTCGCCGTCGTAGAGGATGCGGTTTTCGGGCCGCGGCAGATCCTCGCTTTGCAGCCAGAAGTTGATCGAGTGCTCCGCCATCTTGTCGAACGGCATCTCTGGCGCCCAGGACAGCCAGGAGGGCAGTGCCTCGCCGCGGATTTGCTCGCCGTGGGAAGCCGCGCACATCTGGATCAAGCCCATCGGGTGCTCCCAATCCGGCGAGCCGAAATAGTAGTCGCTGACCGCCAGCGTCTTCTGGAACACCGTGTTGTTCGGCTCCTTCAGGAGCGCCATGAGCACGGACATGTTGTGGCGCATGTAGTTGCGTCCTACCTGGTCCGACCCGTTCGCCAGGCCGCGCGGGTGCGCCTCGCTGGCCGAGCGCAGCAGCAGCAAGGCGGAGCTGAGCGCGCCACAGGCCACGACGACGATGTCGGCGGAGTATTGCTCCGTCCGCCCATCCCGGATGACCTGAACGCGGCTGATGGTCTTGCCCGAAGCGTTGGTTTCGAGCCTGGAGACGTAGGCGCCGGTGAGCAGGGTGAAGTTGGCGTGGGCGGCAAGCGTCGGATCGACGCAGATGACCTGAGCGTCCGCCTTGGCGTTGATGGCGCAGGGAAAGCCGTCGAAGGTGTCGCACCGGATGCACGGGCTGGTCGGCGTGGGCTTGCCGTCGCGCTCGTCGAGCAGGATGCCTAGCGGCAGGTGGAACGGGTGCAATCCCTTGCCGGCCAGCCTGTCGCTGAGATCCTGGATGCGCGGCTCGTGGCTGACCGGCGGGTAGGCATACGGCTTGCTCGACCACGGCTCGTTCGGGTCCTCGCCGCGCTGGCCGTGCACGTGGAACAGCGCCTCGGCATCGCAGTAGTAAGGCTCGAACACGTCGTAGCCGAGCGGCCAGGCCGGCGAGACGCCGTCTTTGTGCCGGAGCTCGCCGAAATCACGCTCCCGCAAGCGGAACAGCGCCGAGCCGTACACCTTGGAGTTGCCGCCCACGTAGTAGTGCAGCCCGGGATGGAACGTCTCGCCTTTCTTGCCATACCATGTGTCGGGGGCTTGGTAGGCGCCGTCCACGAACACGGTCTTCGCGTCCCAGTTGGCGCGCGAGCGGGGCAGGTAGCCGCCGCGCTCCAGCATCAGGATGCGCTTGCCCGTGGGGGCCAGGCGGTGTGCGAGCGACCCGCCTCCGGGGCCGCTGCCGATGACGATGACGTCGTAGTGGTCAGATACGATCATGCGGTTGTCACCTCCGGGAGGCCGGTTCGCGTGCTGGACCGGCTGTGGCGGCCTCGCAGCTCCGTTGTTCGCCGGACCGGCTTCCGGCCGCTGCATGAAGGTCGGCCACGGCCGCCAGGAACGAGCCGTGCACGAGCCCGAGCGGGATGTTGCCCAGCATCTCGCCACTGTTCGGATCGATCTCCTCCGGGAAAAGGCCCAGGTCGTTGGCGTAGGCGAGGCCCCGTTCGATCTGCTCCGTCGCCTTGGTAAGCTCACCACGCTCCACCCAGTAATGGGCCACCCAGAACGTGCCGGCCAGGAAGGCGCCCTCCTTCCAGGTCACCTTCTGGTTCTGGAGATGCCGGTGCAGTAGCCCGCCTCCTAGGCCGTACTGACGCTCCAACTCATCGATCGTCGCCGCCATGCCTGGATCCTCCGCCTCCACGTAGTCCCAGATCGGGAACAGCGCCGCGGACATGTCGACGAACCTGCTGCCAGGCCGGGCGCCGAACACGCCGTCCGGCCGCTGGCAGCGTGCGGACACGAACCCGCGCATGGCGGCGGCGGCGCGGCGCCAGCCATCGGCCCGGGCCGGCGTGTCCGCGTGTTCCGCGATCCGTTCGAGCGCGCAGGCCGAGAACACCAGGCCGGAGGTGTAATGGCGCTTTTTCGCCTCCTCCCAGATGCCGTGCGCGGGATCGCGCCAGTGCGCCCCGAGGAAGTCCGCCGTGGCGGCCGCCGCGTCCCACCCGTCGCGCCCGCCGCAATGGGAATAGACCTCACTGGCCGCCAGCACGAACCCGGCAAGGGAGCCGAGCTGGAGCTGCTTGGGAGCCTTGTTGCCAGCCAGGTTTGGCCGCCCGTCGCGGTATCCTGCCACATGGAGCCTTCGCTGCGGCGGCACGCGTTCGCCACCCATGGCGGCGACCGGATCGAGCAGGCCCTGGTAGCCGGTCCCGAGCAGGCTGCCCACGTAACGGAGATAGTGCCGGGCCGCGGCGCCGTCCGGCTCGAAACGGATCAGCGCTCGGACGATCATGCCGCTGTCGCGCAGCCACGAGTAGCGGTAGTCGAAGTTGCGCTTGCCGCCGACGATCTCGGGCAGCGAGGTGGTGATTGCGGCGGCGACCGCACCGGTTTGTTCATAGGTGAGCAGGCGCAAGGCGCGCAGCGAGGACTGCACGGCCTCGCCGAACGGGCCGTCATAGGAGCAGCGCGCCGCCAGCGCACGCCAGCCGTCCTCCGTCGCCGCCTGCCAGGCGCCCAGCACTTCCCCGCTCGCCGCCTCACCGGTGGAAACTTCCGAGAGAACGGCCCAGGACGGTTCGCCGCCCGGGACGCGCACGACGACCGCGCCGGCGTGGACCTCGGCGGGATGCGACGCCTGCAGGCGGTGGCGTCCGTCGATGATGACGGCGGCCGGACCATCGGCGCACAGGTTCGGCACGCGCCGGCCGTGATCGGGGCGCGGCGTCAGCACCATCGCAAGCCCGGCCGGCGCGGCCGACAGCCGGCGGCAGATCGCACCGGGCGGCCCGCCGGCCTCGCCCAGCGGCATCCAATCGGTGACGGACAGCGTGCCCGCCGGATGGCCCAGCGTGGTTTCCAGCACGCCGCTGTGCCCGAGGTAGCGCCGGCCCGTCGAAAACGATCCGTCCAGTTCGATCCGCCACGCCCCGCCCACGTCCGGGTCAAGCAGCGCGCCGAACAGGCTCGCCGCGTCGAACCGCCCGGGGCAGAACCAGACGACGTCGCCGGATCGGGTGACAACCGCGGCCGTGGAGCGGTTGCCAATCACGCCGAGATCGGCAATGGGCGGTGAGGATCGGACCAGCCGTCCCAGTCCCACCCAACGCAGCACGCGGCCAGTCGTGCGGCGCACCCTTCGCCGCAGCGGGAACGATGGCTCAAACATGGAGCGTCCCGGCAGGCAACCCCGCGATCACGCCGGAGGCCATCGTCAGATATCCAGCCGTTTGGCGAGTTGATGCACGCCGGCGACGAGGGCGATCGCGGCCACTGCCCAGAAAGCGGTGCGGTGCCTGTCGGTGAACATCTCCCAACTGCCGGTTTTGGAGCGGGCATCGAACCGGCCGTGCGCGCCGTAGTCGCCGGGCACCGGGTGGAATAGGTTGGCCGGAGGGTCCGCCCCGAGCTTCTCGTGCGTGAGCTGGCCGGTATAGCCAGCCTTCGCCAAGTACTTGTCGATCAGTCCCGGAGCGATCCGGTTGGCAAGGATGGCCTTGACCGTCGGAAGACCCACCCAGACCTGCCGGCGCCGGTGTGTCGCCGCGAAGAAGATCGCGCGCGCCGGCACCTCGGGCTGGTAGATCGGCGCGACCGGCTTGGCCTTCTCGCCCATCTTGTTCATCGCCCAGTCGAATTGCGGCGTGTTGACGGCCGGCAGGTCCACCATGGTCAGGTGCACGTCGAGCTTGTCGTGGATGATCTCCGAGCGCAGCGCGTCGGTGAAGCCGCGTATGGCGAACTTCGCGCCGCAGTAGATCGATTGCAGCGGAACCGACCGGTAGCCGAGCGCCGACCCGACATTGACGATCGTCCCCCGGTTGCGCGTCCGCATTCTGCGGAGCGCAGACATGGTGCCGTGGACCTGACCGAGATAGGTGACGCGGGTGCCGCGCTCGAACTCCGCCGCCGTGAGCTTGCTGACCGGCGCGAAGACGGTGGCCATGGCCACGTTGACCCAAACGTCGATCGGGCCGAACTCCTCCTCCACCTTGGTAGCGGCGGCCTCCACGGCCTCGGCATCGGCCACGTCGGTCGGGATCGGCAACGCCCGGACGCCGTGCCGGCGGACATCGGCCGCAGCCCGCTCCAGCCTGTCCTTGTCCCGCGACAGCAAGGCCACGTCGTAGCCCTGGCGAGCGAACTCCTCGACCGTCGCACGGCCAACCCCTGCGCCGGCCCCGGTAATGACGACAATCTTCGGCATGGAATATCTCCTCAGCACGCGGCAGGTCTGCTCGGTATAGGTGGCTTGCCAGCCTGGGCCTGCCGAGCTGGCAGCGTCCAACTCCGCGCACACTGCATGACATCGAAACCGCCCTCATACCGTTGCCAAACATATCCGCCACTCACGAAAACTTGATGTCGGCCCTGCACTTGTATTCCGCTACCCGTGTTGGACCGGCGAGGCCGTCTGGCCTCGGATGCACCCCCGTCCGGCGATCGACCCTGACGTCACGTGCGGGCTGGAGGAATGAACATGCTTCCATCTGTGCGCACGAAGCCCTGCGCGACCCCGATCTGCGCGACCCAACGATGGGGCTTGGATGACCGGCCGCCACTACCCGCAGCATCGGGCATGAGCGGACGGGGCGGGCGGAGGGTCCTGCTTATGGCTTGTTTCGCGCTCGTCCTGTCCGGATGCGGGGAGAACGGCATTTCGTTCATGTTCCCCTTCGGCACGGTCGCCGCGCACCAGCGGGCCTGGTTCTTCTGGGTCGCCGGCCTGGTCGCGATCGTGGTGCTGCCGACGTTCGTGCTCGTGCCGGGATTTGCCTGGCGCTACCGCCGGACCAACAAGAAGGCGGCGTACCGGCCGGATTGGGCGTTCTCCTGGCCGCTCGAGTTCGCGGTCTGGGGCATCCCCTTCGCCATCGTCGGTGCCCTCGCCTTCCTCATCATCAGCCAGGAAACCCGGTTCGACCCGTATGCGGCGATCCCCTCTGACCAGCCGGCGCTTGAGGTCCAGGTTGTGGCCCTGAACTGGAAGTGGCTGTTCATCTACCCCGAGCAGCACATCGCGACGGTCGGACAGCTCGTCATTCCGCAGGGCCGGACCGTCAGCTTCCGCCTGACGAGCGATGCGACGATGCAGTCCTTCTTCATCCCGGCACTCGGCAGCCAGATCTACGCCATGGCCGGGATGGTGACCCAGCTCCACCTGCGCGCCGACAAGCCCGGCACATTGCTGGGCGAGAACACCCAGTTCAACGGCACCGGCTTCTCCGGCGACAAGTTCATGGTCTCGGTCGTCTCGCCGGACGCCTTCGCCTCCTGGGTCGCCGCCACCGGCAAGGATGGGCCGACCCTCGGCGCGGACAGCTATCACACCTTGCAGAGCGACCGCAGCGTCACCCGCGACGGGGCCGACTTCCACCTGCCGCCCAGCGGCGCGCAGGCCTACGCCAGCGTGCAACCCGGCCTGTTCGACTCCGTCGTCTCGAAGTACCGGGCAGGCATGATGCCGCAAGGCCCCGGTAAACCCTAAGGGAGCCGCACTTTGCAGAACCTCGATTGGTGGTACGTCCTGTTCGGTAAGCTGTCGTACGACGCGCTGCCGTTCTACAGCGCCATTGCGACATTCGCGGCCGGTTTGGTCGTGTTCGGCGCGCTCACGGTCGTCGCCCTGCTGACGTATTTCCATCAATGGGGGTACTTCTGGTCCGAGTGGATCACCAGCCTCGACCACAAGCGCATCGGCATCATGTATATCGTGCTGTCCTTCGTGATGATGTCGCGCGCCGTGATCGAGGCGTCGATGATGCGTGCGCAACAGGCGCTGGCGTACAACGCGCCGGGCTACCTTCCGCCCGACCACTTCTCGCAGCTCTTCACCACCCACGGCACGATCATGATCTTCTTCATGGGCATGCCATTCCTGACCGGGCTCATCAACTACGTCATGCCGCTGCAGATCGGCTCGCGCGATGTCGCCTTCCCGATGCTCAACTCGGTCAGCCTCGGCGCGACGGCAGCCGGCGCCGGGTTGATGATGGTCTCGCTATGCGTGGGCAAGTTCTCGACCGGCGGCTGGAGCGGCTATCCGCCGTTCACCGAGCTGTCGTTCAGTCCCGGTGTCGGCCCGGACTACTGGATTTGGGCCGTCACGCTCAGCTCGATCGGCAGCACGCTGACCGGGATCAACTTCGCGGTCACGATCTACAAGAAGCGTGCGCCCGGCATGCACCTGTTCCGCATGCCGCTGTTCACCTGGACGACGCTGTGCACCAGCATCCTGATGATCTTTGCCATGCCCGCGCTCACGGTCGCGACCGCGCTGCTGGCCTGCGACCGCTATCTCGGCATGCACTTCTTCACCAACGCCGACGGCGGCAACATGATGAACTACGCCAACCTGTTCTGGCTGTTCGGCCATCCGGAGGTCTACATCCTGATCCTGCTGTCGTTCGGCGTGTTTTCCGAAACGATCTCGACCTTCTCGAGCAAGAAGCTCTACGGCTACATCTCGCTGGTGTGCGCAGCGATGTCCATTGCCGTGCTGTCCTTCACCGTCTGGCTCCACCACTTCTTCACCATGGGGCAGAGCATGAACGTGAACGCCGCGTTCGGCGTCGCCACCATGCTGATCGGCATCCCGACCGGGGTGAAGATCTACGACTGGATCCTGACGATGTTCCGTGGCCGGATCCGCTTCACCGTGCCGATGCTGTATTCGATGGCGTTCATCGTGCTGTTCGCCGTGGGCGGGCTGACCGGCATCCTGGTGGCCAACCCCGGCGTTGACTACCAGGTCCACAACACGGTCTTCCTGGTGGCGCATTTCCACAACATGCTCATCCCGGGTCTGCTGTACGGCATGCTGGCGGGCTACAATTTCTGGTTCCCCAAGGCGTTCGGCTTCCGGCTGGATCAGCGCTGGGGCGTGATCTCGTTCGCCTGCTGGGTGTCCGGTTTCCTGCTCGCGTTCATGCCGCTCTACGCGCTGGGCGCCATGGGCCTGCCGCGCCGGTCGGACGAATACTTCGAGGCGGCGTACCTGCCCTGGACCATCGCGGCCCTGTTCGGGGCCGTACTGATCCTGGCCGCGATGGCCAGCCTGGTTATGCAGCTCCTGGTCAGCATCAAGTACCGGGAGCGCTACAGCGTGCCCCTCGGCGACCCGTGGAACGGCCGCAGCCTCGAATGGGCCACGCCGTCGCCGCCGCCCGAGTACAATTTCGGCGTGATCCCGACGGTGGGCGGGCGGGACACCTTCATGGCGCGCAAGCTCGACGGCACCGCCTACGACTCCCCACGCCGCTACGAGGACATCGTCATTCCGCGCAACAGCATGATCGGCGCCGCCATCACAGTGGCCGGCGCGGGCAGCGGCTTCGGCCTCGTTTGGCACATCTGGTGGATGGCGGCGGGCGGCCTGCTGCTGGCCATGGCCGCCGTGATCGCGCGCAGCTTCGTCCGCAACACCGAGCGCGTCATTCCGGCCGAGCAGGTGCGGCGGGAGACCGAGGCGTGGCTGGAAGCCGCAAGGTCCGAACCGCCGGCCACGCGCGAGGAGGAGATGATGCCCGCCAACCACGGGCTTGCCGAGGCGGCAGCGGCGTGAGCGGCGCCGCTACGGGAAAGCGGCTCTACCCCGGCCTCAACCTCCGGCGGGACGACCCGGACCACGAGGGCGCCGAGGAGGCCGTGTTCGGCTTCTGGGTCTTCCTGATGAGCGACCTGATCCTGTTCGCATTGCTGTTTGCCACCTACGTCACCATGCTCGGCGGGGAGGCAGGCGGTCCCGGGCCCAAGGACCTCTTCGACATCAAGAGTGCGGCTATCGAGACAGCATTGCTGCTGTTGAGCAGCTTCACCTTCGGGATGGCGTCACTCGCACTCAAGCATGGCCAGCACCGTATCCTGCTGTTGCTCTGGCTTGCCGCGACGCTCGCCCTCGGCCTGACGTTCCTCGGCTTCGAGACGCACGACTTCATCACCGCCATCGCCAAGGGCGGGGGGCCCGGGCGCAGCGGCTTCACGTCCGCATTCTTCGCGCTGGTGGGCACACACGGGCTGCACGTGACGTTCGGCTCGATCTGGATCGCGGTGATGATGCTACAGGTGCTGGTATTCGGCCCCGATCGGCTGGGCAAGACGCGCCTGCTGCGGCTCGGCCTGTTCTGGCACTTTCTCGACATCGTCTGGGTCGGGATATTCTCGGTCGTCTACCTGCAAGGACTCGCCTGATGAACGAGGACGACTACGGCAGCGAGTTCCGCTCCTACCTGACCGGCCTCGGTTTGGCGCTGCTCCTGTCGGCGCTCCCGTTCGCCTCGGTCGCCTGGCATGTTTTTCCGCGGAGTTGGCTGCTGTGGCTGATCGCGGGCGCCGGGCTGATCCAGATCGTTGGGCAGTTCCGGTTCTTCCTGCACATCGACCTGTCGCGCTCCAAGCGGGACGACCTTCAGCTGATCCTGTTCTCGACGCTGATCGCCGTCCTGATGGTGAGCGGGACGATCTGGATTTACCTCAATCAACAGATGCGGATGATGTGACCGCCGTCTGCCTGCGCCCTCGGCACAGGCAGACGGCGACGCCACTGGGGCCTGTTCGGTGCAGATCGAAGCATGGTTCCCATCAGCAGAACTGCTCCGGCCCATGTTGGAGATGCTAGATGGATACGATTAGCTTCGGTTTGGCTGTCATCGCAACGCGGCGCTCAACAACCCTGTTCCACAGCAGAAGCGCGGCCTCCACCCAGGAGGAACACCGGTCGCTTGACCTGAAAGGCTTGGTGTTCAAGGCGCCGGAAACCCTTGACCGGCAATCAGGGCGTGCGATAGGTCGGTTGGCGCAGCAATCGTCGGACATGGCACGCTACGACCGCCTGACCGCTCTATGGAACCACGACGAAAGCTTGTTCTCTTGTAGCCCCATAGGCACCCGGTGTCCGTACCGCTCTGGGCGCGGGCCGTGCCGCGCGGGCAGCCCGAACTGATCCGTTCCAACCAGGAGAGAACCATCATGCGCGGTATCATCACCCTATTGACCGCCAGCCTCCTTGCCGCCTGCGCGTATGCCCGTCCCGACCCGGTCGTATCGCCCAGGCTCGATAGCGGGATCACCTCCAGCGACGGTGGCGGCACGAGGGCGCTGGGCAACCGGCCCAACCTAGGCGTGACCACACCCGTTGGGCCTGCCCGATGAGGATGCTGGCGACAGGCATTCTCTTTGCGGCCACCTCCGCCGTTGCTGCACCTGTGCCGCGAAATGGCAACACCTACGACTTCAAGCACCATCAGCCAACGCATGCCGGGGTGGTGCGGCGCGAGCACCGCGCCGGGGTGGAGGCATCCCCAGCCCAGGTCAAGCGGAACGCCCGGACAGTGCGGCAGCTGGATCGCAAGCTGCTGCGTGAGGAGGCCGCTCCCCTTCCGCGTGACCCCGTCAGCGTGTTGCCGCCGTGAGGGAACATGCCGAAGGGGCAATCGTGCCCCTCTCACGCCAAGCGGACTGGGGCTTGGATGCGTTTCGCCACTGCTGGATGCCAGGGGCAGCACGGCGCCTTGTTCGGTCGTTGGCAGCTCCAACGCCCACCTGCCCTGACCCATGCCTCGAAGCAAAGGGAAACCGGTATGTCTCGCCTGACGTCCCCACGTGCGGCACCTGCCCTCCCAGCCCTGGCCGCCTGCCTTCTCGTCGCCGCCTGCGCCACGCCGCAGCAGCGGGCCGAGGACCGGGAGAACCTGCTGACCGCTGCCGGCTTCGCGGCCCGGCCGGCGAACACGCCCCAGCGCGTGACCTCGCTCCGCACCCTGCCGGCCAACAAGGTGGTGCAGCGTGTCCGTAGCGGGACGGTCCGCTACGTCTATGCCGACCCGCTGGTCTGCGGCTGCCTGTATGTGGGCGACCAGGCGGCCTACGGGCGTTACCAGCAGGAGGTGTTCCAGCGCCGCCTAGCCGACGAGCAGGCCATGACGGCGCAGATGAACCAGTTCGCGTGGGACGACGGTCCGTGGGGGCCAATATACTGACACGGACGGCAAGGCCAAACGAATGGCAGGCCGGACGCGCTACCGCCCTGGTCCACCCCTGGACAAGCCTGAAAGGCTTCCCACCATGGCCGACTTCGATCCCGGCGCCCAGGCTCTTGATGCTCAGCCTGGCAACGTGGGCGAGCTGCACCAGCGCTCCGCCGCCGGGCACCCGGCCCTGACCACCAACCAGGGCGTGGCGGTCAGCAACGACCAGAACTCGCTGCGCACCGGCGCGCGCGGCCCGGTGCTGCTGGAGGACTTCATCTTGCGACAGAAGATCAACCACTTCGACCACGAACGCATCCCAGAGCGCGTCGTCCACGCCCGCAGCTCGGCTGCGCACGGCTACTTTGAGTTGACCGATAGCCTGGCCGACGTGTGCCGGGCCGCCATCTTCCAGCGCGTGGGCGAGCGCACGCCCGTGTTCGCCCGCTTCTCGACCGTTGCCGGCAACGCGGGCTCTACCGATGTGGCACGCGACGTGCGCGGCTTTGCGGTGAAGTTCTACACCCAGGAGGGCAACTGGGACCTGGTGGGCAACAACAACCCAGTGTTCTTCATTCAGGACGCCATCAAGTTCCCCGACCTGATCCACGCCGTGAAGCAGGAGCCGGACCGCGGCTTCCCGCAGGCCGCCAGCGCGCACGACACGTTCTACGACTTCGTCTCGCTCACGCCCGAGGCCATGCACATGGTCATGTGGGTCATGTCCGACCGCGGCATTCCCCGCAGCCTGCGCATGATGGAGGGCTTCGGCATCCACACGTTCCGGCTGCTGACACAGGAGGGCCACAGCACCTACGTCAAGCTCCACTGGCGGCCGAAGCTCGGCATGCAGTCGGTGGTGTGGGACGAGGCGGTCAAGATCAGCGGTGCCGACAGCGACTACCACCGCCGAGATTTGTGGACCAGCATCGACGAGGGCCACTTCCCCAAGTGGGAACTGGCGGTGCAGCTCTTCGACGACGATTTCGCACAGAACTTCGGCTTCGACGTGCCGGACGCGACTAAGCTGATCCCCGAGGGGGTGATCCCGCTGCGGGTGATTGGGCGCATGGTGCTGGACCGCAACCCCGACACCTTCTTCGCCAAGACCGAGCAGGTGGCATTCTGCACCACGCACCTGCCGCCGGGCATTGACCTCACAAACGACCCGCTGCTCCAGGGGTGCAACTTCAGCTACCTCGACACGCAGTTGAAGCGGCTCGGCGGCCCCAACTTCGCGCAGATCCCGATCAACCAGCCGCGCTGCCCCATGCAGAACTTCCAGCGCGACGGGCACATGTCCATGCAAGTGCCCCGGGGCCGCGTCGCCTACGAGCCGAACTCCTTGGCTGGTGCCTGGCCGCGCGAGAGCGTCCAGGCCGGCTACGCCAGCTTCCGCGAGCAGGTGACGGGCGACAAGCTGCGGGTGCGCGCGGACAGCTTCGCCGACCATCTCAGCCAGGCCCGGCAGTTCTACGTCAGCCAGACCAAGCCCGAGCAGGACCACATCATCGCCGCCCTCACCTTCGAGCTGAGCAAGGTCGAGACCCCGGCCGTGGTCGCCCGGATGCTGGGCCAGCTCGCCAACATCGGCGAGGGCATCGCCAAGCGGGTCGCGGCCGGGCTGGGCCGCACGGAGCCGGTCGAGCGGGTGGCACCCGCTGTGCCGGTGCGGACCGACCTGCCGCCGTCGCCGATGCTGAGCATCCTGGCCAAAGCAAAGCCGACGCTGGAGGGGCGCACGGTTGGCGTGCTGGTGTCCGAGGGCTTAGCTCGACTTTGGCCTTTTCAGGCTGGGTAGCACGCGGCTTCGGTGAGACTGTTGAGGAGCGCGCGGGGGATTGTCGCCATGTTCTGGGCGTGCGGGGACGTTGAGAAAGCCTGTGCGATC
>JAABUX010002685.1_pt1 | contig 24745 bp, 14 predicted proteins | sample 5561851 | NCBI WGS metagenome assembly JAABUX01 (sample SAMN10711883, study PRJNA513361) | rock metagenome | isolation source: Antarctica rocks | place: Antarctica: Victoria Land, Richard Nunatak red sandstone | collected 2016-01-03 | reverse complement strand
TTCGACCGCCCGCTCGACCTCCTTGGCCTCATATACCGAAGCGCTGTAGAGGGCGACCACTCCCGCCGCCGACCGGGGGAAAGCGCTGGCGCCAGGCTGGGTCATGTACCGGAAGCCGCCATCGGCATTCTGGGTTTGCTTGACGTAGCGGATGCAGTTGTCCACCGTCTCCTTGGGGACGAACAGCCCGGCGTTCCGCGCGGCGCGGAGGGCGTTGATCTGGCAGATCGTCACCGAGATGTCGGCGTCGTTCCGGACCGGCTGGTAGCGCCAGCCGCCGTCGGCGTTCTGGGTGTCGATGATCAGGCGGATGGCGTTGGTCAGCTTCTCGCGGAGTTCGGGCCGCCGCGACATCCCGTAAGCTTCGGCCAGGAACAAGGCACCGAACCCATGCGAATACATCGGCCCGTGCGTCCCGGCGTTCGGGACGGCGATGAATCCCGACGGCGCGGTGTTGTCCATGACGTAGACCAGGGCCTTGTCGATCTGCGCCCCGTAAGCCCCTCGACCCGGGCTGGACCCGTTGGCCATGAACGCCAAGCCCGCCAGGCTCGTCACCGCGATGTTGCCGCGATACCCCCCGGAGCCGAACGACCCGTCGCTGTTCTGTGACTTCGCCAGCCAGGTCAAACCGAGTTCGATCGCGTGGTCCGTTTCCGGCGTCACCTGCTCGGCCGCCCCCTCGGGGACATCCCCGCGCCGCCCCTCGACGAAGCCGCCCCCCTCCTTGACCGGCGCATCGGGTTTGGCTGGGGACTTGGCCGCGGGTGGGTCCTGCGGCGGACTCGCCGGGGTGGGTGCCGGGTCTTGAGCAATCGATCCGGTGGACAAGAGCGCAAGCCAGCCGGCCACCCCGAGTAGGGCGGGCAAGCCGACCCGGCGCCGCGTCCCCGGTCGCACTTCGAGCGCATTGGGCATCGGATCAATCCCCCTTCGACGTGGATTTCTTGCCGAGCGACAGGTAATAGAGCCGGATCATCTCGGCCTTGGTCGGCAGCGGGTTTTCGTTGAGGATGTTGGCCATGTCGTCGCGGAACTGCGCGGGGAGTTGGCCCCAGACTTCCTTGGCGAGTTCGACCGGCTTCGGCGGGGTCTTCGGTGGGGTCGGCCGGGTGAGATTGGTCCCCTGTCCGGTGGCTCCCGGCTGGTTCCCGTCGCCGGGTTTGGGCGGGCCGCCGGGCTTTTGGCCGCCACGGATCAACTTCATCGCCTGCCCTTGACCCGACGAGTTCCGGACCTGTTCGAGCAGGGTATCGAGGTTCTTGACGATCTCGGTCTGCTTCTTCCGGGTCTCGGCGCCGGTGTCGGGCTTGCCCAGCCGGTCCTCGACATCGCGCATCTGCTTGATCAGGTCGCCGAGCGGACCGCCTTCCTCTTCTTCCCCCGCGCCACCGCCTTGACCTTGCCCGCCGCCCTGCTTTTGGCCGGGCTTCTTTTTGGGCTTCCGGCCGGTCTTCTCTTCGAGGAGGTCATCCAGTTTCTTCTGGGAGTCGTCGAGCGGGTTCGGCTTGGCGTCGTCACCACCCGCCTTGGGGGGTGGGGGTTCGTCGCTTCCTCCTGCGCCGCCTTGCTTCTTCTTGTCGTCGGGGGCGGGCTTGTCGTCGGCCCCGCCCAGCCCTTCGAGGAGCTTGTCGAGCGACTGGTCTTTCGACCCGACGTCCTCGCCCGACAGTTTACCCGCGTCGTCCTTCTTGCCGGGTTCGCTCGGCTTGTCCGGGGCGGGCTTCGTCGCGTCGAGCTTCTCGAAGAGCTTTTCGAGGGCGTCATCCTTCTTGCCCGGCTCACCGGCCGGGGCCGGCTTGGGCTTGCCGGCGTCGGGCTTCTTGGTGGCATCGGGGGGAGCCGGCTTCGGCTCATCGAGTTTTTCGAGGAGCTTTTCGAGCGCGTCATCCTTTTTGGCGGGTTCCTGGCCCAGGCTGGGGCGCGGTCCCGCCGCGAGGATGAAAAGCGCGGCGAGGGCCGCGAGCGACACACCACGGAGCATGGGCATGATCAGTTCTCCCCGTCGTCTTTTTTGGGCCGGGTCATGTCGCGGACGAGGTCGGCGAGGCTGCCCTGATCCTCGTGGAGCCGGTCGAGTTCGGCGGCCTGCTCGGGGGTGAGTTCGGCCTGGCGGCGGCGGATCTCATCGAACACGTCGGTCCGCTCGTTGAGTTCTTCCTGGAGCGACTTGAGGACCTTGATCTGCGCGGTGGCGGGGATGCCGTCGCCACCCCCCTTGGGACCACCGCCCCCGCCGCCGCCCCCGCCGCCCCCACCTCCGCCCTTTCCCTTATCGGGTTTGAGCGAGTCGATGAGCTGGCGGAACCGGCTGGCGGCGAGTTTCTGGGCGCGGACGGTCGGGTCGTCGGTCTTGCCGGCCCCGAGGCGATCAGCGGCGGTGTCCATCGCTTCGCCGGCCTTTTTCAAGGTCAGGCCGAACACCGGCGCCCCGTCGCCGAGGCGGTCGACCAGTTCGGTCACCTCGTCCTTCAGCCCCGACTGGACCCGGCCCGACTCCCGGACGCCGTTCCGCTGGGCCAGGGTCAGCTTGCCGCCGACGACGACGCGGGTCTTCTCGTAGCCGACGGTCTCCTCGACCATCTTGTCTTGCCGCCCGCCGATTGACTTGAGGGCGTCGGCCATCTTGCTGATCTGCTCCATCGCGAGCTGGTCTTCGGCTTCTTTCCGGGCGTTGGCGACCTCCTCTTGAGCCTCTTTGAGGTTCTTGAGGGCGTCTTCCTCCCCCTGCTCGGCCTGCTCCCCCTGGTCCTGCTCCATCCCCGCCTGCGCCTTGGCCATCGACCCCGCGGCGGCTTCGCCCGCCTTGGCGCCCCCCTCGGCGCTCAGCTTGGCGAGCTTCTGGACCTGCTTTTTGACCTCGTCCTGGATCTGCTGCTGTTCCTTGGCGAGTTGCTTGAGTTCGTCGGCCCGCTTCTTGGGGTCGGGGTTGGCGCGGGCGGCCTGGGTCTTCTTGAGGTTGGCGGCTTGCTTGTCGCGGAGCTTTTTGAGGTCGGCCTCGGCGGCTTTGAGTTCCTTGACCAGGCGGGCGAGTTCGAGGCTCCGGCGGTCCTGAATCGAGTCGAGCAGGTTTTTGAGGTCGCGCTTGGCTTGCGACTGGCCGGCCTGGGCCTGGCCCATCTGGTTCTTGTCGAGCTTGTCGGCGGTCTCGCCCATCTTGGCGGCGGTGGCACTTTTGCGGCTCTGCGCGGCGGCTTCCTTGAGGGCGGAGGCCCCGAGGGGGTCGGTCGGTTCGAGCTTCTTGGCCATCTCGTCCATCTTGCTTTCGAGGTTTTGCAACCCCTTGGCGATCTCGGACTGCTTGGCGGCGAGGTTGCCGAGGTCGGCCTTTTGCTCGGGGCTGAGCGCGTCGGACCCTTTGCCGGCGAGGTCGGGCTTTTGCGCCGCCTCGGCCGCCTGCTTGATCGCCGCGTCCTGCTGATCGATGAGCGCCTTGGCTTCCTTGGCGGCGGTCCGGAGGGTATCGAACTGGCTCAGACCGGCGAGCATCTTGGCCAGCTCGTCGGCAATCGCCTTCTGGTTCTTCTCGGCTTCCGCTAGCGCGGGCTTGGCCTCGGGCTGGCCCGGTTTCGAACCCCCACCGGATGGGTTCGTTTTGTCACCGGGTTTTGAATCGCCTGGTAGCTTCGTTTCGTCGCCCGGCTTGGTGGCACCCGGTGGCTTCGTTTCGTCGCCAGGTTTCGAATCCCCGGATGGCTTCGTTTCGTCACCGGCCGGGTTCGGCGGTGTTCCGGCGGCGGGCTTGCCGGATTTTTCGGCCGGATCTTGCTTACCGGCTTGACTTTGCGGCGCGTTGGGTTCGTCTTGGGCTTTTTTGCCCGGGCGATCGAGCTGCTTGGTGGCGCGGGTCAGGGCTTGCTCGGCGGGGCCGAGGTTGCGATCCTTGATCTTCTGGACGCCGTCGCGGAGTTCGGCCATCTGGCGGACGGCGTCGGCGTTGTCGGCGGCGAAGTCCTTGGAGTCCTCGGCGAACTGGCGGAGCTTTTGGTCCAGCCCGTCGGTCTTGTTGCTGATCCGGTTGTTGACCTGGCGCTGGATGATCTCGGCGTTCTTGACCTGCTCCTTGAGCGGGGCGGGGAGCTTGTCGGTCTTCGAGAAGGTCCGCAGGGCGTCATCCACCGGCGCCTTGGCTTGCTTCTGGATCGCCAGGATGCGGTCGACCTCTTCGCGGATCGCCCGTTGCTGATCTTCGAGCTGGCGGTCGATGTCCTCCTTCGAGACAATCCGGAGCCGGACCTCGCGGCTCTTGCCGAGGTTCGGCCCCTTGATCGAGTCGAAGTCGCGGGCCTCGGCATAGATCGTGACGATCGACCCCGGGGCCAGGTTCGCCAGCGTGCCGAGGTCCCAGCGGTAGGCCACCTCCTGGCGACGAGTCGGCGGGGTCGGCTCGGCCCCCGCGGCCGGGTCCACCGGCGCCCAGAGCGGGATCACGCCGTCCTGGGTTGGTTCCGAACTGCCCGAGGCGACCTTGTAGACCAGGCGGACGAGCTGAATCCCGTAGTCGTCCTCGACGCCGATCTCGATCGGGACCGTCGCCCTGGCCGGGACGTCGCGGTCGTAGCTCGGGTTGTTCAAGGCCACGCGGGGGGCTTCATCCTTCAAGGCCCGGACGTCGAACCGGACGACCTCCTGGCCGGCGAACCCCTCGGTGTCCTTGAGTTCAACCCAGAACGCCTGCGACTCCTTGATCGTGAAGCTCGCGGCGACCTGGCGTCCCTCGGCGGTGATGGCGACCGGGTCGGCGGCGACGGTCCCCCCTCGGTGCAACTCGGCGGTGCCGACCGGCTTGTTGGTCTTGCCTTGGACCTCGACCACCGTCCCCTCGACCGCCCGGATCTGGGTGTTCCCCGCCGCGAGGGTCTGCGACTTGAGACCGGTGTATTCGGGCGCGACCAGGCGGACGGTCACCTGTTCGAGCGTCGGCGGTGGGACCACGGCGACCTCGGTCTGGTTGGTCACGTCGTCGCCGGCCTCGACCTGGTAGGTGAACGGGACGGCGACCGCCTCGATCCGACCGCGGAAGGTCCGGTCGTCGGCGACCCGGAGCGGCTCGGTCCGGGTCTCGCCGTCGGCGAACCGGTAGGTCACGCGGGCGGAGGACGGCATCCGCTCCCCCGAGCCGACGCCGACGACCAACGGGAACGACATCCCCCGGGCCAGCTTCTTCGGAGTGGCGTCGAGGATGGTCAGGTGGGTCAACCGGGGCCAGGCGGCGGGACCGTAGGGGTTGAACAGGCGGCGGAGGGCGATCCCGCTCAACTTCGGCTCGGCCGCGATCACCGCGCCGCCGAGCACCAGCCCGCAAACCGCCCAGGCGAGGGCTTTCCGCATCGGGCGGGGGTCAACCACCTGGCGGAAGTCGATCGACTCAACTTCGGCCAAGGTGTCCCGGACGGTCGCCTCGCGGAGGGCGTGCGACCCACGCCCGCTCATGTCGCCGGTGGTGCTCGGGTCGCCGTCGACCTTGAGGAACTGGATCGTGCTGGCCAGTCGGTCGTTCAGGCCCGGCCAGCGCTCTTCGATCCGGAGCGCGATGTCGAGGTCGGCGAACCGGACCACCAGCGGCAGGACCACCCGCCGGAGCGTCAGCCAGACCGCCAGGAGGAGGATGCTCCCGAGCAGGACCACGCGGACTTCGGGGACGAGGTCCGCCAGGCGGTCGGCGAGCGCGGCGGCGAAGATCGCCGCGACCACGCCCAGGACGACCAGACTGGCGCCATGCAGGGCCAGGACGCGGCGGACCTGGTTCCGCAGCGCGGCGATCCGAGCTTCGATGGGACCTCGCATCCGGCCTCCCCCTCACCTGGCCCAGCCAGGCTCTTGGCGACTCGCACCTCGACCGCAACCGACCGCATCGGCCCGGTCCGCCCAAATCGAACTATACCATTTTCGCGCGTTTTCTGAGAACCCACTCCGCGACCAGCAAGGTCAGGAACAAGGCCAGGACCGGCCAGGTGTTCCACAAGGCGATCGGCGGGTCAGTGTCGAGCGGCACCTGTTGCGGCGTCGGGAGGTCGTCGAGCAGGCTCCCCGCGTCGCTGGGGACGTAGAACTTCCCCCCCGACACGGTCGCCGCCTGGACGAGTTCGGGCTGGTTCATCTCGGTCCGCTCGCGCTCGCCGTCGGGAGGATCGACGCTGAACCGGGTGGTCGGCAAACCCCCTTCGAGGACCGGCGGTGGGAGCAACCGGACCTCGTATTCTCCCTCGACCACCTGCGGGATCACCCCTTCAAACAGGTTCTTCGACCCGCTCGCCGCGCGGAGGACCAACCGCCGCGACCCGTGCCCCTGGTGCTCGACCTCGACGGCGACCTCACCCGTCGTCGGCGCATCCCCTGGGTTCGGGAAGCGGACCTTGACCTCGACGGGCTGGTTCCTCAGATAGCGGCGCCGCTCGGTCCGAAGTTCCGCCTTTTTCTGGCCGAGCAGCTTCGACCGGGCGAGGAACCGGATCGTCTGCGTCCAGAACCGGCCGAAGTACCGATCCCCCGCGCGGAACCGCCAGCGCCAGGTGTCGTCGACCGCGTGGAACATCGCCTTGCCCGACCCGGCGATCTGGTAGACGATGATCGGCAGCGGCCCGTCCGAACCCGGTTGCGCCGGGTGCTCGGCGAGGACCACGGCGGCGGGCTTCTTCTTGGGGGCCTCGAAGTACCACAACAACTCGGGCAGGCCCGCCCAGATTTTGGCGCTGGTCGCGTCGTCGTCGGCGAACCGGAAGATCGGGTTGGAGCGCCCCTCGACGGTCAACGCGGGCCGGAAGCTGGTGGTCGTCCCGCCGGCAACGGCGGTCGGGTTCCGCGCGCCGCTCAGGTCGACCGGCAAGAGCGGTTCGAGCGGCGTCCCCCGATAGGTGAGCGGGTCGTAGTTCTCCCCCGCGACGAAGAGGATGCCGCCCCCTTTGTCCGTGACGAACTGCGCCAGATGCGTCATTTGCGACCCGCTCACGAAGCCGGGATCGACGTCACCGATGATCACCGCGTCGTAGTCGAACAACTCTTCTTGCGACGAGGGGAAGGTTGCCAGCGCGGCGCGGTCCTGGTTGCTGTACTGCGGGTCGGACGATTGCAAGACGATGCTCAACTCGATCGTCTTCTCGCGGTCGAGGAAGTTCTTGAGGTAGCGGAACTCGTAGCGCGGTTCGCTGTCGACGTAGAGGACCTTGAGCTTTTCTTCGCGGACGTTGACCGACTTCTCGATCCGGTTGTTCCCAGCCTGCGACTCGCGGGGCTGGGGGTCCACCTCGACGATGTAGGTCACCTGCCCCGTCTCCTTGGGCCGGTGCTGCAATTCGAGCCGGGTCGCCTGGCCATCGGGCGGGGCCTGGACCTTGAGGACGGCCAACTCCTTCGGGGCGTCCGGCGCCGACGTTTTTTGTTTGAGCCGGACGGTCAACTCCCGCCCCGCGAACCCCTTGGCCGTCAGCTTCGGCTGGAACCGGACCAGGTCGTCGACGAAGACCACGTCGTCGACCAGGAGTTCGGACAACTCGATGTCGCGCGGGGCTTCGGGGTCGCCCAGGCCGATCGGGAAGAGCGGGACCCCTTTTCGAGCCGCGAATTCGGCCGCCTTGGCGACGGTCTCCCCCTCGGTCGTCTGGCCATCGGTCAAGAGGACGATCGCGGTCGGCGGGACGCCGCGCAGCTCGGTCAAGACCTGGCGGATGCCCGCCCCGAGCCGCGACTGGTCCCCCCTCGGCTCGGCCTTCTTGACGAGGTCGATGACGCCCGCGATCTGCTCGGGCTTGTTGATCTCGGGTAGGGACCGCGTCGCGTCCGAGACGAAGTACAACCGGACCCGGTGCTTCTTCTGCAACTCACGGAGGAACTTGCCGTCGTCGCGGGCCAAGAACCCTTGAGCCAGCGCGAGCCGGTTGGCCTCGGGCCGGCCCGCCGCTTTCGTTAGAGCATCGGCCTCGCGCTTCGCCCGCGCGTCGGCGTACGGGTCGACCACCCCCTGGCTCGCCGAGTCATCAATCATGACCACGAAGTACGGCAGACCCGTCCGGTCGACCGACAGGACCGCCTCGCTCAGCAGGAACAAGGTGAGCACGACCAGCGAGCACCGCAGACCCGCCAAGAATAGCTTGGTCAACGGTCGCCCCGGCCCTTCGCGGCGGTACAGCCAGCCGATCAGAACGAACGAGCCGAGCACGATCAGCAAGGTCGGCCCTTGCGCCAGCGGTTGCTCAGCGCGGATATGGGGCTGGAACGACTCCCCCACGCCCGCTGGCGTCACCCCCAAGCGTTCCGCCAATCTTCGGAGCAACCAGTCCATCAAAGTCGTCTCATGTTCGGTTCGGGGGAATTCTTGAGCCACGGATGGAACACGGATGAAACACGGATGGGACACAGATCAATTCACTCCGAGTCTGATCCGTGTTCCATCCGTGGCTCAAAAGCGATTTTGGGGTTCATCGTCGGTGGTGCCCGAACCACCACGCCATGACCGACTCGACCAGCAGCATCGCCAGCAGGGCATACAGCAGAGGCCGGTGCAACTCCCCCCGGCGGCCGACGGATGTGGCGCTCTGGCTCAGGTCGCGCCAGTTGGTCAGATAGGTGGGGTTCCAGCCGGGGACCGCGCCGAAGAGGCCCGCCTTGTCGAGCTTGGCGGGGTCGGACTCGGCGGGATCGGGGTTGGCGGCGAAGAGGGATTCGGTGGCGAGGGGTGCGGCGAACTTGGCTCGGTAGAGGCCGGATAAGTCGGTATCCTCGAAGTGGAACAGGCTGACGTCGCCGGCGGGCTGAAGTTTGGCGGCGACCCGGGCGTCGTCGGGGCGGATCACCTCGACGGCGGCTCCCCCGGCCGAAGCGGGCAGGGCGCGGTCGATCGGCTGGCCGACGCGGACGTTCCGCTCGGACAACCGACCGGCGGCGGCTTCGAGGACGATCTGCTCCATGATCGGCGGGTAGCTCTGGTGGAGCGGCCAGGTGGTCCAGCCGACGTCGGCCGAGGTGGCGACCTGGATCACCCGCCCCCGGTGTTTGGCGACCTCGATAATCGCCGGATCGCCGCTGTTGAAATAGAGGGCGACCTGGGCTTGCGACTTGCCGTCGGTGGGAAGTTTGAGCTTCTCGTACTGCCACGTCTTCGCCCCGGTGAGGCCGGCGATCACGTTGGCGGCCGTCCCCTGAAACGGGTTGACGATCGGGTGCTTGAAGTCCTTGGCGTCGAACTCAAACGCCCCTTGCTTCGACCGGGCGTCGCCGACCGTCGCCTCGACCGCCGCGGGTAAGATCCCCTCGCCGTCGCGGAACAAGAGCCGGTTGTAGTTGTCGGTCACCACGGCGTCGCCGCCGAAGACGACCACACCGCCGCCTTGCTTGAGGAAGGCGTCCAGGGCCGACACCTCGGCCGGGGCAAACTCGGCGACGTTGCAGAGCACCACCGCGTCGAACGTCGACAGGTCGCGCGAGCCGAGTTGCGCCTCGCTGACCACCTCTGTCCGGATCGTCGCCACGGGTGGCCCATTGGTGCCGCCCAAGTTGGGGTCGGCCGACTTCTCGTCGGGGTTGAGCGCTTGCACGAGGTAATCCGTCTCGCTGGCGAACGGTTCCGGCTTCGGGCTGCCGTCGACCAAGAGGACGCTCAAGGCGTCGCGGACCGGGACGACCAACGACCGCTTGTTGTCCGTCGGCAAGGCATCGTCGTCGATCCGGACCTCAACCAGGTGATCCCCGGCGCTAGCGAACCCCGGCAAGAACGCGAACGTCCCGTCCCCCCCCGGCGCGATATCGGGGATCGACTGGTCGGGTCCCACCTGACCATCGATCGAGAGCCGGGCCTTGACGTCGTAAGCCGTCTTCGTGCTGAAGTTCCGGACCGTGGCGATCACCTTCGGCGCTGGACCGCCCACCGTGACGAGCGGCGCGTCGAGCCGGAAGTCGGTCACGGCGCGGTTCTCGCCCCCGTCTTTCCCCAGGTCGATCACGACCGACACGACCTGGCGGGCTTCGAGCTTGCTCACCGCCCGCTTGAGCGGTTCGGCGCCCGACGCGGCATCGCCGCGCCGCCAGGTCGCAGTTTGCAGGTCGGTGATAAAGATCACCTCCTTGCGCGGGATCGTCGAGACGCCCAGGACGCGGTCGACCGCCTCGAAGCTGGCGACGAGGTCCGTCCCCCCGTCGGGTCGGCGGATGGTGTCGATTTCCTTGATCACCTCCGCCCCGTTCGCCGACGGCGATGCATCCCCCACCACCACCCGCGGCGGCTCTCCCATCAGGACGACGCTCAGGACGTCCCCCCGCCGCGCGTCCCGCACCAGTTGCCCGGCCAGCGTCTTGGCCTGCTCGAACCGGGGCTGGTCCCCCGAGACGAACGCCATGCTCATCGACCCATCCAGCACGATCACCCGGTGCGTCCGCTGCCCCGGCAAGACCACCGCCCCTAGACTTTCCAGGAACGGCTTGGCCATCGCCCCGACGGCCAGCAAGATCACCAGCGTCCGAACCGCGAGCAACAACCACTGCTCGATCTTCACCCGCCGCTGGTTTTTCTGGAGCGCCGCAACCAGGAAGCGCATCGCCGCCCAGCGCATCTCGCGGTACTTCCGGCGGTTGAGCAAATGGATCAAGATCGGCAAGCTCGCCGCCGCGATCCCGATCTGCAACAGCGGCAGGTTGGCAAAGCCGAAGGCCCAAATCACTCGCAATCTCCCGAGATTCGATCGACTATCAATTCGTTACGAGTCTACCGCGGATAGGTCCCCACCGCAGCGATCACCTCGTCGGCTTTCTGTTGGTCGAGGCCAAAACTGCGGAGAAAAGCCCGGACTTCATCCCGTTTCGGTTGGAAGATGCGCCTCCCCTCGACGGCCATGAACGGGACCGTTGCGCCTCCCAGCCAACCTCGCTCCTCGACGAAAGTGTGGGTCATCTGACCGAGTTGATCCAGGCAGAGCCAGGCCCTCGGCTGATTCGGACCACCGGACAGGTTGGCTCTCAGGATCGAGGTCAAACCACCTACCTTCAGATAATTGATGACATCATCCAGGTCGAGTTCCTTGTCTTTCGCGGAGAGGTTAGCAAGCAGCTCGAGTTCATGTTCAGGAACTTCCGAAAAGATCGGTTCATCCGGCTCGACAGGGATGAGGACGCGGAAAAGTCGGCGACCCTGGACGCCGATGGAACCCCGATCTTCGACGATGCTCCCAACGACTTTGCTGGCGCCCAGGGGTAGCCGTACCCTCGCGCCCACGGAAAAGGTTGTACTCATCGATGGCCCCTTACCAAGGATGGCTTCCGGCGATATTCCCGATGTGAGCTCTCATGACCTCGTCGAAGGCTCTGGTCAATTGATTGCAGGCCTTCCGCCAGGCCTCAACCCTGCCGAGTTGAAGCCTTGGGCCGGTCGGGAACCTCGAGAAATCCTGGTGTGCGATTGCATTGCGCCACTGGTTCAGCTCTTCAAGTCGGTCCCGGCGGATCTTATTTCGCGGACTCAGCGATAGGATTTTAGGCCAGAAGGTGAGACCCAACGCATCAAAATCGGCGCCGATGTTGCCAGGGTTAGGGTTGCCATGGTCCAACCTCCTGCTTCGCTTGAAGGCATCGCTGCATGAGGACCGCAGGGCCGCTGGGTGAATGCCTTGGATCAGATATTCGACGCTCTCCGAATGCAAGTCGCGGCAAAACCCCTGGAATTGCGAGGAGAGGAGCACGGCATAGGCGTAATTGACCTGTTGAGTGGCAAATCGACGACCACGACCGGTGCCGCCGATGCTTCGATGCGCCGCGAGAATTTCGTCCAGGTTTCGACTGCGGACGATCGCCCAATTTTGCCGCGACCTGGATGGCATCACATGCCCAGTTCTTGTTTCGGCTCATCGGACCCGCAACCCTCGCGATGCTAAGTAGCTCGACAAAGGCCCGTCGAGGTCTTGGTCGGTTTGCAAGGGAACGTAGTCGATGTCGATCGACTGGCAGCCGCGCTTGAGGTCGTCAAGGTAGGTCCGCAACTCGTTTTGATACGCCTTGCGGAGGCCGTGGGGGTCGGCGACCACGTCGGGCATCCCTTCCATCCCCTGAAACAGTGTCACGTCGCGGAAGGGGAAATCCACCTCGGCGGGGTCGAGGATGTGGAAGACGATCACCTCGTGGCGGCGGTGGCGGAAGTGTTTCAAGCCGGCGAGGATGCGGGGAACCTCATCCAAAAGATCGGACAGGACCACGACCACCCCGCGCTTCTTGAACCGTTCGGCGAGGTCGTTGAAGACGACGCCGAGGTCGGACTTTTCGCGGGCGGGGGTGACGTCCATGACCCGGAGGAGTTCTTTGAGGTGCGACGCCTGCCCCGACGGCCGGACCATCCGCCGGACGGCGTCGTCGAACAGGGCGATCCCGACCGAATCCTGTTGCCGGAGCACCATATAGCCGAGCGCGGCGGCGACGAACTGGGCGTACTGGAGCTTGGAGACGTTCCCCTCGGAGGCGTAGGCCATCGACTCGCTGGTGTCGAGCAGGAGGTACGTCAGGAGGTTCGTCTCCTCCTCGTACTGCTTGAGGTAGTACTTATCCGTCTTCGACCAGACCTTCCAGTCGACGTGGCGGATGTCGTCCCCCGCGACGTATTCGCGGTGCTGCGCGAACTCGACCGAGAAGCCGTGGTATGGGCTGGCGTGCTGGCCGGCGACGTAGCCTTCGACGATCATCCGCGCCTGGAGGTCCAACCCTTCGAGGTTAGCCAGCGTTTGCGGATTTAAAAATCGTTGGTAGTTTTCCACTGCGCTCCGCCTCGCGTTCATCGACCGGGACATGCTTGATCAGGCGGGCGACGATGTCGTCGGGCTTGAGCCCTTCGGCCTCGGCGTTGAAGTTGGTGACGATCCGGTGCCGCAAGACCGGCCCGGCCACGGCCCGGACGTCCTCGGTCGCCACATAATACCGCCCGTAGAGCACCGCGCGGGCCTTGGCGGCCAGGACGAGATATTGGCTGGCGCGGGGGCCGGCCCCCCAGCTCACATAGTCGCGGATGAACTCGGGGATATCGTCTTGACCGCGCCGCGTGGCGCGGGCCAGCCGGACGGCATAACGGGCGACGTGGTCGGCGACAGGGACTTTGCGGACGATCTCCTGGAGTTCGAGGATGTCGGTCCCCGAGAGGATCTTGGTCACGTTGGTCCGGATCGTCGAGGTGGTCAGGCGGACGATGTCGAACTCTTCGTCTTCATCGGGGTAGCCGACCAGGACGTTGAGCATGAATCGGTCCAACTGGGCCTCGGGCAAGGGGTACGTCCCCTCCTGCTCGATCGGGTTCTGCGTCGCCAGGACGAAGAAGGGATCGGGCAGGCGGTGCCGCTCGCCGCCGACGGTGACCTGACGTTCCTGCATGGATTCCAGGAGCGCGGCTTGCGTCTTGGGTGGGGTCCGGTTGATCTCGTCGGCCAGGACGATGTTGGCGAAGATCGGCCCCCGGAGGAACTTGAATGCCCGAACACCGGTGGCCTTATCTTCCTGAATGACCTCGGTCCCGGTGATGTCCGACGGCATCAGGTCGGGAGTGAATTGGACCCGGTTGTAGCTCAGGTTCAAGGCATCAGCCAAAGTGTGGATCATCAGCGTCTTGGCCAGGCCAGGGACGCCGATCAGGAGGCAGTGCCCCCGGGCGAAGATGGCGATCAAGAGTTCTTCGAGGACCGACTGCTGGCCGACGATGACCTTACCCATCTCGGCCTTGAGGTTGGCGAAGGCGGATTTCAGGCGGTCCACGGCGACGAGGTCGTCATGCCGCAAGGCTTGGTCGTCGGGTGGTTCGTCAGCCACGAGGGATGCTCCGAAAAGGCGTCGAGGCGGAAAAGCACAGGAAAGCGACCGTCATCCGGACGCGAAGTTCGACAAACTCGATCCGCCCAGATTAACGGCCCGGGCGAGTGCCGTCCATGCCTTGACGATCCCCCAAGGCCCAAACGCCGGTCGAGGTGGCCACCATCATCCCCCGGGGGGAGAACCGGACGGCCAGGTCGGCGGGGCTGGCGGGGAACTGCAAGCGCTGGATGAGTTCACCGTCGTCGCGGCGACGGAGGACGAGCGGGAATGAGGTTGCCTCATCGCCCCGGGTCCGCTCGGGGCTGGGATAGGCGGCCACGCACCGGTCGGTCAGGGCGAGTGTCCAGCCGTTCGCCGGGCCGTTGAGCGGATGCTTCCAGGCGGGTGCGCCGTCGGCCAACTGGAGCGCGGTCAGGGTCGACCCGGTGGCGACGAACACCCGGTCGGAGCCGAGCGCGACCGCTTCGGGCCGCTCGCTCAGGTTCTCACTGCCGAGCAGCCGTGACCAGGCTTTGGCCCCGGTGGCGGGGTCGAGCCGGATCAACTCGCGGCCGTCGTGGAGGACGAACAGGCGGTCGCCATCCCCCAGGAGGCGCGGGGGACCGTACCGGGGGAGGTCGTTGGTTTCGCGGAAGACCCAGGTGGGAACGCCGCGTTCGAGGCTGAACAGGGCGACGGTCAGGCGGTCGGCGACGATCGCGACGTGGTCGTCGTCGATCGCGAGCGGGTCGCGCGGCCACTCCTCGGAGTCGGCCCGGGCAAACTCGGCGCGGCGGCGGCCGGTGCTCGTGTCGAGGACCAGGACGCTGTTGGGTTCGCGGACCTGGAGGACGATCCGGTTCGCCCCGACATGGAGGCGTGGGTTGATCCGCCCGGTTGGGGGAGTGTACGACCAGTCGAGCAGCCCCGAGTCGCCGTCGAAGGCGAGCAAGGTCTGATCCCCCCGGAGGCAAAAAATCCGGTTGCCGACGATTCGGAAGTCGCTCAACGTCGCCGCCGCCGAGTCGCGGACCCCCGGTCCCGGCTCGCGGGCGAACGGGTCGGCCCCCGGCTTCCCGGCGATCCCGACCCCGAGGTCGTACTGCCACTCGACGGTCCCCTCGGTCAACCCCAGCGCGACGATCCGGGTCCGCGTCGCGGCCAGAACCCGGTCGGCCAGGTAGCCTGCCCAGATCGGTTCGCCGTCGAGCGCCCGGTTCCAGGGGGATTCCCCCGAGGCGGGGTCAAGCGGGCGGATCGAGCCGGCTTGCGCCCGGAATAGCCGGGCCGACTCCGCCGACGGCAAGATCCCGTCGGCGACGATCAAGCGGGACACCCCCGGCCAGTGGCGATCCCACCGCCGACGGAATGGCGCCGTGACGGTCGCCTCCCCCCGGTCGCCGAGCATCCGGTCAAACGGTGCCCGACCGAGGCGGCTTGCCACCAGCGCCGCCAGCGTCCCGCCAGGGGAACCATCCACCCGCAGGTCGGCGGCCCGGGCGGCGGCTTGCAAGTACGCTTCCCGCGCGGGGACCCAGAGCTTTTGCGCCTCGAACGACCCGGCTAGACCCCACAAGGCCCGGGCGCGGGTCGCGTCGTCGGGGGCGGCGGCGAAGAGGCGTTTGTAGGCCCGCGCGGCATCGCTCGGGCGGTTGAGCTTGTCATAAAGGGTCGCCAACGCCAGCGACGCCGCCGGGACGACCGCCGCCGCCGGATAGGTCCGCCCCAAGTCTTCGAGGAGGCGCGGGTCTTGCCGCGCCACCCCTCGGGCCAGGAGGTCGCTCGCCGCCCGGTCGAACTCGGCGTACAGGTCGCGCCCGCGGTCGCGGAGGAGGGCGTTCAGGCGATCCACGACCAAGAGGTCCGCGCGGATGGTCCGGTGCCCGTCGGTGGCGTCGACGGTCAAAGCCCGGAGGCGCTCGTCGCCGAGCAGAGCTTGCCAGGTCCGGACGGCATTGCGCGGATCACCGCTCAGGAGTTGGACCTCGGCCAGTTCGAGCCGAGCGGCGAGGCGGTCGCGGTCCACTAGCGCGGCCTGACTGGCTTCCTCAAAGCGATGGGCGGCGGCGGGCCAGTCCTTGGCGAGCTTAGCCTTCTCCCCCAGTTTCATCAGGAGGCGGCGGCGGTGGTCGCGGGTCGCTTCGGCCAGGGGGACGCCGTCGATCGTCTCCGACGTCCGGGCGCGGGGCAAAGCGAGGTCGAGGCTTTCCAGCGCCAGGTCGTCGCGCCCGATCGCCTCGGCGGCTTGTGCCAGCCGGAAGTAGTTCAGGGCGTCGTCGGGTGTCCGGGCGATCTCGTCGCGGTAGCGCTCGATCAACCGGCTGTTCTGGCAGAACACCACCAGCGAGTTCCCCTGAGCCACGACCAGATACCCATCGCCGACCGCCAGGTTCCCTCCTTCGACCCCATAAGTCTCACCGAGCCGGATCGGCGCGTCGGCGCGGAGGCCGGTGGCCTGGTCAAGGATGTGGATCTCGGTCCGGGTCGGCCAGTAGACCCGATCACCGGCGAGCAACCCCCGTCCGAACCCTTGCGTTCCGGTCGCCTTCTCGGGCCATGAGTGCGCGAGTTTACCCGTCTTGACGTCGAACCAGAGGACCCGGTCGCCGGTGGCGATCACGTTCCCTTGAGCGACGCCCAGGAGGTGGGCGAGCTTGACATCCTCGGGGATGGCGTCGGTTTGCCAGACCTGGCGGCCGGTCCCCGCGTCGAAGGCGAAGAGGTACGGGGTCTCGTCGGGGGCGATGATCACTAGGCCGTCGTGGATGATCGCCGGGTTGAGGTCGCGTTGCTGGAGGGGGCTGCTCCCGCCGCCGTTCCCCATCGCGAACCCGCCGTTGAACCCGCCCCCCGCCCCGCCCCGGCCCGGCCACGGGTAGGTGGCCAGCCAGCGGATCGCGCCGGTTTCGGCGTCGAGCGACGCCAGCGCCCCGAGGTTGGTCTGATAGTAGAGGGTCGGCCCGTCGAGGGTGAGCAAGCGGTGGGCGATCTCGAAGCTGGACGAGTATGGGTCGGAGTTGGCGTTGGCCTCGCAGACGTAGCGGACCCACTTGGTCGCGCCGGTGTCGGCATCGAGGCAGACAACGTAACAGGCGGTCATCTCGACCCGGTCGGTCAGACCGACGTAGACGGACCGGCCGTCGGCCACGGGCGCCCCCTCGAACACCGCTCGCGAACCATTGCCGGGGCGTTTGGGCAGGACGATGTCGGCCGCTTCGCGCATCCAGAGGCGTTTGCCATCACTTGACCGGTCGACCGCGACGACGTAACTCGGCGCGGCGGTCATTGGCCCAAACCCGTTCCGGTTGGTCGAGTAGCCGTTGCTGGGGGGCGGACCCATCCGGGCATAGACCCGCTGGCCGACGGCGGTCAAGGTGTACCGTGGCAACCCGTTCGACGGCCGACTCGCGGCGCCGGTCGGGAGTTCGATGGTCTTCCAGGCGACCTCGGGCTGCATGGTCACCGCCGTGGCCGGGTCGCCCGGGCGGACGTTGAGGTCGTACGCGGTGATCTGGCGGTCGTTGGCCACCAGGACCTGGTCACCCACGATGATCGGATGGTACGCTAGGAGTCGGTCGGGCGCGGGGGTGGTCCCGTTGGTCGGCATCCCGAGCCCCTGCATCGCGAAGCCGCGTTGCCGCTTCGAGACCGTCACCGGGTCGAGGTCGACCCGCCACTGCAATGAACCGACGTCGATCGGCCCCGGGGCGATCCGGTCGCGGGTAGCCGACCCAGCGAAGGTGGGCCACCGCCCGTCGGTCTGCGCCGGGGGACCGAGGTGATCCTTTTGGACCGCTTCGGTCAGGTCGCTGGCGATCGGTCCCCGCCGCCCGGCGAACGAGGTCGAATCGGCCGGGTGGGCCTGCGCGAACGCGGCCAGTTCGTCGGTACTGGGGGGATGTTCGCCGATCGCGGCGCGGCAGAGCAGCTTCTTGGCGGCGATCCGGGTCAGGTCCACGCTCGGGTCGGGGTGGGTCAGACCCGCTCCCCCCAACGCCCGCTCGGGCAAGAGCTGGGTGTAAGCCGAGAGGGCCTCGGCGAACTGCCCCTCCTGGAACGCGAGGTCGCCGAGGAGGTCGAGCGCATCGTCCCCCCACGACGAGCAAAACGCCTGGTCAACCACCCGGCGGAGGAGTCCCCGGTCGCGGCCTTCAAGCCCTTGGCGATACCACCGCTCGGCCTGAGCATCCACCCGCGCCCGGTACAAGGCCCGGGCTTCGGCGGGCAGGGCCGCGATCCGCCGCTGCGACTCGCGCCGGGCGTTGATCGACAGGCGGGGGTCGCCCGCCACGCCGACCACTTTGTCGCCGAACTGCTGCGTGACTCGCTGGTAGATCTCGATCGCCTCGGCGTAGTCCCCCGCCTTGACGTGGTTCTCGGCGCTCCGGAGCAAGGCGTCGGCGCTATGGCTCGAATCGAAATACACCTTGGCCGGGGGCGGAGCAAGCCCGAAGTTTTCGTTGCCGGCCTGCCCGAGCACCGGGCGAGCGGCGATCGAGAGCACAACCCCTAACACGATCAAGGTGGCGAAAACCGTGGAGACGTGCCGCGTTTGCCCGCGCTGCCGGACCTGGCGTGCGTCGCCATCGCCGAGAATCGTCATGGACTGATCCTCCGAGCGAACCCGGCCAAGGCGGCGGCCCGATCCACGAGGACTGAAGAGAGAGCGGTGAGCGGCGAAATGTCGGGGCGGACGGCGATCGTGAGCGTCGGCCCCAACTCCGCAAACCTCAAAGTTGCTGGTCAGAAGTTGACCACATGCAATAGGCGTTCCCAAACTGTTCTCCGGTGAAATTCGTCACCCGGATCGACTGCCTGCCACAAAAAAAGGCAAATCAGCCAGCGAATCAGCCAATACCGGAGTTGAACCGCCCCGAGCTCAGGTCCATGAGACTCATCGGCGTGTACGCCTGCCAAGTCCGGGTCGGTCTTGCTCAAATCAGAGGCGAGCAGCGGCAAACCCTCCGAACGGGGGGCGTCCCGGTCCGAAGAGTCCGCGATGCCGACGATTGGGTCGTTATTTGATGATCTTCACATCACCCACGTCGGTCGCTTCGCCGGCTCTGACTTCGACCTTCATTCCCTTATTTCCCCCCTCGTTGATGTAGCCTCGGGTCTGCCAGACGACGAGTTGCTGGGGGCCGGCGGGAACATCTTTGATCTCGAACGACCCGTCAGGCTCGGTCACGACGGCGAACGGGTGGTCGACGATGAAGAAGTAACCCTTCATCCAGGGGTGAATGTCGCAAAAGAGCGGAGTGGGGCGACGCTCTTCCTTCTTGATCGCGAAGGCCGTCTTGCCATTGGGCGGGAGCATCTGGTTGATCGAGCCGTTGGCGAACGACGAGAAGCGGATGTTGTGGCCGACGGGGTCGCTCGACTTGAACGTCAGCTTCTGGTCCTTGTGGACCACGGTGGCGAAGGGGAGAAACTCGCAGCCCACCTGGTCGATGACCACAGCAGGGGTCTTTTCGAGCAGAGCCGCCTCGGTCGCGGCGAAGTTGCCGGATGGCTTGACCAGGTAGGCGATCCCGTTGGCGACTCCCTTGGTCGCTTCGTCGACGACCAGGTCCTTATCGGTGATGTCCTTGGTCTTGCAGACGTCGTCCTTGACCTTCGGGTCCCCGGCTTTGACGGCGATCTTGGGGGAGGGGATGGGACCGGCGGCGTAGATCAAGCGCCCCTTGATCGAGCCGGTCGTCCCAGCGGCGGCGGGAGCGGCGGGTGGGCCGGCGGCCCGGAGCGTGGGGACCAGGACGAGCGAGGCGGAGGCGATCAGCGCGCCCAGACGAGTCAAGGAGGTCCATCGACGGTGCGGTTGCGAACGATTCATCGCGATCTCGGTCCTGTTGGGGAGTTCTCGGGGTCAAGATCCAGCGGACGAGCGGCGGCCGGGGCGACCCGCGGTCGGGTCGAGCGTTTTCAGTTTAAACTACGGATCGGCGGACGCCCAGCTTACCACGCCCACTCCCCCGAAGGGAACCAAGCCGACCCCACTCAGGGCTTCGGCTCGGTGGGGGCTGGGCTGGCTGGGGCGGCCGGCGCGGGGGTGGGAGCCGGAGCCGGAGCGGGCTTGATCACAGGGTCGGGGACGACGGACTCGGCGGTATCGGGTTCGGCGGGTTTGGATGAACAGGCCACGCCGGACAGGGCCAACCCGAGGATGCAGGCCCGGGGGATCAGGGATCGGATCGAAACGTGGGACATCGGGGATCTCCTTGCTGGGCGGATTCTTAGCTGATGTCAAAGACTTCGAGGTCGCTCGACACTTCGTGGAGGCGAGCGGTCAGGTACGACCGGATCTCGGCGCCGGTCTTGAGTTGGAGAATCTGGTGGGCGAACCGCTCGGCCTGGGTGGTCGTCACCGACGCCAGGAGGGCCTTGATCGTCGGGATGAACGCCGGACTCATGCTGAACTTGCGAAGTCCCATCCCGAAGAGGGCGAGGACCGACCGGGGCTGGCCCGCCATCTCGCCGCAGACCGTGACGGGGGTCCCGGTCCGCTGGCAAGCGTCGAGGACCATTTGCAGGACCCGAAAGATCGCCGGGTTGAGGGGTTCGCAGAGGTGGGCGACCTTGGGGTTATCGCGGTCGGCGGCGACGAGGTACTGGATCAGGTCGTTCGAACCGATCGAGACGAAGTCGGTCTCGCGGAGGATGGCGTCGATGCAGATCGCCGCGGCGGGGACTTCGATCATGACGCCGGTCTTGACGTCCTCGCCGAACGGGACCCCCCCGCGCCGGAGATTCCGCCGGGTTTCGTCGACTAGCTTATTGACGTGGCGGAGTTCTTCCAGAGTAGTGATCATCGGGAAGAGCATCTGGACCCGTCCATGCCGCCCAGCCCGGAGGATGGCGCGGATCTGCCGCTCAAAGAGGCGGGGGTGCTCAAACGAGAGCCGGATCGACCGCCAGCCCATGAATGGGTTCGCCTCGTCGCGCTTGCCGAGGTACGGCACGGTCTTGTCGCCACCGAGGTCGAGGGTCCGGATGGTGACGATCCGGTCGGGGGACTCCTCGACGATCTGGCGGTAATGCTGGTACTGTTCTTCCTCGTCGGGGACGTCCTGGTGGGTTAGGAAGAGGTATTCGGTCCGGAACAGGCCGACGCCCGAGGCCCCGACCTGCCCCGCCGCCCGGGCATCGGCCGGGTTGTTGATATTGGCGAGCAGGTCGATCCGGACCCCATCGGCGCTCAGGGCGGGCTGGTCGCGGTTGAGGACCAGGCGGTCCTTGAGGTCGAAGAACTCGCGCTGCATCTTGCGGTAGGCGGCGATGGTCTCGGCGTCGGGGCGGACCAGGACCACCCCTTCGCGGCCGTCGACGATAATCGGGTCGCCCGACCGGACCGCTCCGGTGATTCCGGTCACGCCCGAGACGGCGGGAATCCCCCGGCTCCGGGCGAGGATCGCGGCGTGGCTGGTCCCCCCCCCCGCCTCGGTGACGATCCCGGCGATCGCGAGGTTGCCCAGGCTCATCGCCTGGCTCGGCATGATCTCGTGCGCGACCAGGATCACCGGGTCGAGGTTCCCGTTGCTTCCCCGAGCCGCCGCGCCGGTCCCCTGGGTGGTGGGGGTCGGGGCGAGGTGCGACCCGATCCGCGAGACCACGTCGCGGAGGTCGGACACCCGCTCGCGGAAGTAATCCTGCTCGATCCGGGCGAAGCTGGCGGCGTACCCCTGGAAGACGACCTGGACCGCCGAGAGCGCTGTGATTAGGCGGGTCTCGATGACCCCGCGGACCTTGGCGAGCATCGACTCGTCGTTGATGATCTGGAGGTGCGACTTGAAGATGTCCGCCTCGTTGGGGCCAAGTTGCTCAGCCACCTTCACCACGATCGCTTCGAGATCCACCACCGACGCCGCGACGGCGGCCCCGAACCGCTCGATCTCGTGGGCGACGGCCGACGGGTCGGCGAGCGGTTGCGGATCGGCCGCTCCTAAGATTGGGTCCACCCGGTGGGCAACTCCCACCACGACGCCGGGACTGACCGCCACACCCTTGTGCATGGACTACTCGAATGAGCCGAGGAGCGGATGGGAAAACTGCCACGCCGAGGATGCGGGCTGATCCCGCCGGCGTGCCAAGAAGTGAACCTCCCACGATCCAGTCACGCCAAGCTGGCCAGCCGACCTCAGTGTTGGGCTGGCGGACAAACTCGACCGACGTGTGTTCGCTGAAGAGAGGGAAAGGCTAAGCAGCAAGTTTCGTGCCTTATGGCGAGTCAACGCCCTCCCCCATCCATCAATCAATCCGATCGGACCAGGTCGCGCGACAACGTGGGGTCGGGTCGTCGGCCCCAGAGCTTGAGACCGACCAACAGCACGGCCGCCAGAGCGTAGGCTGCTGACCAGTGGTACGGCGTCTGTGCGGCGGAGGTCTCGTACCGCCCGAGGGCCTTGAGCTGGCGGATCGCCTCGGCTGGGGTGACGATTGGTCCCGACGGGAGCGGCGAGTGGATCACCCCGAACAGGGCGCAGACGCTCGCCAGGAGCAAGCCGGCGATAGCCGGGCGGAGCCGACCGTCGATCAGGTTCGCGAGGGTCGTCGCCCAGAGCAAGCTGGCGACGATGAACCCGCCCGAGAGCATCGTCACGGTTTGCAGATAATGTCGGACCGGCGGCGAAAGTTGCTCGAACGGTTTCGACTCGGGCAACAACTGGTTGGCCGCCATCGCCGCCAGGTACGCTAGCGCCGGGACGCAGGCCAGGGCCACCGCCGGGTAGTGGCGGGTCGGCGTCGCCCGGAACGACTGCGCGGTGATCTCCAGGCCGACGAAGATCAAGATCGGGAAGACGACCGCCTTGGGCATGAGGTAAAAGATCCAGTCGAAGTAGCCGAACACCCCCGCCGCCCCGACGAACAAGGCGGTGGCCAGCGTATACCCCGCCCGCGCTCCCATCGCCTTGTAGGCGGGCTGACCGATGTAGGGGGTCGACTGGATCACCCCGCCGAAGACGCCGGCGATGATGGTCGCGAACCCTTCGGCGGCGATGATCTGGCCGGTCGGATAGTCGTCCCCGACGGTCGCCGCGCTTTCGGTGCAGTCGATCCCCCCAACGATCGTCCCCAAGGCCAGGGGGATCGCCACCGGGAGGTACGCGGCCGCTTCCCGCCACGAGGCAAGCAACCAATCCCACCACGCGGCCATCGGCAGCGGTAGGGCGGGCCGGAACGCCAGCGAAGGCCGGGCCATCTCCCCACCGCCCGGACCCGGCCCCAGCCCAACCGCCCACATCCCATAATAGACGATGCTCCCCAGAACCACCGCCGCCAGCGCTCCGGGAATGTTGCCCGGCAACCGCCACCGCGCGGTCAGGGTGATCAGGATGACCCCCAGCGCGGTCATCCCCGCCACCGGCGCCCGGGCGATGTCGAGCAAGGGCAGGAAGCTGATCAGAACCAGCGCGATCGCCGACAGCGACCCGAGTAGACCCGCCCGGGGGACAACCCGTCGGACCGAAGCCGAGCCTAAGGCGCAGATCAGCTTAAACACGCCCGAGACCAGGATCATGCTGATCCCGACGAACCAGGAGTGCTCCGCCGCCGCCAACGGGTCCAGCCCTCGCCCCCGCGCCGCGAGGAACGCCGGCCCGAGGATCAGGAACACCGCGCCGAACGTGCTCGGCGTATCCAGCCCCAGCGGCATCGCCGTCACGTCGTTCCGCCCGACCCGCTTCGCCAGGCGAAACGCCATCGCCGTGAAGATCATGTCCCCGACCAGGACGCCGACCGCCGTCCCCGGGATCATCCGGGTCAACACGAAGTCGCGCGGCAGCCCGAACACCTCGATCAACAGCCCGGCCATCAGGATCATGTCGCCGACATTGTCGAGCATCAGGCCAAAAAAGGCGTTCACGTCCCCCCGCCTTGCCCAAACGTAAGGGACCGGCGACGCGTTCAAAACCGGCTTGAGCGAGCTGGTAGACACCAAAAGGCGATCTCCCGCGGGGGCGGCATCGGATCGGATCGAGGAGGTTCACTGGCGGACCAAGCGCACGATCGTCCGGCATCATCCGCCGAAAAGCAAGCGGTCGCCCGGTGATGACCGATCAGGCGAGTGTGGCCAGGAGGTGGGAACCAGCAAGCCGACCCTAGGCGTTCCAGGGCTGACTACCGACGGCCGTGCACGGCTCCGAAACGACGGCACCGATCGCGATTGATCACCTGGCCATGCACGTCTCAAGTCGGAGGAAGTTGCGGACGATCGCTCCGCGTGTCAGGTAATCTGGTCATGCGCCCGAAGATGACCGCGACGACCGCCACCGAGAACACGCCTGCAGTGGCCACGACAAAACAGATCGTCACGATCACCAACATGACCAGGATGAGCGGATGCTCGGCCACATAGGTCCAGAACCACATCCCGAGCGCCGCGACCGCCACGGCGATCATGAGCCGGCGGAGGGTGAACCGGGGGCGTGGCATTCGCATGGGTGTGACTCAGTTGTTGGCGGCGGATGTCTCGGCAGCCAGTCTACCGGACCACCCGCTCCCCCTCCACCCGGCCGGCGCGGGCTTCCCAGTGGGCGGGACCAAAGCTGACCCCAGTGACCCAAAGGCTGAACGGGGTCTTGTCGCCGGGGATGTGGACGTCGGTCCGCGAGGGGGGAGCGTCGCCGTCGCTGGTGAGCGTCAGTTCGTGCAGGCCGGCGCTGAGCTTGAGCGGAGGGGAGGCGATCAGCTCGATCTCAGAGGGGGGAACGGTCCAGCGGGTCAGCTCGACCCCGTCGGCCCGCAAGACCACGCGGCGGGCCGTCTTGTGGCCGGCGGCGTCGAGGGTGAGGGTCATCGGCTGGTCGGCGGTGGGATTATAGGCCCAGAGCCGGGCGGACCGGTCGACCATGATGGTATAGTCGGCGCGGCGGATGGTCCGGTGGCCCCAGCCCCGGTCGTAGAGGATCATGGGGCGGGTCGGCGGGGCCAGCTTTTCGCGGTCGAAGACAGCGGTTTCCGCGTCGTTATAAACCAGGGCCTCGCGGAGGAGCCACTCGGTCCG
>JAABUX010002684.1_pt1 | contig 24745 bp, 23 predicted proteins | sample 5561851 | NCBI WGS metagenome assembly JAABUX01 (sample SAMN10711883, study PRJNA513361) | rock metagenome | isolation source: Antarctica rocks | place: Antarctica: Victoria Land, Richard Nunatak red sandstone | collected 2016-01-03 | reverse complement strand
CGAGTTCCTCAGCAGCGGCGACTCGCTCTACGTGCTCAACGATTCGTCCTCCGGCTGGAAATGCGCCGAGGCCCAACGGACGGTCGGCATGAACCAGTACGAGCACGACCCGCAGGACGAGCATTGGGGCTTCGCCTCGTGGAACGACTTCTTCACCCGCCGCTTCAAGGACGGCGAGCGTCCGGTGGCATCGCCCGAGGATGACAAGGTGATCGTCAGCGCCTGCGAAGCGACGCCCTACGGCATCAGCACGGACGTAAAGCGGCAAGATCGCTTCTGGATCAAGAGCCAGCCGTATTCGCTACAGGACATGCTGGCCAATGACGATTCGGTCGATCAGTTCGTCGGCGGGACGGTCTATCAGGCCTTTCTGAGCGCGACAAATTACCACCGCTGGCACAGCCCGGTGGCCGGCACGATCGTCCGGGCGTTCATCCAGGAGGGCACCTACTACTCAGAGGCCGAGTCGGAGGGCAAGGAGGCGGTCGAGCCCACGAACTCGCAGTCCTACCTAGCGCACGTCGCGGCCCGTGCGGTCATCCTCATCGAGGCCGACGACCCCGTCATCGGGCTGATGGCCTTCGTGCCGGTCGGCATGTCGGAGGTCTCCTCCTGCATGATCGCCTCGAAGCTGACGCCCGGATACCGCGTCGGGAAGGGTGAGGAAGTCGGGTACTTCCAGTACGGCGGCTCGACTCACTGCCTCGTCTTTCGCCCAGGCGCGATCGCCGAGTTCACGCTCGCGGCGATTCCCCAGCCGCACGACCCCAAGGCGTCGCTGGTGCTCGTCCGCTCGAAGCTTGCCACCGCCAACGCGACGCGCTGAGCTAGGTCCACGAGTAGACGTGCGAGTTCTGTCCGGGCCTGACGCAGAATCTCAAATGTTCAAATGTCCTCTCGAGCAGGGCTTTCTAGCGGCTGTCGATGGTAGTCGCGGTCCTGTCAGGAGGTCATTTGCATGGTGCACGACCGGGCGGAAATAATTGAGGCGCCTTCGGGCCTGGATCAGGTCACGGTCGCGTTAGACGAGCAGCGGCTGCTCAGCGACGCGGGGCTGGTGTTGACGGCATCGCTCGCGGAGCGTCTGGGTTTTCCGACAGCATCCCCGCACACCGCGAGAACCCGCCGACGCTTGTTCCAGCTCCCCGGGCGCTTGACGCGCGCCGCTCGCCAGTGGACACTGCGGATGCCCGCCCGCTGGCGCTGGCAGACCGACTTCACCACCGCGCTCACACGCATCCGCGCGTATCTGCCAACGGCCATCGCCTGACCCAGGCGCCCGTCCCGGCATCAGTCCCGCGGCACTACCGCGAGAACCGCTGCCCAAACACAGTCCGTACTCGTGTTCGGAGGTTGCCCCAATCGCCGTGGAACTTCGGTGCGGCGGTCGCGGTGTGATCGTTACACAGTGACTGCGATCGCGGCCTCCTGGGTCGGTCCGGGGTTGGGCTGTTGAAGGTGGGGTCGGTCGCTCGATCGCGACCGCAAGGCGGGGCAGATCGGTGTAGCCGATCACCTGCGGTGTCAAGGCCGCCGTCACCTCAAAGTTCTACGAGCCCCGGGACAACCTCCGTGTTCGGGTGCCTCGTCGCCTTGCCATGAGCCGGCCAGACGGGTGAAGGCGTGTCGGGCGCCTGGTCGACAAGTCCTTTGACGGGTGAGAAGAGTGCTCCCTCGATAACTAGCGCCAGGGCAAGCTTGCCAGCCGGATATCTCAATGCTCGGGCTTCGGGGGTTCGTCCCCATCGATGACCCCCCCACAGCAGTCCGAACAGTTTCTTGCCGACCAAACCGGCGATTAGCCCACCGCCGACGCCTACTGGCAGAAAGACGACCTTACCCATGGCTTACCTCAACTCGCTGTTCAATGGATCGCAGCGTTACCGTCGACGGTTTGAGTGACCGGTCGGTTTGACCGGGGCAGAATTCCGGGTCATGTGGTCTTCTGCTCCTTGGGGGCGCTGCGTGCGTCGAGCTGTAGTTCGCGCTCGGCGCCGGGCGTGCCTGCGTCAAGCTCGCGGCTGCGCTCGCGCTCGGCGTTGAGCTCCATGCCGAGCAGCAGCGCGGTGTTGGTGATCCACATCCATACGAGGAACACCACCAGGCCACCGAGGGTGCCGTAGGTCTTGTTATAGGAGCCGAAATTCGCCACATAGAGCGCAAACGCCGCCGACGCGACGAGCCACACCACCAACGCGAAAAGAGCGCCAGGCGTGACCCATCGAAAGCCCGCTAGTTTCACGTTGGGCGCCGCGTAGAACAGCACCGAGAACATCGCAATCACGACGATCACCAGGACCGGCCACTTAGCGATGTTCCAAATGCTCACTGCCGTCCCACCGACGCCGAGCGGCCCGGCCACGGCCGTGACGATCGGGCCGGTGAGCACCAGCGCGAGCGCCACCAGCAACAGCAGCACCAGCATCACCAGCGTGACGAGCACCTGCAACGGGCGTAGCTTCCAGATCGGTCGCCCCTCGGGCGTCTCGTAGATGACGTTGGAGGCGCGCATGAACGCGCCCACGTAGCTGGATGCCGACCATAGCGCTGCGAGGAGACCGACGATCCCCATCACGCCCGCCGTCCCCTTGTGCGCGGTTATCGACTTGATCGGCCCCGCGAGGGTCTGGGCCGCCGAACTCGGACCAAGCTTGGTGACGATCTGGGTGATCGACTTGATCGTTGACACCGGGTCGCCCAGCAGGCCGATCAACCCGACGAGCGCGATCAGCGCCGGAAATAGCGCCAGCAGGCCGTAGTAGGTCAGCGCCGCGGCCCAGTCGCTGAGGTTGTCTTCGCTGAATTCGGTGATCGTCCGCTTCAGCGTCGCGAACAGCGACGTGCCTTGGGCCGTACCGCCGGGGCGGTAGTCGTGGCGGCGCTGCCCGTCGCCGTGATTCCGCGAAGGGCTGCTCATAGTCCGAGCTTTCCGCCCATGCCGCCGAGCATCTCTCTTGGATCGATACCGATCTGCCCGAGCAGACCGCTGTGCTGCTCGGGGTCGACCTGGTCGGGAAGCTGCTGGTCGGCCTGCTGGGCTTGCTGATGATCGCCGGGGTCTCGCAGCATCTGCAAAATCTGCTCCTTTGGGATCTCCACGATTCCTCCTGTTTATCGACGTTGAGTTGGGGGCCTTCCTCGATGCCCATCTTTCGGACGCGTCCTTACGGCTAGCGCTGTCGTCGACTTCGATCCGCTCCTTGCGGATCTGCTCCGACACCTCGTGCTCGTCTTTTTCGATGTCCTTGCCCAGGCGACACGCGCTCCTTAGGAACGCTTCTCGACCACCGGGACCTCCTCATAAAGGATAACTGGGACATTTGTCCTACTAAGTACCCCATGGCATCAGATCTAAACCTACTTCCGTGGGAATCTAGGCATTATCCGGGACATCACGTACCGTCCTGACTGATAGTCTTCAGGGTCGGGTAGTAGAGCCAGATCATGGCCGCGCCCGCGAAACCGGAAGCCGATGGCATGACGTCCCAAGCAAGCTCGGCGGTTCCGCGCGCCGACGCCCTCGCCAGCCGCCAGCGGATACTTGAAGCCGCGTCGACGTTGGTTGGCGATCGGCGTGTCACGATGGCCGAGATCGCCGCCGCCGCAGGTGTCGGGCGCTCAACGCTATACCGCCACTACCCGACCCGAGAGGCGCTTGACGAGGCTCTACATGGGCCTGGACCTGGGCCTGGGCCGAGCCAAGCCACGGCAGACAACGCGTCCTCGGTCAGCTGGCGCGTAGCGACGATGCCGTTCTTGTCCCCCGGACAATTGGGACGTGAGCGTCCGCTGACGCTAGAGGTCACGCGCATCCTCGACGAGGTGCCACCGCACCTAGTTCCAGACCAGCTCGTGGCCGAAGCCCGGCGCGCCGCCGGCGTGGCGGTCGCGCTATATGTCGTCGACATCGACGGTTCGCACCTGCTGCGCCTCGCTGGTTCGGAGGAGTTCCCAGAGCAAGTGGACGCGCCACCCGCGATCGGGCCCGAGATCGTCCCCGAGGGACTACCCGAGTTTTTCGCACGTCTGCAACAACGGCTCCCGGGCTGCTTCGCCGAGCCACTCTGGCTGCGCGGGCGCGTGCTCGGCCTACTGCTGTGCGTCGGAACGCCCGTCGCGTCGCTCGAGGACATCGCCAAGCAAGGCGCGGCCGCGCTCGAGCTCGCCAATGACTACACCGACTTCATCGAAGCCGCACGGCGACGCAAGCCGACTACGGCCGCCGCGGAGATCCAGCAGAACCTCTTCCCGCCCCGCATCGCGCGGATCGCCGGCGCTCAGCTCGCGGGGGTTCTACTTCCCAGCTACGAAGTCGGCGGCGATTGGTTCGACTTCGTAGAGAACCGCGACGGCGCTTGGCTGGCGATCGCCGACTCCGCCGGCAAGGGCCCCACGGCCGCCGGCCTGGGGGCGGCTGCCCTTGGCGCGCTGCGCGCCGCTCGGCGCAGCGGTCAGAACCTCGAGCAGGCGCTGGTGAGCATGGACGAGACGGTCCGAGAGCTCGGCAATCCGGATTTCCACGTAACCGCGCTCGTCGGCCGCTGGCGCGCAGCCACCATGACGTTCACCTGGGTCAACTGCGGCCACCCGCCCGCGTACCTCGTCAACGCCCAAGGTGAACTCATAGAGCTACGGGGAGCGGAGCACACAGCGCTCGGCGCCGGGCCGGGCGCTCCTACATACCGACCCACCCGACGACAACTGCAGTCCGGCGAACGACTCATCCTGCTCACCAACGGCATCACGGGACGCCACATGGAGGACGGCACGACCTTCGGCATCGGCGGCCTACGCGCGGCGCTCGAGCGTGCCGAGAACGCAACCGCCGCATCCACCGCAATGGCCATCCAACAAGTCGTCACCGACTGCTGGCGCGAACCGCTCCAGGACGACGGCACCGTAGTTGTAATGGCGATCGAGTAGGCGAGCGATCCTCGCGTGCGCCGCTCGGACTACTAAAGCCCATTACCCAGACGTCGCGCACTGGAAGGCGCGGATGCCGGCGTGGACGAGGCCGGATATCGCCTCTCGCGGACTGGTGGCGAGCTCTCGTGTTGCCCGGCGAAACCCGCCGATCAATCACATGCGTTGCAGCGCTTGGTAGCAAGTTGGTAGCAAACACGACTGGCCTGCTCGGAACTCGCTCGCGACTGGTCGACGGGTGGCTATTTGCAGGACTTTCCTCATGCGCCCGGAGAGATTCGAACTCCCGACCTTCGGTTCCGTAGACCGATCTAGAGGGTCTGACCCCAGCAAATACGGGCAGTTGGGAAGGACTTAAAGCCAGTTTCTACTGGCAATCTGGCTCTGTTTGGTACCCAAAGCGGTACCCACGGCAACCTGGTACCCACGTGGTACCCACGGCCTACAATGGACTTTCGATGGCCGATTACGACACGCTTCCGGTCCCCGCGCTCGTGGTCAGGGATCACAAGGGTGGCCCCTTCTACGAGGCGAAGTTCCGCCATCACGGTTCGCAGGTGAAGCGCCGCGTGGGCCCCGCGTGGCTCATCCGCGACGCGGTGGCCGCAGAGTGGCGTCCCCGCCCCGGTCGGGTGCCCGACGGCCACTTCGACGTTCGTCGCGCCAACGTCCGTGCGGCAGAGCTGGTCGCCACTTACGTGCAGGAGCTCGCGAAGCGCTCGGAGCGCGAGCGTCTGCGCGCAGCTGCCGGCCCGACCTTCCGAGAGGTCGCTCATGCCTACCTCAACTGGCTAGAGCGGGTCAGGGGCGCCAAGCCCGCAACGCTGCGACAGCACCGCAGCGACCTCGCAGAATCCGGAGTCAGCTACCGCCGAGGCCCGGGCGAAACCAACGGACACATCATGACCGCACTCGGGGACCGGCCGGCCGGTCGCATCGAAGCAGGAGAGATTGAGGACCTGCTCGACACCGTGGCGGGCACAGGCGTCTCGCCGCGGACCGTCAACCGTGTCCGCGACGTCGTTCGCTCCGTGTACAGCTTCGGGGTTCGTTCGCCTCGGTTCAAACTGCCCGGCAACCCCGCCAAGGACACAGATCGGCGCCGGATCCCGGAGCCCGGTGCGCTCGTCTTCTACGAGCCCGAGGAAATCGAGGCGCTGGCCCGGGCTTTGGAGAGCGGCGCGTACCGTGGCGTCCGGGCAGTACGTGACGAGCTCGTGCTGGCCGAGGATCAGCGAGACGCCGAGGCCGTTCGCGTCGCTGCCTACTCGGGACTTCGTCTTGGGGAGCAGCTGGCGCTGCGCTGGGCGGACATCGACTGGTCAGGCTCCGTACTCACGATCAGCCGTGCTGTCTCGGCTGGCGTCGAGGGGCCCACAAAGACGGGCCAGGTCCGCCGGGTGCCGATGGCCGACCAGGCGGCGATGGCGCTAGAGCGCCTGTCCCGACGCCGGGACTTCACCTCGCCTGACGACTACGTCTTCGGCAACGCGTACGGTCGCCGCCTCAACGACTCGGCCCTGCGGCGTCGCTACAAGCGCGCCCGCGACGAGGCCGCGCTGCGGCCGCTGCGCTGGCACGATCTCCGCCACACGTTCGGCTCGTTGCTGGTCGCCGGAGGGGTCGACCTGATCAGCGTGCGCGACGCGATGGGTCACTCTCAGCTGGCCACGACCAGCCGCTACCTCCACGCCCGACCGGCGACTGAACGCGCAGCGAGTTTCACCGCCGCCTTCCAGCGCGCCGACGGCCCACGGGCGAGCAGTGACTCCGGTGGACGCCCGAGCCGTGACGCAGCTGAGGTCAAGCCGTGATGCGCTGCCTGGGCAGAGGGAGCCGGGCGGACGAGGCACCCCTCCTGCGCCAGCCGCTACGGACGGACCCTTAAACCGGTGCCGACCAACGTCACGGACCTGAAGTTCACTCTGGCTTCGATCGACAAACTCGGCGCCCGGAACATCTCGGAAATGGAGGTGACGGAAGTGCCGTGGAACCGATACGTGGTGGTGCACAACCCACACGGCCGGGGTCCGGGCCGGCGCTTCCTGATCGGCCGCACTCACGGCGCTCGCGCGCTGACGTTGGTGATCTCGCCGACCGACGATCCCACCACCTGGCTCGTGATCACCGGCTGGGAATCCACGCCCCGCGAGCGTAAGATCCTGTATCGGTAGCCATGCCCGATTCCGTCTGGACATCAGAGGACCCGCAGCCCGGCGATCTGGACGACGTTCTCGACCGCATCGACGAGCGGTTCATCGAGGACCATCCCGGCCAGCAGAAGGTCAGAGCCCAGATCGTGGTCGACCTGGACGGCGAGGACGCCGACCGCCTTCGCCGGATCGCTATCCGTCGCGGTGCCGGCGCCCGCGAAGTGATCTCAGAACTGCTCCGGGAGGCCGAGCGGTCAGCTGCGTAGGTGCCTCCGGTGGGGGTCACCACAGGCCGGTCCCGGCCTCGACTTCGGCGGCGCCTTGCGCGGTCGGGCGGGCGGTCAGGGGAGCCCCGTCAGGGGCGCGCGCAGCGCGGGCCGAAGGCCCGACCTTGACGGCCCGCTCGCCCGCGCGATCATTTCGCCGAGTCGTGGCGGGAGCCCTTAGCCGCGATGCCTGCGGTTCAGCTTAGGCGTCGTGGCCAGCGGCGCGGCGCTGGCTCCTCGGGTGCCGGCGGCTGGTGTGGTTTGGTGGCGGGGCCGGTCGGGGGCGCTTGCGTCGCTGGCGCTTCGGCCGGTTCGGGGTCGGCAGCTTCGGCGTCGTCCTCGGGGCTGGGGTTGTAGGTGTTCCAGAGGGTGTGGAAGTGGTGGGCGAGCCGGTAGAACAGTCCGTCGTCGGTGCGGCGGTCGAGCTCAAGGAGCACGGGGTAGCGGTCGCCGGCGAGGGCGAGCGCGAAGAGGATCCGGTCGTCGGCGCGGACGATGACGTGTCCGAGGCGGGTGTCGGCGGTACGGATTGCGATCTGGTCCTGCCCGGTCAAAGCAGGGCCGGGTGGGGTGCTGGTGAGGATGCGGATGTCGCAGCCTTCGAACGCGCGGTCACGGATGGCGTCGTGGACTGGGGGCTGGTTGAGGATGAGGTTGTCGTCTAGGAGGTCGACGGTGTCGCCGGCCGATTTGATGAAGGCGGCGGGGTTGGGCGCGCCCGGGTCGGTCGCACGTCCCCAGGAGCCGATGACTTCGCCGATCGAGGGTCGGCTCTCCTCGGCGTCTGGGGCGGGGATGGTGTCGGGCCAGAGCTCATGTTCGGGGCGGTCGAGCGCGCGGGCGATCGTGGTGCGGTGTCGGGGGCGCGGGATGCGGCCGGCGACCCAGCGTTGAACGGTTTTGGGGTCGACTTGGACGATCTCGGCGAACTCTTCGGCGGTGAGCCCGGCGGCTTTCAGGGTGTGCTTGAGAATGTCGTTGCCCATTTTCTGTCCGGTCGCTGCGCCGATTAAATGTGGAGTTTTGCAGGTACTCGTCCCGGAACGTCCTGAGACGTCCCGGAGCGTCCCAGGACGTCCCGGCAGACGTCCCGAGACGTGGTTGCGCCGTCCCGGCCGTGGAGTGCATGGTGTGGCCCATGGCCCTCACCGCCCCGCCCATGAACTCATCGGATGCCGTCGCGCCGGAAGGTCGTGGCCTCACGCGTGCGGATGTGATGACTGCCGGTGAGGTCGCCGACCTGCTCAGCCTTCCGGTCTCGACGGTGTACTACCTGGCGCGGCGCGGGGACATCCCGGCTTGCCGGTTTGGGCGGGCGTATCGGTTTCTGCGTCCCCGGATTGAGGAGCTCCTGGCCTCCTAATAGCGGCCGGGTGAGGGATGATTTGAGTTATGGCCGGGTGGGGTCCACAGCATCAGACGACGGGCGGGTCCAGGTGGGTGAAGCCGGGGATGGTCGCGTTCTGCGCGTTCGTGCTGTACTCCGGGATCGATCAGGGCGCCAGCCCGGTCTGGATCGGATTTGGCGTCCTGGTGCTTGTGAGCGTGATCGTTGCCGTGCTCCCCGCGAGTGCTCGGCAGCGCATCGCCGACGCGCTCCCAGACGATCCCGACCCGTCGCCGGAGGGCCGGAGCGCGGCGGAGTTGAGCTTGCAGGTCCGCCGGACGGGGCTGTCGCTTGGGGGTGGCCCGTATTTGGGGCGGGCCAAGGACGGTGCGGCGAGGCATGCGCGGCCCGAGCGGGCGGTGCTCGTTCTAGGGCCGCCCAGGTCGGGGAAGACGAGCGCAGTCATCGTCCCCTCGCTGGTGGCGCATGTCGGGCCGGCGGTGTCGACCTCCACGAAGCCGGACGTTGCGGGTCAGACCCGGGCGGCCCGCCGGCTGGATGGGCGAACGTGGGTGTTTGACCCGACCGGCGCCGCCGCGAGCTCGGCCGGCGGCGGGGATGAGGTGCTGCGGTGGTCGCCGGTCCCGAGCTCCCGGTCTTGGGATGGGGCGCTGCTGATGGCGCGGGCGATGGCCGGCCGGGTGGGCGGCGGGACGATGGACCGGTCGCATTGGGCGTCCCGCGCCCAGGCCCTCCTAGCGCCGATGCTGCACGCCGCCGCGGTGCACGGCAAGGGCATGGATGTGGTGGTCCGGTGGGTGATGCGCCACGAACTCGACGAGCCCGGCGTGCTGCTCGAGGACAGCCGCTGTTCGCCGCTGGCGTTCGGATCGCTGCTCGGCGCGCTGAACACGGAGGAGCGGGAGCGGTCCTCGATCTTTTCCGCGACCGCCGACGCCCTCCAGGCCTATGCAGGCGAACACGCGCTCGGAGCCGCCCGCGAACCGAACTTCGATACGGACCGGTTCGTCCGCTCACGCGACACGATCTACATCCATGCGCCCGCGGACGCGCAGGCCGGAACGGCACCGATCGTGTGCGGGCTGCTCTCCGAGATCCGTCGCGCGACCTACAAGGCTCACGCTGCCGGCGAGCTGACCGGCGGCCGGGTGCTGTTCGCGCTCGATGAAGTGGCGAACATCGCCCCACTGGAGGAGCTCCCCCAGATGGCCTCAGAGGGCGGCGGGCAGGGCCTCGTGCTGCTGGCGGCCCTGCAGGACCTGTCGCAAGCGCGCGACCGGTGGGGCGAGCAGGCCGACGGGTTCCTGACCCTGTTCGGCACCAAGCTCGACCTGTCCGGGATCGCTGATCTCAAAACGCTCGAGACGATCTCGCAGATGCTCGGCGAATACGACCGGAAGATGGTCTCAACAACACGATCGAAGCCCAGCTTCATCGCGCAGAACCCGAGCTCGTCCGGGTCAACGACGGTCTCGACGCAGCGGACAAGGAACCTCTCACCGGGTGAGGTGGCGAAGCTCCCAGCCGGCGCCGCGCTCCACCTGGACGGGGTCCACTGGGAGCTCGTGAAGCTCACCCCCGCCCACGTCACCGAGCCGTGGCGAACCCTGACCAACCCGTCCGCGTGACCCGCACCCGGCCGTTCTCCAGGGTCGCCGCCGGGTCTCAGCGGCTGCGAATTGGAGGGGACGTTCAGGGACGTTTCGGGCCCTCTGCACCTAGTGCGTGGAGTGTATGCCTGTACCGAGCAGCAGCAGCGGTCGGAGAGAGCAGGGGCTTGGGGTGCTGATCCTGGCGAAGATCACGCAGTCGGCGGCCGGCGGGTACGCCCAGTACCTGGAGGGCAAGGCCCAGCCGCCAGCGCTCGGGGACTACTACCTCAAGGACGGGGAGCGGACCGAGGCACCGGGACGCTGGGCTCAGGGCGCCACCCAGTTCGGGCTGGACGCAGAGCAGCCGGTGACCGACACGCAGCTGCACGCGCTGATGGATGTCCGCCGGCCCGACACCGGTGATGAGCTGCGCCGCGCCGGCGCCAGCGGCGAGGCCGTCGCGGCGCTCGACGCGACCTTCTCGGCGCCGAAGTCAGTCAGCGCGGTGTGGGCGCTCGCGGCTGCGGAGCTGCGCGAGCGGATCGAGCAGGCCCACGAGGGCGCGATCGACCGCGCGCTTCACTACGCGACACGGCAGGTGCCGATGCTCCGCCGCCGGGTCAGCCAGGACACCGTCCTGCACGAGAAGGCCAGCGGCCTGATCGCCACGAGCTGGCGGCACAGCAGCGCCCGCGCCGTTGAGGACCAGGTCCCGGACCCGCAGCTGCACTCCCACGTTCTGTTGCATGGCGCCGTCCGCCGCGACGGGCGGATCGTCGCGATCGACTCGCGCTCCTGGCTGGTGCACCAGCGCGAGGTCGGCGCCGCGTACCGGACCGAGCTTGCCCGCGAGCTCCACACCCTCGGCTTCGCGGTCCGGCGTGGCACCGGCCGCGGCCAGCGCTACTTCGAGCTGGGGGCCATCCCTCAGCCCCTGCTGGACCGCTGGTCAAGCCGCCACCACCAGGTTCACGCCGCGATCTCTCAGCGACTCGCCGACCAGGAGCGCGAGCTCGAGGCCAGGATCGCGGGCGGAGGCTCGGCGGGCACCGACGCTGCCACGGCGCTCGAGCTGCTGCGCCAGAGCGCTCAGCTGTCCCCCTCCCAGGAACGGCTGATGGGCACCGTGACCCGCAGCGCGAAGGCGCCCGTGAGCATCGCTGACCTCGACGCGCAGTGGCGGCGTACCGGGCTCGGGCTCGGCGTCAGCCGCGAGCGGATCGAGCTGCTGCGCCACCAGCCCGTCCCGGCCCTGGCACCTGTCGGGCCGCGCGAGGTGCTCGACGGGCTGACCGAGTTCGACGCGAGCTTCCCCGCCCGCGACGGGCGCGCGGTCGCGCTCGAACGCTCCGCGGGCGCGCCGATCGACGCCGCACTCGAGCAGCTGCGCGAGCTGCGCTCAAGCGAGGAGATCCTCGTGCTCGCCGACGGGAACGGCACCACCCGCCAGCACCGCGGCCGCGAGCGGACGGTCGTGGCGATCACCGAGCGGCTCGCCGCCGGCCGCCTCGAGCCGCTGCCCGCAACACTGGCGGCACAGGAAGCCGAGCGCCTTGATCGGGAGCTGGCGGTGACCGGCGGGCGGCTCTCCGATGAGCAGCGCGTCGCGATCACGCTCGCCTGCGGCACCCGCCCGCTGGTCGTCATCGAGGGGCAGGCCGGCACCGGGAAGAGCACCACCCTGACCGCCGTCGCCCGCGCCCACCAAGCCTTCGGACAGCAGATCCTCATCACCAGCACCGCCGCGCTGGCCGCCGAGCGTCTGGCCACTGAGCTCAGCAACCACGGCGTGCGCTGTGAGGCGTACTCCACCGCCGCGCTGCACGCCGCGATCACCCACGAGCGCATCAGCCTCACACCGCAGACGACGATCGTCCACGACGAAGCCACGTTGGCGTCCACTCGCGAGCAGCTCGGACTCCTTCACGCCGTCGAGACCACGGGCGCGCGCCTGATCGCCGTCGGGGACCCCCAGCAGAACCAGCCCATCGGCGCGGGCGGGCTGTGGGAGCACATAGAGCAGGCCACCAGGGCCGCCGGCGCGCACGCCCTGCTGACCCACAACCAGCGCGCTCATGATCCGGCCGACCGCCGCGACCAGGCCCTCTTTCGCCATGGCCACGCCGAGCGCGCGATCCGCGGCTACGCCGCCCGAGAGCACATCCACCTCCACGAGGACCCCCGTCGTGCCGAGGATCAGGCGCTCGACGCCGCCCACGCCGACCGCAGCGATGGGAAGAAGACGACGGTCATCGCCCAGACCTCCAACGATCACCTCGATGCGCTGAACGCCCGCGCCCAGGCGATCCGCCACCAGGCCGGCGAGCTCGGCGACGACGGCCTCCCCGCCCCCGGTCGCCCCTACCAGCTGCGCGAAGGCGACCACGTCGGAGTCCGCCGCACGCTCCAGCACCCCCACCACGGAGCGCTGCGCAATGGCACCGCCGCTGAAGTCAGCGCCGTGGACCTCGACGCCCGCGCGCTCGAGCTCCGGCTCGATGACGGCGCCGTCCTGACGCTCACCGAGCAGCAAGCCGCAGAGGCCGACCTGCGCCTGGCCTACGTCCAGCACCCGTTTCCCGCCCAAGGCCAGACCAGCGACAGCACCCACCTCATCATCAGCCAGCACGCCAGCCGTGAAGGCTCCTACGTCGGCCTCACCCGCGCCCGCCAGAGCACCGACATCTACGCCGCCAAAGCGCCCGAGCCGGGGTCCGCGCGTGACCGCCTCCACGACCTCGCCGAGCACATGAGCCGCACCGAGCCCGACCTGCCATCGATCCACACCCCACTCGCACACGAAACCGCGATCACCGCCGAGACAGACACGACGACAGTCGGCGATGGCACAGGTCTGGTCCGATCGCAGGTGGCCTCCGATCGTAAGCCCGAAACCCCGGACCGCGCGACCGAACGCAGGAACGACATCGCCGAGCGCGCCAGATCCGCCACCGGCCGACTCACGGACCACAAACGCGAACCCGACGAGCTCACCGTCGCCCCCGTCGAGCAGGCTCCAGGCGTCGCTGCTGAGCCTGAGCTGGCCATCAACCAGGATGAAGCCGAGGGATCCAAAGAGCGCTCGCTGCGGGCGTGGCCACGCAGACCGGACCCCGAACTGCTCGCCCTGCAGCGCGCCGTCGAAGAGCACAAGCGAGATGAAACCCTCGGCTGGGAACCTTGATCAGCCCCGAGACTCCGAAAAGCGTCGCGCCACTCCGTTCGCGTGCCCCGCTAATGCTCGTCACTACGGATCGGGTCCGGGCGCTGTGGCGCCCTGCGATCACCGACCGTGCCAGGACCACCGCCGTCAGACCGCTCACAGCACGCGCTCAGTCCGCAGGTGCCGGAGGCGATCAGGTCCAGCGCGCGGCCCCGGGCGCCCAGGCCGCAGCTCCGATGTCGAGGATCTGGCCGACGTCCTCGATAGCTGGCGAGCTCTGCTGATCGTGAGGGTGCAGATGATCGGCCGCTCGTGACGCCGGGCATCGAAGTGCGGTTCCACGCCGCCGTCGGCTTCGACCAATGCCGCCGGCTTGGCAGCCAACCTGACAGCGCAGCTCCCGAGGGTGGTCAAGGTGATCGTCATGAAAATGGACCTCCTGGATGGGTTTCTGGAGCCCGCGTCACTGCTAGCGCTATCGCCTATTGATCGAGAAGCAGCAGCTGTAGCCGCACCGACCTGGCTCCCGGTCTGTCGCCAATCGGGCAATCTCGACCGGGCTGCCGCTTCAAGCCGAATGCACCTCCTCAGGGGCCCAATCCGTTGGGCGGATCCGATCGTCCGCCGCGGCGACGATCGGGCCGGACCCGCGCTACCCATTCGTCGCGAGGCTGTCGCACAAACCAACCGGGTCCTCGCTTTTTGTGCAGCCGCCACAAGGCGGCCTTTCGCGACTGGATCATCTGGGCCTCGAAACAGTCGCCCACCCCGGCAGCGAGGCTCTCACGAGGTCGCCGAAAATGGCGGTTGTGCGTTTCGTATAACGGCCTTGCTTTGTGCGACAGCCTCTCGCCGATGCAATCGTGCGGATTCGCGAGGCGGAGGATTCAAAGCGATCGCGCGACGCCGGACGTGCGGCCCCCCAGCGGGGATGCGCGCGAGTCGGGACTCGATGCCCGTCGGCGAGGCGAGAACGCTGTCTCTCCGGTGGGGGCGTCGTCTGCCGAAGGCGGCGAAGGTGGGCAACCTCCCACCGGGCCGAGCGGCCACAAGACCGCTCTTGCCGGCGACTGACCAAAAGCAGCCGGGGTGCCTCTGGGCCGTGAGCGGTCCACACCGACGTCCGCGGACGTCGGTGTGGTCACCCGGTCACGCGTAGCCTCGACGTCTCGGTCTCGCGTTGCGACTGCAAGATCGGCTGGCTCGTGTCGCTGCGTTCGTCTGCGCTGCTCCGAGAGTCTTCACATCCGGCTGCCGCGCTACACCACACGCATGGGGCCGCCAGCTTTCAGCGCAGACGAGACCAGGCGGTGGAGGCTCCTCCCTGAACTCGTGCCGCGGCCGCTGTGGGGCGTGTCGGCATACCGCATCCTCTCGAGGACCAGATGGAACAAGATCAGGGCACTCGTTCTCTATCAAGCTGCAAATACTTGCTTCGTCTGCGCCAAGGTTCAAGACAAGGGGATGGTCTGCCATGAGGTGTGGAATTGCGACGACTCCCAGCACATCGCCCAACTGGTTCGGCTCGCGATCCTTTGTCCCGATTGCAACTTCGTCCACCACCTCGGGCGCGCCGGACAGATCGGCGTACAAGACCGAGCAGTCGCGCACATGATCGCCGTCAACGGTATGAGCAAGGCGGACGCCAGTGTGGTGGTGCGGACGGCGTTCGAGGAGTGGGAGGAGCGGTCGCAACACCGATGGAGGATCGCCGTTGACGACGGCCTCGTCGCTCGGTTTCCCGATTTCGCGATGCTGATCGGTCTAGGTGGGCGGTCTCCGATCGCAGCGGCGCCGACTACCGCGTAGCCGTCGGCCTCGGTCTCGACGGATGCGTCCACATCGGCTACCGGGACACCGATGGGCGAAGCGTTGCCTCGACCGTGAGCGAGACTCGCGGGCGCGCAAATCGACGACAAGCGCGGGAGGGCCGCTGCGGACGATCGGATTGCCTCGGCACCAACTTCCGGCCCGGGAACGTCTTCCGCGACGACTGAGGCGCGTCCGTCGTCGCCCAGCTACCGATTGGTTTCGTGGGCCGACCGATCGCCGGGCGCCGCCGACGTGCGTTATGCCGTCGTCGCCAATCGATCGCGCGCCGGCCGAGGACGAAAGCGATCGCCCCGAGCCGGCGCGGGCGGACGCTAGCGTGTGGGCGAACGCGATCGTCCCCGCGACCTCACAGTGTCGGAATCGTCGCAAACCGCGCGTGCGCGCGATCAGCGCGCAGCGGTGGGGACCTAGAAGAATTCGGCAAGCCGATTCTGGAAGAGCTGGAACTCCAAGACGCGCTGAGAGTAGTCCGTGCGCCGAGCAAGGACTATCTCCTCACAGCGCTGAACGGTGTCGCGGAGGAGCACCTCCTTCTCCGTGGTCAGCTCGAAGGCATCGAAGACCACGTGGTCTTGAAGGGTGCCGGCGGAGGCAAGGACGCCGCCAGCGCTTTGAAATCCCTGAGTGCAGAGGCCGAGCTCTTCGAACTTCGAGTCTCCGAAGTTGAAGCCCAGCCAGACAATCGGCTTCCCGTCTGCGCCTCTTTCCGTGACCTCTACTGAGGCGAACAGCGCGAGCCCCTGCCGTGCCGAGAAAATCACCTGGGAGAAGGCATCTTTCAACCTTCTCAGCTCCCGGCTGCGCAAAGCTTCACTGTCGCTCCAGTCGCGGTAGCGCTCGTCCGCGCGCTCTACCCCACGAGTTACGACTCGAAAGACGGCATCGGCCTCGTACCCGAGCTGGCAGATGAGGAGCAGCTGCCCAGTCAGCGACAGCCGCGCGTGGTCGAACCGGAGGTCCTCGTGGAGCTCGTTCGCCGCGTCGGCGAGCGCCTGCACTAGCCAATGGCCCCACGGGCCGCGTGCCCGGTCGGGAACGTTGGCGAGGGTGAAGAGGAGGTGGCAGCGCGCAGGGCGTCCCGGATCCTCGCTGGTCAGGAGGGCCTCACCGCCGATGATTTCGGTCGTGCTCCCGTCGCCGACAAGCGGAGGCGCGACGCTCTCGAAATGCTCCTGCCAGCGCTCCAGCGGATAGCCACGGTCAAAGACCTCCCAACGCACCACCCAGCCGCTTACGAAGACGAGTGCACGCCGGCTGTCGGCGGGCTCGGGGGTCCAGCCGTACTTCTGCTGGCGTCGGGTCGCGAGAAACCAGGAGTACTCGCCGAGGTCGCTCGCGAACGGAACAACCTCGAGGAAATCCGCGAGGCGCTCATGCTGAGAAACGTCGCGTTCGAGCATCCCGAGCGCGGGAAGCTCCGACTGAAACATGAGCTCGTTGCGCTGTCCGTACACGTGAGTTTGCTGCTCTCGCCATCGGCGTCGGGCTTCATCGAAGGCCGCGCAGATGAGCAGGAACGCCGCTGCGTCGGACTCGGGGAGTTCAATGTCTTGCTCTGCGCGACGGAGCAGGTCGGCCAGGCCGGGGCCGCGGACCGCGTCCGCGAGCGTCACGTCTGATAGCGGTCGCCCGAACGCTGCGGCGACAAGACCATCGATGAACGCGCTCGCCCCTGTGCTCCAGTCCGGCAGCTGCGCTGGGTCGAACTGCACAGCTGCGTGTTGCGCGTCGTTGCGGGCTCGATGAAGCTGGTCGACGCTGGCAGTGCCCGCAGATTGCCAGGGCTTGCCCGCAGCGGCCAGAGCTTGGCGGACTTTGTTCAGTAGGTCGTGCCGGTTGGCAGATTGTTTGAGCTCTGACCCATACGCCCGTGCGGCGAGCCAGAGCGCGTGCTCGACCACGCCGTCGAGGGCAACGATGGCGGTATGCGCGGCCGGTTCTGAGGGATCCCGGGCCAGCGCCGTCGCGTGCTCAAGGGCAAATCGCAAGCGCACGAGCGCCCGGGCTGTCGGGAGGTCTGTTGTCGCCATATCCTCGTTCTTCCTCACGAGGAGCCTGCCAGAGCGGGCGGTCGGTCCCAGCAACGCTTCGTCATCCGCCGCAGGGGCGCCTCTTGGCGCCGGCCGATGACTGCAATCGCTCAAGTCCCGAGCGCCGGTCTCTCCACGGGCGCCAGGACGAGCAAGATCGCTAGCTGCGGCCAGGTCGGTGGCAAGAGCCAGCGCTGAGCGCGGCAGTCGACCGCTGCTCGCGTTCGTCGGCATCGGACGTGCGCAATCGCCTCAGCATGCGTTCGCTCAAGCGGACTGCCCGCTCGCCGCCGTTCGGGCCTGCGTATGCGAAGGCGCGATCCTGCACGCCTGCTCGCGAGCCCCGCTATCGGCGGGCCGGAGAGCTCTCGGTCCGCTCGCATTTGGGCGGAACGATCACGCGCTACGGCGCGGATCGGGCCCGGCGCGGACGCGCGCTTCGTCGCCTTAAGTGAGGCTCCATTTTCGGTGCGAACAACGTGAACGAAGGGGCCCCCTTCGGCCGCCCTGTGACGCGTTATGTGAGGCTCGTGACCGACGTGAACGACGTAGACGACGTCGGCTCGCTCGTCCGCGCCCACGCGGTCCGCGAGGGTGCCGCGGCGAGGGGGCGGCGGCTCGTCCGACGCAGCGGGATATCCGATCAGGCTGACGGCCCTTCACCGCAATCCTCAGACGCGCAGCAGCTCGGCCGTCCGGCCGCCTCAGCCCGAGCGAGCTCAGCGGTGCCGCCCGTGCTTCCTTTCTTCATTGCGCCGTTGACGTTCCTTCCGGCCTGCTGCCCAGTTATGTTGTTTCTTTCGTACTGAGATGGACGCGCTTGTCAAGGGGGATGTCGGAATTTGTTGTTTCATGTGGTGGGTGTGGTTGCTGGGGTCGGGCGACCGTCGCGGCGGCAACGACGACTGTCACTCTGAGATGCGCGGGTCGGGACCGCAGGACAGTGTCCGGTCGTAGGCTGCCTCGCACTAGGGTCGCGAGTCGGGATCGCATAGTTGAGTCGAGGGTCCTCCGGGAGGTCGCGGCGGTCGCCCGACCCCAGCACGGTGAGGGTGGGTTCAGGCAGCGGCTGCCTCCAGGAGCTGGTCGCCGGTGGCGTCTTGGATGAATGGCTGGTCGGTGACGGCGGCCCACAGGAAGCACGCGAGCTCGCGGGCGACCGCGACGGTCGCCACGGTCGAGCGTTTGCCGCGTTCGGTGGTGAGGTGCTTGTAGCGGCGGTGCAGCCGGACTGCGCCTGCCACGCACGCGCGTCGGGTTCGGGACCGCGATCGGGGCGGCGGGGTCGGTGCTGGTAGGCCCACGCAGCCTCGATCAGCAGCCGGCGGGCGTGGTGGTTGCCGGTCTTGGTGATGTGCCCGCGGTGGCGTTGCTCACCGGAGGAGTACTCCGAGGGGACGATCCCGAGCCAGGCGCACAGCTCCCGCGGATGCCCGAACCGGTGAAAGTCGCCGATCTCGGCGATCAGCCCGAGCGCGGTCCGGGTCGAGATCCCCTTGAACCGCACGAGCACCTCGACGATGGGGGCCCACCGCTCGCCGCGGGCGATCAGCTCGAGATCGCGGTCGATCGCGTCGAGCTGGCGGTCCAGGCCGTCGAGATGCAAGAGCATCTGGCAGAGCGCGGCGTGGGCAAGATCGTCATCGAGGCGTTGACGAGCGATCCACGCCCGGTGCATCTTTGTCCACTGGGAGGTGCCGTCGCGGTAGATCCGGCCGTGGCGCAGCAGCTGCTTGCTGACCCGATGGCGCGCTGCTGTCCGGGCGCACCGCAGATCATCACGGCAGCGCATCAGATCTCTGAGCCCCTCGGTCTGCGGCGAGGGCGGCTGGACGTAGGACAGCTGCCCGCCGCGGTAGAGCCGCACGAGCTTCTTCGCATCCCTGCGGTCGGTCTTGATCCGGTCGCCGGCGCGGACCGGGATCAACGACGGCGCGATCACATCGCACGCGACTCCCAGCTCGGTCAACACGCGCAGAAGATCGAACCCGCCCGGCCCGGCCTCGTAGCAGACCGCCAGCCCATCGGGCCCGCCGAGCCGGTCGATGAACCGGCGGATCGCCGCTCTCGTGGTCTCGATCTGCTGGACCTCCGGCTGCCCGCCGACCGGCGGCAGCGTCGCGGCAACGATCGAGAGCTTGTGCACGTCAAGGGCGACCCACAGACGCACATCCGCGGGCTGGTTCGAGCTAACGTCAGGCATGGCTGGTCCTCCGGTTGTATGCGGCTCTGGCCGAAAGTGGCCCTAACACCGCTGAAGCTAACCCGCGGACCTGCAACACGCGAGGGCCAGCCTCCTCGCGTCCATACTGACTAAACCGGACGATGGCCCACGTCGATCACATGCGAACGACGTCAATCCCAGCAACCACGGCAGGTTCACAAACCACCTGCACATAAGTCGCCAAGGCAATCGCGAGCGTCGAGGCTGTGAACGACAAGAGCGATCCCGGGTCCCCGCTCTGGCGAGGCCATTTAACCCTCAGCTCAAACGAGCGTCGACGGTCGGAAGCTGCCCGCTGTCGCCTCGAGCGAGCCCGCTGTCGGAAGTCTTGCCGCAGTCGGGGCATGAGGCGTCTCGACGTGGGATGGTGGTGATTGTCCGTTCGCTGCGCGCTTCGAACCTGCGGTAGTCGCCAGCGGTGTCGACGTCGGCGAGGAGCGTTGTCGCGGCGAGCATGAAGTGATTGGTGGCTTGGGCCACGCCGACTGCGTTGAGGGTCCCGATGCTTGGTGCAGGTGCGTCGTCGGCGGAGAGATAGCGCTGCGCGTCTCGGACAGCGTCGGGGAGGAGTTCGTCGTTGAGGCGGGTCGCGCTGACGAGCTGGTTGCACCAGAGGCAGCCGTGGTCGGGTGTGACGGGTCGGACGGTTGAGTAGATGCCGGCGATGGTTCCGTTGGGCTCGACCTCGACCTTGCTGCCGATCTGGACGCCCGGGATCAGGTATTGGTGCACGAGCGCATTGAAGACGGCCCGTGCGACGTGACTGTCGGCGGCGAGGAACAGATAGTCGCAATCGGCGAGGAGGTGGGCATTGCGCTCCTCCCTGACGTCACCGTGGACTGCATCGACGGTTGTTGTCCGGCGGGCACGTCGGGCGGCGCGGGCGGCGACGCGCACCTTGGGCATGGCTAGTCGTGCTCCGATCCGTTGGATCCAGGCAGGGGAGCGCTCGGTGTTGAGGGGCAGTCCTGCGTCGCGGCGCGTTGCTTCTGGGAGCCGCGGGAGGTTTGTCGGCTCCGTGCGCTCGGGATCGGTGACGACAATGTGGCCGACTCCGAGTCGGGCGAGCGCGGTGACGATCGGCAGTCCGACTCCACCGGCGCCGATCACTCCGACCTTGAGCCGACCGAGGATGGCCTGGCCCGCGTCGCCATAGATGCGGGCCTGACGATCATCGATCGCCGCTCTTGCCGGTGGTGCGCTAGCGGGCCGTGGATGGATGCGTCTGAGATTGCGTTCGAGAATGATCGTCTCGCCGATGGGTCGACGGACGCCGTCTGGTGTCCAGATGTCACCGGCGAGCGCGTCGTGGGCGATGACGAGTGCGCCGACGGGTTGGCCGCGGGCGATGTCGAGCAGCGCGGGGTATCCCCGTTCGTGGGATCGGAGATCGACCGGGGAGAACGCGACGCTGGTCGTGCCGCCGTGGTTGTGGATGGCGAGGTAGACAAGCTGTTGATCTCGGCAGTAGCGGATGTGCTTGTTGACGAACTCGGGCGTGAGTCGTCGGTGGGCGTCCTTCGCGGGTACGAAGTCATTACCGTCCTGGGCGAAGAACACCTCCCGAACAAGCAGGCGGGTGCCGCGGCTGCTGCCAACGATGCCGGCGACGGCGATCGCGCCGTGCTCATCCCTGTCGCCGGGAAAGAGGTGCTCGGTGAGCGCTTGCCAGGTGTTGCCGGGGAACACGAGCTGCCACGGATCGGCGCCGCCCTCTTGCGGGCACGTGGAGACAAAACAAGGGCGGGTCATGCGGCGATTCGATCGGGTGTGGCTTGCTGTCTGAACCACAGGAGCACGCGGTGGAGCTTGAGCACGGCAGTGTCGCGCGCGGGATCCCAGCGATTGGAGCGCCGGGAGACCATCGTTGCGGGCCGGTTGAAGCCGGGCATCATCTGTCCGGGGTTGAGTGGGACTGTTAGGATCGAACCGTCCGTCTTCGCGAGGTCAGGACGAACGTAGTGCGGGTACACGTCCGCGCGCGGATAGAGCGGCGGGATTGCAAACCCGACCCAGGTGATCCGCGGCGTGAACGCGGGCCCGAGATCGAGCGTGTCGATGATCACGAACGCCCCGCCCTGGCCGTCATCGAGATGGCTGGTGCCGGAGTCGGGCAAGGCGCGTGCGACCTGGGTGATGGCGGCTGCGACGGCGGTGTTCATGGCGTCACGAGTTGTCATCGCCGTCGTGGGCGAGGAACCGGCTGTGGTCCGAGACGTGCACGTGGTCGGTGTCGGTGATCGGCTTGGTGCGGTCGTGGCCCAGCTCTTCGACCAGGATGAAGTCGGGTTCGATCGGGACGCCTTCCGCGATCGCGGCTTCCTTGATCTTCAACCCGGTCGTTTCGTGTGCGGGCAGTGCGACCGGGCGCTCGTTGACGTGCACCGTGACGGCAGTCCCGTGATGGCGTCGGTGGTCGTGGATGAGAGGGCTGAGGGTGGTGGGTTCGGGCATGTGGCCTCCTGTTGTATTACTTCAGCAACTTCACTGAAGTCTAGTATGCTCCCCGAGGACCGCCATGTCAACGCAGCCAAGATCACCCCCTGACCCGCACCACCACGACGTCTGCCGCACCGAGACCTACAACGCCGGGGTGGAACGCCTCACAGGCGATCGAGCCATCGCGGAGTCCCGTATTGCGGTATCGCTCACGAAAGGGCTCCGGCGAAGCTCATCCGTCCGGGCACGGCGCAACGATGCATGGTCCCGACGCGCGAGCGCCCGGCTGGAACCGGGCGCTCACAAGATCGGGGCCAGAGTCCCGGCAGAGTGTCGTGTAGCGCGGTCACTCTCGCACAGGCCTCAGACGGAAAACCGCAGACCGAGCGAGGTGCCGGATGGTAGAAGCAGAAGAACCGACAGATCAGGTGGCCGGCGGCGGAAGCCCCGGCGGCATCAAAACACCGCATTGCGCCACCGCATCGCCCAACCCGACCGCGATCCCTCGGAGCCGGTCATGACCGGCTCGGCGCAGCTCGAACCCGACCGTCGCGAGGTTGGCAACCTTCATCGTGGCCGTCGCGCTGCCGACGCCCTCGGTCAGCTCGTCGCGCCCGCCACGGGAGAGGCGATCGTGCTCGACTGCTCGAAGGTCACGCAGGTCGACACGCTCGGTGCCGCCGTGATCCGAGTCGCGCTCGATGCGCATCTCGCCGACCCTCGGAATACCGCGACGATCATCGAGCCCGGCGCCTCCGAGATCTGGCCGTTCCTCTCGGATGCAATCGGCCGGCCTCCCGCGGGCGCGAAATGGGCGGGCACGCGATCGGTGGCTGCCCGTGGGACCGACGTCCTGATCCCAGCAGGACCGATTGGGCCCGATCGGGTCCAGTTGCTCCGGCAGACGATCAAGACGTTCGCGGCCGCCCTGGGGCACCCGACTCGTGCCGGCGGGGTGCTCAGGGACGCCGTGCAGGTGTTCCTCGACAATGTCGCCGAGCACGCGGCCGACGCTCCGATTTCTCCAGGGGTGTGCTCAGCGTTCGAACCGGTAGGCCGCAACCTCCAGCTCGCGTGCATCAACCTGGCGCCGCTCGGCGCCGATGCTCCCGCTGACGTGTCTGATCTCGAACAAATGGTCCAGGACCCCAACGAGTCCTTCCGGTCGCTCGCCTGGCTCGCTCAACGACGCCGTGGCGACCTCGAGTTCAGCGTGACGATCATCACCGGCACGGCACATGCGCGGCATCGGACCGGTGGCGCATGGACGTTCACAGCCACGGACCAATCGGTGCCCGGCTTTATCGCCAGCATCGACATCCATCGATGAACCCTGAGAAAGCACCTGTACATATGTCGACGCCGTCGTGTAGCCTGCCCAACGCGGGGTATGGTTCACCCATGTCACTGAAGCTCAAACGCTACGACCTCGCTCAGCACGGGGACGTTCTCGCAACGCGCTCGACCGGCCGCGACGTTGGTCGGGCTGTCGCTGAGCGCTTGACCGAGTCTCCAGGTCTTCTCCTGAGCTTCCACGGCGTCGACGTCGCGTCTCCGGCGTTCCTGTTCGAGCTCATCGGCGCGATCCGGGCAGCCCTTCTCGCGCCGCCCACGCACTGGCTGCTCGTGACCGGCATGAACGACGATGTCCGCGAAAGCGCCGAGCTGGTCCTCGAGCGCCTCAAGATGGTCCTCGGCCAGCTCGAAGACGATCAGATTCAACTTCTTGGCGGCGCCCATCACCTCCAGAAGACCATCAAGGCTGCTCAGCAGCTCGGCGTGTTCACCGCACCTGATCTGGCGAGCGAACTGGAGCTCAAGCTCCCCGCGCTCCACCAGCGGCTGATCCAACTCGTCGAGGCCGGCGTCCTGTCGCGTGAGGACGACCCGACTGCTACCCGCGGGAAGCGCAGCAAGTTCACTGCGCCCCCGATCGCAGACGATGACGATACGGTCGACCGGCAAGACACCGGCGACTTCGCCGCCATCACCGTCAGCGGCTGAGTCGGCGCCGTCGGCGGGCACCACAGCCCGTTGGCGGGAGCAGTCTTGCGTTCCGCACAGCCCCGTCGCTCGCAAGCGCGTCGACCAGGCGTCGGTACAGGCGAGCTAAGCTTCGACCGTGGGCGCGATTGTCCGAATCGAGACCACGTCTTCTGCAGCAGCAACGGCACTCATCTCGGTGATCGCCGCCGACCCCGGGATCCAACACATCTCGCTCGGGCAGAACACCGGCTTTCACGAGATCGTCTTCCAGTCCGCTAACGTCGCGATGGGTACCGGGTTCGCGACCATTCGGCGTCTCGTTGAAGAGCGCACGCCCGGAGCTGGCGCCGGCATCGCTCCGCTCGTACTCGGCTAGCCCGACCACCGGCGCTTCGTGCTTCGCAGTTCGGGCGCCACGCCCAGGGTTCTAGACGATGGTATCCGGCAAGCGCTGGACCACCTGTCGGACGATCGGATTCGACATCTGCCAAGCGCCGCCACTCGCGATTGCCTTGGCGACGCTCCAATCATCTGCACTTCGCTTACGGTCGAGGAGTCCCGTCGGGTCGTGGCCGGACCGGTCCTGTCTCTCAGTCGCCAGGTAGGGCGCGGAGATGAAGCTATTGGATCCGGCTCTCAATGACCCGTCCCCACGTCACCTGGCTCCCTTTCCGCGCTTCTCGATCGCTATTTCTCCCCCCACCCCTCGGCGTCTTGGGCGAGCTTGAGTGACAGCGCTTCGAGTTCGGCGCTGAGAGCTCGAAGCCGGCGGGCGTCGTCGAACCAGG
>JAABUX010002683.1_pt1 | contig 24746 bp, 17 predicted proteins | sample 5561851 | NCBI WGS metagenome assembly JAABUX01 (sample SAMN10711883, study PRJNA513361) | rock metagenome | isolation source: Antarctica rocks | place: Antarctica: Victoria Land, Richard Nunatak red sandstone | collected 2016-01-03 | reverse complement strand
GCCACGTTCGACCTCGTCGGCTACCGCACCGTGCTCGGCCAGGGCGTCTTCACGCATTACTTCGTCAACAGCCTGATCGTGACCACCTTCTCGCTCGCGGCGGTGCTGCTGTTCGGCGCCATGGCCGCGTTCGCGCTCAGCGAATACCGTTTTCGCGGCAACCGCCTGCTCGGCCTCTATCTGGCGCTCGGGATCATGGTGCCGATCCGGCTCGGGACCGTCGCGATCCTCAACCTGATGGTCGCCTCGCACCTGGTCAACACGCTCGCGGCGCTGATCCTGATCTATACCGCGCAGGGATTGCCGGTCGCGGTCTTCATCCTGTCGGAATTCATGCAGGGCGTCTCCAAGGACCTCAAGGATGCCGGGCGCATCGACGGACTGTCGGAATACCGGATCTTCTTTCGCCTCGCGCTGCCGCTGATCCGCCCCGCGATCGCGACCGTCGCCGTCTTCACCATGATCCCGATCTGGAACGACCTCTGGTTCCCCCTCATCGTTGCCCCGGGCGAAGCCACGCGCACGGTGACGCTCGGCGCGCAGAGCTTCATCGGCCAGTTCGTCACCAACTGGAACGCCGTGCTCGCCGCACTCACGCTCGCCGTGCTGCCGGTCCTGGCGCTCTACCTCGCCTTCTCGCGCCAACTGATCCGCGGCATCACCGCAGGCGCCGTCAAGTGAGGACGATCGTGATCGGCCTCGGCCAGATGGGGCTGAGCCACGCGCGCGCCTATCACGCCGACCCCGGCTTCGAGCTCGTCGGCCTCGTCAACCGCTCGCCGGTCGCACTCCCCGAAGAGCTCGCGCCCTATCCCATGCTCGCCGATCTCGACGCGGCCCTCGCCTTGCGTCCGGACATCGTCTGCATCAGCACCTACACCGAGACCCACGCCGACCTCGCCATCGCCGCCCTACAGGCCGGCGCCCACGTCTTCGTCGAGAAGCCGCTCGCCGCCACCGTCGCCGACGCCGAGCGCGTGGTCGCGACCGCCGTGCGGACCAGGCGGAAACTCGTCGTCGGATACATCCTCCGGCATCACCCGAGCTGGGTCGCCTTCATCGCCCACGCCCGCGCGCTCGGGCCGCCGTTCGTGATGCGCATGAACCTCAACCAGCAATCCTCCGGCCCCGCCTGGGAGATCCACAAGAAGCTCCTCGCCAGCACCAGCCCGGTGGTCGACTGCGGCGTCCACTACCTCGACGTCATGCTGCAGATCACCGACAGCCGCCCCACCCAGGTCCGCGGCATGGGCGTCCGCCTCTCCGACGAGATCGACCCGGCGCAGGTCAATTACGGCCACCTGCAAGTCCTCTTCGAAGACGGCTCGGTCGGCTGGTACGAGGCCGGATGGGGGCCGATGATCTCCGAGACCGCGTTCTTCGTCAAAGACGTGATAGGCCCGCGCGGCGCCGTCTCGATCGTCATGGATGAGGGCGCCTCCTCCGACCTCGATACCCACACCCGCACGGCCCGGCTGCGCCTCCACGACGCTGCCACGCACAGGGACACGCTCGTCGCCATGGCCGACGAGCCCGGCCACCAGGAACTCTGCGGCCGCGAACAAGCCTTCCTGCTCGACGCCATCCGCCACGACCGGGATCTCGGGCGGCACATGCAGGACGCCGTCCGCTCGCTCGCCGTCGTGCTGGCCGCCGACCGCTCGATGCGCGAAGGCCGCGCGATCGACCTCTGATGGGCACGCTCGCACTCTCCGCCATCCACAAGAGTTTCGGCCCGGTCGAGGTGCTGAAGGGCATCGGTCTCGAGGTCGGCGCCGGCGAATTCGTCGTCTTCGTCGGCCCGTCCGGCTGCGGCAAATCGACGCTGCTGCGGATCATCGCCGGGCTCGACGCGCAGGATACGGGCGAGGTCCGCATCGACGGGCGCCCGATGGGCGGCGTGCCGCCGGCCAAGCGCGGTGTCGCGATGGTGTTCCAGAGCTACGCGCTCTACCCGCATTTGACGGTCGCCGGGAACATGGGCCTGGCGCTGTCGCAGGAGGGGGTGAGCAAGGCGGACATCGCGCGCCGGGTCGAGACGGCGGCCGGGCTGCTCCGAATCGAGAAGCTGCTCGCGCGCCGCCCGGCGGAGCTGTCCGGCGGCCAGCGCCAGCGGGTCGCGATCGGCCGCGCCATCGTGCGCCAACCGACGCTGTTCCTGTTCGACGAGCCGCTCTCGAACCTGGACGCGGAGCTGCGCGTCGGCACGCGGATCGAGCTGGCCAAGCTGCACCGGCAGCTGGGCGCCACGATGATCTACGTGACCCACGACCAGGTCGAGGCGATGACGCTGGCCGACCGGATCGTCGTGCTGCGCGCGGGGGTGGTCGAACAGGTCGGCCGGCCGCTGGATCTGTATCGAACGCCGGCCAATCGCTTCGTCGCCGGGTTCATCGGGTCGCCGACGATGAATTTCGTCGACGGCGACATGGCGGCGCGCGCGGGCGCCGCGTCGATCGGCATCCGGCCCGAGCACCTGGTGGTCGGTCCGGAGGGAAGCTGGCGCGGCATCGTGTCGCACGTCGAGCATCTCGGCGCCGACACGATCGTGTATGTCGACGTGGCCGGGTTGGGAACCCTGACGGCGCGGCTTCCGGGCGAGATGGACTGCGCGATCGGCGAAACGGTCGGCCTGACGCCGCTCGCCGGACGCATCCACCGTTTCGCGGCCGACGGCAAGTCGGTGGTTTAGCAGACTGCTCTCCCATTGAGCCGCAAAGCCTTCTCCCGCTGGCGGGAGAGGATTGGGTGAGGGTGGGAGTCGCAAGCAGAAGACTCGGGTTTGCGGGACCTCACGATGCGCATCCGTCAGCCGCCGCTCGGTTCTGACTCCAGCAGCGCCACCTTGTCACCGACACGGATGATCCCCGGACGTCGCACCGAACAATAGGCGCCGACCCGGTTGCCGAAAGCCTGCGCCACCGTCCGCACGACCGCCGCGTCACGCGCCCCGGTTGCCGCGTCGATGCCCACCATGGCGCAGCGCGGGATCGGCCACGCCACGTCGAGGCAGGCAGCCTCAGTCCCCACCGCGAGCGATCGCCCCAGCCACGCCTGCTCCGTCGTTTGCGCGTCGTCGGGCCTGATCACCACATTGGCCCGGAATCGTTCGATGGCAACCGCGCCGCCATGCGCTCGCTCGACCGCTTGCGCCATCGTCGTCGTCAGCACCGAGACCGCCATCGCGTCAAAACAGCCCCGCCCCAGCCGCAGCAGCCAGACCTTCGCGCCAGCCGCGTCGGACAGCCGCGCCGCAAGCGCCGGGTCGCGCAGATCGAACTGCGTGCCGTGCGGATCGGTGATCGTGACCGGGCTATGGGCGGGGTCTTCCGGCTTCTCATAGCGCGCGCCGAACCGCACCAGGTCCGGCACGTCGCGCGCGGTCAGCCACGGAAACGCCGATGTGTCGGACGCCTTGACGAACGCATACTGCCGGTCGCCGTGCAGCCAGGGCCAGTGCAAGGCCGCCCGCTCGAGCGGTTCCGCCCGCATCGACTTGACCGGATAGCGCGCCACCGAGACGACCACGCCGACGTTTTCGCCGCTCAGGGTACATGTCCGATCACCGTCCATAACGGGTCGCCCCGCCGCGGCAAGCTCGCCCGCCGCCCGATCCGCACGAACCCGGCGCGAGTCAAATACAGCGACACGAGCTCCTGCTGTTCCGCCCCCTCGAGCGCCCGCCAGATCGCCACCGCCTTGGTCGGAAAACACCGGTTGGAGAACGAGATCACGAACGGCGCCCCCGCCCGCAACACGCGCCGCACCTCGCGAAATACCGCGACCGGCTGCTGCAGATACTGCACCGAGACGCATAGGCACGCGGCATCGAACGTCCGATCCGCCAGCTTCAACGCCGGATCCGCATTGAGATCCTGCACGAACCACGCCCCGAGCCGCGGATTGGCCGCCAACTCGTCCGCGTTCATGCCGTGCCCGGTCACCCCGGTGTAGACCACCTCGGGCGGTAGATGGCTGACCCAGCTGCTCATCAGATCGAGGATCGCGCCCTCGGCCGGCAGCAGCTCCCGATACAGCTCCGTCACCGCCGCGATCGCGCCGGCGTCGATATGCGTGACCAGCCGCGGCTGGGCGTAGAACAATCGGTCCGACGTCGGGTCCGACTTACCGAACGCGCCGGCCGGCAACTCGGGCAATTTCTCGGGAATTTCGCTCATCACCGACACATGTGCGCCATCGACCAAACATCCAGCCCGCCCGCCGTCGACTTGTCAGCCGATGCCGGCTCAGCCCACCGCGTAGCTGAACCCGCTGCCCGCAGCGCCCGCCGCGGCCAGGCCGACCGTCACGCGGCCGATCGCCTCGCCGGCGGCGCGGCGCGCGAGGACCTCGGCCGAGAGTTCCGGCAACAAGGTGCGCGAGAGGATGCTCTCGACGTTGCGCGCGCCCGAGCTGCTCTCGGTGCAACGCGAGACGATGGCGCCGATGACGGCCGGGTCATACTCGAACACGGCGCCGTAGGCGTCGGCGACGCGCTGGCCGATGCGGTCCAGCTGCAGCGCGACGATCTGCGCGATGATGGTGTCGGGCAGCGGCAAATACGGCACCAGCGTGACCCGGCCAAGAAACGCCGGGCGGAAATGCTTGACCAGTTCGGGCTGCAACGCGGTCGTCAGGCCGGCAGCGTCGGGCGCGGTCTCCGGGTCGGCGAACAGGCGCGTGATCAGCTCGCTGCCGGCATTGCTGGTCATGATGATGATGGCGTTCTTGAAGTCGATGTCGCGGCCCTCGCCGTCCTTCATGGTGCCCTTGTCGAACACCTGGAAGAACACGTCCTGCACGCCCGGATGCGCCTTTTCCATCTCGTCGAGCAGGATCACGCTGTGCGGCCGCCGGCGAACCGCCTCGGTCAGGATGCCGCCCTCGCCATAGCCGACATAGCCGGGCGGGCTGCCCATCAGCAGGCTCACCTTATGCTCTTCCTTGAACTCGCTCATGTTGATCGTCGTCACGTTCTGCTCGCCGCCATACAGCAGGTCGGCCAGCGCCAGCGCGGTCTCGGTCTTGCCGACGCCCGACGTGCCCACCATCAGGAACACGCCCACCGGCTTGCGCGGATCGGTAAGCCCAGCGCGGCTCGTGCGGATCGCCTGGGCGACGGCGTCGAGCGCATGCGCCTGGCCGACGATGCGGCGCCCGAGCAGCTCCGGGAGATGCAGGATGGACTGAACTTCGTCGGACTGCATCCGCCCGGCGGGAATGCCGGTCCAGCCCTGGACGACCTCGGCGATGGCCTGGCCGTCGACGACGGGATGCACCAGCGGCTGCTCGCCCTGCAGCTGGTGCAGCGACGTGGCCAGCGCCCCGAGCCGGCTGCGGGCCTCGGCGGCGTCGGTCTGCGCGTCCGCTGCCTCCAGGCTGTCGCGCACGGTCCCGATCTGGCCGACGATCTCGGCTTCCTCGTGCCAGCGCGCATCGAGCGCCACCCGCTCCGCCTCCGCGGCCGCGCGCTCCGCCACGAGCTGCCCGCGCCGCACGGTGTGGTCGCCGCCGATCGCCTGCTCGCGGTCGAGCATCGCCATCTCGGCGTCGAGCAAGGTGATCCGGCGCGTGCGGTCCTCGATCGCGGCGGGCGTGGTCGCCTGGCTGATCGCGACGCGGGCGCACGCGGTGTCGAGCAGGCTCACGCCCTTGTCCGGCAATTGGCGGCCCTGGATGTAGCGCGACGACAGCCGAACCGCGGCGGCCAGCGCCTCGTCCATGATGCGGACGCCGTGATGGGCTTCCAGCGTCGGCACCAGCCCGCGCAGCATCGCGATCGCGGCCGCCTCCCCCGGCTCCTCGACCTTGACGACCTGGAAGCGCCGGGTCAGCGCGGCGTCCTTCTCGAAATATTTCTTGTACTCGGCCCAGGTGGTCGCCGCGATCGTGCGCAGTTCGCCGCGGGCGAGCGCGGGCTTGAGCATGTTGGCGGCGTCGCCCTGCCCGGCGGCAGCGCCCGCGCCGACCAGCGTATGCGCCTCGTCGATGAACAGGATGATCGGCTTCGGGCTCGCCTTGACCTCTTCGAGCACCGATTTCAGCCGGTTCTCGCACTCGCCCTTCACCCCGGCGCCGGCCTGCAGCAACCCGAGGTCGAGCGTGCGCAGCACCACTTCGCGCAGCGCCGTCGGCACGTCGCCGGCCGCGATCCGGAGCGCGAACGCCTCGACCACGGCGGTCTTGCCGACGCCGGCTTCGCCGGTGAGGATCGGGTTGTTCTGGCGCCGCCGGGTCAGGATGTCGATCAGCTGGCGCACCTCGGCGTCACGACCCAGGATCGGATCGATCTTGCCGGCCCGCGCCTGCTCGGTCAGATCAATCGTGAATTGATCGAGCGCCGCCGACGAAGCTGGTCGGCCTGGCGAGGCCTCGTCCGACGTCGCGGTCTCCGCGGTCCGTTCCGCGCTGGCGGCGGTCGCGGCGACGAAATCGCGGGCCAGCCGGTCGGCGCCGATATGGGCCAGCGCGGGCGAGGCCTCGCGCGCGCGGCGGCCGAGATGCTCGTCGCCCAACAGCGCCCAGAGCAGGTGTCCCGAGCGCAAATACGCGGCGCCATGCTCGAGCGAGGCCAGCATCCAAGCCTGCTTGGCCAGCTCGACCGTGTCGGGCGCGAGGCTGGGCGGGCTCGCATTGCCGGTTTTCAGCCGGTCCAGCACGCGCGTCAGATCCGCCCGCACGCGGCCCTCGTCGGCGTCGAAATGGCGCAGGATGGCGGGCACGTCGCCGTCGCCTTCGCATAGGCGCAGCAGCCAATGCTCTATTTCGATATTGTAATTGCTGCGCGACAGCGTCATCCCCGCAGCCGCCTCGAGGGCGCGGCGCGAATGTTCGTTCAATCGGCCCATCAGGGCCCGTAGATCGATCTGCATGGGCGGGCCTCAGTTGAAGGGGGTCAACGTCGCATCCGGCGCCACAGACTCGGGGCGGCCGGTTCGATCAGCGCCAAAGCGTCCGCGGCGGTGGCCGGGCGATCGGCGGGTTTGGGTGCCAACAGGCTGTCCAACAATCGATCGAGCGGCGGCGGCACGCCGGTCAGATCGGGGACGGTCTTGCGGGCGGCGCGGGCGCTCTCGAGATCGGCGCCCATGTCCAACCGTCGCCCGAGTGCTGCGGCGGCCAGCACCAGCCCGGCGCTGTAGAGGTCCGACCGCGCGTCCGACACCGCGTCCTCGCCGCCCAGCCGCTCGGGCGCGATCCAGGACAGCTTGCCGGCGAATTCGACGAGGATCCGCTGCCCCTCCGGCTGCGTGGCGAGGCAGGCGACGCCGAAGTCGATCAGCACCGGCCGGGTGGCGTCGCCCGCGGCGAGCATGATGTTGTCGGGCGACAAGTCGCGATGCACGACGCCGGCGGCATGCACCGCACCGACCGCCTCGAGCAGCCGCCGGGCGAAGCGGACGAGTGAGGCCTGCGCGATCGGGCCCTCGCGCAGGCGGGCGGCGAGCGTGGGGCCGTCGATGTAATCCATCACCAGCAGCAATCGTCCATCGCCGTCGCGCAGCAATCCGTGGCACCCGACGACGCCGTCGTGCCGAATGGTCTGCAACAGGCGGGCCTCGTCCATCAGCATCGTCGTGAGGAGGAGGTCGAGCGTGTGGCGCAGCAGCAGGATCTTGATCGCGTGCTCGGTGCGCAGGTCGCGATGGCGGGCGCGATAGATCTCGCCGACGCCGCCCCGCGCGATCACGGCGCGGACCTGGTAGCTGTTGGCCAAGAGCTGGCCTGGCTGCAGCACCGCATCCCGCGGCCAGTTCGCATCCGGCGCGATCTCGCCCGGGCCCGCGAAGCCGACGCGCTCGATCATGTCGCGGGCGGCGGCGGCGAGCGCGTGGCGCTCCACGGTGCCGCGCAGATCGCCACGCTCGGTATGCGAAAGGGCGTGAAGGAAGTCGTGCATGCGCCGATCGAACCAGCGCTGCGCGTCGTCGGCGGCGCCGGTGGCGGGCACGATGGCGGTGGCTTCATCCATATCGCTCATACCGGGTCGCTCATACCGGGCCGCTCATGCCGGATTACGGACGATCACGGCGGTGATGTTGTCGGCCGCACCCGCGACCAGGCTCTCCTGGATGAGCGCTTCCACCGCCGCGCCGATGGTGGCAGCACGGCTCAGGGCGTGCGCGAGGTCCTCGTCGTCCAGCGCCTTGACGATGCCGTCGCTGCACAACAGGAACGTGTCGCCGGGCTCGATCGGGCCATGGACAGTGTCGATGACCGCCTCGTGCGCCGCGCCGACGGCGTGGGTGACCATCGAGCCCATGCCGATCGCGTGATCCCGGGTGAGACAGGCGAGCTTGCCGCCGCGCAACAGATACGCCCGGCTGTCGCCCGACCACAGCGCGCAATACTGCCCGCCATAGACCAGCAGCACGACGACGGTGGAGGCCACCACGGCGGTATCGGCGATTGTGGTCGCCTTCTCTCGCAGCGCCGCGTTGGCCGCCTGCAACAGCTCGATCACGTCGTCGACCATGCTGCGGTTGCTCAACGGCGGCAGCAACTGATCGAGCCGCTCGACCACGATCCGGCTGGCGTCGGCGGCGGCCTGGTGCCCGCCCACGCCGTCGGCCACCGCCCACAGGCCGAGGTCGGCGCGGAGCAGCATCGCGTCCTCGTTGATCTTGCGCCGCGTGCCGGGATGGGTGCGTCCGGCGCTGGGCAGTGGCGTGCTCGGCTTGAGGAACAGCAGCGGCATGTCGTCCAGCACCGCCTCGGCGCCGCCCGGGCGCTCCCAGCCCCATTCGGACCAATTGCCGTCGAGGAAGGCGGAGAAATTGGCCGGCGGCGGCATGCCCGCGCCGAGCAACACGGACGCCCGCACCTTGTCCGAGCCGGTCGTCCACCACAGGCTGAACTCGACGCCGCTGCCCATCAGCACCCGGTCCAGGATATGGACGTAGGTCTGCGACATGTCGCCCGCCTCGTTGAGGTCGAGCCGGATCGCCGGCCCTTTCGAGCGGTCGGCGGCGTGGGCGTAGCGCGGAACGCCGAGCGACTGCACGGCGCGGTCGAACGCGTCGAAGTCGAAGCCGTCGTCGAGCACGGTCAGTATCAGCTTCTCGGCCGCGTCGAACCAGGCCCGCGCGCTATGGAACAGCGAGCCCGGCGATAGGCAGCCCGGCATCTGCGCCGCCACGATCAACGGGAAATATCGCCCGACCCGGTCGACGCTCGGGATCATCACGCCGGCGCTCGGCGCCTCGCCGCACAGGCCCGGCCCCAGGACGAAGCGCCAGATCGGGGTGTTCAGATAGGCGGGCAACCAGGCGGTGCCGAGCTGCCGCTTGCTGGTCGCGATGGAGTTCTGCAACCACGTATCGAACGCATGGCGGAACGTGTCGTCGAGCCGGCGACTGACGAAGTCGCCGCGCGCCGGCAACTTGCCGAAGAAGCCGGGCTCGGGCGGGGCTACAGCGCGCCCGGGCAATGGAACAGGCGCAGGGCGCGCAGGGTGAAGGGGTTCAGCACCGAGTCGGATTTGACCAGGAACGAGACCCGCTGGCCACCGACCGAGAAGGCGACCGTGAAGCTGTCGCGCGAGGCGCCGGATAAGCTGCCGCTCTCGAACAGGCGGAACGGCGCCCAGACGCCGGGCTGCGACAGCGGCTCGGTCCCGGGCGAGCTTGGCTCGACGCTGAGGCGGGCGCCGCCGTCGCCGGGCGCGGGCCAGGCCATCGTCGTCGGTCGCACCGGGCCGTGGGCGTAGGTCATCGTCTGGCCGCCGACGTCGAAGGTGAGCTGGTTGAACGCCGCCGCCAGGTAGTCGGGCGTGACCTCGTAGTGGAACGAGGCCGAGGCGCCGCCGAAGAAGGCCTGCTTGATGACGTCGGCGTGCTCGAACTGGGCGAGGAAGTCGGAGCTGACGGCCTGGGCGGCGGTGATCTCCAGCGTCCACGGCCGTTTGGCGGTGTTGACGAGCGGCTTGAGGTTTTGCTGGAAGAAAGTGTCCATCGTGCCGCCGGGTCCGAACAGGTGGCTGAAATCGTCGACCGAGATGTCCGCTGTCGCGCGCCGGTTGAACGGATAATGCCCGGCAATGGCTTGGCTGCAGAAGCGCTGGCCGCCGCCGGTCCAGGCTTCCGAGATCGCCGTGCGCGCCGCCCCGGTGGTCACCGCGGAGACGCCCGTGGTCAGGCCGGTGAGCCAGACGTCGACCGGGCTCGGCATCTGCCGGCCCTGGCTTTGCAGTTTCTGGTTCGCGTCGTTGAGGCCGCTTTCGGTCTGCGTCACGCTCATCACGCCCGAGCGCGAGCCGCTGGTCTTGCTGACCTGCTCGTAGACGGCCTGCACCGTGCGCATCAGTTCGGAAACCTGCGACGGTTGGCCGTTGACGCCGACCATGGCCGCGCGGAGTGCGGCGAACGGCTGCTGCTCGGCGGGCGGCGTGGGCGCGGTGGCCGCGACCAGCGCGCGGATCCGGTCCGCCTCCGGGTCCTTGGCTTCGGAGGGCGACAGGTCGGTGGTCGCCGCGATGCTGGTCAACAGCCTCATCAACACCGAATCCGGTCCCGAGAGGACGCTCATGATCTTGACCGATTGGCCGAGGTCGGCGAGCGGCTGGATCCGCAGATCGGTCAGCAGCTCGGTCCATTTGGCGCTGAAGTCGGCGCGATACAGCGTCACCGCCTGGGCGGCGACCGCGCTGTCGTTGTCGGCTCTCTGGCCGGCGGGCTCGCCGAACACCCAGCGCTCCTTGCCGGACTGCGCGACGGCGTCGTGCAGGCCGGGCAGGAAAACCTCGAAATAGCCGCGGCGAGTGTAGAAACCGGGGATGCCGTCCGACAGCCGCGCCGCCGAGTTGCGGGCGAACGCGACCGCGGTCTGCGCCCCCGCGGCGTCGATCACGTTCCAGCCCGGCACGTCCCTGGCCTTCTGCGACTCCCGCAGCACGTTGTAGGCGCGGGTCGCGAGCGGGGTCCTCTGGATCTGGCGCTGCACCGTCTTGATCAGGTCGGCGTCGAGCGCCACCGGCTCGATCTCGGTGCCGACCAGGGCGGAAAAGTGGCGATCGAGGTCCTGGCGGAGCGCGGCCTGCTCGGGCCCGGGATACTGCGTCGCCCACTCCGCCGACATCCATTTGCGGGCATAGTCCCGGTCCAGCGGCCCGGCGCCGCCCAGCCCGAGATAGACCTTCATCGCGCCGAACTTGAACTCGTCGTCCCTGTCGTTGCCGTTGCGCATGCTCTTCTGCAGGAACACCAGCACGCGCGGCAGCAGCAGCTCGTTCAGGCCGCGCTCGTAGACGCTCGAATATTGCGACAGCAGCTTGTCGGTCTGGTCCATCCCGGCGTGAATCCACGTCGAGCCGGCGCTGCGGCGCAACTGGTCCGGCCCGTCGCGCATGATGTCGAGCGGCGGCACGATCCGCTGGAAGTCGGCGTCGTCCACGTTCGTCGTGGCGGTGCCGTCGAGGCTCTTGCTATACTGGGCGATCTGCTCGTCGGCGAGGGCCACCAGCCGCCGGTTCTGGGCGTAGGCGACGGCCCAGGCGCCGAGCAGCCCGACCACGACGACCGTGGCCAGCCCGCCTGCGACCAGCCGCGTGCGGGCCAGCCGCCGGCGCAGGCGTGGATCGGCGGTGACCAGATTGGCCTCGGCGAAGATGACCGAGTTGAGCAGTCGGGTCAGGAAGTAGCTCTTGACGGTGCCGTTGAAGGCCGAGTTGCGCGGCGCGTCCATGCCGAACTTGGACGCCATCGCGTGCATCATCCGGTCGATCGGCACGCCCTCCTGCGTTCCGGAAGCGAAATACACGCCGCGCAGCAGCGGCCGGTTGCTGAACTTCGAGCCGACGAAGATATCGTCCAGGATCTCGCGGATCGGGTCCTTCAACGTCGCGACCTGGATCGGGAAGCCGTAGATCAGGCCGCGGCGCTGGATGTCGGTCTCCTGCTGCAGTCGCTCCAGCACGACGGCGTTCATGCGGGTCAGCAACCGGTCGAACTCGATGTCGAAGCGCGAGGCGGCGGCCTGGGTGCCGGCCTCGCCATCGTCGAGCGGGAAGGTCATGCCCCAGACCTGCTCGCGATCGGAGCGGCTGTAGGCATCGAAGAACTGCACGAACCCGGCCAGCAGGTCGGCCTTGGTCAGCAGCACGTAGATCGGGAACCGGCTGCCGAAGGTGCGGGTCAACTCGCCGAGGCGCGAGCGGATGGCGTGCGCGTTGGCCAGCCGGTCCTGCGGCGTGCCGGCCGCCACGTCGGCCAGGCTGAGCGCGACGATGACGCCGTTGATCGGCTGCAGCGGCCGGTATTGCTTGAGCAGCGCGAGGAACCCGGCCCAGCCTTTCTGGTCGACCTCGGCGTCCGAATCCTGCGTGGTGTAGCGGCCGGCGGTGTCGAGCAGAATCGCGTCCTCGGTGAACCACCAGTCGCAGTTGCGGGTGCCGCCGACGCCCTGGACCGGCTCCTTGCCCATCTTCTCGGCAAGCGGAAATTTCAGGCCCGAATTCAACAGCGCCGTGGTCTTGCCCGAGCCCGGCGGCCCGATCATGACGAACCACGGCAGTTGATACAGGTAGCCGCGGCGTCCGCCGACCATGCGGCGCAGCTCGGTCATCGCCTCCTGCAATCGGGTGCGCAGGCGATCGACCTCCTGGGCCGACAGATCGGCCTTGTTCGGCTCGCCGTCCTGCACCAGCGCGCCGATCATCGCCTTGTTGGCTCGGCGATCGCGAACCAGCATCGCCAGGTTGTAGACCGCCCAGCCCACCAGGAGGACGCCGCAGGCGATCAGCCGCGCCCGATCGCTCGCGAGCGGCTCCCACGACCGCAACCGCAGCGCGTCGCCGTAAAAGAACACCACCAGGCAGGCCGCGAGCGTCCAGATCAGCGTCCGCAGCCAGCGGCGGCGGACATAGCGCATCAGCGGGGCGGCAAAGCCCGACGCCTGCGCGAAGAACGATTGCAGGAACATCATGGCTTTGTGGTTCCGGGCTTGCCGTTGCCAGACGGGCCGTTTCCAGACTGGCCGTTTCCAGACTGGCCGTTTCCAGACTGGCCGTTTCCAGACGGGACCGATCCCGGTTTGGCCTGGTCCCCGGCCGCACCGTCGGCCCCGCCCGCGGTCGCCACACCGGTCAGAACGAGTTCCGTCCGCCGGTTCTTCTCGCGGCCCGCGGCCGTCGTGTTGGGCGCGATCGGTATCGTGTCGCTCTTGCCGAGCACCTTGACCTCGACATGCGGCATGCCGGCCAACAGATCGGCAACGGCCTGGGCGCGCGCGGTCGACAGCTCGAAATTGGACGGGAACCGCGCACTGTGGATCGGCTGGTTGTCGGTGTGACCCAGGATCAGCACCGTCTGCGCCGCCCCGCTGTCCGGCGCCTGCTGGGCGGCGATCGCGCGCGCCACGGTGGCGATGACCGGCTTGAACTTGTCCTGGATGACCGCGCTGCCGGAGCCGAACATGCCGGTGCTGTAGAGCCGCACCAGTAGGTTCTTGCCGGCGGGATCGACCTCGAGCTGGTGCGCCGCGATCGGTGCCGCGAGCGCCGAGCGCAACCCGTCGAGCGCCGACGCGGCCACGTGCGGCACGGGCGCGGGCGCTTGCACGGCCAGGCTCACCGGCGGATGCGGCGGCGCGGCGGCCAGCAGCTGCAGCGTGCGGTCGGAATCGCGGTTGAGCAGGTAGGAGAACAGCACATAGCCGCCGATCAGCAGCGCGACCGCGAGCGATCCGATCGTCCACAGCGCGATCGCCGAGCGGATCGGGCGATGCCGCGCCTCGACCCCGCGCCAGGACGGCGACAGCTCGCGCTCGAAGTCGCCATGCACCTGGCGCAGCGTGCGATAGAGACTCTCGCGGATCCGCCCGAGCTCGAGCGCGCCCTGGTCGATCACCCGCATGCGCCCCTCGAACCCGATCGACAGGCACAGGTACATCAGCGCCAGCACGTCGCGATTGGTGCCCGGGTCCTTGTGCAGATGGGTCAGCAGGTCGAAGAACCGCTCGCCGCCGGTGACGTCGGCGTGGAACGTGCTGACCATGCTGTTGCGGGCCCACTCGCTATACGCGCCCCAGGGCGTGGTGAGCACGATGTCGTCGAGCGTGGCACAGATCGCATAATGCGCGGCGCGCGCCTGCTCGGGCTGCACCGCGGCGGCCATGATGGTGCGCTCGAACGCCTTGATCTCCTCGACCACGCGCGTGCGCAGCGCACCGACGTCGCGATTGCTCACGCTGCCGCGCAGCCGCCGGCCGAGGTTGAGCAACTGGGTGGCGGCGCCGACGACCACGTTGAAGCTGCTGTTGGCCAGCAACGCGAAGTCGAACGCCGCGGTCTGCGCCGGCGCCAGCGGCTGCGCCAAGCCCGGCGCCGGGGTCAACGTTCGAACCGCCGGCCGCTTCAAGCCACCGGGGGTCGGCTTGATGATCGTGCGCTCGTCGTCTTGCCCGTCCAGCGGTTCGAGGCCCATGCCATTCAATCCTTGATCGCCCAGAGTTCCATTTCAATCGACGGGAACGAGCCGGCCAGGTGGATCGCCACCGCGCCGCTGGTCTCGAGCTGCTTCCAGAGCGGGGCGCCGCGGTCGAGCTCGAAATAGCTCGACCCGGCGCGATACGGCAGCTGCCGCGGCGCCACCGGCAGCGGCCGGATCGAAATGCCGGGCAGCGCGACGTTGACCAACTGGGCGATCTGCTCGACCGGGCCGATCTTGACCTGGTTCGGAAACGACCGCCGCAGCGTCTCGGCCGGCACGTCGGCCTGCACCGCCAGCACGAACGTCGCCCCCGTCAGCAGCGCGCGATCCGGCACCATGCCGACGCGCACGCCATGCCGGCGCTCCTGCAGCGCGATGCTGACCGCGGTCTGCTCCAGCACGCTCGACAGCGAAGCGCGCAGGTCGGCGAACACCGGCGAGAAGGTCGCGAACAGGTCGTCGTGGCGGTAGTCGGGGAACACGCTGGCGCGCTTGCTCTGCGCGGTATAGGTCGCCAACTCGCCGGCGAGCTGGATGCAATGCCGGTAGAACGCCTCCGGATGCAGCAGCGGCGCAGACGCAAGCAAGTGGCGCAACATCGGCTCGGCGCGGTTCATCGCCTGCAGCAGCAGGAAATCGGCGATCTCGGCGGTGCCGCGGATCGACGGATCGACCATGCGGGCGGCGATCGCCTCGGCGCGATGGGTGATCAGCCCCTGCAACTCGGCCAGGAACCCGGCCAGCAACGGCTGCGCGGCGCAATTCAGGCACGGCGCGATGAACCGCTCCTCGAGCACGACGGAAAGGTTCGAACGCATCTCCACGATCGTCGCCACCGGCAGCAACGCATAGCCTGCGGTCGGACCGCCCGCCAACCGATACGACAAGCGCGGGCGCCCGACATCCAAGGTCTCATTGGCGAAACTGCCGCTGTTGGCGTCGGCCGCCTCGTAGGTGCTGCGGCGGTGGCGGGTGCCAGACTCGTCGCGCCGGTCGGCGCCGGTCTCGAACGCGCCCTGCTGGCGCAGCGGCATCGACAAATAGACCACCGTGCCGCGCTCGTTGCCGGTCAGTTCGAGCGGCGGCGGATGATCGGTGTCGTCCGGGATCGAGAACGGCGTGCCGTCGGGCATCGTCCCGCGGCATCGGGTGAGCGCGAATTTGCCGATGTTGAGCAGGTCGCGATCGAAGCCGATATCGGCGACCCCCCAGCGATGCGGCGCGAGATCGCGCACCGAGGCCAGCATCAACGCCTCGGTCCAGCGATCCGACTGCTGGAAATGCTGCACGCGGAGGAACATGCCCTCCGTCCAGACGACGCGGTTGCTGCCCTGCATCGGGGTCGACATTACCGGCGCATCGCTATTTGGGCACGCTCGTCGCCACGCGGTTCGAGCCGATGGAGACGTTGAGGGCGCGCGCGACCGGGGTGGTGGTGCGCCAGGTTGCGTGGTCGATGTCGCGATAGCCGACGGTGATGCCGATCCACCGCGCGTCGGGCGGGACCCGGAGGTCGATAATGCGGCTTTCGCCGGGGTGCATCGTCACCTGCTCGCGGGCGTCGAGCGTGTCGCCGAGAACCGCGGCCTCCTTCTCGGCGAGCTGGAAATAGTCGGCGTTGTTGAGCCGCTCGGGCGCCTTGAGCAAGAAGATACGGACCTGCGCCGGGTTGGCGTTGCCGCGCGGGTCCGGGTTCAATCGATCATCCGCGCTGAGCGACAGGTGCACGGTATCGACCCGGCCGCCACTACAACCGGCAGTACAGCCGGCCAACACCAGTGCCGCCCACAGGCCGAGCGATCGCGCCATCATCGAAGCCATATCCTTGGGAACATCTTTGTGGACCGTTTCATTCGGTGCGCCGCAGTTGCCGCGCGTAGGAATCGGCCAAGGGCGCGAGCAGGGAGCCGCCGGTGTTCTGGGCCTCGGTGCCCTGCAACGCCTGATAGCGCTCGGTGAACAGGTCCCAGCATCGCGCCTTGCGGGCATACGGCACGATGGCGAGATTCGTCTCGCCGCGCACCTTGTCGGCGATCGCGACCGGGTCGAGCTTCTCGGTCATCGCGGTGAACACGCCGTTCAGCGCGGCGACCAAAGCGAGTTCGTGCCGCTTGATATCGGTCATCGCCTGCTGCATCGCCGCCGACCCCGACATGAAGCCCTGCGGCGGCAGGCCGATCATCGCGTCGAGGCAGCGCTGCACGTCGGGCGCGAACTTCATCGCGTTGTTGTCGGTCGCGCGGACCGAGGTTTGCTCCACCCGCAACTCCGACTTGATCAGCGCCCGCGTGGCCAGGATGTCGCGCATCCCATCCACCGCGGCGCGCACCATGCGGCCGAGATCATACGCGGTGTCGGCGGGCGCGATGCCGGCGAGCGTGTCCGGAGTGAGCCCGGCGCCTTCCAGGAACGCCGCCCACATCTCCCATCCGTCGGATGCGACCGGTGCGCTCGCCTCGACTGCGATGGGTCGGGCCGCGCTCGGTGGGGGCGCACTCGGTTCGGGTGCGATCGGCGCCGAACTTGGCGGCGAACTTGGCGGCGAACTCGGCGACGAGGGAGCCAGCAACTCCTCGTTCGGGATCGCGAGCGGGGCCAGGTCGCCATGATACGCCGGGATCGGCTCGGGCGGTCGGCTGACCGGGTCGAGCGGCGTCGGCGCCAACTGCACCTCGGCCATCGGATCGCCATCCATCCAATTGGTGGGCAGCACGGTCTGCGCCGCGGGCAGGCGCATCACGGTCGCGACCGCCGAGACATGCTCGCTCGCCTGGCTGAAGTCGAGCGGGCCCTGGTCGAGCGGATGATCGACGCGCGTGCCGCTGGCGGCGTAGTTGGCCGGGTCGAGCGGCACCTCCCAGCCTTGCGCCTTGACGTGGCGATCGGCGCCGAAATCGCCGCCCGGGATCTGCTCCAGCCATGGCTCGCTCGCCTCGCGCGTGATCGGCGAGTGCGCATCCTGCGTGACGCCGCTGAACGGCACATCGCGGGCCGGGGTCGCCGCCGGGTCGTGGATGCCGATCGCGATCTGGTAGGCGCCCAATACGGCGACGTCGCCGTCCTGCAAGGCGCGCGAATGGCCGCGCCCGATCGGCTGCCGCTCGCCCTCCATGACGACGCCGTTGGTGCTGAGATCGGTCAGCAGGAAACCGTCCTCGGATTGGTCGAACCGGCAATGATGCTTGGACAGCACCCGCTCCGGGTCGGCCAGCACCCAGTCGTTGGCAGCACCGCGGCCCAGGGTCAGGGTGCCGGTCGAGAGCGCCCTTTCCTCGGCCGGGCACCCGTCGCCGCCGGTCATGCGCAACGTCAGGATCATGCTGCACCCATGGTCGAGGTCTTCATGACGATGTCCGGATCAAGCAGGATGTCCCGGCTGTGTTCAAGCGCCGGGAGGTGTTTGGCCCAGGTGTTCCAGCCGAGCCGCGGCGCCGTCCGCCCTGGGGTCGCTTCCATCTGCAAATCCGGCACGCTCTCCTTGTGCACCACCACTTGCACTTCGAACAGCATGTCGGCGCCGGCGTAGAGGCGCACCAGGTCCACCAGGCGCCGTAACAGGGGCTGGTCCGGCATCAGATCGAGCATCTGCGCCCGATCGACCGGACCGACGACGAGGCGGAACGCGCTCTGCACGTCCCACACGCGGGCGCCGGCGACCGTGTCGAGCCCGAGCGCGCAGAATTGCTGGCCGTCGCGCGGCGCGGTCAGGCGCGTCTGTTCGGCGGCATCGACCGCGAGCCATCGCCCGGCAAACTGCTCGACGGCGACCGGCATGCCCAAATAGTCCGACAGCATCGCCTGCAATGAAATCGCCGGCCGCGTCCGCGCCGCGAATAGACCGGCGTAATACAGCACCGCCTCGTCCGCCACGCTCATCCGCCCCGACAGCGACGGCGTCCCGAGCCCGGCCAGCGCCAGCATCGCGCGACTGACCGGATCCGTACCGACCGTCCCCCTGATCGCAGCCCCGGTCGCCCCACCCGAGCGGCTGCGCTGCACCAGCAGCCCGAGCCGGTATTTCTCCGCCGCGCGCAGGAACAGCGTCGTCAGCCGCTGGTTGAAGATGTCGAGGAACGCCGGCAAGGCGAAGTTGCGCAATCGCATGGCGCGATGGATCAGCTCGCTATACCCCTGCGGCAATACGCCGACCGGTCCGGTCAAGCCGAGGAAGGCCGAGCGCACGCGCGATCCCTCCGCGCTCTGTCGCACCGAGGCGACCGGGGCGGCGGCAAACGCCAGCCCGGTATCGGCGCTGATCAGCAGCTTGCCCTCCAATTCGGCCAGCCGCAGCGCGTGCAGCCCGTCGAACCGGTGCGGCGCGGCCTGCAGGCGCTCGGAGAGGGTCTGGCGCTTCCTCACAGCAGCGGACGGTCGCCGGCGCGGGCGGGAAAAGTGTGCAGCGGCTCGCCGCGACCTTGCAGCCAGACCGTCAGGCGCGAGAAACTGTTGATACTGGTATACAGGCCGAGGAACCGGTCGAGCACGCTCGCAAACAGATAGGCGCCGCTGCCCTCGAGCCGCGTGGCGTTCAGCTCGAGCGCCACGTCCACCCCGCGGCACAGCGCGCCGCTGTCCGGCAGCCGCGCCGTCCCGCGCCGGCTCGAGACGCCACGGATCGCCTCGACCGCCGCGCGCGTCTCCGGGACATCGCGCACGTCGTGCAGGCGCAGGATCTCGCGCAGCGCGTCCGCACCCTGCGCATCGTCGGTCAACGACAAATGATTGAGCGAAAGCTGCGAAATCAGCCGCCACGCAGCCCGGCGAGCATGCGAAGGCCGCAGCGTCGGCGTGGGCGGCGTGATGCAGCGCACCGAGGTCACCTCGGCCGCCCCCTCCACCATCGACAGCCGCGGCCGGCTGCCGCCGTAGGGCAGTTGGCGCGGCAGGTCGCGATTGAGGCAGGTGGTCTCGATCGTGATGGTACCGTCGGTCGGCGAGTTCGGGCCAAGCTCGCCGTCGACGATCGACAGCGTGACGTCGGTGCTGTCGTCGCCCTCGTTCAGGCGGCGGCGCTGCGTCGTGTAGTAGAGCGTCGCGGCCGCCGGGTCGGCAGCGTGATGGCTGGCGAAGAACGGGTGCACCGACCGGTTCTGCCGCCCGGCTTCGCTGAGCGTCACGGTTTCGACCGCATACACTTCCCGCGTCGCGTGCCGTCGTGAGTCGGGGACGACGGTGTATTCGGCCGCCTCGTGCGTCAGCGTCACCGGCTCGGCGCGCTGCCGGAACAGGTTGACGACGGGGGTGCAGCCGAGCGCCATCGTCTCGGCGTCGACCTGCCGCTCGAGGCCCGGGGCAGCGCGACGGAAATAGAAGAACAGCTCGATCGTCCGCCCGGCGCCGCGCAGCGTCTTGCCGCTGATCCCCGACACGTCGACGAACAGGAACTTGGTCGGGAAGCCGAAATACTCGCCGAGCAGGCGATAGCCCGCAAACGAGCGCGGCGAATACGGCAGCAGCGCCTGCTCCGGCGCGAAGCCCACGGGCGAGACCGCCTGCGGCCCGAGAAACAAGGCGTTCGCGTCATCGACATGGTCGGCGACAGCGACGCCAAGCAGATCGTTGCACAACAATTCGTACAACGAGGCGCTGTGCTGCGGCAGCCCGCGCAGGAAAAACCGCAGCCGATCGACCCCCAACTCGGCAAAGCTCTGCTCGGGCGCAAGGCATTCGAGCACCACGCGCAGGCTGCACGCCGCGTGCTCGGTGAACGGCCCGGCGGGGGCGACCAGCGGCCGCACACCGATCGTGGCCGCCCGCACCGCGATCGGCCACAGCTCGACCTCCTGCGTCGTCCGATACCGGCACGCCTCGCCATCGACCGGCTCCATCTCGAGCGGCGTGTGTCGCGCCACCCGATAGGAGCCGTCGAGGTCCTCCAGCGGCGCGAAGCACGCGATCGCCGCCGACGGGAACGGCGCCAGCAGATGCGGATACAGCGCGCCCAGCATGCTCGCCGTCAGCTCGGGAAACTCGTCGTCGAGCTTCTGCCGGATGCGGGCCGCGATCAACGCGAAAGCCTCGATCATGCGCGCGACATGCGGGTCGTCGACCGCGTCTTCGCTCAGCCGCAGCCGCCCGGCGATCTTCGGGTGCGCGTTGGCGAAGTCGCCGGCCAGGTTGCGCAGATACGCCAGCTCCTGGTCGTACAGCGGCAGCAATTGGTCAGACATGGCGCGCCTCGGCCACCGAGAACCGCAGCGTCGCCGGGTTGACGGTCGAGGCGAACAGCACCGGGGTCGGCTCGGCGACCAGCAGCACGGTGGCTTCGATCCGCAGCCGTAACACCCGCTCGGCGCTCTCCTGCGGGTCCAGCACGACGACGGAAACGTCGCGCAGGCGCGGCTCGAACACGCGGATCGCCTCTTCGAGCTTGCTGGCGAACACCTCGCGATGCTCGCGAGTGCCCATGTTCGCGCCGATGAAATCCGCCACGCCGTAATTCAGCAACGACGTGCGCAGCTGCGACAACGACGCAGGCGGCGTGATCGGCCGGCGGCGGGTGTTGAGCAGGGTCTCCAGATCGCGGCACAGGCTGTCGAGCGCCTCGCGCATCTGCGTCTGCCGCGTCCGCGGCGGATCAATGGAGAGATCGGGGGAATTGTCGAGCAATCGATCGAGCACGGACGGCGCCGATAGCGCAACGCCACGGCCGCTCATGCCGCCCCCGCGCCGCTCGCCGGCCGATCGAATTGGATCTCGTTGACCTCGAGGATCGGCTTGGCATCCTCGCCGAGCAGCAGCACACGCTGCCCGACGCCGAAAAAGCTTTCGCCCGGGCCCTCGCGCCAATCGGTCTCCAGCGCCAGCCGATGCCGCTCGCTCGCGCCCGCATCGACATATTGCGCCGGCACCACGATATCGGCAACCCGGCCGTCATGCAGCGCCAGCCGCGCCTCACGCCACAGCAAATCGATCGGACGCTTCGGCGCAGTGAACGTGATCGTCTCGATCGTTGCGAGATCGGCCCACATGTAGTTGCCGTCATGGGTCAGGATCTCGAAGAACCAAGCCGACCCGTCATCGACGTCGCGCATGTCGTCGAACCCGACCCCGTCCACGGTGCCACCCTGATGCGGCCGCATGGTTTCCGCCTGATCCAGGGCCTCGGCGACCACCACCGGGTCGCCGCCACGGACGGCCAACGCCAATGCGAGTGCCGCGCGCTGCGCCGGGCTCGGCTCGGCGATCAGCGCCGGAACCGCCGCGTCGCGAAACCAGGCCTCGCGCGCCACCGCGGCCCGCACCAGATGGCGCATCCGGGCAATCGCGACCGGGCGATCGACGGTCTGTTCCGCCAATGTCGCCAACTGCGTCTCGGCCCGGTCGAACGCGCCCGACAAACACAGCAATTCCGCCAGCGTGCCGCGTGCGCCGGCATCGCCAGGGGCGCTCCGGACGCGGGCGGTCGCGTCGGCCATCGCGTCGGCCAGGCGACCCTCGGCCAGCATCGCGGAAATCGCGTCGGCGGAGTTCATCGGGTCACCGTCGTTCGCCCGCCATATCGGTCACCAGGCGGAAACTGGTGGCGATGCTGTCGAGCTGGAAATGGGGCTGCAGCCGGACCGTGCACGCCAGCGCGCCAGGGCGGCCGGTCACCTCGCGCACGTCGATCGAGGCCTCGCGGAGCGGAAACCGCGCCCGCATCTCGTCGGTCGCCCCGTCCGAGCCGAGGCAATACCGGTTCAGCCAAAGATTGAGCTGCCGCTCCACATCCCCGGCGCCGAGATAGCCGCCGACCCGGTCACGCAGCATGACCATCAGGAAATGCGAGAACCGCGACACGCACAGCACATACTGCAACATCGAGGAGATGCGCGCGTTCCAGGTCGCCTCGTCGCGGTCGTAACGCACCGGCGCGTGAAGCGATGCATTGCCGTTGAACAGCAGCGACGTCGTGTAGGGCGCCGCCACCAGGGCGATGAGCCCCAGCTCGCTGAGCTGCTGCTCCTGCAACCCGCTCAGGCGCACCTCGAGCGGCGCTTGCGCGGCGATCCCGTGCGCGTCCGTATCGAAATGGTAGGCCGGCAGTTCGGTCACCAGCCCGCCGGCGACGCGATCCTGCGGCACCCCGCGCAGATCGGCGAACCAGCCGCTCTGGTCGAACCGGCGGATGACCGCGATCGCCAGGACGAAGGCGGCGTTGCCCCACAACAACCCTTGTCCCTCCGCGCCCGGATCCTCCACGTAACGGAATCCATCGCAGCGCCGGCGGTCATCCCGTTGATACGGGCGACGGAGCAACACCCGCGGCAGGACGAGCCCGAGAAAACGAGTGTCCTCACGTTGCCGCAACGATCGCCAGCGCAGATGCTCCGCCCCGTCCAGCCCGGTCGCCACGTCGACGCCGGCCAGATCGGCGAAATTGTCCAGGCCGAGCAACCGGGGCGAAGCGCCGAGGATGATCGGGCAGAACGAGGCCGCGGCGATCGCCGCCAAGCCCTGCAGCACGGCGACGTCGTCGGTCGTCCGATCCGGACCCGGAACATGGGCGACCGTGAAATCAGCCACCAGCAGCCCGGTCGGCTGCCCGCCCGCCGTGCCGACGCCATCGCTATAGATCAGCCGAAACAAATGGCTCTGGTCGAACTCGACCGCCTGCCCGAGGTCGCGGCAGATCGTCTCCCAACTCACATCGAGCAGCCGAAGCCGCACCTGCCTAGTCTGTCCCGCGACGCCGAGCAGGAGCAATAGCCCGCGCCACGACGCCTCCAGCGCCTGGAACCGCGGCGCATGCAACACGGCGTCGACCTGCCGCGACACCATCGCGTCGATCTCGGCGATCATGCGCTGCGCAACAGTGATAGCCCCGACTTGGTGCGAGGTGACGCGCTGCGGGGCGACGACGCTCGACATCATGGCAGCAGCGGACCCGGCCGCCTGCGCTCACCCCGCCTTCGGAATGCGCGCGACCAGACGCATCGAGGTCGTCAGCTCCTCCAATTGCAGCCACGGACGCAGCCAGGCGACGGCATTGTACGACCCCGGGCGACCGGGGATCTCGCGCACCGTAACCTTGGCCTCGCGCAACGGATATTGCAGCTTCATGGCCTGCCCGGGATTCTGGTTGGAGTTCGAGTAGTTCTGGATCCACCGGTTCAGCCAGGCCTCGCACTCGGTCGCTTCCATGAACGAACCGATCTTGTCGCGACCGATCACCTTCAGGTAATGCGCAAACCGCGAGGTCGCCATCAGGTACGGCAAGCGGGCCGAGATCGCCTCGTTGTCGGTAGCCTCGGGCCGATCCCACTTCTTCGGCTTGTGCGTCGTCTGCGCGCCGAAGAACACCGCATAGTCGGTGTTCTTGTAATGACAAAGCGGCAGGAAGCCGAGCCGGCCGAGTTCGTTGTCCCGGCGATCGGTGATCCCCACCTCGGTCGGGCACTTCAGGTCGCTATCGCCGTCGTCGCTGCTGAACACGTGCATCGGCAACGCTTCCACCTTGCCGCCGTTCTCGGCGCCGCGGATGGCGGTGCACCAGCCGTTCTTGGCAAACGCGTCGGTCAAGCGCGCGCCCAGCACGAACGCGGCGTTCATCCAGCAATATTGCTCGTGCGGCAGCGCCTCGACGGCCCCGTTGGCGCCGATCGCGCCTTCCTCGTATTCGAACTCTTCGATCGGCACGGTCTGCCGGCCATACGGCAGCCGAGCCAGCACGCGCGGCATCGTCAAGGTAACGAACCGCGAATCCTCGGATTCGCGGAACCCGCGCCAGTTGGCATACTCGATCGTATCGAAGATCTTCTCGAGGTCGCGGGGGCGCGCCAACTCGCTGAAATTCTGGAAACCGAACAACTCCGGGCTCGCTGCCGAGATGAACGGGCAGAACCCGGCGGCCGCGACGCTCGACATCCCACGCAACAAGGCGACGTCCTCGAACCCGCGGGAAAACTCGTAGTCGCCGATCAGCGCTCCGAACGGCTCGCCGCCCGGCGTGCCGAATTCGTTCTCGTAGACCGTCTTGAAGATCTGGCTCTGGTCGAACTCGGTCGCCTTGGCGAGATCGCGGCTCAATTCCTTCTTGGTCACGTTCAGGACGCGGATCTTGAGATTGGTGCTCGTCTCACTGTTCTGCACCAGATGCTTCAACCCGCGCCAACTCCCCTCGAGCTGCACGAACTCGGGGCTGTGCATCACGGCGGCGAGCTGCGTGGAAACCTTCGCGTCGAGCGCCGCGATCGCCTGGTTGATCGTGACGGTGAGGTTGCGGCTATAGGTGACGGTGCCGGAAAGCGCCTCCTCGGTCAGCGTCCGAAGCAGCAATTCGGCGCGATCCGGCTCGGTCTGCTTGGTCGCGGCGATCGCGCGATCGAGCAGCGTCGC
>JAABUX010002682.1_pt1 | contig 24748 bp, 21 predicted proteins | sample 5561851 | NCBI WGS metagenome assembly JAABUX01 (sample SAMN10711883, study PRJNA513361) | rock metagenome | isolation source: Antarctica rocks | place: Antarctica: Victoria Land, Richard Nunatak red sandstone | collected 2016-01-03 | reverse complement strand
AAAGCTCAGGCAGGAATGGGACTCGTGCGGTATAGGGTGCATCTTGAAAGACCGTTACGGTTGCGGGATCCCGCCTTGAAGCGGACCCTCGTTCCGATGCTTAGCTTTCCTGCAAGTGGGGCTGCGCTCGTGGCTTTGCTGTTGGGAGTGCTTGCTCTGCCGGCCGCAGCGCAGAGGGACAAGCCAACCATTGTGCCTGAGAAACCGCCTACGCCTCAACGCCCCAGTGACCGCAAGGTGGCACTGGTCGACAGTCCGCTGCACCTGTCGGAGTTCAGCAGCGGACGCGATGGGATGGAACCCTCGCCCGCGCTGGCTGCGCAGTTGACCCACATCACCGGCTTCATTCAGAGGTCGCCCGTGGACGGGAAGGTCCCTGCGAACGCGACCGAGGTGTGGGTCGGACGCACACACTCCGCAATTTACTTCGTCTTCGTCTGCCACGACAGCCGTCCTGAGTCCATCCGCTCGCATCTGGCGCGGCGCGAAAACATCTTCAAGGACGACCACGTCAGCGTGCTGCTGGATACGTTTCAGGACCATCGCCTCGGGACCTTGTTCACGGTCAATCCGGCCGGGGTACAAGGAGACGCAGCATACTCCGAGGCCACAGGGTCGGACTATAGGGGGTCACTACACCAAACGTCAAAAATCGTACGCTAACGGTTCCCACAGTTTCAGCCGACACTAACTTCCGTATTGCCGACCATCCGCCACAACTCTAAAACTAGCTGAGAGTGGAAGTTACCAAAGGCCGATTTTCGGGGTCTTCCAGGATGGCTTGTCAAGCGTTATTAATTCGCTATTATAGAAGATATGGTTGAACGAGACTATCTCGGAGAGTTCGAACTCATGATCATGCTGTCCGTGATTCGGCTGGGCGACGAAGCCTATGGAGTTCCTATCTCCAGGGAGATTGAAAAGTACCGCAAACGAGACGTTTCCGTCAGCAGTGTCTATGCGGCGCTCGAGCGGATGGAAGGGAAGGGTCTGGTCTATTCAAGTCTCGGCGAAGCGACTCCAGAAAGAGGCGGCAGAGCCAAACGATTCTTCCAGGTTACGAGAGAGGGACTTCGTGTAGTCCATGAGACCCGCCGGATTCTAACCACCCTATGGCGAAGGTTGCCAGTTCTTGAGAAAGAGGGCGTATGAAGAACAGCCATCCACCGTTCATCGCAACCTGGATACTCGAACACCTTACTCCCGGGGATCGCAATGACGCGCTGTCCGGCGATTTGCTCGAAGAGTTCCGGAGTGGACGCCCCGCCAGCTGGTACTGGCGCCAGGTTCTGGCCGCACTTGCACATGATTCTCTTAGGGAGATTCGTGACCACTGGCTAGCCATTGTATTTGCGGCACTGTGGACGATTCCCGCGCGGGCATGGTGGTTCTTTGCCCTCTGGCCTGCCGCCCATCAAGCGGGATCCATACTCCCGTGGCCCTATTCGACCATCTTCGGGATGGCAGTGCTAGTTTTGGTATCCCTTTGGGTCGGACTCGCCCTATACGCCGGGCTTCACTTTCTTATCGGCGGAAACCTACGCCTCGAAAAGGTTGCGCGCGGAGTTTGGCTCGGGCCCCTCCTGTTTGCCGTCTTGGGTGTTGCGATCCGGGTTCTATCCCATCCCCTAGGCATCGCCAGTGCCAATCTGGGGACAGCCAAGATCATCATTTACTTTCTTAGCCTAGTGGCTGCCGGATGGGGGATCAGAGCCCGCGCAACGTCAGAACGCAAAGCTACGGATATCCGGAAGTAGCACCTGAACTGAGCATGCGCCGCATTGCGCAAACGAACGTTTGCGCACGGCTGAGAGCACGGCGAAAACTCCAGCAATTCGAGTTGCAAAAGGTTGTTGCGATTGCCCCACCGCTGGCAACAGGTTTGTGCGGCGAGGCCTTAGCGTACGATTTTTGACGTTTGGTGTGGTGACCCCTGGATGACAAGCAAAGGGGCAGGCGACGGCAAAGGCCAAGCACGGGGCTGCGCTTCGCGCCTGGCTGTGATGGGGGAGGCATTCGGCGCGAAGGTTTCGGGGGTGAAAAGGTGGGTACGGCTGTGGCAAGTTAGGATCGCTCGGGATTCTTCGTCGCCATGCTCCTCAGAAATGACGGCAGAGACTTACGCTGCGCTCAGGTGCGGACGAGTGAGAGGACGTGCTGCATGTCGAGGGGCGAGTCGGAGGTTGTGCCGCGAGGGAGGTCCGGGGCGATGACGACGGCTTCGCGATGCTCTTCGAACCAGACGATGAAGCGGAGTGCGTCGGCGCCTGTGAGGCGGCGGAGGTTGATCCAGGTATAATAGGCGCCCATGTCGGCGTCGATGAGGGAGCCGGCGGGATCGAGTGCGGCCGGCGCCGCTCCACTGAGCATGGCGTTCATTGTCTGCGCCTGCTGGCGTGGGGCGTAGCGGACGATAAGGGTCTCGGGCTGGGCTCTGCGGGCACACTCGCGTGCTGCCCATTGCGCAAAGGTGGTTGCGAATATCTGGGTGCCGGCGGCTTCGGTGAGCAGCGTGAGCTGGAAATGGTCCAAGATAGGGTCGGTTCCGTCGTGTCCAAGGCCTATGTCGCTTGGGGTGATGCGGGCAAGGAGGCTGCGGAGTTCCTCAGGACCCATGCTGCCTGAGTTGATGGCTCTTTCGATGCGGTCGAGGAGCCGGGCTCGGGCGGGCTGGAGGCGCGCGTAGGAGATGCCGGTGAGCGCGTGACTCTGGGCGGTTGAGCCGCCGTCGATGTACCAGTGGGCGTACTTTGCGTCGGCGAGTTCGGCTGCGCTTTGTTCGGTGTGCGCGAGGGAGGCGCGGCGGGTGCCCTCGGCGAGAAGCGTGTCGAGACCGTCGGCTGGGTTGATGTGGGTGAGGTGGACACCGTGGGGACGAAGCTTGCGGAACAGCGGCTGCGGAGCGTCCCGGGCACCGGCTCCGATGATGATGATGCCGAGCCGGGGCATTGCGGGTGGTGCGGTCGGGAGAGCTTCGTTGACCGCACTGGCGTAGGTGTCGGCGATCTCCCGGAAGCGATCCATCTGGTGCGTGCTCCAGAGAGATGCGGTGAGCTTCTCCATGAATGCCGAAGGATCGTTGACCCAGTCTGTGTTTGCGAGCTCCGGGCTGAGGGAGAGTGAGCGGAAGCCGCTCATGGCGCTGGCTCGTTCCGTGGCGGTTAGACCGGAGAGGAAGTGGAACTGCCGGGTGAGTTCCTGGCGTTCGGCGGGGAATTTCCAGTCGTAGGCGATCAGCTCGCGGAGGAGGATGGGAACGAGGACGAGCGGAAGCTCGTGCAGAAGGGCGAGTTGATCTTGAGCGAGCCTGCGTCCTTGTGGCGGGTATGCGGAGAAGGACGATGGTTTGAGGTCCTGCGGCAGCATCGGCTAGAGCACCTCGTGCAGGGGTTTGCCCTTTGCCAGGAGCGGAGAGAAGCCAAGGAGTGAACCGAGTGTGGGAACGAGGTCGAGGGAGTCGACGGGCCTGTCCACGACGGCGTTCTGTCGGACGCTTGGGCCGAGCGCCAGCATCCATGTGGTGCGAGAAAGGGCGTCTCCGGTGCGGTGGTGCTGGAAGCCGTTGCCTGCGGGATTTGTATCCGAATCGCGTCCAAAATCGGGGAGGATGAGCATGGTGGTGCGTCCCTTATATTCGGGGTTGGACTCGATGGTCCGCCAGATCTCGGCGCAGAGCCGGTCCGAACGGCGAATGCCGTCGATGTAGAGCGAGTAGGCGCCCGAGTGGGCGATGTCGATGTCGTGCAGTGTGAGCCAGAGCAGGCTGGGCGCGACCTCGGCCATGAGGCGGCGCGCGATGTAGACGGAGAGCTCGTCGGGGCTGGCGAGGCTGCGAGCGTGCGACCGGAAGTCGTCGACGGAGAGCTTGAGGAGATCGGCGGTCTTTCCGAGACCCACGTCTGTGGAGCTGATGGGCGGTGCGAAGAGAGGCGTCTCGTAGTTGTCGCGGAGGAGGTGCTCGTAATCCAGATTGGAGCCGGCGGACATGGCGGAGGCGAGCAGCTGCTTGGGAAGCAGGACCTCGGCGGCGAACTCTGGGCCATAGCCTGGACGGGCGCTGCCGCCGATGCGATTGAAGCCGTTCGAGGGGGCGATGACCCAGGCATCCTGTGCGGGGCGCTTGAGATCGCGGCGGTAGTACTCAAAGACGGTGGGGTTTTCGGGTGGTGTCGATGCGAAGTTGTTGAGGGTCTCGTAGGCGCCTGTTGCGAGGGACGCGGTCGCGACGTAATGGCCAAGGATGCCGTGATTGATGACTTGCGTGAAGAAGGTGCCTTGGGGGATGAGCTCGGTGAGCATGCGCGGGATGTTCTCCTGGCCCTCGGGCGCAAAGGTCTCTTCGTCGCGGGCACCTCCGCCGAAGGTGACGACAACGACCTTTGGCCTGCGGGGGGATTGCATGGCACGAAGTGGTGTGAAGCTGCTCAGCGCAGTAGTCGATGCAACACCGACGGCATCACGCAGGAAGCGGCGCCGGTCGAGCGAACGTGCAGAGGCAAGCTCGCGGAGGTTTGCGTTTAGCTGGGCTTGAGAAGGAATCGCACGACCTCCTGCAACTTTGCATCGAGATGGTTCTTGGCCTGTTCGGCGTAGGTCTGGTGTAAGGCGATTTCCGCCTGTGCTTCGTCGCGCCGGCCGAGATGGGTGTAGGCGCGGGAGAGGCGGTAGTGGGCTTCGGGCGAGCTTGGACGAAGAGCGATGGATTTTTCGAGCGCGATGGCGCTCTCTTTCCATTGCAGGCGGGTCTGCTCGAGCACGCCGAGTTGGAAGTAAGCCTCGGCGTATTGGGGGTCGGCTGCGATGGCGGATCGAAGCAGGCTTTCGGCGCGGCCGAGATCCTGTTTCTCTTTGGGCGCGTGGAGGATGGCGACGGCGGCGTAAGTTGTCGAGGCAGCATTGCCCGGGTGGCGCTCGGCGAAGTCGCCGATGGCGGTGCAGCCCTGGTCTTCTCCGTCAGCGAGCAGGCTGCAGCTGCGGCCGAGGAGATCGGCGATGGCAGCGTTGTTGGGATCGGCTTCGAGGAGCTTCGAGAAGATGCGCACGGCCTCCTTATAGTCGCTCTTGCCGTAGTTGGCGATGCCGGCGGCCATGCGGAAGTGAGTGCTTGCGGGGTAGCGGATGGAGCCGTAGTTGGCCACGTTGATGGCTTCGGGCCAGGTCCAGTGGCGCAGAAGTTCAGTGGTGAGCGCGTAGAGGTTTGCGTCGCTTGGGTTGAGCCTGGCCGCAGTCTGAAAGTGCCCGAGTGCTTTCTCGTAGTTGCCGGTTTGCTCCTCGGCGTCGGCGGCGAGCGCTTGGATCTGGTCGTTCGTCTCTGCGGATGGCAGGTGTTCGAGGAGGTCGGCGGCCTCGTGTGCGGATCCGCTTTGGTAGAGTGCGAGTGCGAGGTTGTACTGAAGTTCGGGGTTGTTTGGGGTGATGTCTGCGGCAGCCTTGAAGGCCTTCGCCGCGGCCTTAGGCCGCCGCGTGAGCAGCAGGGCCTGACCGAGGTTGGACTGACTGGCTCCGTTCTTTGGGTCGAGCGTCGTTGCCGTTTCGAGTTCTTTCACGGCGGCTGCGCCATTGTTGCTCTTGAGGTAGGCAGCACCGAGGTTGGCGTGGGCGAGCGCCTCCTGCGGAGCGATCATGCAGGACTGATGCAGGAAGGGAAGGGCGCGCGCGAGGTCGCCGGTCTCGGCGTAGAGGCTTCCGAGGGCCTCGTTGGCCTCGTAGCTCTTCGGGTATTTCGTGGCGAGATTGCGAAGGACGGGCTCTGCGGAGGAGAGATTACCCTGATCGTAGGCGTCCAGTGCGGTGTGCAGGGCGGCGATGTCTCCGGCGAGCATCTTCTTCGGCGCGGAGCGGTGGTTCGGAGGTGTTTGCGCCGCAGCCGGACCCAAGCAGGCGACGAGAGCGAGTGTGCAGCGACGGGTGTGTGGTGAGGCGAGAATGCTCAGGAAATGTGACATCTTGGGGGTCCTGTCGGACGCTGCTTTGAGCAGAGCAACGTCCGACCTGGAGTTTAGCGCGTTAGAAGTTGTACTTCAACGCGAACTGGAAGAAGCGGGAGTCCGGAGTGTTTGCCTGGAAGAAGCGCGCTCCGGTGATCAAACCGCCGTTGGACGAGACACCTCCATTGCTGGGGTCTCCGTATGCTGGGGTGTTGAGGACGTTGAAGATATCCGCGCGGAACTGCAGGGCTTGCTCGCGGAAGGTAGGGAAGGATTTAAAGAGCGACATATCGACGCGCTCGTAGCCGGGGCCGTAGGTTTGACCGCGTGGGCTCCCGACATACGGCAGAGCGGCAACGCCCGTGACGGTATTGGGTATGCGATGTCCCGTTCCGTCTGGATAGAAGGATGAGGTGTAGGTGAGGTTATCCGGCTGAGGATTGGCAAAGGCGCAGGGGTTGTACCAGTTTTGCACCGTGCGCACCTTGGTTGGGCAGGTAATGCCAGAGTTGGTTGCGTTGGGGGCGCCACCAGCCTTGAAGGGATCGCCGACGCGAATGGCGTTGACGCCGGAGCCAGTGGGGCTAGTGAGGCTGTTGGTTCCGATCGTGATCGGCTCGCCGGTCTGTGCGCGAAGGACGAAGCTGCTCGACCAGCCGCCGATGGCGTAGTCGAGGATGCCGCCGTTGTTCAGGTACTGGCGACCGCGACCGAAGGGAAGCTCGTAGTTGCCGTTGACCGTGAACCGGTGCCGCACATCAAAGGGAGAGTTGCCGTAGTCGGCGCCCAGACCGAGGATGTTGAGGCTGCGGTATCCGCCGTCGGAGGTGCTGCCCAGGGGTGTGGGTGCGTTATCGAGGGAGTGTGCGTAGGTGTAGGTGGCCAGGAAGCTCAAACCCCGAGAGAGGCGCTTCTCGACTTTGGTTTGGAGTGAGTTGTAGTTGGACGTGGCGTCATATGCGGTGAAGCTGATGCCGCCGAAGTGAGGGTAGGGTTGGAGGGGATTGACCTTGTCTCCGGAGCTGTTGACGTAACCGTTCCCGAAGGAACTCGGTGCAAGCCCGACAGGACCGTTGGGGTTGGGAAAGGTTTGGAGGTGACGGGATACCGCTCCGACGTAGCCTGCGGAGGCCGTCATTGAGTTGCTGATCCCGTACTCGACGGTGAGGTTGTATTGCTCGCTGTAGGGAGTGCGGACCTTTGCTTCGCTGCCGCGCAGATTCGGCTGCGAGATCGAGTTCAGGAGGCCGTTGGCGATCGCGTTGGTGAAGCCGGTTTCGAGCGTAAAGCCGTTGTTTCGGCACGATCCGTTTACCGAGCAGCTACTGGACGGAAAATTCGAGTCGAATTCGAAGGGAAAGTTTTCACCGAGATTCGGGAAGTATCCCGTGCTCTCCAGCCCGCCGAAGAAGATACCGTAGCCGCCATGGAGGACGGCTTTGTCCGTGACCTTGTAAGCGAAGCCGGCACGGGGGGCGAAGTTAGTCTTTTGCGGTTGGACCAGGTAGCGGTTGTCGGTGTACCCGATGGTGATGTGGTCGAGGGCGAGCAGGCGCGTAAAGGCGATGGGAAGCGCGATGCCCTGCTTGCTGCGCGGAATGAGGTAGAGGCCCGTGCTGTTGCCGGCGGTTGGGCCGCTGGTGGGGATGAAGGCAGCCTGATTATCGTGACGCTCGAGGTAGGGGGTCGAGTAGTCGTAGCGCATGCCGTAGTTGAGGGTGAGCCGCTGGCTGGCCTTCCAGTCGTCCTGGGCATAACCGGCGCGGTTGAAGCGGACGTCGTCTGAGGTGAAGACGTTGGAGATGACCGCGTTGTTCATGTTGTTGGTGAGCAAGTCGGCTGCTCCGTAGCCGGTGTTCGCGGTCCCCTGCCGACTTGTATAGAGCCCGGTGAAGTTGTAGGTTCCACGCGGCTGCGTCGGTTGCGATGTGGAGAAGCGGATGCGCTGGATGTCGACACCGCCCTTCAGCGTGTGATTTCCAAGAACCTTGGTCACGTTGTCGAGAATCTGGTAGACGTTCTCATACTCGTTGGTGGCGTAGAACTGCGGGGAACCAAAGTTCGAGAGGCCCGCCACGGAGAAGAATGGCAAGCCACCATTGTTCTGGGCGAAGGGAATGCCGCCTAGGCCGAGGCTGGGAGCGAGGGCGGCGTTGTTCGCGTTCTCGTGCAGGCCATCGAAGTGGCCGTAGTTGTAACCAAAGCGGAACTCATTGGTGAGGCTTGGCGTGAAGATGTGAGTCTCGCTGCCAGCGAAGTTTTCGCCGAGGGCGACGACCTGCCCGGTGTCACCGAAGCCGCCTCCGTCGAGTATTGGGCCGAGCGGAGCAGGATGGGTTGCCGGCTCGTGGTTATAGCTGAACCGACCGAAGGCCTGATCCTTGGAACTGATGTTCCAGTCCATGCGGACGTCCCATTGAAAGGTGTTATCGATGGTGTTGGTTTGCGACACGTAATTCTGATAGGTGTTGGAGGGCCCACGGACGTTGGGCAACGGAAAGAGGCTTAGGAGTTTGAGAGCGACTGGATCCAGCGGGATCCCGGCCTGATCTAAACGATTGTTCGGAATGGCGGTCGTTCCGTTTGCGGTCGGATTGGGAAGATAAAGCTGAATGGGATTGCCGTTCGTCAGGGCCTTGTCGGTGCTCAACAGCTCGCTGAAGTTGCCGGTGCGCATCAATGCGGTGGGTACTGTCAGGCCTGTGTGGGTTTCGCCGAAGACGATGCGATTGGCCTCGGTGTCTCCGAAGAAGAAGAGTTTGTCCTTAATGAGGGGAAGGCCGAGCGTTGCACCAAATTGGTTTTGGCGGTACTTCGCGATAGGTGCGCTGCCCTGGAAGTATTCGCGGACGTCGAAGGCGTCGTTGCGGATGTACTCCCAAAGGGAGCCGTGGATGTGGTTGGTGCCGGACTTGATGCTGGCGTTGACGACGGCGCCGGCGGAGTGGCCGAACTCGGAGCTGTAGGAGCCGGTCTGCACCTTGAACTCGGCGAGGGCATCGGGCGGGGGACGAACGACGTAGCTCGCGCCGTTGAAGAAGTCGACCACGTTTACGTTGTTGTCGACGCCATCCATGATGTAGTTGTTCTGCTCGGCGCGTTGTCCGTTGGCGTTGAAGTCTCCACCCTTCTGACCGCGTGCTCCACTGGCCGGAGCGACGCCGGCGGTGAGCTGCGCGATGAATACCCAGTTGCGGCCGTTGAGCGGGGTGTCATTGATGGTCTTCGACTCGATGACCTGGCCGGTTGAGCCTTCTTCGGTCTGGAGCAACGGCGGAGCGGCGTTGACGGTGACCTCGGTGTTCTCGGAGCCGGTCTTGAGCTGCAGATTGACTTCGACGCGATCCTGAACATGGAGCTGAACGTTTTGCTGGAGTGTCGGGGAGAACCCTGGCGCTGTGGCTTGCACGTTATACGTGCCGATCTTGACGGGCGAGAAGACGTAGTTTCCGCTGGCGTCTGTCTGCACGTGCAGAACGAGGCCGGTCTCGGTGCTGGTGAGGGTGACCTGTGCGTTGGGGATGACGGCGCCGGTCGTATCCTGCACGAGACCGGTGATCGCGCCCTGATCTGCCTGCGCGAAGGCTCGGGTCGTGCCCGTTACAAGGAGGCACGAGCAGAGCAATGCCCATACGCCCTTCTGAATTTTGCGGAGAGTTGCACTGTACGGTCTTTCCATCATCTTTGAATCTCCTATCCTGCTGATCATCACGGCTTGGCCTCGCTGCGTATCCGTCCTGCGTCGCCTTGTGCTTCTGGACGGACTACTCTGCCATCACTTCAGCACAGCGATTGGGGGTTTTTGTAAGCGCTTGCAAAGCTAGTGGCGGCCCATCGTACTGTCAAGCGCTTTCTATAATGTTGTAAGCAGATCATCTATTTGCTATGACAACTTTGCGTGTCATAGCTCGCTTGGCCACACCCATGGCGGGATTGGTCGGCGGATTCGGGGGATGTTGCACTGCTGGGATGACCGAGTTGTAGCAGCTTCGGCGGAGCGTCTTATCGGTGCCTCTGGATTTTCGCTGGCGGTTGGATGGAGCTTGCGTTACATTTGGAATATCTTTTGAAAAATCAGTAAACGTCGTTCTTCGGCCGGGTTGCTCCGGTGACACAAGCCGAAGGTGTCTCTTTCATCCAACGCAACAGCTGTGAGGCTGTATCGCTGATTCCTTGTCCCTTCAGGTGTACGCAGCAAGGAACAACAGATTAGGAAGGCCGTGCGTGCGGGCACTTGTCCGACGCTGTTTCCACAACAGACGAAGAACCTACGAGGGAGGGTGTCATTCCATGGCGATTTCCAGGCGTGATTTTTTGGCGAGGGTTGGACAGGCGGGCGGATATAGTGCGGCGTTTGTGGCCATGCAGGGGATTGGGCTGTTGCCCGAGATGAAGGCAACAGCGGAGACGCTGGCGGTGGCTCCGGGCGCGGGCAAAGGCGTGAAGGTGCTGGTGCTGGGCGGCGGCATTGCTGGGCTGGTGGCGGCGTACGAGATGCGCGCTCTGGGGTACCAGAGCACCGTGCTGGAGGCGCGGGAGCGGCCGGGCGGGCGGAACTGGACGGTGCGGCCGGGCGACAAGGTAATGCTCGATGGGGTGAGCGAGCAGACGTGCGGTTGGGAGGACGGACATTACCAGAACTTCGGGCCGGCGCGACTGCCGTCCATTCACAAGAACATCCTGGGCTACTGCAAGAAGCTGGGGGTCGAGTTGCAGGTGGAAGTGAACACGAGCCGGTCTACATATTTGCAGAACGATGCGGCGAACGGGGGCAAGCCGATCGTGCAGCGGCAGGCAGTGAATGACACGCGCGGGCACGTGAGCGAGCTGCTGATGAAGTGCATGAGCCAGGGCAATCTTGATGCGGCGATGACGAAGGAGGACCGCGACCGGATGATGGACTTCCTGGCGTTCTATGGGCCGCTGGACGATGCGGGAAAATATGTGGGGAGCGATCGCGCGGGCTACTCGAAGGAGGCGGGCGCGGGTGATGAAGCGGGCACGCTGAGCCAGCCGATCGACATGCATACGCTGCTCGATGAGAACTTCTGGCAAGGGATGATGTTTGAAGAGAACTTCGACATGCAGGCGACGATGTTCCAGCCGGTGGGCGGCATGGACCGGATTCCGTATGCGTTTGCGAAGGATCTCGGAAAGATGGTGCAGTATGGCGCGGTGGTGACGGAGATCCGCAAGACGCCCAAGGGTGTGCGCGTGGGGTACACGGAGAAGGGAAAGGCGAAGTCGATCGAGGCGGACTTCTGCATCTGCGCTATGCCGCTGACGGTGCTGAAGACAACGCCGAACGACTTCAGTGCGCCGTACAAGAAGGTGATCGACGAGTGCACGTATGCGGCGGCTTACAAGATTGCATGGGAGAGCCGGCGGTTCTGGGAGCAGGACTACAACATTTACGGCGGGCTTGAGTTTGTCAATACAGGTTGTAGTCCGATCTGGTTTCCGTCGGCACGGATGTTCAGTAACCGCGGCGTGGTGGTGAGCGGGTACTCGCAGGAGGATGATCTTGCGTGGTTCAAGGATCTGGATCTCCAGGGCAAGACGGAGCAGAGCCGCAGGTCGATCGAGCGGCTGCATCCCGGGCACGGCAAGGAGTTAGAGAAGCCGATGTATGTGTGCTGGGGCAAGGTGGAGTGGAACCAGGGCTCGTGGATACGGAGTTATGGTCCCGACCAGGAGCGTGGACCGGCGCTGTCCACGACGCGGCAGACGGGAGCGAACCGGCATCCGGCAGCCTCGAAGACGCAAACGAATCCGGGGTATGAGACGCTGATCCAGCCGGATGGGCCGATCTACTTTGCGGGCGATCATGTGAGCCACATTGTGGGATGGCAGGAGGGTGCGGCGCTGAGCTCCCTGCGGGCGGTGCAGATGATCAGCGACCAGGTGAAGGCGAAGCAGGCTTAGAGATGTTCTCAGTTGTTCGTTCTAAATTGTCAGTTTCGGGAGAGAGAGGATTCATGGGAATGGTGCGGAAGGGTTTGGTTGCGGCGGCGATGTTGGCCGGTGCTGGTGTGGCGCAGGGACAGATGACGGTGAAGCATCTGCAGCCGAATGAGAAGAGTCCGATTGCGAACGGGGTTTGGGCAGGGGACACGCTTTATCTGAGCGGCCAACTGGCGAGTCCGGTGACGGCGGCGGATGCGGCGAAGGGGACAGCGGCGGTGTATGGGGATACCAAGACTCAGTCGCTGAGTGCGTTGAACAAGATCCAGGCTCTGCTGAAAGAGCAGGGACTGGATATGAAGGATGTGGTGAAGATGACGGTGTTTCTGGCGGGTGATCCGGCGAATGGAGGCAAGCTGGATTTCCCTGGTCTGCAGGGCGCGTATACGCAGTTCTTCGGGACAGCGGCGCAGCCGAACAAGCCGGCGCGGAGTGCGTTCCAGGTAGCGGCGCTGGCGGCTCCGTGGGCGCTGGTGGAGATTGAGGTGATCGCGGTGCGGAGCAAGTAAGGCGGCCGTCACGCGCGCGCGGCGTTGAGGAGGGGGGAGGCCGATGGCGCTTCCCCTTTCTGTTTCGGGCTACGGCCGGATGTGCTGGTACTGGTCGATGCGGTGGATGAAGTCGGACCAGAGCTGTTCGGAGTCGACGTGGGTGATCCACGTGACGGTCTGTTGTGGGTCCGTTCCGCTGAAGGTGGCGTCGTCGCGCATGATGGGGCGTGGGGCGGTGTGCTCCTTGGTGAGGCCGAGGACATAGGCGACTGTGACGGTATCCCAGATGTACCAGGGCTTGGAGAAGTCGTCGACGCGGAGGGGTTTGACGTTGCGGAAGTACCAGTCCTGGTACTCCTGCCAGAGCCAGGCGCCGATGGGACCGCGAGTGGCCAGGAGCTCCCGTGCATGCGAGAAGGTCATGGCGAGGTCGGCGCGGCAGACGCTGGCGGGGCCGATGACTAAAGGGACTCTGGAGTTGAGGAGGACCTGCTCGGCGCGAGGGTCGTTGAGGATGTTGTATTCGTCGCCGCCGTGCTCGTCGATGAAACCCATCTGAATGACGCGGATGCGATCGACGACGGATGGATCGGTGAGGATGGCGGAGGCGACATCGGTGGGGGCTCCGATGGCGAGGACGTCGAGGCGGTGTTCGGGGGAGAAGGGCTTGGAGATTTCGAGGAGGAAGCGGATGGCGGGGCTGGACTGCGGGGTCTTGCTGTCTGTGAGGGGGAGGTCGCTGCCAGCGAGCAGGGGCGGGTGCGTATGCATCCGGAGACGGTTCTCGACGAGGTCGACGAGGATGCGATGGGAGGTTTGGGCGGAGGGATCAGGGAGGGACGGGGCGTGGGCGGAGAGGATGCCGAGGACCTCCAGGCGGGGCTGGAGGAGGAGGTAGGTGATGACCCATTGGTCGTCGATCTCGTTGCCGACGTCGGTGGAGAGGAGGACGGGAGTTCTGGCGGGAATGGGTGCTTGGGGCACGGTGGTGTGGGTAAGGAGGGCGATGGTAAGGAGGGCTATGCCTTGCCTCCAGAGTTTAGTCATAGGGGATGTCCGGGTGCGATAGCGCAGATATTGCCAGCATAGTGGATAGAGACCGGTAGGGAGTAGCGGGAGGCTTGCATTCAGTTTTCGTTAGGCGAAAGGGGGTCACGGAGGGAGCGGTAGGCGCTCATGAGGCGGGAGATAAGGACGGGGCCGAAGATGGTCTTGGTGGAGGGCGTGGTGTCTGCGTCAACGGAGCGGAAGATATAAGCGAATGCTGGTCAGGGCTGGGGGGCGGCGGGATGTTTGGAAATGCTGGTCTCGATTGCGGGCGTTCCAGCGAGCTCGTGGGCGCGGTGTTCGACTGCGCGCATGACGCGAAGGAGGTTGTCGCCGTAGATCTTCTTGATGTCGTCGGCGGTGTAGCCCTTTTCAAGCAGGGCGCGGGTGAGTGCGGGGAACTTGTCGTAGGAGCCGAGTTCGGCGGGGACGCAGCCGACGCCGTCGAAATCGGTGCCGATGCCGACGTGGTCGATGCCGCCGACTTGGACGGCGTGGTCGATCTGGGCGACGACGTCGGCGAGGGTCGCGGGCGGGATGTTGGCGGTGGCCTTCTGCTCGAGCTTGTCGATTGCAGCTTCGCGAGCGATGGGATCGGCGATCTTGCGGGCGTCGCGGAGCTGGGGGCGGAGGGCGGCCATGATGGGCTTAGCCGCGTCCTGGTAGCGCTGCGAGAGGTAGGCGCAGTCGAAGTTGATCTGCATGGTTCCACCGTTTTTTGCGAGCGCACGGATCATGTCGTCGGTCAGGTTGCGGGTGTGATTGGAGACGGCGCGACAGGAGGAGTGCGAGGCGATGAGGGGCGCGGTGGAGGTTGCGAGGGCGTCGTAGAAGGTCTTGTCGGCGGTGTGGGAGATGTCGACCATCATGCCGAGGCGGTTCATCTCGCGGACGACATCTTTGCCGAAGGGAGTGAGGCCGTTGTGGTGATGGACCTTGGGATCGGTGACGTCGCCCTGGGCGTCGGCCCAGTTGTTGGTGTTGAAGTGGGTGAGGGTCATGTAGCGGATACCGAGGGCGTAGAAGTCGCGGAGGAGGCGGAGGGAGTCCTCGATGGCGTGGCCACCTTCGATGCCCATGAGGGCGGCGATTCTGTGCTGGTCGTGGGCACGAACGATGTCATCGGCGGTGGTGGCGAGGACGAAGTCGTTGGGGTGCGCGGCGATGACATCGGTGCGGACGGTGTCGATCATCTGGAGGGTGCGGTTTGCGGCGTGGTTGCCGTTGACGTACTCGGCATCGACGAAGACGGCGAAGAACTCGGCGGCAAGAAAGCCTTTCATGCGGGGGAGGTCGGTCTGGCCTTTGGTGTTGGGCGTGGCGATGTTGTAGCCGTCGACGGTCTTGGAGGGGATGTCGTTGTGAGTGTCGATGAGGATCGCTTCGCGGGTGATGCGATCGACCTCGGCGTCGGTGACGGGTCTGGTGCGCGGTGTGCGGGTCTGCTGCGCGATGAGAGAGATGGCGGAGGCGCTGAGTGCAAGTGTGCAGAGGAATCGGTGGACGTTCATCGATGCCTTTCGAGCGCGGCCCTGGGCGGGCTGCTGGCTGTAGGGATGAAATGAGGGTACAGCATGTGGGAGTAGATCGAGGGCAGGATGTGATGGACGCGGAGTTGTGAGCGCCAGGTGCTCTGCCTCATGTGAAAAGGGTGAGGCTGCTGATCATGGTCGGAGGATTTGGCGAGCCGCGGAGTACGCGATGAGGCGACCATTGAAACTGCGCGAGAGACAGCGACCAAATCTGAGACGGCATTGCTTTGATGACGCCATCTTCGCACAAGTTTTTAGCGTACTTGTGTGATCCTGCGTGTGCGCTGGCATCGGATGTTATGAGGTGCATGCATGAGTGCCTATGGAACGAGGCGGTTGGGGGAGGCGGGACCGGAGGTATTCGCACTTGGACTGGGGTGCATGGGGATGAGTGGGATGTACGGGCCGAGCGATGACGCGGAGAGTGTGCGGACGATCGAAGAGGCGGTGCGGACGGCGGAGGCAGCAGGGGCGAAGCTGCTGATCGATACGGGCGACTTTTACGGGATGGGGCACAACGAACTGCTGATTGGGCGGGCGCTGAAGGGAATGGGCGAGGGCGCGCGCGACAAGGTGGTCCTGAGCGTGAAGTTTGGTGCGCAGCGGACCCCAAGCGGGGCGTGGACGGGGTTTGACGGTCGGCCAGGTGCGGTGAAGGACCGGCTGGCGTACAGCCTGGTGCGGCTGGGAGTTGCAGCAGTTGATATCTACCGACCGGCTCGGCTGGACGACAAGGTGCCGATCGAGGAGACGGTGGGTGCGGCGGCGGAGATGGTGAAGCAGGGGTACGCGAGATACGTGGGGCTGAGTGAGGTGGGCGTAGAGACGGCGCGGAGGGCGCAGGCGGTGACGCCGATCTGTGATGTGCAGATCGAGTATGGGCTGGCAACGCGAGGGATGGAGGCGAAGGTGTTGCCCGGTCTCAAGAATCTGGGGATCGGGGTGACGGCGTATGGCGTGCTTTCGCGGGGGCTGCTGAGCGGGTCGCGACCGGCGGAGAAGGGCGATTTCCGGCGCTTTTTGCCGCGGTATTCGGGGGCGAATCTCAAGGCGAATCAGGGACTGGTGGAGGCGCTGGGGTTTGTGGCCGCGGAGCGGGGTGTGTCGGCGGTGCAGATGGCGATTGCGTGGGCGATGGGACGCGGGGACGAGATCGTTCCGGTGTTGGGAGCGCGCAGGTTGGCGCAGTGGGAGCAGGCGGAGGGGGCGCTGGAGATTTGTCTTACGGCGGAAGAGTCGCGGCAGTTGGAGGAGGCGCTGCCGGCGGAGAGGGTGCAGGGCACTCGATATGACAAGCAGGCGATGACGCACCTGGATAGCGAGCGCTGACTGTTTCCTACTTCGAACAGGCTTTTACATCGGAGGTGCGGTGCCAGGTTTCGGTGCGGCCAAAGAGGGCGACTCCGATGTATCCGCGCAGCTTGAGGACATCGCCATTAAGGTCGAGGTTGCCTTTGTAGGTCTTGCCGGACTCGGGGTCGTAGAGGCGACCGCCGGTTGCCTTGCTGTCGCCATCCATGACGAAGCTGGATCCGATCTCAAGATTGCAAAGCGGGCGAGTGCGGAGAGAGACGTCAGGGTTGTTGTAATCGACGCTACCCGGCGCGGTCGGGGTGATGGTGACGATCTTGATGCAGAGGTCCTTGGCGCAGGGATAAGTGCGCACGACCGAGCCGTCGGCCGTCTTCCAATCGCCAAAGAGCCCGGGAGCCGCGGCGGAGAGGCTCAGAGGGACGAGGAGCATACAGGCGAGAAGTGAGGCTGGAGGCAGTTTCATGCGAGGTGTGATGCCTGGAGACTGCGTCCGTGGGAGGCTAACCAAGCCGCAAGGTTTGAATGGCGTCGGCGACCCAGATGCCAACGATTCCGACGGTGAGCAGACCGGCGACGCCCGCTAGAATCTTGACAAAGGGCTGAACCTGGTTGACGCGGCGAACGATCTCGCTTTGCTGGCGCGGGCCATCCGGGTTGTGCTCTGCGAGGAAGAGTTGCTCATCCTCGTAGCGGGTAAGCTGACCGCGATAGGTGAGGAGGCCAACAAAGAGGGCAGTGAAGATGGCCCAGACCACGAGAAGGGTGGGGATGGCAGAGAGTGCGGCGGCAAGAGTCAAGAGGTTGCTCTCCTTTCTGGAGAGGATGGAATTGGGGCGGTGAGCTGCCGAGAAGGATCATACTCCGGGCACCGGCGGACCTACTAGAATTTTCTGCGTGTGAGGAGGATTTTGCCCACACTTTGCGCCAGGGCGAGTGTGGGTGAAGCCATCAGGCGTGGAAAGAGGCCCGGAGAACAAATGCGACGGCAACAACGCCGAGCACGACCGCGCCGAGAAGGACGCCGATGAAGATTGCCATGCGATTCGCGTTTTCAGGGGTTGGCTGGGTGATGCCGAAGGTGTTGATGAAGATGGTGGAGATCCAGAGCAGCGGCTTCATGAATAGACCTGACTTCGACAAGGCGATGATAGCGGACGGCGGCTCTGGCTTCAGGCCGGTTTCGGTGTGGGTGGAAGCTGCTTGCGGAGGGCGGGGGCGACCTCCATGCCCAGCAGATTGATGGAGCGCATGAGCTTCGGATGGGAAAGGGCGGCGACGCTCATCTGAAAGTCGAGGCGGGTGATGCCGCCGAGGACCTCGTTGTAGTGGAGGATCTTGTCGACCACGGTTGCGGGGTCGCTGACGATGAGGGCACCGGCATCGCCGCGGACGACCTCGAACTGGCGGCGGGTGACAGGGGGCCAGCCACGCTCCTGGCCGATCTTGGTGAAGGCAGCGGCGTAGCCGGGGAAGAAGTCGTCAGCGGCTTGTTTGTCGGTGTCGGCGACGTAGCCGAGGGCGTGGACGCCGACGGAGAGTTTTTCCGGGGCATGGCCGGCGCGGCGGCCGGCTTCGCGGTAGAGGTCGACGAGGGGGCGGAAGCGGTGGGGTTCGCCGCCGATAATGGCGACCATGAGGGGGAGGCCGAGGGATCCGGCGCGGGCGAAGGACTGAGGCGTGCCGCCGACGCCGAGCCAGATGGGGAGCGGGTTTTGGAGCGGGCGGGGGAAGACGCCCTGTCCGGTGAGCGCGGCGCGATGCTTGCCGGACCAGTGGACGTAGGTGTTTTCGCGGATGTTGAGGAGGAGGTCGAGTTTTTCGACGAAGAGGTCGTCGTAGTCCTGGAGGTCCAGGCCGAAGAGGGGGAAGGACTCGATAAAGGAGCCGCGGCCGACGACGATCTCGGCGCGGCCGCCAGAGAGGAGGTCGAGGGTGGCGAACTCCTGGAAGACGCGGACGGGGTCTGCGGCGCTGAGGACGGTGACGGCGCTGGTGAGGCGAATCTGCTTGGTGCGGGAGGATGCGGCGGCGAGGACGACCGCGGGAGCGGAGTCGAGGTACTCGGGGCGGTGGTGTTCGCCGAGACCGAAGGCGTCGAGGCCGACCTGGTCGGCGAGTTCGATCTCTTCAAGGAGGTGGCCGAGGCGTTGGGCGGGGGTGGGGGCGATGCCGGTGGCGAGGTCGGGAACTGCCGCGGCGAAGCTGTCGATGCCGATCTGCATGGGGTGGCCTTTGTGTGCTCGAAGTGCTCCCACGCTTGATGCGGCGGCGAGCGGATAGTTTCAGGTCGGGGCGGGAGTGCGACGGCAGGGCGGCTCTTTGCGACGCCTGGGAGCGAACTGCATCTATATCTACAGACACCTGCAAGCGGCTTGTAGGGGCGACTCGCGGAGCTTACACTGATAGGAATGCGTCCTGTAGGGACGATGGAGAAGACTGATGGCCACTGCAACAACAATTCCCACCGCTGAGGTAGTTACCGGAACCCCCACCTCGACCAGCCCCGTGTCATTGACACCGGCGGCGATTGCAAAGGTGAAGGAGATTATGGCGACGCAGGATCCGATTCCTGCGGGGCTGCGGATTGGCGTTGTGGGCGGGGGATGTTCCGGGTTTCAGTATTCGATGAGCTTTGAAAATCAGAGCGGCATGATGGACAAGGTTGTGCGCTTCGAGGATCTAAAGGTGTTTGTGGACGCGACCAGCGCGATGTATCTCCAGAACTGCGTCGTGGACTATGTGGAGACGCTGGAGGCGGCAGGGTTCAAGTTTGAGAATGCAGCGGTGAAGTCGACCTGCGGGTGCGGATCGAGCTTCAGCGTTTAGGCCGCATCGGCTTCTGCTGTCGAAGAGCCCCGCGTATACGCGGGGCTCTTCCCTGTTTCTGGTACCTCGCCATGGGTACTCTATTGTGCAAACTCTTCACCATAGGGCAGATGAGCTCGGACATAGAGCGTATGCACGGTTGAGGTCTAGGTCGAACTTTTGATGGACGCGCAGGCGGGCGCGAGACGGTACTATCGCGGGGCAATCGGAACAGAGGTTTGCCTGGGTCTCAGGTTAAGGTGTTTGCCTGGGTCTCAGGTTGAGGTGCTCAAGGCGTTGGAGCTCCGGTCTGGGTGTGCGCGAGCGGGAAAGGAGGAGCGGTTGAAGCTGATGGTTTGGATGCGCCCGGTGCTTTTCATTGCGGTTCTGCTGGCGGTTTGGCAGGTGGCGGCAATGCGGCATCGGGAGGCGCTGCTGCCAGGGCCGTGGGGTGTGGTGGGCGGGCTTGGGGATCTGCTGCGGCATGGGCTGCTGGTGAAGTATGTGGTGGCGTCGCTGTTTCGGGTGACGTGGGGGTTTGGGCTGGCGGTGTTGCTGGCGGTTCCGCTGGGGATGGCGATCGGGTGGTATGGGCGGGCGGAGATGGCGCTGAATCCGATACTGCAGGTGTTGCGGCCGATCTCTCCGCTGGCTTGGATTCCGATTGCGATTCTGTGGTTTGGGGTGGGGGATGGGGCGGCGATCTTTTTGATCTTTCTGGGGTGCTTCTTTCCGCTGCTGCTGACGGCCATGGAGGCGGTTCGGGGCATACCGGTGGTGTACCTCCAGGCAGGGCGGAACTTCGGGCTGCGGCCGGTGGAGATGTTTCGGCGGGTGCTGTTTCCAGCGGCGATGCCGCAGCTGGTTGTGGGCTTGCGGATTGCGCTGGGTGTGGCGTGGCTGGTGGTGGTAGCGGCGGAGATGATCGCGGTGAGCTCGGGGCTGGGATTTCTGATTGTGGATGCGCGCAATGCGGGGAACCGGTATGACCTGGTGATGGCGGGGATGGTGCTGATTGGAGTGATTGGGCTGGCGCTCGATGTGGGGATTCGGTCGGTGGAGGGCGTGGGGTCTTCGCGATCGAGCTACTCGGAGGAGTAATGATTCTGACGAAGGAAGCGGGTGTGAGTGTGAATGGGCGGAAGAGCGGTGCGGCGAAGGTGAGCGCTGAGGGCGTGGGGATGGTGTTTGAGCGCGGCGGGCGGCGGACGACGGTGCTCGAAGATGTGAGCTTACAAGTGGGTGAGGGGGAGTTTCTGTGTCTGCTGGGGCCGAGTGGGTGTGGGAAGACGACGTTGCTGAATTGTATGGCGGGGTTTCTCCAGCCGACGCGAGGGGCGGTGCGGGTGGATGGGGAGGTGGTGCGGGGGCCGGACGCGCGGAGGATCTATGTGTTCCAGGAGCGGGGGGTTTTTCCGTGGCTGACGGTGGAGGGGAACATCGGGTTTGGGCTCCAGCGGCTGCCGCGGGCGGAGCGGGAGGAGCGGGTGCGGCACTACGTGAAGATGGTGGGCCTGGAGGGGTTCGAGCGGGCGTATCCGGCGGAGCTTTCGGGCGGGATGAAGCAGAGGGTGGAGGTGGCGCGGGCGCTGGCGGTGAACCCGGATGTGCTGTTTCTGGATGAGCCGTTTGGGGCGCTGGACTCGATTACGCGGCTGACGATGCGGCGGGAGTTGCTGCGGATATGGGAGGCGGAGCGGAAGACGGTGGTGTTTGTGACGCACGATATCGATGAGGCGGTGCAGCTGGCGGACCGGATTGCGATTATGAGTGCGCGGCCGGGGACGATTCAGAAGGTGGTGACGGTGGGGATGGAGCATCCGCGGGAGATGAGTTCGGCGCGGTATCTTGAGTTGCGTGAGGAGATCTTTGCGGAGATCGGATTGGCGCACGCGGTATGAGGAGCTTGGGAAGGACTGCGCGGTGGGAGAGGGTGGTGTGGCCGGTGCTGGCCTCGCTGCTGTTTCTGCTGGTGTGGCACTTCGCCGTGCGATGGAGTGGGACGAAGGTGTTTCCATCGCCGGTGGAGGTGGGGCTCGGGTTAGGTGAGCTGGTGCAGAAGGGTGTGTTGTGGAAGGACATTGCGGACTCGCTGCGGCGGGTGGTGGTGGGATTTGGGTTGGCGACGTTGGTGGGGGTGCCGCTGGGACTCCTTCTGGGGTGGTATCCGAGGGCGAACGGGATGGTGAATCCGGTGATGCAGATCCTGCGGCCGATCTCGCCGATTGCGTGGATTCCGGTGGCGATCATCCTGTTTGGGATCGGGGATGCTGCGGCGACTGCGCTGATCTTTCTGGGGGCGTTTTTCCCGATTGTGACGGCGTCGATCAGTGGCGTAGCGAGTGTGCCGGCGGTGTATCGGAGGTCGGGGCGGAATTTCGGTTTGTCGCCGATGCAGTTGCTTTCTCGCGTGGTATTTCCGGCGGCGCTGCCGCAGATTCTAATCGGGCTGCGGCTTGCGCTGGGGATTGCGTGGCTGGTAGTGGTGGCGGCGGAGATGGTGGCGGTGGACTCGGGGTTGGGATACCTGATCATCGATTCGCGGAACTCGGGCAAGCGGTATGACCTGGTGGTTGCGGCGATGCTTTTGATTGGGGTGATTGGGTTGGTGCTGGACCTTGGGTTTCGGCGATTGGAGACGGTACGGTCGGTGCGATGGGGGTTTCGGCATGAGGCTTAGGACAAAGGTGCTGCTGGGTGTCGGCGTGTGGCTGGTGGTGGTGTCGGGGCTGCATGCGTGGCTGAATGTGAACTGGGGTGCGGTGCTGAATGCGTATCAGCCGGTGGCGAAGCGTAAGGTGACGGTGGCGTATATCCCGGTGACGTGCCAGATGACGTGCCCGGTGACGGATTACATCTCGAAGGTGTCGGACAGGGGCGAGATCTTTCTGCCGCGGATGTTTCAGGGGTTTCCGGAGATCAAGGAGGCGCTGATTGCGGACAAGGTGCAGGCGGCGTTTATTGTCGCTCCGCTGGCGATTGCGCTGAAGTCGCAGGGGGTGCCGATCAAGGTGGTGTATCTGGGGCACCGGTATGGAAGCGCGATGGTGGTGAAGAAGAACGGGCCGGTGCGGACGTTTGCGGATTTGAAGGGGAAGACGATTGCGATTCCTAGTCGATTTTCCGACGAGCGGCTGATTGTGTTTCGGGCGATGAAGGTTTGGGGGTTGAAGCCGGTGGACATCAAGATGGTGGAGATGGCTCCGCCGGATGTGTCGGGGGCTTTGGCGGCGGGAGCGATCGACGGGTTTGTGATGGGTGAGCCGTTTCCGTCGCAGGCGGAGATGGCAGGGTATGGGCGGGTGCTGTTCCAGGCGAAGGACTACTGGCCGGATTACATGTCGTGCATTCTTGTTGTTCGGCAGGACCTGATCGACCAGCGGCCGGAGACGGTGCAGGCGCTGGTGGATGGGATTGCTCGGTCGGGGCTTTGGCTGGATAAGGGCAAACCGCAGAGGGAGGACGCGGCGGATTTTGTGGGGCGGTTTTATTACAACCAGAAGCCGGCGCTGCTGCGGTGGGCGTTGACGAAGCCGATGGATCGCGTGGTGTACAGCCCGCTGGCGCCGCGGAAGGCGGACTTCGACATGGTGCGGGATCTGATGATGGAGACGGGTGTGCTGACGAAGCGGATCGAGTTTGGGGAGTATACGGATACGAGGTTTTCGGATGGGGCGGCGGGGCAGAGTGCCTGGCAGTATGAGGCGGGGATTGCGGCGGCGAAGTAAGGTGAGCCAACCGGGATGGGGGTGGTGCGCTCCTAGAGGGAGGATGGGTGATCGCGGAGGATGTTTTGGACGTGGATGGGGTTGGGCCGGACGCGGGCGGGGTGCTGGAGCGGGTGGCGGCGCCGGCGGGGAGTGCGCTTCCGCTGCCGTGCATGTTGGTGGTGCTGGCGCATCCGGATGATGAGGTGCTGGCGATGGGTGGGCGGCTGGAGCGGATGAAGGCGAGCCGACTATTGTGTGTGACGGATGGGGCTCCGGTGGATGGGGGGGATGCGCGGGCACATGGGTTTGGGTCGCTGGAGGAGTATCGGGCGGCGCGGCGTGGGGAGCTGGTGGCGGCGCTGCGGCTGGCTGGGGTGTCGGAGGAGTGTGCGGGGGAGTTGCGGGTGGATGGGCGGGTGCTGGCCGATCAGACGGCGGCTCTGCATCTGGTGGGGCTGACGCGGGCGGTGCTGGAAGAGATGGAGGAGTTTGGGCCGGAGGCGGTGTTGACGCATCCGTATGAGGGTGGTCATCCGGACCATGATGCGTGTGCGTTTGCGGTGCATGCTGCGGTGCGGTTGATGCTTCAGGAGCGGCGGCCGGTGGTGGTGGAGGCGCCTTTTTATCATGCTGGGCCGGGCGGGATGGAGACGGGGGTTTTCTTGCCTGGGAGTGGCGAGGCGGGTGTGGTATGTGTGCTTTCGGCGGAGGAGCAGGGGCGGAAGCGCGAGCGGATCGAGTGCTTTGGGTCGCAGGTGGAGACGTTGCAGCAGTTTGGGGTGGAGCGGGAGAGGTATCGCGTGGCTCCGGAGTATGACTTGCTGCGGGCTCCGCATGGGGGGCGGCTGTTTTATGAGGGGTTTGGGTGGGGGATGACCGGGGAGCGGTTTCGGGAGCTGGCTTCGCGGGCGCTGATGGCGTTGGGATTGGATTGTCGATGACGCGGATGGTGTTGAGTGTGGCGTATCCGTTTGCGGCAGTGGGAGCGGGGGCGGTGGGGGGCGCGGAGACGATTCTGACGTCGTTGGAGGGGGCGCTGGTGGGGCGGGGGTGGGGGTCGGTGGTGGTGGCGAGGTCGGGGTCAGTGTGTGCGGGTCGGCTGCTGGCCACGGCGGTACCGAAAGGGGTGATCACGGAGGAGGTGCGGGAGGAGGTGTTGCGGCGGCACCAGGCGGGGATTGACCGGGCGCTCGCGACGGAGCGAATCGATGTGGTGCACATGCACGGGATCGATTTTGACCGGTACCGTTTGCCGGAGGGGATGCCGGTGCTGGTGACGCTGCATCTGCCGCCGAGCTGGTATCCGGAGGGGATCTGGGCGTTGCCGGTGAACTACCGGCTGGTGTGCGTGTCCGGGACACAAAGAGCAGCGTGTCCGACGGGGCCAAGGGAGCGGTTGACGGTGGTGGAGAACGGGGTGGAGCTGCCTGAGATGGAGAGGCTCTCGCCGAGGCGGAAGTATGCCGTGATTATGTCGCGGATCTGCCCGGAGAAGAATCTGCATGCGGGGATCGATGCGGCGCGAGCGGCGGGTGTGCCGGTGGTGCTGGCGGGCGAGGTATTTCCGTATGCGGAGCATCTGCGGTACTTCCGGGAGGAGATTGAGCCGCGGCTGAGGGACGGGGTGCGGTTTGTGGGGGCGGTGGGCGGGGCGGAGAAGACGCGTCTGCTGGCGCGGTCGCGGTGTCTGCTGCTGCCGACGCTGGCTCCGGAGACGAGCTCGCTGGTGGCGATGGAGGCGATGGCGGTGGGGACGCCGGTGGTGGGGTACCGGTCGGGTGCGGTGCCGGAGGTGGTGGAGGAGGGGCGGACGGGGTTTCTGGTGCGGGATGTGGCGGAGATGGCGTCGGCGATCGGGCGGGCGGGGGAGATTGATCCGGAGGTGTGCCGGAGGGTGGCGGGGGAGAGATTTTCGCTGGAGCGGATGGTGGGGGGGTATGTGGGGCTCTACCAGGAGA
>JAABUX010002681.1_pt1 | contig 24748 bp, 25 predicted proteins | sample 5561851 | NCBI WGS metagenome assembly JAABUX01 (sample SAMN10711883, study PRJNA513361) | rock metagenome | isolation source: Antarctica rocks | place: Antarctica: Victoria Land, Richard Nunatak red sandstone | collected 2016-01-03 | reverse complement strand
AACAGAACCTGCTGCGCGCGGACTGGCGGACGACCTGGGTCCAGTCAGTCCTCTCGACACTGCCGACCCGGAGACTAGGGATAGGATCCGAGCGTCCATCTGTTGCGACGTTCGCTGGAATTCCCACACCCGTCAGCGCCTCGTAGCTGACCAGCGCCAGCGAATAGAGATCAGCCGGTGCTCCCGCGTCGCGTCCCTGCGCCTGCTCGGGGGCCATGTAAGCCGCGGTTCCCACGACATCGCCCGAGCCCGTCAGCGGCTCGCCCCCGATCACGCGGGCAACGCCGAAGTCCGTCAGCTTTGCGGCCTGGACGAGGGCCGCAGATCCCTCGGGAACGAGCACGTTCGATGGCTTGACGTCGCGGTGGACGACCCCCTGCCCGTGCGCGTGGGCAAGCGCGCCGCAGAGCGCGATCGCAATCGCAACGATGTCGTGGTCAGAGCAACGCCCTGCGTGGAGTAGTTCCTGCAGTGTCGCGCCGCGGACCAGCTCGGAGACCAGGTAGGCGCCTTCACCGTCCACGGCCGCCTCGTACAGAGTCACGATCCCGGGGTGCGACAGCCTCGCGGCAGCCCTCGCCTCGCGCTCGAAGCGCCCACCCGTGATCCGCTCGCGCGCGATGATCTTGACCGCGACATCACGGTCCAGGCGCTCGTCGCGCGCCAGCCACACGGTCCCGAATGCGCCGCTCCCGAGCCTGCGATGAAGGCGGTAGCGCTCGAGCACGAGCGGCCCTTGCCCGTCCCGTGCCCTTTGCCAGTGCCGTGCCCCGTGCCCGTCCCAGCGCAGAGCGCCGTCACCGCCCGCGCCGGACCCCGAGCCATCGCTGGTGGCGTCGAGCGCGACGGTCGGCCAGGTCGGACTCATAGCTGTGGCTCTTCCACGCCGGCGTCCCTGTCCCTGCGCCACAGCCGTCTGACAGACGCCAGCCACTTCGCCAGCGCGGTACGCCGCAGGCCCAAGTGCCTGCATAAGCGGTCCGGAGGTATCTGCCGCCGCGGCGACGGTCATACTGCGTAGCGGCCCCGAATAAGCGATTTCCCCAAGGAGCGAGCAGCTTGTCGTTCTTCGACGAGGCGGACGAGCCTCGTACAGCACCGCGTACACGGTCGGCGGGAAGCGGCCGGCCTCCGGGGGGCCGGCCCCCCGGCAGGCGTCCCCCGGCAGACCAGCAGGCGATCTTGGCACGCCGCGTCGTAGCGGCGGTCGCGGTCTTGGTCGTGCTGATCTTGATCGTGTTCGGAGCTCGTAGCTGTCAGGCCAGCGCTACCAGCAGCTCGCTGAGGGACTACAACAACAATGTCTCCTCGCTGATCCAGGAGTCAGACCAAACGAGCACTCGATTCTTTGCGCTGCTGTCGACTGGGGGGGGCACCGCCAATGCGACATCGCTTCAGAACTCGATCAACCAGACGAGCGTCGATGCTGGCACGGACCTCAGCCGCGCAAAGGCCATCAATGTCCCGGACCAGGTCAGCGCAGCCCAGCGCAACCTGCTGCTCGTGCTGCAAATGCGCCGCGACGCAGTGGCACACATCGCCTCACAGATCCAGCCGGCGCTCGGAACCTCGGCCAACAAAGACGCGATCACTGCGATCGCTGCTGAGATGGCGCGCTTCTACGCCTCAGACGTGCTCTATAAGGACTACACGACGACGACCATCGCCGGCGCGCTACACGCAGCGGGCATAGCCGTGGGCGGCGCCAACGGTGTCAGCGTCGAGTCTGGCCAGTTCCTGCCCGACCTGCAATGGCTCACCCCCAGCTTCATCGCCACCAAGCTCGGCGCGTCGCTGCCGGCGCGGGGCGGCAAGCCCGCCTCTGGAACCCACGGTCATTCGCTTAGCTCGGTCAGCGTCGGTGCCACCACCCTCCAGGCCGGAGCCACCAACACGATCCCGGCCAGCCCGCCGCCGGTCTTCACATTGCACTTCACAAACGACGGCCAGAACGCTGAGACAAACGTCGTGCTCAAAGTGACCGTCCAGACCGTCACAGGCACCTCGATCAGCGGCCAGACAACGGTTCCCCAGACAACGCCTGGCCAGACGGCCGCCGCCCAAGTCATGCTCAGCTCATCGCCAGCGGCCGGCACCTACACGGTCAAAGCGACCGTGGAGATGGTTCCCGGCGAGAAGAACGCGATGAACAACACCCTCTCGTTCCCCGTTACCTTCCAGTAGCGAGGAGAGCTAGCCCGCGTGAGTGGCGCGGAAAAGCGCAGTGAATCTGAGCCCACTCGGCGCGGGCGCCTATCCTTTGCGCCGTGCAGAACGTGACCAGCACGGCGGGCATCGTGGCGATCGGCGCCGCTGGGCTCGCGCTCCTCGCCCTCCTGCTGAGTCTGGGGCTCGCGCTCCGGGTGCGGCGGGTGCGCGGGGACCAGCGAGCGGTGCTCGGCGATCGAAACCAGGATCTCGTTTCCCACGCCGCCGGCTTGCAGACCCAGTTCCAGGCCCTGGCGCAAGAGGTGGCGCAAGCGACGGACCAGCTCAACGACCGCATGGGGTCGGTTGAAAACCGCCTAGACCGAGTCATGGCCTACCGGGCACTGGTTCGCTACGACGCCTACGGGGAGATGTCCGGGCGCCAATCGACCTCGATCGCACTTCTCGACGCCACCCGTTCGGGGCTCGTGCTCTCCTCGATCCACCATCGTGACCAGGCTCGCCTGTACACCAAGCAGGTGCGCGAGGGCCGGGGAGAGCTCGAGCTCTCCCCCGAGGAGGAAGACGCGGTCCGGCTGGCGCTCGAAGGGGACGGCGCACCTCCATCCTCGCCTTAGCGGGGCGTCGTGAAGAGCGATCGGGCGACCGGGCGATCGGGCGATCGGGCCAGCGCCACCGCTACACTGACGCCCAGCGATGGCTACCTCAGTACCAGCGCCAGCCTGGTCCACGCCGCCTTCAGAGCACCGGCGGCGTGGACATGAGGTTGGCCGGGTGCTCGTGCTGAACGCGACTTACGAGCCAATCAACGTCTGCACGGTTCGGCGCGCTGTGGTGCTGCTGCTCAAGGAGAAGGCGGAGGTGATCGAGCACGCGGACTGGAAGCTCCACTCCGAGACGCGGGCGATCGCGCGGCCGATCGTGATCCGGTTGGTCAGCTACATCCGCATCCCGCGCGACACCCACCGCCGCAAGATCACGCGCCGCGCCGTGTTCGCCCGCGACCAATGGACCTGCCAGTACTGCGGCGCACGCACCAATCTAACGGTCGACCACGTGATCCCTCGCTCCAAGGGCGGAGCTACCAACTGGGAGAACATCGTCGCCTCCTGCGCACCTTGCAACCGGCGCAAGGGCTGTGCGCTACCGCGTCAGGCGGGAATGAGGCTGCGCAAGCAGCCGCGCACGCCGAACCCGCACGTATTCATCCAGGTCGCAAGCCCGACGATCCCGGACGCCTGGGTGCAGTACCTGGCGGCTTAGGGCCCGAGACCAGCGGTGGCGCAGCATCTAGCTGCTCAGGCGGCAAAGCGCTGCGCGCTGCGCGCCCTGGCCTTGGCCGCCGCGACCTCACGGCTCTTCGCCGGGCCTGTGCTCCGAAGCTCGCCCAGCAGCTGCGCGGACGCGGCGGCCACCGATCTCACCGCGCACTCGAATGCCTCGTCGTTGGCGCGCGATGGCTTCGTGAAGCCGCTGATCTTCCTCACGTACTGCACCGCTGCGGCGTGAATCTCGTCATCGCTTGCAGGTGGATCGAAGTTGTGCAGGTTACGAATGTTGCGACACATGCCACAAGCGTAGAGGACTTGGCGGCAAAGCGCTCGACGGGACCGGCGGGTGCCTGCTGTCAGCGCCCCCCAGGGGAGAGCCGGCTGGCAAAGATCCGTGCAAGCAGAGTGCGCGAGCAACAGAACGAGCGAAGGGCGCCGCAGTCGACGGCGCCCTTCGCGAACGTTTAGCTGCATCTAGACCGCAATGGGCTTGATCTGCCGGAGGAACCGGTCCCGGCGCCCACGCGGCGGTGTCTCGGGGGGACTCCGCTAAGCGGGGTCAGCCTCCGACCTAGCGGCCGGACACCTCCAGGGTTCCACAAGTACTGTCAGACAGGCGGACCACCTCCTTTCTCTGGTTATCCCACAGGATACAGAACCGCCCGGGAGAGTGGTCGCACTACTGCTCGGAGCTCGAGCTCGGAGGGATTTCGTCCTGCGCGACCCCGGCGGTGGCCGCTTCGGACTCCACCACCAGCGCGACCGCGCTGACCTGGTCATCGTCACGGATATTCATCACCCGCACCCCCTGCGAAGCCCGGCCGTAGCGGCTGATCCCCCGCACCGAGATCCGCTGCACCATCCCGTTCTGGGAGATGAAGAGCAGCTCCTGGTGCTCGCGCACCACCAGCGCTCCCGCGAGCGCGCCCTTGCTCTCGGTCAACGCGATCGTCTTGACGCCCATCGCCCCACGGCCCTTGACCGGATAGTCCGAGAGCGCCGAACGCTTGCCGTAGCCGTTCTCGGTAACCACCAGCAGCTCCTGGTCGTCATGCGCGACATCCATCGCGAGCACGGCATTCCCGCGTTGGGAGACGTTCATGCCACGCACGCCGCTGGTGTCGCGTCCCATCGCGCGCGTCTGACTCTCGTTGAAGCGAGCCGCCTGACCCGAACGGGAAACCATGATGATGTCCTCGTGGCCGCTGGTCCGGCGGACGGCGATCAGCTCGTCATCGTCACGAATATTGATCGCGATGATGCCGTCGGCCTTGATCGGGGTGTTGTACGCGGCGAAGGCGGTCTTCTTGATGATCCCGTTGCGGGTCGCGAACACGAGGTACCTACCCTCCGCGAAGTCGCGAGTGGAGAGCACCGACTGCACGCGCTCGCCGTCGCGCAACGGGAGGAGATTGACGAGCGCCCGGCCCTTTGCGGTGCGGGAAGCCTCCGGCAACTCGTAGACCTTCAATCGATAGACCTTGCCGCGATTGGTGAAGAACAACAGGTAGTCGTGGGTCGAGCACACGAACAGGTGCTCGATGTAGTCCTCGTCCTTCATGTCCATGCCGGTGACCCCGATCCCCCCCCGGCGCTGCTGGCGATACGTCGAGAGGGGAAGCGACTTGATGTAACCGGAATGGGTGATCGAGATCACCATCTGCTGGTCGGCGATCAAATCCTCGATGTCCACCTCGCCCTCGGCGTGGGTGATCTCGGTGCGCCGGTCGTCCCCGTACGCGTCCGCGATCTCGTTGAGCTCATCCTCGATCAGGGCGTAGATCTTGGCTTCGTCACCGAGTATCTCCCGCAACTCACCAATCCGCTCTAGTAGGTCGGAGTGCTCACGCTTGATCTTGTCGGCTTCGAGCGCGGTCAGACGGCTGAGCGTTAGCTGAAGGATCGCCTGCGCCTGGATGACGGTCAGCTCGAAGCGCTCCAGGAGCCCGTTGCGGGCGGCTTCGGGATCACGGGAGCCGCGGATCAGCGCGATCACCTCGTCAAGGTGGGCTAGGGCGATCAGCAGTCCTTCGAGCACATGGGCACGCTCTTCGGCGCGGCGCAGCTCGTACTTCGTGCGCCGCACGACGATCTCGCGCTGGTGGTCGACGTAGTGGCCGATAACCTCGCGCAGGGAGAGCGTACGCGGGACGTTGTCGACGAGCGCGACCATGTTCACGCCGAACGTCGTCTGCATCGGAGTGTGCTTGTAGAGCTTGTTGAGCGCGACCTTTGGAATCGCGTCACGCTTGAGCTCGATCACGACCCGCATCCCATGACGGTCTGACTCATCGCGCAGATCGCTGACCTCGGAGAGCTTCTTCTCGAGCACGAGGTCCTTGATCTTCACGATCAGGCCACCATCGCCACCCTTCCGCACCTGATAGGGGAGCTCCGTGACGATGATCGCCTCCTTGCCCTGCCCGATCGGCTCGATGTGCGCCTTGGCCTGTACCCGAACCCTCCCGCGACCGGTGGCATAGGCATCGCGGATCCCATCTCGTCCGAGGATCGTCCCGGCGGTCGGGAAGTCAGGTCCCTTGATGTGCGCCGTAAGGCCATCGACGTCGATACTCGGATCGTCGATGTAGGCGATCGTCGCGGCGATGACCTCTCTGAGGTTGTGCGGCGGGATGTTGGTGGCCATCCCGACGGCGATGCCCGAGCTACCGTTGACCAGCAGGTTGGGAAAGCGCGCCGGAAGCACGAGCGGCTCCTGCCTACTGCCGTCGTAGGTGGGCGCGAAGTCCACAGTCTCGGCGTCCAGATCGCGGAGCATCTCGGTGGCGAGGCGGTCGAGGCGGGCCTCGGTATACCGCATGGCCGCAGCCGGCCACCCGTCGATGTTGCCAAAGTTCCCGTGACCGTCCACGAGCGGATACCGCATCGAGAAGTCCTGCGCGAGGCGGACGAGCGCGTCGTAGATCGCGCTGTCGCCGTGAGGGTGGAACTTGCCCATCACTTCGCCCACGATCTGGGCACACTTGACGTGCCTGCGGTTCGGCTGCAACCCGAGCTCGTTCATGACGTGAAGGACGCGCCTATGGACGGGCTTCAGGCCATCCCGCACGTCGGGCAGCGCGCGCCCGACGATGACCGACATCGCATAGTCCAGGTACGCCGAGCGCATCTCCTCCTCGAGGCCGCGCGGCTCGATGTTGCCCCCGCCGATGGTGTCGATCGTCGACACGACTAAACGTCTAGGTTCGCCACGAGCTTGGCGTTCTCCTCGATAAACGCCCGGCGCGGCTCGACCTGGTCGCCCATCAGCATCGAGAAGACGAGATCAGCCGAAGCCGCATCGGCCATCGTGACCTGCACGAGGGTTCGCGAAGAGGGGTCCATCGTGGTTTCACGGAGCTCCTCGGCATCCATCTCGCCGAGACCCTTGAAGCGGTAGTAGTCGATCCCCTTCTGCGCGATCGCGAGGATCGCCGCGCGCAGCTGCTCGAACGTCGCCGCGTCGATACACCCCTCTCCGAGGGCAACGCGGAATGGAGGCGTCCCCGTAAGGGAGGCGAGCTCCCGGTGCACGTCAGACAAGCGGCGATACTCGTGCGCGTCGAGCGTCGAGCGAGCGATGTGGTAGGTGCTGGCGAGGCCCGTCTTGGCTTCGACGGTCCGGATCACCACTTCGTGCGGATCCTCGGAGAGCAGGTGGGCAGCGTACGCCTCGCCGTTGTGCCCCTGCCCGTCTAGGTGGCGCCGCAGCCCGTCCACGTCGGTGATGCCTTCCTCCAGCAGGCGCGCCTCCTGCAGGAACGAGACGACGCCGTGCCCGTGTGCGGCCCGCAGCGCCAATGCCCAGCCCTCGTACTGCTTGAGCAGCCGGGAGAAGCGCTTCCATCGAGCATCGGTGAGCTTGAACTGCGTCTCGTGGCGATCGTAGACCTGAAGCTTCTCGAATTTGTCGCCAAGCAAGATCTCCTCGAGCTCCGATTCGCGCTCCAGGTAACGGTGCTTCTGACCTCGCGTTAGCCGGTAGAGCGGTGGCTTGGCGATGTACACGTAACCGGCTTCGATCAGGGGCTGCATCTCCCGGAACAGCAGCGTCAGCGCGAGGGTGCGGATGTGCGCTCCGTCGACGTCGGCGTCGGTGAGCAGCACGATCTTGTGATATCTGGCCTTCGCCAGGTCGAACTCGTCGCGCACTCCGGTGCCGATCGCGGTGATCAGCGCTTGAATCTCGGTGTTTGCCAGTACCTTGTCGATCCGGCTCTTCTCCACGTTGAGGATCTTTCCGCGTAAGGGCAGTATCGCCTGGGTGCCGCGATCGCGGGCGCTCACCGCCGAGCCACCCGCGGAGTCGCCTTCGACCACGAACAGCTCGGCGAGCGCGGGGTCCTTAACCGAGCAGTCGGCGAGCTTGCCCGGGAGGGTCGAATTCTCGAGCGCCGACTTACGGCGGGTGAGGTCTCGGGCCTTGCGGGCAGCGAAGCGCGCGTGGGCGGCGTCAACCGCCTTGCGGATCACCACGCGCGCGTCCTGCGGGTTCTCCTCCAGGAACTCCACCAGGCGCGCATAGACGATTGAGTGGACGAAGCTCTGGATGCCGGGGTTGCCGAGCTTGGTCTTCGTCTGACCTTCGAACTGTGGCTCTGCCAGCTTGGCGGAGATCACCGCCGTCAAGCCCTCGCGCACATCCTCGCCAGTGAGGTTCTCGTCCTTCTCCTTGAGCACGCCCTTCTCACGCGCGTACTTGTTCAGGGCCCCGGTCAGAGCCGATCTGAAGCCGCTCAGATGGGAGCCGCCCTCGAGCGTGTTGATGTTGTTGGCAAACGAGAACACCGACTCCTGGAAGGACGCATTCCATTGCATCGCGACCTCGACCGCGCCGTCTGCGGTCTCGCCCGAGAAGGAGATCACCTTAGTGTGGATCGGGTCCTTGTTCTTGTTCAAGTAGCTCACGAAGTCCACGATCCCACCCTCGTAGCGGAATTCGACGTGGTGGCCGTCGCCCCGCTCATCGATGATCGAGATGTGCAGGCCGGCGGTCAGGAAGGCCGTGTCGCGCATGCGCTCCTCGAGCGTCGCGAACTCGAGCTCCAGCGTCTCGAACACGTCAGCGTCTGGGAGGAACGTGATCGTGGTCCCGGTCTCCCGCGTCGGCTCGCCCCGCTTCAGGTCGTGCAGCGGCTTGCCGCGCTCGTAGACCTGTGACCAGTGGTACCCATCGCGGCGCACCTCGACGTGCAGCCACTCGGACAGCGCGTTCACGACCGAGACGCCGACGCCGTGGAGCCCGCCCGACACCTTGTAGCCCCCGCCTTCGCCGAACTTGCCCCCCGCGTGGAGCACGGTGAGCACGACCTCCACCGCCGGGCGCTGCTCCTTCTCCATGATCCCGACCGGAATCCCGCGCCCGTTGTCGACGACCGTGACCGAATTGTCGGGATGGATCGTGACCGAGACATCGTCGCAGCGCTCGGCAAGCGCTTCGTCAACAGAGTTATCGACCACTTCGTAGACGAGATGGTGCAGGCCACGCGGTCCGGTCGAACCGATGTACATCCCGGGCCGCCGACGGACAGCCTCCAACCCCTCCAAGACAGTGATGTCCTGCGCGTCGTAACTACCCTGCGCCTGAGGGCGCCCGAGAGCGCCGTCGTCATTCGCCAAACGTTCCTCCGATGACGTCGAGAGACGCCCGATCGCACGCCGGGGCGTCGGAAGCTGATGTACGAAGGTTAGCACAGTCGCCCCCTCATCTACACCTGGTGAGCGCCGAAATTGCCTGCAAATGAGCGAAAAGAAAGAGACGCTCCCGTGCCGGCGCGGCCACACGCGGGCGGTAGCCTGAATCGGGCTTGCGCAACGCCACGCTTTCCTGGACAATGCGTAGCGATGTTGAGCGTCGAGCAGATCCACGAGTGGCGGGGAGAGGATGTCCTGGACCGCGACGGCGAGAAGATTGGCAAGCTCGACGAGGTCTTCTACGACGCTGGAAGCGGTGAAGCGATCTTCGCTTCGGTCAAGAGCGGACTGCTGGGACGCCACAGCAACCTCGTGCCGCTGGCCGGGGCGACCGTCGGCAAGGATTACGTCCGTGTCGCCCATACGGCCGAGGTCGTCGAAGGGGTCGAGACCGGTGAGGACGACGGCCGCCTGGATTCCGCGGCGGCGCAGGGCGCCGCGGACACCTACCACCTTCAGATCGCCGAGGATGCGATGTTCGAGAGCGCGACGCTGATCACCGAGCGCCAGGAGCGCGCAGCGGAGGCCGCCCGTCGCGCGGAGGAACTGGAGCAAGAAGCGCAGGCGCGCGCAGAGGAGGCCTCGGCGGTCCGTCACCGCGCCACCGATACCGAGCGCGACGCAGACGGGGCCGAGCAGGAGTTCGCCGAGGCACGCCAGGCCGCGCAGATCGCCCGGGAGCAGGCCGATCGCTCTCAGACGGGTACGGCCACGCAGCGCAACCGAGAGACCTGACCGCAGCGCAGGAGCGCGTTCAGGCGCTCCAGAATCGCCGGACCCATCAGGTCCAGCTCCTGCGCCCACACCGACGCGGTGCAGGAGATCGTCAGCACGCCGCCGCGCTCGGCGGTCGGCTGGGCCTCCGACGCGATCGTCGCGCCGACCGCCTGCGGCCAGGCGCCCTGGGCGGCGGCGAGGAGCGTCTGCGGGGCGAGCTGCTCCAGAACCGACTCGATCGCGTGCGTTGCGCGGTGAGGACTGTGGTGGTGGCGCGTCATATAGCGGCGGTCTGCGCCAGCACGCGTCCATCGCTGACTTCGAGGCGAGTAACTTCATCATCCATAGCGCCCGGAACGTGCTCCAGATCGGTAGTCGTGATCACTGACTGCCCACCGCTGTCCGACAAGAGGCCCACGAGCGCGCGCCGGTGCTCGTGGTCGAGCTCGCTCATCACATCGTCGAGCAGCATCAGCGGCGGCGCTCCACGGTAGGAGGCAATCACCTCCCTCTCGGCGAGCAATAACGCCAGCAGAGCCAGACGTTGCTGGCCCTGTGAGCCGTAGGTGCGAAGGTCGCGTCCCACCCGCACCGTGGCGAGCTCGTCCCTGTGCGGGCCATGGGATGTGAACCCTCTTTCGAGATCCCCCTCGACACGCTCGGCGAGCTCGGCGGCGAGCTCGGCGGCCTGCGCCGCGTGGGATCGCGGGCGATAAGCGACCGACGGATCCCCGTCGAGCCCCAGAGCAGCGCTCGAGGCTGCGAACGTCTCCGAGATCGCGGCCACAGCTCGGCCACGATCGGCCATCAGCGCAACCCCGTGCAACGCGAGCTGTGAGTCCCAGGTGCAAAGTGAGGCTCGCGAGCCTCTACCAGACCGTATGCTCGAGATCAGCGCATTGCGTTGTGCCAGCGCCTGCGCGTATGCCTGTCTCGTGCCCTTACGGGCCGGCCAAAGCGCCGTTACGAATCGATCCAGGTGCGCACGGCGCAGCGCCGGAGAACCTTTGATCAGCTCGAGTCGATCGGGGAGGAAAACACTCACCAGCGGGCGATCGCCGACGTCGATCAGCCGCTCCACGGGCGCTCCGTCGAAGTGCATTCGCTTCGGTTGCCCAGGCATAAACCCTACGGCAAGCTCGTGGCACCCGTCTGGCGCTCCCGCCTCGAGCACGACCCGCGTCGCTCCGGCGCCGAAGCGCACCACCTCACGTTCATTGGTGGTTGCGCACGAGCGCCCCGTACACCCGAAGTAGATAGCCTCGAGCAGGTTCGTCTTGCCAGCGCCATTGGGTCCTGAGACGACAGTCAAGTGCTCACCAAGCTCTGCGCGGGCGATGCAATAGCAACGAAAGTCACGCAGTGTGATTCGCAGCACCCGCATTCACGCCACCTCCGTAGCGCCTCCACACCAACCACCACGCACCGCTTTCACAGGCCATGTAGTCCGACGCGCTCGGTCGGCCACTTACACGTTCAATCGAATTGGCATGATCAAGTACTGGAAACGGCTTCCGTCTGCCGCTTCGATCAACCCGGGACGAAGTGGGCTGATCAGCTTCAGCACGACATCCCCCCCTTCGATCGCATCGAGCCCGTCGCGAAGGAACTCAGGATTGAACCCGATCTCCAACGGGTCGCCCTGAAACGCGAGCGGGAGCGACTCGCGGGCTTCGCCGACGTCGGGAGTCTGCGCGGAGACCGTCAGCTCGCCGGGCTTGAACGCCAACCTCAGCGGCGCGTTTCGCTGAGCCAGCAGGCTGATGCGGCGTACAACGCCGGCGAGCTCTGCGCCGGCGATGTGTAGCTCATGCTCGAAGCTGTCCGGTAGTAACTGAGCGTAATTAGGAAATTGGCCATCGATCAGGCGTGATGACAGAATTACGCGTCCGAGCACGAACAGCACTTGATTTTGGCGTACGCTGACGCTTAGCTCTTCATCTTCGGCCTGCGCCGCAATCCGGGCGAGCTCTTGTAGGGCTCGCGCGGGGACTTTTACCTCAAACCCGGTGGGTAGGGGCGCGTCGAGGATCGTCTCCTTGACGCTCAACCGGTAGGAATCAGTCGCTACCATACGCAGTTCTCGGTCTGAAGCCGACACCAAGATTCCCGTCAAGACCGGCCTGGTCTCATCACGCGAGGCGGAGCCTGCGACCTTCAGCGCCGTGGAGATGAACGCGCGGGCGGGCAACGAAACCGCCGTTTGCGGATCAGGCTCCGGAAACGGCGGAAAGTCCTCAGCGCGCAACGTTCGGATATGAAAGGTAGCATTAGCGGAGACGATCTCGACATCCTGCTCGGCCGCTCTCAGCTCCAGAGAGACCTGCGCTGATGGCAAGGAGCGCACGACGTCGAGCAACAAGCGAGCTGGAAGAACAACGACGCCGTCGTGGTCTACATCGGCTTGTAGGGGAACCCGCAATCCGATGTCCATATCGGTAGCGCGGAGCTCGCAGCCTTCGTCAGACACCGCAAGCTGCACGCCGGACAGCGCCTGGATGGCGCTCCGCGTCGAAGCCACTCTGCCCACGATTTGCAGTTGCGTCAACAGAGTATCGCGAGCGAGAGAGATCTTCACGGTGAACACCTAGAGCAGGAAGTAGAAGTCATAGGACGAACAAAAGTTGTGGAAAAGTGCGCCATCTGCCGCAACGAGCGGGAAAGGTTGTTCCTTGCAAGAAAGCCAAGTCTGTCAAGTGGCCCGGTCGTCGTGGTGGATGCGCAGCTTCTCGTCCAGATCGTCGATCTCTGCCTTCAGCGAACTGCTGCCGATGAGTCGTTGTGAGACCTTCTTGCAAGCGTGTAGAACAGTGGCATGGTTGCGCCCACCGAACGATCCTCCGATCGCCTGTAGCGAGCTGTCGGTATGCGCACGCACCAAGTAAATGGCGACCTGGCGCGGCCAAGCGACGCGTACAGCACGCCCTGAAGATATGAGCTCATCGACAGTGAGCTCGTAGTACGCAGCGACGGTCGCTTGGATGACGGCAATGCTCGTGGCACGCCCGTCGGCATCGGGATTGCGGGAGTCGATCACCGAGCGTGCCAGCTCGAGGTCGATGGGTCGCCCCGCCAGGGAGCTGTAAGCCACAATCCGGATCAGTGCTCCTTCGAGCGCGCGGATGTTCGTGCTGACGCATTCGGCGATCAGCTCGAGCACCGCGGGATCGCCGACCACGATGCCGTCGACGGCTGCACGCTTACGGAGGATGGTGAGACGGGTGGCGAAGTCGGGCGGGAGGATATCGGCTACGAGACCGGATTCGAAGCGCTCACGAAGGCGCTCTTCGACCGCCACCAACTGGTGCGGAAGCCGATCGCAGGTGAGCACGAGCTGGCGCCCTGTCTCATACAGCGCATTGAAGGTGTGAAAGAACTCCTCTTCGGTTTTGACCTTGCTTTCCAAGAACTGGACATCGTCGATCAGTAGGGCGTCCGCGCTGCGGTAGGCGCTCTTGAAGCCGTCTAGGGAGTGCGTGCTTAGAGCGCTGATGAACTGGTTGGTGAATGCTTCGACCGTCGTGTAGCGGACATTTGCCCCGCTGCCGTAAGCGTTGAGGTAGTTACCGATCGCGTGCAGGAGGTGTGTCTTGCCGAGGCCAGGAGGGGCGTGCAGGAAGAGTGGGTTGTAGGCCTGGCCGGGCAGCTCCGAGACTGCCAGCGCCGCGGAATGGGCAAGCTGATTGCCCTTGCCGATGATGAACTGTGCGAAGCTGTAACGAGGGTTGAGGCCTACTTCTTGCTCGACCCGGTCCGCTATGGTCTGTTTGTGCGACGACGCCGGCGATGCGTTACCGGCCACCCCACCGCCAGCGGCGAAGACGACCTTGCTCGCGGGTCCCGTGACTGTGCGAGCGCAGCGCTCGAGTATCTGGCCAAAGCGGGTGGCGACCCATACTTGGGTTGGCGCCGGTGCCTGCAGTAGGAGGACATTTCCATCCCAAGCCTTCGCTTGCAACGGGGCGAGCCATATCTCGTATGGTGAATCTCCCACCACTCGCCGAAGCTCGGCGCTGATCTCGCGCCAGACGTCGATGAGCTCTAGATGCGCGGGCAAGGTCAAGTGACTCCTTTGGCGGGAGTTTCGACGGCAAGATTGGTGAGGATCGGACGAGGATTGGACGAGGACGAAAGCCCCCAGAGCGGCGAATATAGCAAGGGATCCCGGGGTGACGGAGCCCTGCGGGGGGGGTCTTTGACGCAACGCGCGGGAAAATCTGAGCCTGGCTCCGGGCTGGAGAAAGGGCCACCGCAACGCGGTGGTGCTCGGTACCCGCAGAGCTTTGACTGGTCCTCGACCGGGAGTAGACGCTGCGTATACTCGAGATGAATCCCCTCGCGAGGCTTGTGAGCAATGAAACGTACTTATCAACCAAAGAAGCGCAAACGTGCGCGAACCCATGGTTTTCGAGCTCGAATGCAGACTCGCGCCGGGCGCTTGACGTTGAAGCGACGGCGCAACAAAGGCCGCAAGCGCCTCACGGTGTGATGGACAGGCCGATCACCGGCCTCGCTGGCGACGTCCACGTCCGGACTGACCGTAGCGCCCACGTACGGGCTAGCTCCACGCGAGGAAGGCTCTCGCGTAGCGCGGACTTCGACCGAGTTTTTCGCCAAGGACGTTCTCACGCGAGTCGTGAGCTCGTTATATATGTGTGTCCGCGCAGCGAGGAACAGCCCGCACGGCTTGGCTTGTCAGTTTCCCGCAAGGTGGGCGGCGCTGTGGTCAGAAACCGGGTCAAGCGCCTGCTACGGGAGTCTTTTGCGCTGGAGTGTGACCGCTTGCCTGCCGGAACAGATTTGGTAGTGGTGGCCAGGCACGAGGCCGGCGTGGTGGCTGAGCGAGAGGGTCTGGCTGGGATCAGGCGCGCGCTGGCGACGCTCATTGCTCGCGTTCCCGGGTCCGGGAGCGAGGATCGAGCGGAGGGCCCGTCTGTTCTGGGACTCCTCTCAGGAGTCCCAGGCTCCTTCTCCTCCGTCTCCCGGGGGGCCCTCCCGGCCTCCGGGCCCCCGCCGGCCGACGCCAGTCTCCCCGAGCAGCGCGAATGACCGGGCTACGGTCGATTGCGACCCTGCCGATCAGGGTCTACCAACGGCTGATCTCGCCGGCGCTCGGCTCGCGATGCAAGTATTATCCATCTTGCTCGCAGTACGGCGTAGACGCGATCGCCAGATTCGGCATACTGCGCGGGGTCGTCCTGGCCGTTTGGCGGTTGCTTCGCTGTAACCCCTGGAGCGACGGGGGATTTGATCCCGTTGAGCAGCAGCGACTGTTCAACTCCCAAGCGCCGGCGTCGAGCATCTGACCATGTTTGCTATCGCGGGCATCACCTCCATCATCCAGCCGTTGATCGACGTGTTCGAGTCGGTGCTGAAGTTGTTCCACAACAACGCTGGAGTGTCGTGGGGCTTTTCGATCGTGCTGCTCACGGTTGTGATCCGCGCGATCCTGCTTCCTTTGACGCTGAAGCAGTTCCGCTCGATGCAGGCGCTTCAGCTTCACCAGCCCGAGCTCAAGGCGCTCCAGGCCAAGTACAAGGACGACAAGAAGCGCCAGCAGGAGGAGGTGATGAAGTTCTATAAGGAGAACAAGGTAAATCCATTCGGGTCGTGCCTGCCGTTGGTGCTTCAGCTCCCGGTCTTCATCTCGCTCTTCTACATGCTGCGCGGGAGCTTGACGCAGGACATCTGTCCAAGGATTCAGCTCGCATACCAGCACCTGCACCACGTCTCGGCGTCGCATACGACTCCGTGCGGCGGCGGGCACGGTGCCGGCTTCCTCTTCATCGGCGACCTGACGAGCCATGCGGTGGGCGCAACGATGGTCGTCCTGATCATCCTCTACGTGGGGACCCAGCTCACGTCGAGCCTGCTGATGCAAACCCCGACGATGGACAAGACGCAGCGGAAGATCATGCTGTTCATGCCGCTGGTCTTCGTGTTCTTCATCATCCGCTATCCGTCTGGATTGCTCGTCTACTGGATCACCACCAATGCGTGGACGATCGCGCAGCAATACATCGTGCGCAAGCGGATGGGACCGATCGCCGCGCCGGTCGCTGCTGTCGCCGATGGTCAGCCCGGGGCGCGACCTAAACCTGCCGGTGGGAGACCCGCGGGTCTCCCACCGAAACCTGCTCGCGCCGGAGCCGGGGGTGCTTCGCCGAAGTCGCTTCCCGGCGCTACGGCTGGTTCTGTGCCCAAAGCCAATGGCGCCGATCCGAGCCGTCCCGCGACCAAGCGAAATGAGGGCCGTCCGAGCAGTCCTCCGGCCGATCCTAATGGTGGCGTCCCCAATGGCTCTCTGGGTGAGCGCTTCGCGGGGTTGTGGCGCGGGCGCGCCAAGGGTGGGGAAGCTCCTGTTGCAGTGGTGGCCGGGCCTCCTCCTCGGAGCGGCGCACCTCCGCGCTCGCCTAAGAAGAGGAAGAAGAAGCGCTCCGGACGTCGGAAGTAGGCGTCGCAGGCCGGCGCCCGACGATTGGGTCGCTGTGCAATCCTTTGGTTCTCCACGAAAGGGTTGGGGCAGCGACGTTTCACGATATTCTTGACGGTGAAACAGCCGCAGCGACGACCCACTATGGGAACGCTTACCAGGAAACAGCACAGCGGCAGGGCTTCCTAGTGGGCCAGTTGTCGGACTTCGAACGGGGAGTCTTCGTTGGTTTGTTGATTGGAGAGGGGTCCTTTGGCGGCGATGGCAAGCAGCCACAGGTCACGCTGCGCATGCACGTTCGCCACGAGGCCGTCTTTCGATGGTTACTCGAACGCTTTCCCGACACTCGCCTCTACGGTCCCTACCACCATGGCGGCCGGTCCTACTTCCAATGGATGGCGCGGGGGCGAGCACTTGTGAATACGGTTCTACCGTTGCTCGAAGCTGAGCTGGACGAGGGGCTGGATGCCTATGCCGCGGAGCGCTTGGCAACGATGCGCCAGCGTTACGCTGGCTATATCGATCGCGAGCGCAACCGGAGATAGGGCTAGAATGGTGGCCGCCGCCAACCAGATCCAAGGCGAGGGTCTCAGCGATCGGATCAAGGCTCTCGTTGGTCGCTATGGGCTGCCAAGCAGGGGGGGCGAGAGCCTCTTTTCATTGGCGATGCTGCTCGGGGTGGATCCGCTCGCACCAACAGCGCTGCGCGATCCGATGATCGCGGTCGACGATCACATCGCCGATTCGCTGGTAGCGCTCGAGCTCGGACAGACGCGCTTGGCGTCGAAAATGGCCGATCTCGGAGCCGGGGCGGGATTCCCCGGCTTGCCGCTCGCGATCGCGCTCCCCTCAGTCGAGATGGCTCTTGTCGAAAGCAGTGCCAGGAAGTGCGCGTTCATCGAGCGTGCGCTCGTTGCATGCAGTGTCGCGAACGCGCGTGTGGTGAACGCACGGGCAGAGTCCTGGCGGGAAGGGCTGTGTGCCTTTGACCTTGTCAGCGCTCGGGCGCTGGGTTCCTTGGCGGTTGTGGCCGAATACGCCGCGCCGCTGCTGCGGGTGGGCGGCGTACTGATCGTTTGGCGCGGCCGCCGCGATCCTGGTGCCGAGGCTGCCGGGTCGCGAGCCTGCCTGCAGCTCGGCCTGGAGGCGCACGAGCCGATTCGTGTAAAGCCCTACCCCGAGGCCGAGCACAAGCATCTGCACCTGATGTCGAAGACGCACGAGACTCCCACAGCGTTTCCCCGCCGCCCTGGCATGGCCCGAAAACGGCCGCTCGGTGGTTTGTCGGCACCAGCGACGAGCGCGGCCGGTGTGTGCGACGAGCGCGGCCGGCCCGAGCGAGGGGAGGATGCGATCGGCTCGCCGCTACCACAACCCACCTGACCGCACCGGGCGGTAGCTTGCCCGTGACGATGGGGACGGTTTATGCAATCGCCAATCAGAAAGGCGGGGTCGGCAAGACGACAACCACCATCAACCTCGCAGCATGCATCGCGCAAGCTGGCCAAGACGTTTTGTTGATCGATGTCGATCCACAGTCGAACGCGACGCTTGGCCTCGGGATGAGCAAGGAGCTTCCCGTGAGCGTGTACGACGCGCTGATCGGATCGGCGACGCTCGAGGATGTAATCGTGCGGACGTCGATCGATCGGCTTTGGATGGCTCCCGCGGGCCCTGACCTTGCAGGCGCCACCGTCGAGCTGCCGAGGTCTGCCGGGTCAGAGACCAACCTGCGCAGAGCGCTGCTGCCCGTTCGCGACAGTTATGCCTTCACGTTGCTCGACTGCCCGCCGTCGCTCGGGCCGCTGACGGTCAACGCACTCGTAGCCGCAGATCGCGTGATCGTGCCGGTGCAGGCCGAGTACTTTGCGCTGGAAGGGCTCGCCGGATTGCTCGATACGCTCTCGCTGGTTCAGCGAGAGCTCAATCCGCGCCTGACGGTAGCCGGACTACTGCTGACGATGCACGACGGTCGAACCCGTCTCGCGCAGGATGTCGAGCGTGAGCTGCGCCAGCATTTTCCGGAGCTGGTCTTTGACACCGTGATTCCCCGCAACGTGCGCATCAGCGAAGCCCCCAGCTTCGGCAAGCCGGTGATACACCATGATCCGGACTGCGCGGGCTCCCATGCGTACTTTGCGCTTGCACAGGAGGTGAGCGCTCGTGGCTGAGCGGCAGAAGGGCATGGGTCGCGGACTCGCGGCGATCCTGTCGGTGGCGGCCAACGACGAGGCTGAGGAGCTGCGCCAGCTTTCTACCGAGTTGATCGAGCCAAACCCTCACCAGCCGCGTGCCACGTTTCACGAGGACACGCTGCTGGCCCTGGCGGCGTCGATCCGGCTACGCGGAGTGTTGCAGCCCGTGCTCGTGCGGCCGCTCGCGGGGGGTCGCTACGAGTTGATCGCCGGCGAGCGGCGCTGGCGGGCTGCTCGCGTGGCCGAGCTTCCCACGATTCCCGCGATCGTGCGCCGTCACGACGATGCGGCTTCGCTCGAGGTTGCGTTGATCGAGAACATGGCGCGTGAGAACCTCAATCCGGTGGACGAGGCGCGAGCTTGCGCGGCACTGGTCGAGGAGCTGGGACTAACTCGGGAAGAGGTCGGTCTGCGGGTCGGGCGCGGTCGAGTGGCGGTCTCCAACCTGATCCGCTTGCTCGACCTTCCCGACGAGGCGCTGGAGCTGATCAAGCGGGCCGACCTGACCGAAGGCCACGGTCGTGCCCTGCTGCTGGCCGAGGATCACTCCGTCCGTCGCAGTCTCGCCCGCGCGGCCGCCGAGGGCCGCTGGTCGGTGCGTGAGCTGGAGGCCCGCGCGCGGGCGGCCGGCGCCGCTGCCGAACAGCCCGAGCTCGGGCCGCGCAAGCAAGCACCCGGATCGCTGCATCCAGACCAACAGGCGGCGATCGAGCAGATCGCAGATGCCCTCGGTGAGGCGCTTGGCACCGAGGTCGACGTCCGGGCTGCCGGCGCCCATGGTTACCGCCTTGCGCTCGAGCTCGCATCGCTCGAGGACGCGCTCGACCTTGCCCGCCGGCTACGCGCCCGAACTGCTGCGTGACGATGGCCGTGCGCCGCAGTCGCCGATCAAGGCTCGGCCGGACGGTCGCTCAGGGCCCGTGCAGACCGGTAGAATCTCACTAAGCAGGGCGATTAGCTCAGTCGGTTAGAGCGCTTCTCTGATAAGGAAGAGGTCCCAGGTTCGAGTCCTGGATCGCCCACTCGGAGGTCTTCACGTTTGACCTCCCTTGATGTTCACGTTTGGGGCGGACGGAAGCTATGCGGCAGCCGGTCGGCCGTGGTGGCGTCGTTCGAGCGGCGTCTGACTGTGCGGGGCGATCGTTGCGGTGCCGAACGCGCTGGTTTGGCGCAGGTGGGATCGCTGTCCTGCGGGCGCGCTCTGCGTGTGTCGTGGTGGCCGGTGGCGCGGCGGGCTTCAGGGCGGCGCGGTGGCGGCGTTGATCAGCTCTGCGGCGGTTTGTCGGCGGCGTTGGCGTCGCTTGGGCGCTAGTCTCCGCCTGCGGCTCGCCGTCGATCCTCGGCCTGGCGGGCGGCGAACGCGTCGGCGACCCGCAGGTTGCGCGCGATGAGGACGGTGGCGGTGAAGAGCGAGATTTCGGTGAGTCCCATGATCCGGCACCAGCCGCGCGAGACGTCGTTGGTGGCGGGGTCCTTGATAGTGGAGTAGGTGCGCTCGGTGGCTGAGCGGCGGGCGTAGGAGCGCCGATGCGCAGCGGAGGGATAGCCGTGCTTCTGCGCGGTCTTGGCGTTGACGCAGGCGGGCACCGTGATCGTCTGTTGCTGACAGCACTTGGGCGGGTGCTGGGGCGCTTTGTCCACCTGCGGGCGGTCGTGCGGGAGCGTCATCGACGGCGGCCGGGCGGGCAGCGGAGCTTTTGCTGGGCAGCGGGGCACATCACGCGGCGGTAGCCGTCGGGTCGTAGTCCGAGATCGGCTAGAGCTTGTAGCGCGAGAGCTCGTCTGAGAGCTTGTCGTCCGCGGCGATTTGCTCGTTGGTTGTCAAGGCCGGTTGAAAACTAGCGACGCTGACGTGCGTCGGCACGCCGCGAAACGCCTTGGTGCGTACGCGGAGTCGCCCACCAGCTTGATCTGGCGGTCCGGGAAGCGGGCTGCGATTAGGTCGAGCAGCTCCCTTGCCAGCACGGGCTTTGAGGGGTAGTCGGGGTTCGGCCGCCTACCTCGTGCCCAACGACGACGCCCCAGGTGGCGTGCCACAAAAAACGCAGTCTGCCTGATCTCGCGACCGCCGCGCACCGCCCGTTCCGGGTCGCGGCCAGGGCGTCGAGCACGAGTATGAGCGGATGGGCGCCGTCCGCTACCTGGTCGCCTGGGACGTCCGGCGCGGCACGATCATGGGACGGACGGAGCCCAAGGGCGGGATCGTCGCGTTTGACCGGCTCGTCAGGCAAGTGATGATCGACTACAGCGACCGCAGCGAAGTGCAGCGTGTCAGCGGCCAAGGGCTCGTGCCTGTCATCGACGATGACGGGACCGTGGTGGTCGACTCGATGGAGATCGTCCGCTACCTCGAGGACTGGCGACGAACTACGGATGGGTCCAGGGCGACCCGGTCTCTTCACCGCCAAGGACTCCAGCATCGCGGCTCCACGAAGTCTGGTGCGGCTCGAAACCTCCCCAAAAGCCGGTCCCGCTCGGAGGCCGCTGTCAGTTGGCAGCCCTCTCGAGCGACGAAGACCACGCTGTCCGATACGTTGCCGCGGGTGCGGCGAATGCGGGAGCTGTTGAGCAGCGAGCGGGTGTGGCTCGGGTTGGTGGTGCTTGGCGCCCTCGCCTTGCGGCTGATCGATGCTGGCTCGAGGCTGAATCATGGTGAGGGGTATTCGTGGCTGGTGGCTAGCGCCCCGGATGCGGGTGCGTTTCTGAGCCGGCTGGCCCGGTTTGAGAACACGCCACCGTTGTTCTATGTGCTGCTGGCGCCGCTGCCTCTGGATCACGAGCTGTGGCTGCGGCTTCCATCGATTCTCGCCGGAACTGCGCTGATTCCGGTGCTGTATGCGATCGTCCGCCCGCTGCTGGGAAGCGGGGCCGCGCTGCTGGCTGCGGTGGGCTTGGCCGTGGCGCCGTTCGCGGTTTCCTACTCGGACTACTCGCGCGGCTTCATGCTCGCGGGCCTCGGGCTTCTCGTGGCCTTGCTGGCCGCCCAGCGGCTGGCGTTGGGTGGGTCGCGAAGATGGTGGGCGGTGTACACGCTCGCTGCGACGGGGGCGCTGTACTCCGAGTACTACGCGGCCTTGTCTCTGAAAGGCTGGTGTGAAGATCGATGCGAAGCACCGGCAGCGCGCGGTCGTCACGACCAGCGTGTCGAGCGCCGTCATGAATGCCGCCGGGCCGGCGAGCACGAGCGTCCAGGTCTTGCAGGTCTTGCGCGGCGGACGGTGGGTGCTGGAGTGGGTATGCATGAGATGCCTCCGTCAGGTGGGTTTGCCGCTCACGGCGGCCTTATCCACCCGACGCGGCACACCAAGTGTTTTGGACACCCCCAGGGCTCAGAATGCGCTCAGCGCTTGTCGCCGCCGCTCGAGCTCAGCGCGTTCGACACTATTGGTGGTCAGCGCGATTGCCCGCTGGTATGCGGTCTGTGCCGTGACCGTCTGACCCGAGCGTCGAAGCAGCTCGGCGTGCGTGGCGTAAAGCGGCTGGTAGCGCTCGAGGCGCGGGTCGGTGAGTAGCGGCTCGAGCAGCCGCAGGCCCGCCTGCGGACCGGCTGCGAACCCGACCGCGGCCGCCCGGTTGACCTCGACGACGGGCGAAGGGGTCAGCGTCACGAGTGCTCCGTAGAGCTCGGCGATTTGCGCCCAGTCCGGGCCGTCGGCCTCCATGTGCAACGCGGTGATCGCGGCTTGCAGCTGGTACTCCCCGGCGCGCCGGAGCTTGACCGCGCGCCCGAGCACTACACGTCCGTGCTCGATCTTCACCGGATCCCATCGTGAGCGGTCCTGATCTTCCAGCGCGACGAACCGGCCTTGTCGATCGACCCGCGCGTCGTGCCGCGCGTCGTGTAACAGCATCAACGCAAGCAGCCCCCACCCCTCAGCTTCATCGGGCATCAGCATGCACACCAGTCGACCGAGGCGGATCGCCTCGGCGCACAGCTCGCCGCGCACCAGCTCGTCACCCTCGCTGGCGGCGTACCCCTCGTTGAAGACCAGGTACAGGACGCGCAGCACACCCCCCGTCCGCTCGGGCAGCTCCTCGTCAGGTGGGACTCGATACGGGATCTTCGCGTCGGCGATCTTGCGCTTGGCGCGCACGATCCGCTTGCCCATCGTCGGCTCGGCGACCAGGAACGCGCGGGCGATCTCCCCGGTGCTGAGGCCACCGAGCGCCCGCAGCGTCAACGCCACCCGCGCGGGCATGTCGAGCGCCGGATGGCAGCAGGTGAAATCAACCGCAGCCGGTCATCGATGATTGTGGGCTCATCGCTCATCGCCAGGTACTCCTCCTCGGTATCGAGCGCGATCAGCTCCGCGAGCCGCGCAGCGCGATCGGCCAGGGCCCGAGCCCGCCTGATTCGGTCGATCGCGCGCCGCCGTGCGGCGACGGTGAGCCACGCTCCCGGGTTCGCCGGCACCCCGCCGCGATCCCAACTCGCGGCCGCGTCGACGAACGCGTCCTGGACCGCGTCCTCAGCGAGCTGAAAATCGTCGACATACCGAATCAGGGTCGCGAGCACACCGGCGCGCTCCTCGCGAAACGCGCGCTCGAGCGCCGCAGCCGGATCAACGGCAGAGCGGCTCACCCCCGGGCATCCTCCGCTGCCATCGGGTTCTCCATGATCGGACGCACCTCCACCGACCCGTACCGGATCAGCGGAATCTGCTTAGCGTGCCGCAGCGCCTCATCCAGATCGGCGCACTCCAGAACGTAATAGCCAGCCAGGAACTCCTTGGTCACCGCGAACGGGCCGTCGACGATCTCTGGCTCGCTGCCACGCTGACGAATTGTCGTCGCCACGTCCACCGGATGCAACCGCCCGGTCGACACCAGCACTCCCTGCTCCCGCAGGCTGTCATAGAGCTCCACCCACACCGGCATCTCCGAATCGCGGCGCTCCTGCTCCGCCGGATCGTCCGTCTGCTCGGCGTACAACAACAACATGTACTGGGACATCACTGTTCTCCTCGACGCTCGTGGGCTTCAGACAGAAACGGGGCACGTTGCGGACAGCCGTCGACTACCCCACCCGCGCCCTAGGACGCTATAAACGCTGACCGGCGTCGGCCGGTCGGGCTGGAGCCAGGCGCCTATGGCTTGCCCGATCTGCTTGCCGGAGACTTCTTGGATGAAGTGCCGCCGGGGACCGTGACCTCGGTCTGGTGCGGCCACCTGGGACAGAGGTCGCGCGCCGGTCCGACCAGGGTCGGCATCAACAAAACAGTTTGCGGATCGGGGAATTCGCCAGCCACGCGCCGTAGTCCTACCGATCAGGTCCGGCGCGAGGCATCGCGCCAGGTCCGCGACCTCCCGGATCACATGCCGGCATAGGCACGACGATGTTGGGTTGCCGTGCAGAAACACGATCGAATCACCCTCCCCAATCTCCACATACGCCATCCGCGTGCCGTTCAGATCCGCGAACTGCTTCTCGATACCGCTCATCGTTGCCTCCGGTCCGTTCGTGTTCACGCTGCGAGATCCGTCGCCCGCGATCTCGTCGTCAGCAGGCTTCAGCTGATCACCGGCCCCGGGTCGTGACGCTGGTGTCCCGGGGCCGGCTTGGATGTAGCATTGAACTAACTGCGTTCAGGCGCTGGGAACGGTCTCACCGACCTCGACAGCGCCGCCGAGGGCCAGGCCCGGGCAGCCCTTAGCCACGGCAACGGCCGCGTCGTAGCTATCGGCTTGGATGAGCAGGTAGCCCGTCAGGACGGTGTTCGGGGGTGTCTCTCCGAGTGTCGTCGCTCGACCGACTCGGTTGCCGAAGCCGACGATGCTGCCGCCGATCTCCCCGAACCACTGGCCCCACGCGGCTTCCTGCTCAGGATCGGATGCCCGATCACTTTTTCCCCGAAACGACAGTACGTAGTTCCGCATGACTCACTCCTTTGGTTTGGCCCGGCGCTCGATGCCGGCTCTGTCTATCCGACGCACGGCCATGGCTCATTTGGACGCGGGCACGAACTCTCTTGCGTATCGCATTCGGACACCGAGGGACGACGGCGCGCCTCGCGCGTGACGCCCTGAGGCAACCTGGGCATGGCCTTTGCCGCCCGACCCCAGCACGCCGGTGGGAAGCTCTTGGCGAGCTTGGGCTCGCTCGCCCGCCTCCCGCCCGACAGTCCTCGCCGTTGAGTGCGCTCACACTTACGCTGCGATGACGCCCCTCGGACTTCGGGCGATCAGTTGCGCCGTCGACTGCGGCGCGTTGTCCTCAGGGCTCCACATGCGCGACGTCGTGCGCGAGATCTTCGGCCAGCGTCACGATC
>JAABUX010002680.1_pt1 | contig 24749 bp, 17 predicted proteins | sample 5561851 | NCBI WGS metagenome assembly JAABUX01 (sample SAMN10711883, study PRJNA513361) | rock metagenome | isolation source: Antarctica rocks | place: Antarctica: Victoria Land, Richard Nunatak red sandstone | collected 2016-01-03 | reverse complement strand
TCGAGCGGGCGCGCGGCCTCCTGGATGATGCGGGCGGTGGCAGCGGCGCGGTCGGGCCAGGCATGGTCGGTCAGGTCGAACGGATCGGCATCCTCCACCTGCTCGCGCGGCAGCGCCAGGTGCTCCGCCCATAGCCGCACGCGCAGGTCACGAGCGAGGGAGGCGTCGCGCACCACGGCGTTCATCTCACCATCGGTGATCAGCCCGCGGTTGTTCAGATTGGCCGAGCCGACGGTCAGCCACTCGTCGTCGACGATGCCGACCTTGGCGTGGACGTAGGTCGGGCGATAGCTGAAGGCGTTGACGCCGGTGTTGGGCCCCGAGGCATAGGGGCAATAGACCGAGACGATGCGGCGGCCGTTGTCCTCCTTGCGTAGGCGGGCGACGTGCTGGTCGTTGTCGTACTTGCCGCTGTAGGCGCGCGCCGGCAGCACGATCACGATGCGCAACTGCTCACCGCGTCGACGGATGGCCGTGAGCAGGGCATCCATCACATCGGGCGACCACAGGTACTGGTTTTCAAGGTAGATCAGGCGTTGGGCGCCGCGCAACGCCTGGATATAGGCGTGGTGAATGCCGAACTCGCCCCGCGGGGCGAAGTCATAGACGTGGCGCGGGACGGTGCGCACGATCTGCACGGGGGTCCGCCACGCCGCGTCATAGGCAGGCGGGCGGGCCGGCAATGCAGCGTCGGCGTCGCCGGTGACGGCGCGCCAGCGCTGCCGGAAGTTGCGCTCGACGTCGGCCACGGCCTCGCCCTCAATGCGCAGCTGCACGTCGTGCCAGTTCGGGCCGGCGCGCAGGTGATGGGCGGGCACGTCCCAGCGGTCGCCCTGGAAGGTCGTCAGGTCCATCCCGCCGACAAAGGCGACCTGCCCGTCGATCACGATGGCTTTCTGGTGGTGACAATGGCTGAAGTGGGCGCTACGGTCGAGGCGACAGGCGATGTCGCCTCCTGCCGCCTCGACCGTCGCGCGGACCCGCTCAGTCAGGCGCGTGGTCGGCTGGAAGAGCGCCGGGGCGCCGCTCCACAGCAGGATACGCACCGGCAAGCGCCGCGCCACCTCCGTGAGCACCGCGAGCAGGCAGGTGTCGGGCGGCCCCTGGCCATCGCGTCGGCGCAAGGGGATATGCGGCGTCAGGCACCAGCCGATGATGTAGACGTAGTCCGTGGCCGCGGCCAGCGCCTCGTACAGAGCGGCAAAGAAAGCCTCGCCGTCGACCAGGGGCGTCACGCGGTTGTATTGGCGCGGCGGCGCGCCACCGGCAAACCAGCGCGGATCGTCGCCCCACCATTGTTGCCGGGCGCGCTGGACCTCGTCTCGCCGCGGCGCGGCACGCCGCACGACGCCGTGATGCCAGCTCCGATGGACCGGCTCCAGCGCGTGGTAGAGCGGGCCGACCGCATGGCCCAACCGTCGATCCGCGTAGGCTTCGAGAACGTCGAATACCGCCATTTTGCCTCCCTATTTCCTTACGTGACGCTCGACCGTATCGCCCTATTGTCCTGGGGCTACTATACACGGGTTTGCTATTGGCCGACGGATCGATCACCGCCGATGATGATACCACGACGCCATGCCGGGCGCCGATGTAGAGCAGTAGGCGATCGTGGGCGATACGCGTGTCCCGGAACGTCGGGAGGTCACGGTCAGGCTGTTAAGCAAGAGATGAGGGACGTGGAACAGGTCTGGGAAACGGCCGCGCGACGAGAGGGGTCCGGCGCCGGGTATGGGTATGCAGTCTCGGGACCGGAGATGGACACGCTCGAGATCCCTGAGATCCCCGAGGCGCTATGGCGGCTACGCGAGAGCGAGGACCGCTACCGTGCCCTGGTCACGGCAATTGCCGAGATCGTGTGGATAACCGACCCCGACGGGTTGATCGACGACGACATCCCGGCGTGGCGGGCCTATACCGGCCAGAGCGTCGCGCAGGTCCGGGGCCTGAACTGGCTCGACGCGGTACACCCGGAAGACCGCGCGTGGGCCCGACAGGTGTGGACCCACGCCGTTGCCAGGAGGACGCTCCACGAGGTCGAGTGTCGCATCCGACGCCACGACGGCGCCTACCGCGCCTTCCAGGTGCGCGGCGTCCCTGTGTGCGACGAGGGCGGCGCGATCCGCGACGTGACCGAGCGTCACGCCTTTGAAGAAGCGCGACTCCAGGCGGCAAACGAGGCCGCCCGGCACGTCGACGGACCGGAGGCCACCGTCGAACCCATCGCCGACGTGGCTCACGCGATGACGGCCGCCGACCGCACTGACCACGTCGGCGGGGCCACTCCGCGCATCGACGAATTTCTCTCCATTGCCAGCCACGAGCTCAGGACGCCGCTGACCGGCGTCAAGGGTAACGTCCAACTGGCCCAGCGCAACCTGTACAAGCTGCTGTCGCGCGTCGCCCTCGTCAACGACGGACTTGAGCCTGTGAGTCCGTTTCTCGCCGACCTGGCGCTGGCGCTGATCCACCTCCAGGACTTGCTCGGGCGCGCCGACGGCGCGGTCGTGCGCCTGACGCGGCTGGTCAACGACCTGCTTGACGTCTCGCGCATCCAGCAAGGGCGCCTGGAGCTGTGGCCTCAGCCGTGTGACCTCGTCGCTATCGTCCAGCAGTGCGTCGAAGAGCACCGGCAGTGCTGGCCTGCCCGCGTTATCACCCTCGCCGGTCCGGCCTCCCTGCCCGTCGAGGCCGACGCCGTGCGGGTCGCCCAGGTGGTGACGAACTATCTGACCAATGCCCTCAAATACTCGCCCGCGGACCAGGTCGTCCACGCGACTCTGGGCATCGATGACGACGCGAACGCCGTCGTGGTCCGTGTGCGCGACGGCGGCCCCGGCCTGACGCCGGGGCAGCAGGACGAGTTGTGGGATCGTTTCCGGCGCGTCCACGACGCCACGGCCGAGACCGCGGCGCGCGACGCTGGCGGAGGATTAGGGCTGGGCCTGTACATCAGCCGCCTGCTGATCGAGCGCCACGGCGGAAGGGTCGGCGTCGAGAGCAGCCCCGGCGCGGGCTCGACGTTCTGGTTTGCGCTGCCGTTACAACGATAACCGCCGCTCGCCCGTACCCGCGACCGGATGTTCACTGCGCGGTGGGCTCCAGTACCCTGATTGCAACAATAACCGCTGTCGCCTGGACCTGCAACTGCGGTCGCATGGTAGCGTACGGACACCGCGGCGTCCGGGGCTGGCTACGGGCTTGCGACGACGGTCGCATCTGGCTAACTGCGGCCCGATGAGGGACGGAAACGGGGATCAATCGTACCCGCTGGGTACGAAACGGGGATCAGTCGTACCCACTGAGACCGCCAGCTCTCATTAGACTCGTTGCAGGATAAGTGGACTTTGGCCACTTAGGCCGCATAGCAGGCGGCATCGTACAGGCGCTGCCAGAGGTCGCGGGGAAGTAGCTCTAGCTCAGGGGTGGGGGTAGAGGCGTCGTAATTCCGGGAGGTCCAGAGGTGGTGACGGACGGCGGCGAGGGCATCGGCGAAGGTGGCCTCGGACTTGGGGTACCAGGCGGCGGCGCGCGTGGGCAAGGTAGCGGGGTGCAGCCGCTGGGCCATGAGCACGACAAGACTGAAGAGGCCCAGCAGGCAAGGGGTGGTGCGGGCGATGGCAGGATCGGACCATTGGCGCTGGGTCTCGAAGCCGAGGTGGGCGCGCATCTCCTCGAAGGTGATCTCAATGGTATGATCGCAAATGACAAATTCTGCGTGAGCCGTGAGGCGACCCTCTCCCTCTCTTGGTGGCGACAGCCGTTGCATCTTCGCCACTGACAAGTATAGTGGACCCAGGAAGCTGGACAGTGAAAGGGGTCTGAAAACGTAAAGGCGTAGACTCAAGGATAAAGGATAGGGGAAAGCATCATTCGGCACAGTTCAAGGCGCAGGTGGTCCGAGCGGCCCTGCGCGAGGAGAAGACGCTGGCGCAGTTAGCCAGTGAGTATGGGGTCCACCCAACGCAGATCAGCACCTGGAAGACGACGGCGTTGGCGGAGTTGCCGCAGGTGTTCGAGCGGCGGGACCGCACGGCGGATCAGGTGATCGCCTACGCGCAGCAGGTCGAGGAGTTGTACGCGGAGATCGGGCGCCTGACCACGCAGGTGGCCTGGCTCAAACAACAATCGGGGCTCGTGCGCACGGGCGGAGCGACTAGCCATGATCGAGCGCACTGATGCGGAGGCGCCGTTGACGGCGCAGGCCGAGCTGCTGGGGGTGAGTCGGGCAAGTCTGTACTATCGGCCGGTGGCGCCGTCACCGGAGGTGGTGGCGCTCAAGCACCGCATCGACGAGATCTACACGGCCTACCCTTTCTATTCTATGGCTCGCGGCGCGGCGACGCTGCGCCGGGAGGGGCAGAACGTCAACCGCAAGGCCGTGCAGCGGCACATGCGGGAGATGGGCATCGCGGGACTCAGTCCAGGGCCGCAGACCAGCCGGCCGCACCCGATGCACCCGGTCTACCCGTATCTGCTGCGGCAGGTCACGGCGACCCGCCCCAACCATGTGTGGGGCATCGACATCACCGACATCCGTCTACAGGCCGGCTGGCTCTATCTGGTAGCGGTGCTCGATTGGCACGCGCGCTATGTGGTGGCGTGGGCGCTCGACCAGACGCTTGCGCTCGGTTTCGTGCTCGAGGCGGTCGATCAGGCCCGGGAGGTCGGCGGCCCGACCAGCTGGAACAGCGACCAAGGCAGCCATTTCACCAGCCCGCAGTATCTGGACCGTTTGGATGCGCGGGGCATCCAGATCAGCATGGATGGCAAAGGCCGTGCCCTGGACAACATCTTCACCGCGCGCCTGTGGCGTACAGTCACATATGAGGAGGTGTATCTGCGCTCGTATGGCACGCCGCGCGCGGCCCGGCAGAGCCTCGCCCACTATCGTCAGTTCTACAATCACGAGCGTCCGCACCAAGCCTTGGGCTATCGGACACCCGCCGAGGCCTACCTGAACACCACGCCCCCGTTGACGACGACAAGGAACGACACTGAGGAAGGAGACCGGTCAACGTTTTACGATTGGGCGCCCGTTTCGGCGTCTTGACAAGATACTGTTGGCGAATTCGTTTCCTGGCCACGACCAGGCGTGAAGCAAGGGGCATGGTAAGCGTGAGCGCAGCGTGAAAATGGCGCCAGCGGCAATTCGCCAACAGTATCTTGACAAAGGGGTCCACTATACGCCAGGGGCAACCTGCGTCACGTTGGGCTGGTCGGCATCTCCAGAAGTCACCATTGATGTCAGAAATTTCATCGGTGCTGGGGGAGTTACCCTCTACGGGCTGAAGATGTTTGCAGAATTAGATCGTCGTGCTGCGTCTGAGGACCTGGCATGGCTCGCACAAATGGTAGCCGAGCAGCAATTGCGGACGCCAATCGAGGTGGAGGCTTTCTGGCACGACAGTGGTGAGGTCGCGCAACGCTTGCTGCAAAGACAATTCACCGGCAAAGCTGTTCTGCATCTCAGAAGAGAGTCCATCTGAAGCTGCCAGAATCAGGTGAGCACAATAACCACCTGCACGGCGACCGCCTGGCCGACCTGCCGTTCCCAAGGCCCGTGCGGGACGAGTTGGTGCGCGAGAGCCGGGCACGGGCGCACCACATCCTGCCCGACACCGGCTGGGTCAGCTACCCTATCCATGGCGAGGAGGGCATCCAGGGCGCGCTGGACCTCTTCCGCCTCGCCTACGACCGCGCCGTGGCGCAGCGAGGCCTACCTGAGATCGTGGAGTGAGACTCAGGCCGAGCGGGCCGGGCGCCCGTTTGCCGGGGCAACGCCGTCAATCTCGGCTGCCGCCCCCGCCCCGGACCCGACGGCCGCTCGCAAGAGGTCGTGCAGGTGGAGCGCGTTGCGTCGCAGGTCGAAATCCGACCGCACGTGCGCGGCCCCTCCCGCGCCCAACCTGAGCGCCAGGGCTGGCTCCGTCGCCAGGCGCGCCACGGCACGGGCCAGCGCCGCCACGTCGCCCGGCGCGACCAGCAGACCCGTGACGCCATCCTCCACCAACTCGGGCACGGCGCCCGTGCGCGTGGCTACCACGGGGACGCCCATGGCCATGGCCTCCATCAGGCTGACCGGCGCCCCCTCCATGTCTCCGTGACCCGCGTCGATGCTGGGCAGCACGAAGACGGCGGCGGCCGCGAGCGCCTCCCGCACCTCGGCCTGTGTCCGCGCGCCAAGGAGCCTGACGCGGCCGTGCAAGCCGGCCGCCGCGATCCGCTCCCGCAGCGTCTCGCGCAGCGGCCCGTCGCCAATGATGTCGCAGCGTACATCGTACCCCCGCGCGACAAGGAGTGCGCAGGCATCCACGAGGAAGGCCAGGCCTTTGAACGGCACCAGCCGCGCCACGGAGAGCACCGTCAGCGGGCCGTGTCCCGGCCCCTCTGGGCTCTGTTGGGCATCGTCGTCTGGGATCGCCGCGCCACGCGGACGATAGACGGACGTGTCGACGCCGCACCTGACGACGTGGACGCGCGCCAGGTCGGCCGGCGCAACGAGCGGGGCGACGTAGCGGTCGCGCAGCAGGCGCGAGATGACGACCACGAACGCCGCTCGGCGCACCTTTGTCCCCAGCATGGCCTGATCGCGGTAGATATCGTGCGCGTGGCCGGTGAAGCTGAACGTGACGCCGGCGAGCCGCGCGACCGCCAGGGCGGCCACGGCGGGGTGCAGGGCGAAGTGGGCGTGCACGTGGGCCACGCCATCGGCGCGGGCGCGGCGCGCCCACAGCGTCGCGCGCGCCACCGCCGCCAGTCCGCGCGCCAACTCGCCCGGCCCGCGCCACAACTCCCGTATCACCAAGCCATAGAGAGACAGCAAGCGCCAGGGAGCCTCGCCGAGCCAGGCCAGGTGGGCGCGCGCCACCGCCAGGAGGGTATCGGGCGCATCGAGGCGGCGCAGCCAGCGCACGACCTCGGGGTGGTGTACCGCCTCCTGGTGGTGGATGAAGGGATACACGTCGATGCGCCAGCCCAGACGCTCCAGCGCGTCCATCTCGCGCAGGATAAATGTCTCGGAGAGCTTCGGGAAACGCGAGACCACGTAGGCGATGCGGTTCGGATCGCGCGGCGGCGCCGATAGCTCTCGCTCCGCGCGGAACGGCCTCACGACGCGGCCCTCTCGACCGGCGCCACTTCGCCGGACCATGCCCTCTCGACCGGCGCCACTTCGCCGGACCGTGCCCTCTCAGGCGACAGCGATAGGACACGTTGGCCAGAATCCCTTTGCGATGACACAAGCTCATCCACCCGCGACACATCGCTGTCGGTGGTTTGCCATGTGACGTCGGTCGCGAGCGTCGCCGCCGGGTTATGGACGCCAGGCTGTCCCAATGAACCGCGCAGGCGCTCGGCCGGCCGCGGACGCAGGAAAAGCGGCAGTGCGCTCAGGAAACCGAGCCCGTGGCTCAGGTGCAGGGTCGCGAAGGCCACGGGCAGCAGCGGCGCGTGACGCCAACCCCGCCGCGCGGCGACGTACACGGTGGCGGCGGCTGTCCCCAGGGCATAGACGGAGAGGACGATGGCCAATGCGCGGCGCGCGAGCAGGCTCAGCGGTGCGGTCCCGCCGAGCAGGCCCAGGCCGAGCACGAAGATTGCCGGGGCCAGCGCCCGCGGCGACGGCAGCGCGCCATGCTTGTGCAGGATGGCCGCCTTGGCCCGTCCGTAGCGGATATACTGCCGCGCCAGGCGGCGAAATGAGTCGCGGCAGTAGTATTCCGTCTCGATCTCCGGCGTGATCCAGACCCGCCCCCCGCTCAGGGTGATGCGGTAGTCGAGCTCGGCGTCCTCGCCGATAGGCAGCCCTTCGTCGAATCCGCCCAGCCTGCGCAGCGTCTCCAGACGGTACGCCCCGAAGGGGACGGTGTCAATGGCCCCCGCGCGGTTGGTGTAGCGGAAGCGCGCCGTCCCCACGCCGAACGGGCTGGACATGGCCAGCGCGATGGCGCGGGCAACGTAGGTCCTGCCGGTCGCGCGCATCACCCCGCCGACGTGGTCGGCGCCCGAGCGGCCGAGGTGCGTCACGAGGCGCCGCACGTGTCCGGGGGCAATGGCGCTGTGGCCATCGACGCGGACAACGACCGTGCCGGTGACGGCGGTCAGGCCGATATTGAGGGAACAGGGAATGCGCCCGGTGGGCGAGGAGAGCAGGCGGACGCGGCCGTCCTGGGCGGCCAGGGACCGCACGATCTCAGCGGTGCGGTCCGTCGACGGTCCGTCGACGACGATCACCTCCAGCAGGTCTCGTGGGTAGTCCTGGGCCAGGACCGTGCGCAGGCAGTCCTCGATATAGCGCTCCTCGTTGAGCACGGGGATGACGACCGAGACGCGCGGCAACAACTCCGGCCACGGTCGCGTCAGGCCGCCGGTGTCCGGCATCGCCGCCGTCTTGTTCACACGGTCCGCCCATTGTTGGCCTGGGAGCGCGGGCGTCTCGCCCGTCCCCGCGTTGGACCCGGGACGGGCGAGACGCCCGCGCTCCCAGATCGCCTCGGCTTGTTCGTCTGCTAACGACACGGCGCTATCGGTCATCTCTTACGCGCTCCTCTCCTCGGTGGCCACGGCGCGGCCCACGCGCGCCCCCTCGCTCTGCGTCGCGCCTCCGCTCAGGGCCAGGCTCGGGAGCGGGGTATCCGGTCCTGACTCTCTCGCCGTCGACGCCGCGGCCATTGTAGCGGGCGTAACAGGCGCGGCGGGCGCAATGTCGGGCGTGGTGGGCGTCACCTGACGCTCGACCTCCGCGATGACGTCCTGGAACATGACGTCGCCGCCGATGCCCTGACTGTGGGGAATCAGCGCGGTGAACGTCGCCAGGATGATTTTCACGTCGAGCCACAGGCTCCAGTTGTCGACATAGAAGTTGTCCAGTTGCGTGCGCTCGATGATGGAGGTGTCGCCGCGCAGGCGGCTGACCTGGGAGAGCCCTGTAATGCCGCCGCGCATGCGATGGCGCTCGGCGTAGCGGGGGATGCGCTGCGCAAACAGCGCGACGTAGGCCACCTGCTCCGGCCGCGGGCCGACGATGCTCATGTCGCCGCGCAGCACGTTCCAGAGTTGCGGCAGTTCGTCGATACTGCTGGCGCGCAGCAGGCGGCCGACCCGCGTGTGCCGCGCGGGAGAGGCCGGGTCTTCGCCCGGGCGCACCGCGCGCATCGAGCGCAGCTTGTAGATTGTAAACGGCTTGCCGTCGAGCCCCACGCGCGTCTGGCGGTACAGGATCGACCCCGGCCCTTCCAACCGGATGGCCAGCGCCGCGACCGTCATGAGCGGGAGCGCGACGAGCAGCCCCAGGCTCACGGCGATGATATCGAAGACCCGTTTGCAGGCCAGCACCAGCAGCAGCCCGCTGGTCTCGAACTGCAGCAGCGGGATGCCGCGCACATCGAGCAGGCGCGTGTTGGCCGGCGCCACCTCGAACATGCGCGGGACGAGGCTGACCTGCAGGTGCGACAGGGTCTGGCACACCCGCAGCAATCCGATGCGTTCGCTGTCGGGGAGGCGCGAGAAAGCAAAGACGACGTGGTCGACGTTGTGGGCGTCGATCTGCCGGGCCAGATCCTCTCCCCGCCACAGCGGCAGGCCCAGCACGCGGCGGTTGCCCTCGTCGTACTCGTAGTCGTCGACAAAGCCGACGACCGTGATGCCGAGGTCCCGGTACTTGATCAGCGTCGCGGCCATGCGCTGCGCGATGGTCCCGGCGCCGACGATGAGCATGCGGGACTGCGCGCGCGACCCGAACAGGCGGACGACCGTCTGCGAGGCCGAGCGCGCCATGATGCGGCAGGGGATGGCCAGCACGGTCAGCGTGCCCAGGATGGGCAGCCGATCGTCGTTGACATCGCGCAGCACCAGCAGTGCCAGCACTAGCGCCGCGCCCTGCAACATGGTCGAGAAGACGTACGGGACATCGAGGAGGCTGATGCGGACCACCATCTGCCGGTAGAGCCCGGCGCGCACCCCCAGCGCCGCCCAGACCGTCGCGGCCAGGATAGTGACCGTCAGCAAGGAATCGGGGTTCGTCGTGGGGCGCAGGACCAGCGTCCAGGCCATGGCAAGGAGCAATCCGATAGCCTCGGCGCATAGGATAGCGCCCAACAAGGCCCCGTACTCCTGGCGGCGCGTCGCGGCGCCGCGTACCGCGCCAGCCGCGGCCAGCATCGCCCTGTTATTGATTCCCATAATTGCCGTGTCGCCCCCGTTCTGTCGCTTGCATCACCGTCGCTGGCCTGCATATTTCGTATCGTCCATTTCCAACAGATATACATAGCCCGTCCAGGGGACTCAGCCGTAGCCCGTTCTGGTCATGCGGCGATACGCCATAGACAAGAAGGACAATCCACAGGCCATGTGTTCTCAGCGGCCGCGGGTCGAGACCAGGAGCACGGCGTCCTGTGGCGTGAGCGTCACGCTCGGGGCAGGAGCCCCATTGTTGGTCGCGCGATCCTGCGTCCCCAGGAGACGCCGGTAGCCGGGGCCGAGCATGACCGTCTGCGGCGTTGCCGTAGCGTTGAGCAGCACCGTGCCATGCGCGAAGTCGCGCCGCCAGACGTTGGGGTCGCCACGCTGCAAAGAGACGGCGCTGAGCCAGACCGTCCCCGGAGCGGCGCCAAGATTGAACTGCGCGGCGAGGTCGGACGCGCTCACGGTCGGGGTGAAGGTCACCCTGTACCGCCGCCAGCGTCCATCGAGCGTGAACTCCTGACTCGCGCGCAGCGCGAAGGGGGCCTGGGTCTGCTGCAGCCCGGCCTCGATGGTCTGGCCGGCCGACGAGCGGGCCGAGAAGGAGAGCGTGTAGGTCACGCCGGCCGTGACCTGACACCCAGCCTGGGCGAAACTGACGCTCCAGGCCCTATCCGGTACGGCCCGCGTCACGGTCAGCCGCGCCACCGCGCCCGCCTCGCGCGTGAAGCGCGCGGCCGCGGGCGCCGCGACGGTCAGCATCCACTGGCGCGCATGTGTCGCGCCGGTCCCCGCGGCCGCGGCGCCACGGAAGTCGCCGTCGGCCAGGGCGTTCGGCGTCGTCAGGGCCTGGGCCCGCGCCGGACCCAGCGGCGCTCCCAGCCAACCCTGGCCCCCCGCCAGTTGCAGGTCCGTCGCCACCTTGTCCCCCGCCGCGTGCGGCGCCGGCAGGCTGCCCTTCACCCCTCGCCGCACCGTCAGCGTGTCTCCCGCCACCCTCAGCACCCGCATCTGCTCGTCGTCCAGGCTTAGCCCCGCCCCCGTCCGCGCATCGCTCGGAACGCGCACCACCGCGCCCGCGCGGAAGCGTTCCCCCGTCCCCGGCGCCACCGTCAACATCGTCGTCCCCGCGTCCACTCCCGCTGCCAGGCTGCTGCCCGCCCCCCCGTCATACTCGTCGTACCACCACGTCTGCCCGTGCACGCTGGGGCCAACATCGTACGCGTAGTAGCCATCGCCCAGCAGCGCCGTGCCCAGCCCGAAGCGCATCGCCCGCAAGTCCTGCGTCCCCGTGTCCCCCGTGTCGCTGGCGATGACGGACACGGTCGGCGCGCCAGATGTGGAGAGATGAAGGTAGGCCGCGGCCCCATCGTGCCAGCCACCGCTGAAGTAGGGGAAGTGCTCGAAGAGGCGTCCGCTGAGGAAACCCGGATAGTAGCCCCCGTTCTCCAGGATCAGCGCGCGCGGCGTGCGCGCCCGCATCAGGCGTAGGAGGTTGGCCTGCCCCTCGGGCCACCCCTGGCCCGAGGGGCCGTCGCCGCCGTCGGCCGCGTTGCTGTTCGCCCCGGCGATGCGGCCTCCGCTGACCCAGTGGATCCTGGAGTTGGCGTCGTCGAAGAAGACGCCGTCCCAGGGCGCCGCGGCCAGACGCCGCTGGGTTTCGCGCACCAGGTAGGCCACCCAGGTCAGGCCCGTGCGCGGATCGGCCGGGCAGTAGCGGGTCACGTTGAGCAGCCAGGTCCCCGGCCAGATCACGGCATGGGCCGCCACGCGGACGCCGCTCCGATGTGGCGCGGCCGATGAGCGGAAGCCGCGCCGCACGGTCAGGGTATGCGCGGCGCTATCCACCGCCGTGATGTGCATCGACTCGCCGTCGACGAGGATGTCCGCGTTGGCGGAGAAAGTTGCCGCGATGACGCCTGCGTCGGCAACGTGGATGGTCGTCATGGTCGCGTCGACGTCTCCCGTCAGGGTCGTCCCGGCCAGGGTCAGCCACCAACCTGGATAGACCGTGTAGCCGTTGAAGTCCGCGACGTCGACGGAGCGCGTATCCGCGTAGAGGATGACCAGGGTACGCGGACTGCGCGCTTTGAGGGTCCGCACGGCGCCGGCCGCCGAGTTAGGCGCGACGACCAATCCGTAGCGCGCGAAGGTCCCGACCTGGCTGGAGTCCTTAAACGCGTACATACTGGCCAGCCGCGGATAACCCTGCGCCGGGGCGCCCACGCTACCCGGCGTCGCATGGCTTGCGCTACCAGGCCGCGCCGCGGGGTCCTGAGTCGATGCGAAGGACGGCGATAGGGCGCGCTGTCCCGCCTCCAGCGGCGCGATCTGCGTCGCTGGAGGCGGGACGATCGTCGCGAGCAGGAGCAAGAGCAGTAAGCGGACGAACGCGGCCGGAGGATTGCCTCCCCCGCGGCGTGCCCGCGCACGCGGGCGCGGGCCATGGAGACAACGCGCGCGCATCGCGACGGCGCGCGCGAACCTGATCGACAGGCGGATCGGCAACAGACGAACGGTCGTACTCATCATCGTGGCTTTATCCTGCTTCGCTATCATGGCGCGTGACGGACGTGTCGTCGTGCCTTCGAGCGCACGGCCGGTCATCCTCGCGTCATTCTTATATCGGTCTTATACCCGTCTTATATCTGTCATGCTGTCATGCGCTCTTATACTACCAACCGCGCCGCTGGAGCGCCACGGTACTTTTGGCTATAGCAAACAAATACGGGTCCGACACGCCGGATAAAAGCGCCGATTCGTTGTACAATGGTTGGGCGCGAGGTCGCGGCGGATACTCCATGTCCATGGTAACCGCGCGGGATCGTCGCGTAAGACGCCATACTGTTATCCCTTCACAGCCCGTGAAAATAGCCGACGGTCGGCCCTGTAAAGTTGTACTCCGTCAGGGCCGACATAGGTAGTAGCTTACCTCTCACCTACCGTGTTGTCGTACGCGGGAGCAGATGCGAGCAATGATTGAATATGAAAGGCTGTGTCCATATCTATGTCTGCGTCAGCATCCACGTTCGCACCCACGTCCCAACGGTCATGGCGGATCTTCCTCACCCTCCTCCTCGGCATCGTGGCCATCGCCCAGCTTACCCCGACGATAGGTACCGTGCGGGTCGACGCCGCGACGGCAGCGTCTGGCCGCGCGCTGCCCGCGCGCTTGCGAGCGCCGCAAGGGATGGTGTCCGCCCCCGACGGACCGGCGCGGGTAGCGGCCCGCACCTCTGACAAACCGTCGACGTCGGCAAGCTGTCCGCCATCGGGCGCGCAGAGCGTGTTCACGGACCAGGTCCCCCAGGATGACAACCGCAGCGACGCGGGGCAGAACTACGAACTCGGCCTGCGCTTCCAGACCGCCCGCCCCGGTCAGATTACCGCCATCCGCTACTGGCGCTCGCCCGGCGACAGCGGTTCCCACGTCGGCAACCTCTGGGCCGACGGCGGCGCGGCGCCCCTCGCCAGCGTCGCCTTCGCCGGCGAGTCCGCCTCCGGCTGGCAGCAACAGGGCTTGCCCCAACCCCTCACCGTCGCGGCTAACACGGTCTACGTGGTCTCCGTCAACGCCAACACCGCCTTTCCCCACAGCCTCGACGCCCTGTCCACCACCCTGACCAGCGCCGCGGGCGACCTGCGCACCGTGGCCGATGGCGCCAACGGCCTCTACGGCAGCCCCGGCGCGCTGCCCACCGGCTCCTACCGCGCCAGCAACTACTTCCGCGATGTCGTCTTCGTCCCCACTGGCTGCGCCGCGCCCCCGACCGCCACCAGCACGGTTGTCTCGACCGCCACGCCCGCGCCGGCCCCGATCGTCACCAACACACCGATCGCGATAGCCTCGGGCACGCCTGCCGGCGCATCCACGGGAACATCGGTCGCGACGAATATGCCAACGATGAGCGCGGCCAGCACGCCCACGCCGATAGCGACCCCGCCGGCAACGGCGACGAGCGGTCCGGCCGCCACGACAACCGCGGCCGCGGTCGGGACCACGAACCCGATCCCGACGCCGACATCGCCGACAGGGTGCCTGCCGCTGGCCCCGGAGAGCGTGTTCACGGACCAGGTCCCCCAGGATGACAACCGCAGCGACGCGGGGCAGAACTACGAACTCGGCCTGCGCTTCCAGACTGCCCGCCCCGGCCAGATCACCGCCATCCGCTACTGGCGCTCGCCCGGCGACAGCGGTTCCCACGTCGGCAACCTCTGGGCTGACGGCGGCGCGTCGCCCCTCACCAGCGTCGCCTTTGCCGGCGAGTCCGCCTCCGGCTGGCAGCAACAGGGCTTGCCCCAGCCCCTCACCGTCGCGGCTAACACGGTCTACGTGGTCTCCGTCAACGCCAACGCCGCCTTCCCCCACAGCCTCGACGCCCTGTCCACCACCCTGACCAGCGCCGCGGGCGACCTGCGCACCGTAGCCGATGGCGCCAATGGCCTCTACGGTAGCCCCGGCGCGCTGCCCACCGGCTCCTACCGCGCCAGCAACTACTTCCGCGATGTCGTCTTCGTCCCCGCTGGCTGCGCCGCGCCCCCGACCGCCACCAGCACGGTTGTCTCGACCGCCACCAGCACGTCCACCTCATCGCCCACCCGAACTCCAACCACGACGCCCACACAAACTCCAACCACGACGTCCACCCGAACACCGACCATGATCGCGGCGCGCACGCCTATCGCCACCCCGACACGGACGCGCTCGCCTATCGCCGCCCCGACGCGGACGCCAACCGCGCGTCCAACCACCACAATCACGTCGACGGCGACGCCAACGGCAAGCGCGGTGAACAGTCCGACCGCCAGCAGCACGGTTATCCCGACCGCCACCAGCACGACTATCCCGGCCGCCACCAGCACGACTGTCCCGACCGCCACCAGCACGCCAACGCCGTTCGGGTGCAAGCCATTGGGGACGCAAAGCGTGTTCACCGACCAGACGCCCAACGCTGCTAACGTGGACAACGCGGGGCTGAACACCGAGCTGGGCCTCAAGTTCCAGAGCGGGCGCGCCGGCCAGATCACCGCCATCCGTTACTGGCGCTCGCCCGGTGACACCGGCGCCCACGTCGGCAACATCTGGTTAGGGACGGGCGGGACCGATCCGCTGAACATCGCTCCCCTGACTACGGTGACGTTTACAAACGAGACGGCGGCGGGCTGGCAGCAGCAGGCGCTGCCCCAACCGCTTGCCATCGCGGCCAACACGGTCTACATCGTCTCCGTCAACGCCAACGCCTATTTCCCCGCGTCGGGCGGCGCGCTGCTCACGTCGGTGGCCAATGGCAACCTGCGCACGGTGGCCGACTACCACAACGGGGTCAGCGGCTCCACGGGCGCCTTCCCAACGGACGACTATCAGAACACAAACTACTTCCGCGATGTCGTGTTCGTCCCCGCTGGCTGCGCGGGCACGCCGACGCCGACGGCCACGCCGTCCGCCACGCCATCCGCGACTCCCATCCCCCCGGCGACGACCAACCCCATTTATCTGGAGAACCAGAAGCCCGGCACGACCGCCTGGCAGATCACCGATCAGGCCGGCTCGGAGATCTCCGGCTACGCTGGCGCGACCAGCGTCAACCGCGGCGGCTCACTGGCGATCAAGGTGTCGGTCGGCAACCCCGGGTCGGGGCAATACACCGCGGCGTCTCCCGGCTCCTATCGGCTCGATGTCTACCGCCTGGGCTACTACGGAGGCGCGGGAGGCCGGCTCGTCGCCAGCAACGGTCCGCTGAGCGGCGTCACGCAACCAGCCTGCGGCGTCACCGACCCCGCCACGCGCCTGGTAGAGTGCAAGTGGCCCACCTCCTATACCCTGGCCGTGGGCTCCGCCTGGACCAGCGGGCTGTACGTCGGCAAGCTGACCGACGGGGCGACGGGCAAGCAGGCGCAGGTGTTCTTTGTGGTGCGCGACGACAGCAGTACCTCGAACGTGCTGTTCCAGAGCAGCTTCAACACCTTCGAGGCCTACAACACGTACGGCGGCTATAGCCTGTACGACAACCTGAGCACGGGCAATCAGCGGGCCTACAAGGTGTCGTTCGACCGGCCGTTCGTCGGCAGCTGGAACAGCATGCTGCGCTGGGAGCGCAACATGGTGCGCTGGATGGAGTCGCAGGGCTACGACGTGTCCTATGTCACCAACGTCGACGTCTCCACCAACCCCGCGCTGTTGCGGCAGCACAAAGTCTTCCTCTCGGTCGGCCACGACGAGTACTGGTCGATGGAGGAGCGCAACGCGGTGCGGAGCGCGCGCGACGCGGGGGTCAACCTGGGCTTCTTCTCGGCCAACGCCGGTTACTGGCGCGCGCGCTATGAGCCGTCGAGCGGCGGCGCGGCCAACAGGGTCATCGTCTGCTACAAGGACGCCTGGGCGCAAGACACCGTCGCGCCGACAAACCAGTTCCGCAGTCCCCAGAACAACATGCCCGAGAACGCGCTGCTGGGAGTCATGTACATCGGCGACCGCTCCGACCTGTACGCGGGCTACCCCTACGTGGTGAGCAACAGCGGCGACCGCTCCTATGCCAACACCGGGCTGAAAAACGGCGACGCGCTGACCGGGCTGGTGGGCTACGAGTGGGACGGGGTGGTCGACAACGGCTCGACCCCCAGCGGCCTCGTCGTGCTGTCGCAATCGCCCGTCGTGCCCGACGACGTGTCACCGGAGATGCCCTGGGTAGATACCCAGGTAGCCAGCGCCGCGCGCTACACCGCGGCCAGCGGCGCCCATGTGTTCGCGGTTGGATCGATCCAGTGGGCGTGGGGGCTGGACAGCGACGGCGTCGCCGCCGTGCCCCGCGTCGACGCCCGCGCGCGGCAATTCGCGGTCAACGTGCTGGCCGACCTGGGAGCGCGGCCGCTCACCCCGGCGCCCGGCCTCATCGTGCCCTGATAGTCTACTATGTGTGGCTCAGGCTCGTACCCCTTGTCCAAGGGGACCAGATAGGCTCGAAGCGGCCCAGCTGCGCGGCCTGCTGGAGGTCGCGTCTCAAATGGAACGGGACGAGAGAACTCGTGTCGATGACAGCCCGCACCGTCTGTGGCAATACCACGCTGCTAATAAAGGCGCCAGGTGCAGTTATTGGTCTCGCTCCCAGGGGAGTGTTCCCGGACGGTCAGCTTCCAGGGTCTCCAGTTCACTCGGACTCAGTTCGCCATCCAGATAGGCCGTCGCGTTGTGTGCGCGGTCAGATTCCTGGATGCCGCGCACGATGGCAGTCCCCTGTAATCGCTCCAATTCGCGCAACGGGATCATCATGCGGTTGCCGTGCGTCTCATAGGCCAGGCCTTCGCGGCGAACCAGCAGTTTGAGCGTATTGACGGAGCCAATGCCCAATAACTCAGCCGCCTGTGTCGTGGTCAAGAGTTGATCGGGCTGCACAACCTCCAGGGCCTGGTCGATCGCCGCGAGCGCCTTGCCCCGATCACCGTCTAGAACATACGTGCGCAGTTGCTCTAGCTCCTCACGAAGCGTTGTAATGGTCATAACCTTACCCTCCTCCAAAGGGCCTTAACCTCCCTCTACTGGACTCGTACGGAAGGCGGTAGCCGCTCACCCTATTAGTGAATATACTCCTTTTCGTCATATTTGTCAATGCCTCGACAGCGCAATCGACCACTACTCACCGGTGGCGCCGTCGATGGCCTCGCGCATGAGGTCGGCATGCCCGTTGTGACGGGCGGTCTCCTCGATCATGTGCACCATGATCCAGCGCAACGTCTGCTCCCTGCCTGCTCGGCGCGCGGGGGCGTCGAGGTCAGACGCCGCGGCGATGGCGCGCGCCCGCTCGACCGTCGCGCGATAGAAGTCCAGGATCGCGGCGGTGGATTCACCGGCCTCGACGCGCCAATCGGCGTCGGGGTCGGCGTCCGTCCAGGGCGCCGGTAGATCCTCGCCGGCAAAGACCATCAGGAACCACCACTGCTCGACGTAGGCGAGGTGCTTGACCATGCCGAGCAGGCTCATCCCGGACGGTGTCAGCGGGCGGCGCAGGTCCGTGTCGCCGACGCCATCGACTTTCCACAAGAGGGTAGCGCGATGGTAGTCCAGAAAGGCGGTCAGCATGGCCCGCTCCGGGGCGGCCAGCGGTGGATCGACGCGATCAGTGGGTGCAGGGCGCATCATTTCTCCTTAGCAGTGGGCAGTGGGCAGTGGGCAGTGGGCAGTGGGCAGTGGGCAGTGGGCAGTGGGCAGTGGGCAGTGGGCAGTGGGCAGTGGGCAGTGGGCAGTGGAAGGGGATCGCCGGTTGTCGATTGTCGCTTTTGTCCTCCGTCCTTGTATGAGCAGGGTTTGTGAATTGGCGGACTGGGAGCGCGGGCGGCCCGCGCTCCCAGTTGCTCCCAATTGAGGCGGGCGGCCCGCCCGCGCTCCCAGTTGGGCGCTGGACAATTCGTTAGCGCGCGGAAGTCCTGGGGGCGCGAGGCGCCCCCGGATGACCCCAGGCCTTCCGCGCGCTAACGAAAAGTCGGTGACCGACGTTTCCACTGGGCGCCGGCGTCCGCAACGGACAATTCACAGACCCTGGCTACATTTTGCCGTAGACCGTGATGTCCGCGTCGGTGCTGAGCGAGAGCTGGCCGGGCGTGCCTTGATGCTCGGCCAGGGCATAGAGGCGCGGCAGGTCGCGCGCCGGGTCGCCGTGGAAGGCCGCGGGACCGGCCTGCAGCCGCTTCAGCGCCGCCGCTGGCGGAATCGACTCGCGCTCCCGCACCTCCTGACGCTCGACCACGAAGAGTCCCGCTATCTCCGGCGTCTCGGCCAGGGGTTCCCGCGGCCCCTTGGGGCGCGGCAGGTCCGGCAGCGCGTCGTAGAGTTCGCGCCAATGCTCGGACCCAAACGAAGCCGTGATGTAGGCGCTGCCCGCGTGCATCACGCGCACGATCTCCTCGGGCAGCGCGGGCGCGAGGCGGCGCAACACCAGGTCCGCCACCCCGTCGCGCAGCGGCAGCCGGCGGCGCGTGCTGGCGCGCGCGGCGGCGGCGCGGGTCTCGTAGCGCAGCGCCCGGTAGCAGGCGTCCAGCATTGGCAGGGAGATATCGAACCCGATGAGGGACAGCGGACCGTTCTGGCGCGCGGCGATCTGGCGCAGCACCGCGCCCGTCCCGCAGCCAAGGTCCACCACCGACGCGCCGGGGCGCAGGCGCGACACGATGGCGTCGAGGTAGCGCTCGGTCGCCTCGCGCTCGCCCGATGGCGCCCCTCCAGCAATGCGCCGCTCCCAGGCCACGCGCCGCCCGACCATCTCCGCCGTGTCGCCGGGCCCCTCGTTGGGTGGCCGCTTGCCGGGCGCCAACAGGTCGAGGTGAGGGCTGGTGGGGTAGTGCTGCCCGCACGCCGCGCAGACGAGCGCCCCGTCGCGCGGGACGAGCGTGCCGCCACCGCATTTAGGGCAGGCCAGAAAGTCGAGCAGCCAGTCGGGCAGGCGTTGCGTTTTACGAGTCGGGGAGGAGGTAGTCATAACATAAGGGTAGCAGGTGACGGCCTATCACTCGCTCCGTACCGTTGTCTAGACAGGGCGACTTTCGAGATAGTAGTAGTCGTAGAGCGTGGTGAAGCCGAGGCGTTCATACAGGGCGTGAGCCGAGCGGTTCCCGTGCATGACCTGCAGGTACATATGGCTGGCGTGCTGGCGGTGGCCCCAAGCGGCGAGAGCGTGGAGTACGGCGGTCGCCGCGCCGGCGCGGCGAAACTCTGGGTGGGTGGCCATGCTGAAGACGCCAAGCCAATCGTCTTCCAGTACGCCGAGGCTGGTGCATACCGGTTGTCCGTCGACCGTCAAGGAGGCGTAGGCCGTGCGAGCGGTGATTCGTTGCAGGATACCCCGCCGCGTCTCCGCCTCGTGCTCTCCCACCGCTTCGGCCTGGCAATAGGTCGCGAACCAGCGCGCGTCGAAGGTGTCGGCAATGGTGACCGGGTGAGACTGGAGGGATCGCGCGCCCGTCGTGGCAAGGATGGCGGAGGTCTCGGCGCTCTGGACCGAGGTACGGGCGTCCGCGGTATAGCCGCGCCGTTCCAGGACGGCGCCCAACTCAGCCGGTTGGGACGCCGGACACAACTGGTAGCGAGCTGGTTGACCGCGCTGGGCGTAGAAGGCTTCGACGATGTCGAGCTTGTCATCCAGGGAACGTGCGCCCTGAGCGTCATTGGGCCAGACCGAGTTGGCCCGGCGCGTCACGCCCGCGTTGAAGCGGAGCCACCAGCCGTCCAAGGGCTGCTGTTCCGCTGCCGGCCACGCGCGCAGGGCCAGCCCTTCGATGTGACGGACAAGTCGCAGCGTCTGGGACGGCATCACGCGGTCAATGCCTCCCACGCCTACAGGTCGTCCAAAGGCGACATTACCGGCACATCGGGGCTGACGACCTCCGGATATTTGAGCCCGGCGCCAGTGTTGAAGAGCACGATGCGCTCGTCGCGGCCGAGCAGCCCGCGCGCTAACAGGTCGGGCAGCGCGGCGACGGTGGCGGCGCCCTCCGGCGAGAGGAACAGCCCGTCGTTCCGCGCGACCTCATGGACGGCCGCTGTGATGGCGTCGTCGTCCACGGCCACGGCGCACCCCCCGGTCTCATTGCAGGCGCGCAGCACCAGGAAGTCGCCCAGCGCCTTGGGCACGCGGATGCCGCTGGCCACGGTCTCAGCGCCCTGCCAGAACTCCGACGCCGCGGCGCCCTGCTCCCACGCCCGCACGATAGGCGCGCAACCAGAGGATTGCACCGCGATCAACCGGGGGCGGCGCGCGCCGATCGCGCCGATAGTCTCCAACTCGTCGAATGCCTTCCACATGCCGATCAGGCCCACACCGCCGCCGCAGGGGTAGAGGATGGCGTCGGGCAACTCCCAGCTGTCTTGCTCGGCCAGCTCGAAGCCCATCGTCTTCTTGCCCTCGATGCGGTATGGCTCCTTGAGCGTGGAGGCGTCGAATAGAATAGCGTCCTTTCCATGGTCACCAGACGCGTTTTCCTTGCCGCGCGCCACGGCGCGCCCAACGATGGCCCCGGCGTCGGAGATGAGGCCGCGCACCAGCCGCACGTCGGCCCCGCTGACCCACGCCTCGCGCACGTTGATGGTGGGGGCGTCCCGGGGCATCACCACGGTGGCGCGCAGGCCCGCGCGCGCCGCGTAGGCGGCCCAGGCGCCGCCGGCGTTGCCCGCCGTGGGCAGCGCGACGTGGCCAATGCCCAGTTCGCGCGCCCGCGAGACCCCGACGGCCGCGCCCCTGGCCTTGAACGACCCGGTCGGCAGCAGCCCTTCATCCTTGACCCTCAGCTGGCGCAGCCCCAACCCCTCCGCCGTACGGGGCAGGTCGAGCAGCGGCGTCACACCCTCGCCCAGCGAGACGCGGCGGTCCGGCTGCCGCAGCGGCAGCAGCTCGGCGTAGCGCCACAGCGACCATGGCCGCGTCGCCAGCTCGGCCTGCCACCGCTCTCCATCGAGCCCGGCGAGGTCGTAGCGGGCCAGCAGGGGCTTGCCGCAGCGGGTACACAGGTTCTGCGGCGCGTCGGCGTCGTGCCGCGCGTCACACGCCGCGCACTCCAGGCGCGTCAGGAGAGAGCGCGGTGACTGAGGCGTAGAAAGAGAAATGTTCACAAAGGTATTGTAGCGCCCAAGGCGCTGTGGATCCGACCATGGATAGAACAGCCAAGCCGCCAGCGGTCCGCGTTGGGCGCAAGCGCGCGAGGGGTTAATGTCGCTATCCGACGCTGTGTTTCAGGACGGCGCCTGCACGATCCGCCCGTCGACCACCGGCGCGATGGTCCCCCGCTGCCGCACCGCCGCGATGACCACATCGGCGACCAGCGGGGCGCCGGTCGGCCCGATCAGCGTCGTGCCCGTGGTCAACGACGTATACCCGTCGCCTCCCCCAAGCAGGTAGTCATTGGTCGCCAGCGTGTACAGCCGTGTCGTCGCGAGCGGTCGCCCGTCGACCTGCACGGACAGGACGCGCGCCCCAACGGGACGCGCGGGGCTCCAGGTAAACCGCACCCCCGAGACCTGGGGGAAACGCCCGGCCCCGTCCTTCCACTGACTGACGCCATTCTCCAGGGCGGCTTTGAGCGCCCCCCCGCTGATCCGCTCCGTGACGAGCAGGTCGCCGAAGGGGAGGAACGCGAGGATCGTCTTCCGTGTGATCGCGCCGGCAGGGGTGACCGCGTCGGTGCGGATCCCTCCGCTGTTTACCAGCGCGACATCGGTCGCCGCGCGGGCGCGGACCGCGTCCGCGATGAAATCGCCGAGCGCGCTCTCCTTCTGACGGACGACGGACTCGCGGGCATCCAGCGAGACCGTGCTGCGGCCAATGACGATCGAGAGCCGCGCGCTCAGGCGCGCCTCGTACCGTTTGACAAGCGCCGCCATCCCGGCGTCGGGCGTCGTCGTGTTCGGGTCGATCAGCTCCGGCTGCTCGATCGCCGAGGTCACGCGTCCGTCCGCGCCTACCGCCAGCGTGGTGACACCCAGGTAGTGGGCGTCCGACTGCGCTTTGACGATCAGCGTGTGCCCGACGGTGGCATCCCAGAGCACGTGATCGTGGCCGCCAACGATCAGGTCCAGGCGCGGTACCGCGTGGGCGAGCGCGATATCGGCGCTCATGTCCTCGTGCGTGACCGCCACGATGACGGTCGCCCCCCCGGCTGTGAGGCGGGCGACCGCCACGCGCGCGGCCGCGATGACGGGGTCGAAGCGCAGGTCATGGCCCGGATTGGAGAGGATGACCGTCTCCGGGGTGAGCAGGCCGAGTAGGCCGACCTTCACCCCGTGAGCGACGGTGACCATGGTCCTGACGGCGCCGGGGAACGGCTGGCCGCTTGCGGCGACGGTGATATTGCTCCCGAGCCAGGGGAAACGCGAGGCCGTCACACTGCGCCCAAGGGCCGCGTCGCCCCGATCGAATTCGTGATTGCCGAAGGCGGCGGCGGTGATCCCCAGTTGATTGAGCGCGGCGACCATCTGAGCGCCGGCAAAGACGGAGGATTCGACCGATGGCGAGAGGAGATCGCCGGCGAAGAGGAGCAACGCCCGCGGATCCTGGGCGCGCGTCGCGTCGATCTGGCCAGCCAGATAGGCCATACCGCCGAGGTTGCCGGTCGGCGTCAGCTCGTAGTCATCGTTGAAGTGCATGATCGTGAGTTGCCGGAGGTCAGGAGCGGGGGGTGGGGCAGCAACCGCGGACGAGATGGGGGACCGTCCGAAAAAACCACACAGGACGACGAGCGCGCCGGCAGCGGCGGCGAACGCCTGATGTCGTAGCGAACGGTCGTGGTGTCCAGCCAGGAAACGACGCATGCCAATACTTCCTTTCTTTCATGTCTTTCATGCGCCCGTCGCGGGCTGTTGGCGTCGCCGAAAGTCGTCGGCAATCTCGCCCATCGAGGCGATCCAGATCCCCTCATGCCGTGTGATGTGCTGAATGATGCGCTCCAGCATCCGCAGCCGATGATGCCGCCCGATGATCTGCGGATGCATGGTCAGCACGAAGCAAACATCTCCAGCTTCCTCATACATCCCGTCGAAATCCTCGCGCCAGACCTCCTCGACCTGCGATGGCGCCTTTCCTCCCGGTAGTCCGGCTGCCGGTACCATCATGAAGTGTCCTGAGTCGCTCAGTTCCCACGCGGACGGAACCTCGACGAGGGTCGTCTGTCTACTCCCATCGCGCACCCAGTACGGTCGGTCCGCTCCGAGCTGACTCGCGTCGTACCCAAAGCCGTACTCTTCCAACAAGCTGAAGGTCGACTTGGATAGTTCCCACGCCGGTGAGCGGTAGCCGCGCGGTCGCTTGCCCGTGATGCGGTCCAGCGCGTCCAGACCGCGTTCGATCATCGTGCGCTCCTCCTCCGGCGTGAGGAGATGGGGCGGTTCATGGAGGTAGCCGTGATGGCCGATCTCGTGGCCGGCGTTGACGATGGCCCGCGTTTCATCGGGATGCCGGTCGGCGGTGTCGCCAGGGACGAAGAAGGTGGCCGGCAGATTGTAGCGGTCGAGCAGCCGGAGAATACGCGGCACGCCTTCGGTCGCGCCATACGCGCCGCGCGAGAGGGCAGCGGGTGTATCGACCTTGAACGAGCCGAGCCAGGCCGACTCGGCGTCAAAGTCGAAGGTGAACGCGACGGCAATGCGTCGATTGTACGGGTCTCCTACGTTTGTTACCACGGGCCTCACCATGATCCTTTCGCGCTCTTCGCGCTGTACGTCACCGCGCCTAACTTAGGACGATAGAGGGACTTCATACACGATCTCTCCCCCGCGAATGGTTGCGCGCACCGGCACGCGATCGAGCGTTTCCGGATCCACGGCGCGAGGATCGGCCCCCAGCACGGCAAAATCCGCAAGCTTACCGGGCGTGATCGTGCCCTTGAGATGCTCCTCGAAGGAGGCATATGCTCCACCACGGGTGTACAGAGCGATGGCCTGCTCAACCGAGATGCGCTCGTCTGGAGCAAAGTCGGCGCCACTTGCCGTGCGCTCCGTGACGCACGCTTTGATGCCCAATAGCGGCTGAAACGACGACACCGGCGAGTCGGAGCTCGCCGCCAGGTGAATGCCCGCGTCCAGGACCGACTTG
>JAABUX010002679.1_pt1 | contig 24750 bp, 33 predicted proteins | sample 5561851 | NCBI WGS metagenome assembly JAABUX01 (sample SAMN10711883, study PRJNA513361) | rock metagenome | isolation source: Antarctica rocks | place: Antarctica: Victoria Land, Richard Nunatak red sandstone | collected 2016-01-03 | reverse complement strand
GTTGCTCTGCTCTGCAGGCGCCGAGGGCGGGACCCAGGCGGGCGGCGGCGGCGAGGGCAGCGCATCGTAAGCGGAGCAGTGTGCTTGGCTTGAGGGGCTGGGTGCGCGTGTGCCCGCGTGTGTGGGGCTTTGGCAGGCGCCTTGGCAGGCTTCGTGTTCATGTTCCGCTGGCCAGAGTGGGCGCTTGCCCGGGCGTTGTAACGGTATGTATGCAGAGCAGTGCTGCGGCTGACTCTTACCAAGATCTTGACAAATTCGGCAGAAAGCAGGCGTGAATGCATGTGCCCAGACTGGCAGTGATCAAGAACTACAGGTTGCAATCGTTGTTTAAAAAAAGCACTTGGACGATGCTATCAAGGCAAGCCATTGCATGCATGCCCTGCATGTTTGCATGCTCTCCCTTCTGGTCTCCGTTTCTTGCAGAAAAAAAACATATGCTTTCAAGGAATTCCCAGAGAACAGTGCTGCGCACAAACTCCTCCTGGGTCTTGTGTTCACTGGTCCTGTTTCACTCTGCCTGTCAGTGTCGCTAGAGGACGTGTGGCACATACGTGCTCAGGCCAAGCCAAGCACACGCAATGGCCGCAGCGTTCTGCCTCGGCGAGGTGCCGGGCAGGGGCCGGGCGCTCCGGGCGGCGCGGGACATAGCGGCTGGCGAGGTGGTCCTCACGGACTGGCCAGTTCTGCTGACCTGCAGCCAGGATGCGGTCGACAGCGTGTGCTCCTGCTGCTTGCGCCTGTTGCAGGGGCCAGGTGAGCGTGCTGCGTCAAGTGCTCTTGCCCAACCGATGCTGCCACACCTCCCACGAGGTTGTGCGGGCCACCAGGGACCGGCCCGTGCACGCAGTGTGGGAACGCACGCTTCTGCTCTGAAGCGTGTGCGCGGGCCGCGCTGGGCAACGCCGCGGGCCACTCGCCTGCCGCCTGCAGGCAAGCCCTCGCGTGCTGCTGCGCAAGCAGTCCATCTCCAAGTCTCGCTCTGCTGTTTCGCACCGACGCACCGCTCCTCTCAGCGTGATGCTCTGCGACGCAGCGCCCTGGCGCGCCTGGACTTCGCCGGCCTGGGCGGCGACGAGCGCAACGCGCTGCGCTACCTGGCGCAGGCCAACGCGCTGCGCGTCGGGGCGGCGGCCGGCGACGCCGAGGCGGCGGCGCGCTGGCGCGCGCTGATGGGCCTGGCGGGCGGCCTGCCTGCCGCGGCTGACGCCTCGGACCTGTACGGGCGGCTGGCCAGGGCGCTGGCGCCGCTCGGCGGGCCCAGTGCGGGCCCCCGCGCCCAGCGAGCTGCCGGCAGCGGAGCCGACTAACAGACTGGCCTTGCCGAGCTTTTAGACGACGTGATTGTTGTGACACCGCACCACTTGCACATTGCGGCGCAGCCACCGCAGCTGTCAAGCCTCCGGTCCCCGCTGCTCGGGAAGGGGTCTGGCCACAAGCAGACGCGCAAACCTGCCCGGCCCGCTGCCGGTCCCTGCCATGCTCTGCAGCATCAGCCACACTGCCCCGGCCATCATGCACCAGCTCCCCGCCGTCTGCGAGCGTGTGACTCCCCTGCCCGCCTGCGTCACCCGGCGCGGCCGCTCCGCACGCCCCGCCCACGCGGGCGCGCCCTGCAGGCCTGAGCGCGGCGGAGGCGCGCGCGGCGCTGGCGGCCGACGAGCGCTGCGGCTTCGGCGTCATGGCGCCCGGCGGGCCGGCCGGCGAGCGGCGCGTGCGCGGCGCCGGCCTCTACCCCACCGCGGCCCTGCTCAACCACGAGTGCATGCCCAACCTGGCGCGCTTCGACGATTTTGACGCGCCGCCGGGCGCCGCGGTGGCGGGCGGCGCGGGCGCCGGGCCGAGCGGCGCGGCGGCGCCGGGCGCGGCGCCGTACCCGGGCGGCAACGCGCGCATCGCCTTCCGCGCGCTGCACGCGCTGCCAGCGGGCGAGGAGCTGACGACGGCGTACTTCCCGCTGCACCTGGACCTGGCCGAGCGCCAGGCGCGCTGCCGCGAGCAGTACGGCTTCGACTGCGCGTGCCCGCGCTGCCAGGCGCGGAGCGCGCGTTGGCCCACATGTCCCCCGCACGATCGCACTGCATGCACGCGACGTCGTATCGGGTGTACAAAGGCCCCGCCCTGCGCTGCCTCTCGGACGACGCCCTGCTCTGCTGTCAGCAGCCAAGCGGGCAGACGCATGCAAGGCCTCGCGCTCATGTATCACAGGCTCTGGCGCCTGCCTGCCTGAGGCCCCGCGCCTGTACCTGCCTCACAGCCGCTTCCACCTCCTCGCTGCTCCGCACCACCCAGGCGCCGGTGTGCTGCAGCACAGGCGGCTCAGGGCAGGCTCTACGCCCCAGCCATTATAAGACTGCTCTTGCCGTAACCCAGCTGCAGCCGCTGCACAGGAGGAGGCGGCCTGGCAGGGCGCGGCGGGCAGCGACGAGGACGAGGACCTCGGGGGCGCCGACGCAGAGGAGGAAGAGGACGATGAGGGCTCTGCCGAGGGCATGGACGCGGCTGGCCCGCCCGGCGGCGCGGGCGCCGCGCCGGGCGCCCCCGCCGTAGACGGCGCGTACGTCCAGGTTTTCATGCTCAAGTGCGCGACCCTGCCCAAAACCCTCCGCGCAAGCGCGCTTGCCACCGTCCGCTGCCGGCCCCGCGCGCCGGCGCTGTCAGCCTCTGGACCCATTGGCTCGCAAGCTTGCCTCAGCTCCCCAGGGTGCCCCTTGGTTCAGCTGGTCTCTGGCAGGCTTCTTGGGGCATGGCTCGCAGGCGCACCTTGCGACCTTGCCATGATGCCGGGTGGCCGACAAGTGGCCCTCAGCACCCTGAGAGAGAGCGCTCCCCGAGAACTGACGCGCCCGCACGCGCGCGCAGGTACACGTGCCCGCGGCCCGAATGCTTCGGCACGGTCGCGCCGCGGCCCGGCGGCGACCCGCTCGAGTGCAGCCTGTGCGGGCACGTGCGCCCCGAGGCCGAGTTCCTGGCTGAGCTGGACGCCATGGCCAGCTGAGCGCCCATAGGTGTGTTATCAGGCCGGGCGATGTGCGTGCTGGAGGGCAGACAGCGGCGGCTGTGCTGACACTGCGCCTGTGTGCCGCGTCTGAGGCTGAGGTGCAAGTCTGGCTGGATATGCGGTCGCCGGGTGAGCATGCACGACGCTGAGAGCTGCCTGGTTGTGGGAGTGGATGAGAGTTGAACACTGTGCCGCAGCCAGGGACAGTGCGTATGTGCATGTGCGTGGCATAGAATGCATGTGCGCAGAGGCTTGCGCAGATCTGCCTGTCAAGAGTGTGAAATGAGTGGGGCAAGGTTGCCTGACAGAGGAGGGATGCACAGGATGTGGGCCGCTTCACGGCGTTGGCTGCATGCGGTCAATGTTACACAATTGCACCCTGACCATCTTATCTCGGGCGGAGCGCGCTCTTTCATGCCCAACAGGGTCATACACCCAGGCGCGGCAGCTGCAAAAGCACCCATGAAATTTCCCAGCCCGACTAGATGCCGGTGCGCCTCGCATAGGAGGGCATCGAGCCATGGCAAGTGTGGCATGGCTGCCTAAGCACACGCACATCGATGCCTCGCAGGCCTGCAGTCTCACAAGGGGCGGCACATGCAGGTCCACAGCGAGTACTGCCGCCCAGCGTCTGTTCTGAGCGGCAAGGCCACTTGGTGCGAGCAAAAGGGGGCAGAAGGGGCAGCATGCCGCACAACGCGCTGCCTGACTGCCGGTGCGCAGGCACCCTACATTGTGAAAAGGGCTCTGGAAGAAGAGTATTTAGACAGATCCCGCAACAATGCAGGCCCCAAAGGAAGACAGCCCATGCGACCTAATGTGCACAGCTCAAGTCCTAACCTGGGCGCATGTGCAGACCCCAGCTTCATACTGCTATGTACTCCACAGCTGCCAGAGCGCGACAAAGTGAGTTTCTAGGCACGACACTCGCACCCGCCCGTTGTTATACACTTCAGTGCTGACAGGCAAGCGCGACGGGCCGGCGCTAGCGCTGCCCAAGAGTACCACCACTACGCACACCCGGAGGCGCACACTGAGTTGTGCTATGAAGGCGGCAGGCAGGTGCTATCGTGCAGGTTGTACAAGTTACGGCGCGTCGCTGCCACACCGCCGATGAAATGTCGGGCCTGCCTCTGTCAAAACTGCGTCGCGAGGGTTGTGGCCCCGGCCCGCAGGTCCGCCGCTCGCGCGGCGCGACGTGCCATAGCCCGCGTCCCAGGTCGCTTCGACCCCGTCAAAAATGTTACCTGTATCGCGCGTCCGCGCTTCCCTGGCCCCGGCGCCTCGGGCGCTCACGCATGCAGCGCGACGGCCACGTCAAAGGCGAGCACGTTGCCGCCGACCGCGCCGGTCATGGCCACGTGGAAGCTCGTGTCGCCGGTGCGCGTAGTCGTGATGATCGCCTGCTCGTTGAGCCAGGGCGTGCGCTCGCAGCCGCCCTTGTAGGACAGCACGGTGTAGCCGGCCGCGAGGCGCGCGTCCGCGTCCGCAAACAGGCCGATCGTCTCAAAGCCGTGGCCGACCAGCAGCGACGCGGGCGCCATGGGCGCGTCCGGGAAATGCCCCGCCACGCGCGCCGGGTCGCCGATCGTGAACTTGGCCACGCGCACGTCGGGCGCCGGCGCGGCTGTCTCTGCGCAGCGGGTGCCGTGCATGTCGGTCCGACGCATGCTGGGTCTCTGAGGGCCTGTGGTCCACCGAGCGGCATGATGATGAAGTGCAGCTGCACCCATGAGATCCTCACATGTGATGGTCATAACATGTGTGTCGGTCTCATGGCGTTGCTGTCACTGCAACGCAGCCCTAGCAGCAGCCGGGCCAGGCACAACATTCTGGAACAGCCACGCCGGCTGCAAAGGGGTTGGGCGCGCGCGCCGTCAAAGCGCACGACGTTCTTGTACGGCTCCACCAGGCCCGCGCAGACCTCCTGGTAGGCGGCGGCCTCCGCGGGCGACAGCAGCGCGCGCGCGCACTTCTGCCGGTAGTCCTCCTCCGGCACCACCAGGTAGCGCACCTGCGCCGCCCGCTGCCCGCCTGTCAGCACGCGACAGGCCGCCCTGCTGCGCATAGCAGTACGGGAGCCGCACACGCGGCAGGCCGCCCTGCTGCGTGCGGCAGTGCGGGAGCGGCAGGGCGCGGCTGGCAGGCGGGCGTGAGCACCAGGGTTGCGGCGGCTACGCCAGACGCGGAGCAGCGCTGCCTGCGCAAGCGAGGGAGCGGCGTCGGGGGCGCGCCTTGAACAGGCCGTACGCCTGGCCCTCGACAAAGTACTGGATCTTGACGGACGCCATGCCGCGCCCGAACACGCCCACCTTGGCCTCCATGCGCACCTCCCTGTGCGCGCTCAGGTCCTGCGCGGCCTCGGCGCCTGCGCGCGGCGCATCCAGGAAAGCTCGCACCGCTCTGCGCACGCGCGCACTGTGGCGTGCAGGACAGAGTCTGACCGACAGACGGCTGCAAAGCAGGGCCAGTGCCGGAGAGGACCCAAACAGGGCTGACCACGGCTGCACGCGGCTGCCAGCGCCCAGCACTGCGAGGCTGGTCTCCGATCGATGGCAGCAGGGAAGCACTGCATGCTGATGGCGCATGCAGCCTGCCATCCTAAAAGTAGCAGCCAATCTGAGAGGTTTTCCGCTCAGGTTGCAAGGGGGCGCACGCTGCCGGCCACATGCAGGCAGCAGAGAGCACCGGCAGGCGGGCGGGCCCGCGGGGCAAGGGGCGCACCAGCGCCCAGCTTGTGCTCCGCCTGGAAGCCCAGGTAAAAGTGCTTGCTGCGCGCGGGGTTGACCGTGGTCACGGCCAGCATGCCCAGGTTGGCCGCGTGCCGCGTGAGCTCCTGCGCGACGTCGGGGAGAGGCGCGGTGACTGCCTGCCAGGGGCCTGGCAATCATCATGCATACGCGGTGTTTCGCAGCAGCGCGTCTCGCCGGCAACAGGTCCAGCAACGTCCACGCCAGGCTCGATGGGCAGACGGGCGCTGCGGAGCTGCCAGTGGCGAGGCGACCGGGAGGAGGTCGCGCACCTGCGTGCTCATCGGGCTGCGGTTCTCGGACAGCAGCAGCGACTCGCGCTCGAAGACTCCAGCCGCGGCGCCCATGCCCACGGTGACAGAGCCCAGCTGCATGTAGGGCGCGTGCGCGTTGGCCAGCTCGCACGCCATCGCCGTCGTAAGTGGCGCAGTCGCCGTGCGAGCCTGCAGCTGCTGCGGCGGCGCTGGCGGCGCCTGGGTTGCCACGGCTGCCGGTGCCGCGGGCGCCTTGCGCGTGCGCTCGCCCTGGCGGCTCGGCAGCTGCCTGCCACCACGCGACAGCAACCATCAGGTGTCTTTGGAGGCGAGCTGCAGGCGTTGCACCGCTTGGCGTCCCACATTCCTAGCCGAGGCGGAATACAATCAGGGCATGCCGGCTGTCAACCTGGCACTGCCCGCAACTGATCCTGAGCCAGAATCACCCCCACCAACAGTCGGCCTAGCGTACTGCAGGTCCCGACCTTTCGGCCACAGGCGTACAGACGCTCGAACGGCTGGCAGGCAGTCACGGAACCTTGGAGCCAGCTTGTGCACATCTCGCTGTGATGTCAACAGCTTCTCAGCGCCAGCGCTGCAGGCCCTCGGGGTCACTCACCTGTCCATGTCAGGCGACGGCGCGGCCTGAGCAGCCGGCGGCAGGCGGCAGCGGCGAGGTGGCCTGCATGCTGCCGGGCGTCCCAGCGCCGGCGCCACCGGCGATCTCAGCAGCAGAGGTGCCATCTTTACCTAAGACCTCCGCCCTCCGAGCGGCTCAGCAACGACCGGTCGCACACGTAGCCAGGCGGCACGCTATTCCGCAACTTGCAGAGAGCCCGCCAGCCCAGCCTCAGTGCAATACAGGCCAAGCTATAGCCAATCACAGCGTGTACAGCACGCGCACTTGGTCGAGTCCGAGCGAGAGCCGGGAACTCGTCAAACGGTGCCTGCTACCCTGGCCGTAATCCCTACCGTGTGTTGTACAAGGTGGCCGAGGCTCGCACCGAGACTGATCACTGCAGCTAGGTCGGGCACTAAAAGTAGAGCTGACCAGGTACTCCTTGCAGAGATAGCGCAGTTCACGCCACTCTCGCCGCTCTTGCTCGGGGTGGTTGTGCTGTGTATCGGCATGGATGTTGCCCAGCATTCCACTACGCACGCAGCCCTTGTCCTGTTTCTTGTCAAGCTAGATTGCTTAAAGTGTATGAGCAAGACTGTATAAGTTATAAGTCTTGCTGTGATGGGTAGCTTGTGCTGGAAGCCTGTGCCAGCGGGGCATGTCTCATCGTAGCGGCCACACTGATGCGCACTGCTGTCAAAGGTGTACGGCGCGCACAACCAACGGGCTACTGTGGCTCGCCGCGTTAAGCGCGGGCGTAGCAAAGCTGTCTGCACGCGTGAGGCCTGCAAAGTACTGGCAACCTCAAAGTTTGACCCTCTACCATGTGCGCTCGCGCTGAGCCACTGAGCAGCCAGGCAGGCTGGCTGCGTGCTGACGCCAGGGCACTGGCGCTCTCCGGCTGTCCGAGGTCAGCAGGCAACTTCGGCGCTCTGGTTGCACGCGAACCAGTTGCCAGGCTCGTTGCGAGGCGCCTTGAGTGCGGCAAAGCCCTCCGGCGGGCGGCGGTGCTGCGCGGCGGCCGTGAGGAGCCACTCCTCGCGCACGCAGCGCGTAGCGGCGGGCACGCCGGCCGGCGCCACCTCGCCGCCCACCACCACCGCCAGCGTGCAGCCGCGCGCGCCCACTACCTGCAAGCGCGGGCTGTTGCTCCTGAGCACTTGGTAAGGAGCCTCAGGCAGGACGCAGCACAGGAGATGTGCAGAGGCGCTCACAGGACCCTGTGTCATGAGCCAGCGGCAGAGACACAGCCGCAGCCACGCCACACTGCATGATAGCCCCTGCTGCAGCCCACAGGCTTCTGCCATAGCCATGCGAGCGGCCCGACGTGCTCACCTTGGCGCCCAGGGCGGCCGCCAGGCGCCGCAGCATGGCGCCGCTGCCGGCGCCGCCGCCGGCGTCCCCGCACACGTGCACGCGCTCGCCGGCCAGCAGCGGGGCGCAGCCGGCAGCGCGCGCGGCGCGCGCGCGGACGGCCGCATCGGCAAAAGTGATCTGCACGGGTTTGTGGTGTGTTGGTACAATGGCAGCAGCCCTCTATCTCGGCCCTTGCGCAAGGTCGGCCGTCAGGCACTGTGTCACGCACGCGTCTGCGCCCCAGGCACCCTGATGACAGCGCCTGCGCTGCCACCTCTGCGACGGCACTGCCTGTGCTTGGCAGTCGTGCCCAGGCTCAGGGCACAAAGGACGCAGCTGGTGCCAACAGGCCGCCAGGGACTGTTGCGCATCGCTAGAAGCAGTGGCAGTCACGCTTGAAAGGGCGCCGGCAGGGGCCATCTGCTGCAGGCCCAGCACGGCCCTGCTGTTTTCAACACACGCCGCGGCAGGCACGGCGGCTGGCGAGCGCGCCTGCGCCACGAACGGCGCCTCGGGCAGCCAGTGGCCGGCCTCCAGCGACGCACACACCCACTCCGGCGCCAGCAGCCAGGCGCCGGCTGCAACGGCCAGCAGCACCTGCGCGGGCGGCCCCGAGCGCCCCGAGGGTCAGGGCTCTTGCGCAGCCGCTGAGAGCCCTTGGCGACCCGCAGCCTGTGGTGAGACGCTTGTGCGGAGAGGGTTTCGCTGTGTATACACCTGCACACATGGTGCAGGGCCTCTGCTCCTCCCGTCTTTGTGACACGCGAGACATGCAGTGGCGCACATGCGCACGCGGCTTCACTCCCACCTCCTAGTCAAGCGCCTGGTGCCTGGGAACGGAGGCCTGGCGAGTGGCTGGGGCCCAGCGCGCAGCAAACCCCTTCATGCAAAGCGCAGCGGTGGCAGCTCTATGCAAACAGGGCGGAGATGGGCACGCCTTGAGCGTGCGCCGCGGCGCGCCGATGACCAGGTGCGTGACGGTTTCCTCCCGCCCGGCCATGCACAGCCGCAGGCCGCGCAGCCGCCGGGCCGCCGCGGGCACGTCCGCCTGCCCGGGCGCCACTGCGCGGGGCCGCAGCAGGCAGCGAGCTCAGGCCGTGGGCTCTGGCTTGCACAGGATGCACGGTGAGTGTGACGCGCCGAGCGGGGCCGCTGCAGCTGGTGCGCGCGGCCACCCCAGACCGCACCCTGGACCGCAGCGTGCCACACGGCCGCGTGGTCCGCGGTGCATGCGGCAAAATGGCATGGCACTGCACTGCAGTAGCAAAGGCTCGCCGTCCAGGCGCCTAAGGGACAATTCAGCTGTCAGTGCTCATGCCGTCCCATAGACAGGCGGCAGGGGCGCGGCAAGCTCCCGCGCGCGCGCCTGAGGAGACGCCGAGGATGCCGTGGCGCGGCCCCTCGCCGCCGCCCTGCGCGCGGAGGAGCAGCGCTGCCGGCGCGGGGCCCGCAGGCGCGCCCTCCGTGCCTGGCCCTGCCCCGAGCCCCGCCGCGCCGCCCGCCGCCAGCACGCCAAAGGGCGCGCGCTGCGGCGCGGCCGCGCGCGCGGCGCCCGGCGGCGCGCCCGAGGCGGGACCGCGCTCCGGGCCGCGCGAGCGCGGCGCGTTGCACGCGCCGGCGTCGTTCTCATCTGGGCTGCGAGCGCGCGGCCCCGCGCGGCCGGGCGTCACCGGGAGCCCCTGGAAGCCCATAGCGCTGGCGGCGCGCTTCCTGGCCCAGCCCGCTGCACCGGCTGGGGCCACCTTTTGGCGCGACGCGCCCCCGATTGACACACCAGGCGCCCGCTCGGCGCCCGCCGGCGTCGCGCGCCCGGCCGCTGCGGCGGCTGGCGGGGCCCGCGCGGCCGCCCCTTGCGTGCCCGTCGCCGCTGCGATGCGTACGGGGTCTGAGTGCGAGCCTGGTAGGGCCTGCCTGGCGGCCACGCCGGACGGCCCCCGTACGCTGCCTTCGGGGCCGGCGCCGTGCGCAGCGCTTGCGCTGGTCCGCTCGGCTGCGCGCGCCGGCGCCGCCCCGTCCGGGCGCGGCAGCGCTGGGCGCGGCCATGCATGCGCCACGCCGCTCGCGGCATGCGCTGCATCCTCTCCTGCACAAGACTGTTTTGATTCCGGCGCCATGGCAGGGCGTGCGGGCGGCTGCGCGCGCGCGTCTGCGGCGGCGCTGCACGCGGGCGCGGACAGGCGCCCTGCACGCGAGCGCAGCCGCCGCGGCACCGCTGCACCTGCCAGGCACCCCGCCGCGGCTTGGAGCAGTGCTCGAGCAGGGACGCGAATATGGGAGCCTCGCAGGTCCCTTGCAGCATATCAAATATTTGAGCACTGTCTCACCGAGCACAGGCGGTCACTGAGAGGTGAGGGCAGACATCAATGCTTGCTCGCGCAAGGGGCCGCACGAGATGTACATACAATCCTATACAGTCCCGCAGGCCGCTGTTCTCGCTGTGTCCCTGGTCGGCAAGGGCTGGGGAAGCGGGTCAACACAAAGTTGTGAAGGGCGCACCTGTGGGAGGTGTGGACACGCGCTCGCCGGCGGCGCGCGCGCTCGCCGCGCGCCTCCTGCCTGAGGGCGCGCGCGACGCGGCGGCCCTGGCGCTGGCCGGAGGCGCCCCGCCGGAGCCGGACCCGCGGCGCGCCCGGCCCTGCACTGGTGCACCGGCCGTGGGCTGTGCAGCGCCGCCTGGCGTGGTGACGCGCGCGAGCTCAGCCCCCTCTGCCACTGCCGGCTGCGCTGCGCGCCGCAGCACCCCGCGCGGCGCCGAGCGCGGCGCAGCCACCACCGGCGACTGACCGCCGCGCCGCGCGCGCACGCGCGCGCTGGAGCGCAAGCCGGCGGGCGCCGCGGCAGCAGCGCCGGGCTGCGCCGCGGCTGCGCCGGCGCCGCCCGTCGCGGCGTAGCTGCAGTCGGGGCGCGCGGCAGCAGCGCGCCCCGCGCCTGCGCCGCACAGCCGTCCTCTGAGTGGCACGCGGCGTCTAACCCAGGTAGAGGCTTAACAAGCAAGCGGGCACCAAAGCATCTGCAAATTCACACTCCAAACCTGTCCTCGTCCGTCACTCACGTGCCTGTATTGGCAACCCTCCTGGACAGCGCGGCGCACCAGGCAGCCGCGCCGCGCACAGCAGCTGCTCCAGGGTCTCGGCGGCAGCCTGCGTGTCCTCGCCCCAGGCGCGCGGCGGCGGCTGCCCCAGCGCGCCCCCGCCCTCGCCTGCCTCGCCGCTCGCGCCCAGCAAGCAGGCGCCAGACGCCGCAACCGAGGCTGCCGCCTTTGCACGCTCGCCGGCCGCGGCGCCCGCTTGCTCCACTGTCGGACAAGCAGCCACGGCCCCATCTATGATGTCTGGTGCTACAGTCGCGTTTGTCCGGCCCGCGCCCGCGGCTGCTGCGGCCACGGGGGCGTCTGCCGAGAGGCCAGCCCAGCGCAAAGGCGGTGCGCCCGGCTCGAGCGGCCGGTGCGCACCCGCCGCGACGGCGGGGCGCGCAAGCGGCCGGCTCGGCGCGGCGTCAGCCGGCGCGCTCGCACCCCAGGTGACGCCGCGTTGGCGCTTGGCGGGTGGGCCGCTGGACGGGCGTACCTCGCGCGCGCGAGCCGCGGCCGCGCCCCGGTCCCAGCCGCGCTGGGCTGCCGTGGCGTGCGCGCGCGCCGGCCCTGCGCGGCCCGCGGTGCTGCCGCTTGGTCATTGCAATCCAGGGTGAGTTCCAAAGTCTGTGGTGTAACGTTGCGCCCGCAGCCTCCAGGTTTGGGCCTCACTGGTGGTATGGCAAGGGCTGCGCACGCATGCGGCGCTTGGTTCGACAGGACGAGAGCAGAGCAGGGCGATGCCACCGCGTGCCCCAGCAAAGCGGGGCGCTGCGCCAGCGCCGCGCGGGCCGGCACCTGCGCGCGCGCCCGGCAGCGCGGCCAGCGGCGCGGCAAACTGCTGCGAGCTGGACAGCTCCGCCGCGGTCACGTCGAGCGCCAGCTCCTCGGCCGCGCGCGGCGCGAGCGAGCGCTTGCGCTTCTTGCCTGCGCGCGCGGGGCGCTGTCGGAAGCGCCCAGCGGGCTGCGTAACGGCAAACAGGAACCCTGGCATTGACAACTTCGCTACGTGGTGCAGAGCGGCGCTTGGGGCGCAGCAGCTGTTGTCGCCGTGCGCCCCAAGCAGCCGCCTTTGTCCCCAAGCCAAGTGTGGTGAAGGAGGGGGCGTGCCTGTGCCAGATGTCGGCGTCCTAGCCTTGAGCAGGGCGGCTGCTGGACAGGGAATCGAGAAGGCCTGCTCCTGCGGCCAGGGTCGGCACGGGTCAGCCGCGGCGCCCTCGTACAGTGCAGACGCAGCACAGCATGGGGCAAAAGCTGAGGCCAGACCTGTGCGCGGCTGTCCGTGCGCACGCAGTTGTCCACCCAGAGCGGCTCGATAAAATGGATGGGGACATTGCTCTGCGCGCGCAATTGCTCCAAACCTCACTTGCTTGCTATGCGCGGGTTGCAGCTGGGACACCTGCGTAGGTTGCACACATGCTTGCATCACAAGCTGCTGGGACCTCAGCGCCGTCAGGGCACACAAGGAAAGCACTGGGTACACATGCAGCAGACACACGGGCGCAACACCGCGACCGCGCAACCATAGTACCTGCACACAAGCAGCCCCGTCCGCCATAGTAGGCAACCGTCCTGCCTTGAGCTGCAAACGGAAGGCTCGACGTCAACATCACTTGCAAAACGACGGTGCGCGCCTGTGCCCGGGCGGCGCGCTCGAAGAGCTCGCGCAGGTGCGCGTCCTCGGCCGCGCGCTCGGCGCCGCAGTCGCGCCGGAACACGACGTGCGTGACCTCGCGGCCGAGCCGCTGCGCCACGCGCGCGCCCAGGCTGGCCAGTCGCGCCTCCAGCACGCGCCGGTAGTCGACCGCGTCGCCGGACCGCGCGACGACCAGCGCTGTCACGCCTGTCAGCGCGGCACTGCCGGCCATCGCCGGGCGGGGTTCGAGCTGGCGCGCAGCGCAGCCGGGCGGTTGGTGTAGCAACAGAGGTGTGATGTACAGCGCCTCGTGCGTGCGAGACGTTTGTCTATGCCACAAGAAGCCAAGCGCTGATGCAACTGGCAGAGTCCTTTACAGGCAAGACCTTGATCGCACGGGCAGCGATGCAGACCTCCAGGCAACAGCTCCACCTCGTATTTGCAGGAGGCCCGGCCCTGATGACTGAACCCTCAGGCAGAGCCACACGCCAAGCCCGAGACAAAAGCACAAGTGATCTGCAGTGTTCACTGCACCACAACATATGCGCTTTCATCATACGAAAAGCACACGAGCGATCTGTTAGGCAGCGTGCTAGGCGCGTAGTGGGCATGCAACATGTACGCTAGTGCGCAGCAAAGCATAGCCCCAAGTGCCAAGTGCCCTGATGGCAGGCGGGCAAGCCCAGACGGTTATGATGGCAACCATTCTGACCTTGACAACCAGCTCGCAGGCGCGGGCTCCCCCAGCACCGTCAGAGGTGATCCTGACTCACAGGCAGAGAGATGACTTTGTGGAGCACTGGCCTGTTGACTGAGTGGTTTCAGCCTGCAAGGTTGCCTCTGCCACTACTCCGCTGTTGAGCCTGCTGCTTCTTGCATCGACCCACACACCGCGCTTGTTGTTTTACACAGGGAGTCATAGCACAGCTGTGCCACGACGTTGTAACTCCAGTGACCGCGCACAACTCGCAACAGTGCCACTTGGAGCCGGAACAGCTGGCACGCCTCCTCCAGGCTGCCAGCCCTAGCGGTGGCAGTATGCGCCGTTAGGGTATTGCTGCCGGCGCGCTGCACGCCCGCCGCCCCGCCGCGCAGGGCCTGCTGACCACAGCGAGCAAGGCGCCCGGCGGTGGCTACGCGTACAACACGGCCAGCGTGCCGCTGCTGGCCGAGGCGCTGAAGCTGGCGGTCAGCACATACCTGCTCGCGCGGCAGCGCCGCGTCGCGCCCGAGGCCGCGCGCACCACGCGCAGCCTGCGCGGCGCCGCGCTGTTCGTCGTGCCCAGCCTCATCTACTGGCTGCACAACAACGTGCAGGCGCGCGCGCCCGGCCGCGGCCCGCGCCGGGCTCAGGGTCGGCCGGCGGCCGCAGCGCGCCGCACAGCCATGCCATGCGTGTAGCAGCTGCACTCTGCTGGACGACCGTACAGATGAGTGCCTGACATGGAGCATCCATGGAGGCTGCATGCCCGAATCGACTCCATGCGTTCCTGTGTCTACCCCGCACCTGTTGCCAATGCTCATATACCAGCATGCATCGCTGCTGCTTCGCCTTGCCTGCCGCCAGCAGTGGCACAGCGTGTGCTGCGCTCTCCAGGCGCCGGCTTGCTTTAGCCGCTGCTAGGCTGCAGCCATGGCTGGCCGTGCCGCGTGCACGCTGGGAGCTGATGTGGCGCCAGCCTGCGCACGCTTCCCCTAACGTGGCTGCAAGGCGATGCTGCATCGCGCCATCCGTGCACGCGCACAGGCTCGCTTGAACCTGTTTAGGGTGCGGTCGTGCCGGGGAGCGGCGCTGACATGCCCCGGACGCGCTCCGGCGCATGTGGTGGCCGACGTGCGGGCCTGCGCCGCGCGCAGTTCTGGACGCTGCGGCATGTTGACGCCGCGACGTACCAGATCCTGGGCAACCTCAAGATCGTGACGACCGGCCTGCTACTGTGGGCTTGCCTGCGCCGGCCGCTGAGCCTGCTGCAGGCGCTTGCGCTGCTGCTGCTCATGATCGGGGCTACCATCAGCCAGGCGCGCCGGGCGGCTAGGCAGCCCACAGAAGGCCCTCAGCCTCGGGCTGGACGCACGATGCGTGCAGGGTCATCGCGCGGCTGGCATGCTCCGCTTGCGCGGAGCCGATTGGCATGCTAGAAGCGCGCTGCGTTGCGTCTGCGATGCGAGCAAGGGCGCGCCTCTGTGCGGCGGGGCCGCCAGGTCTGCATGGCCGTGCAGTGCTCCGCACGCGCCGCGCCAGAGGCGGCAGCCCGCTGACGGCTGCGCGGCGACGCGGCAGGTGAACACAAACTGCGAGGGCAAGTCGTTGTTCACGGCGCCCTTCCAGGTGGGCGCCACACCCTGTTTGCGCGCCGAACCCTGTTTGCGATTCATGCATGTGCCTGCGCACCCCGGATTTTCCTCGTCAGGCCTGCTCCCGCTCGGCTGGACGACGAACACACACAGGTACGCGCGTGTCCTGGCGCGCTGGCACCTGCCGCCGTCCCGGCGCCCGGCACGCTGCGCGCCCGGCCCCGCGCGCCCCCACGCGCGCCCGTGCGCGCCGCGCCAGGGCTACGCGCTGGGCGTGCTGAGCGCGCTGCTGAGCGCGCTGGCCGCGGTGTACACGGAGTGGGTCATGAAGCGCACCAGCGACTCGCTGTACTGGCAGAACATGCAGCTGTACTCCTTCGGCGTCGCGTTCAACGCGCTCGGGCTCACCATTGCCGACGCGCGCTCAGGCGCGCCGCGCCGCGGCCGTCCTTCACCCGCCCTGCGCCTGCCAGCACCTCCTGGGTGCACTTTCTCCTGCATACGGTGTGATGGGGAGTAGCCGTACCCTCACCTACAGTATTGTACCCTACCCTATTGGGTGCACAGCCTCAGCATCTGGCGGGCGTCGCGCGTGCTGCGCTGCCTTGGCATGGTGTGTCGCTTCGCTTGAATCGGGCAACGCGCGCAGGCTTTGTGGACGGCTCCTGGCTGACCGCGCTGGTGCGCGGCTACAACTGGGTGACGGTGCTGGTGGTGGCCAACCTGGCGTTCAGCGGGCTGCTCGTGTCGTGGGTCATGAAGTTTGCCGACTCCATTATGAAGGCGCGCGGCCCGCGCGCCCGGCAGCATCCGCCGCGCCCCCGGCGTGCTCTTGCAGTGGTGTTGCGCCCTGTCAGGGTCAGGGCCCAGTACTCTCTTGCTGTGCGGTCAGTGCGCCGTAAGGCTGCGCTGCGCAGGCATGGAGCAAATGCGCTGCGAGTCCTGTCGAGCTTGGGGGCGCTATGCATGCCGTCACGCACAGGCAGGCGGCCGGTGTCAGGCTTGTGAGGACTGCGCCTCTGGTTCGTGTCGCAAGTGGGTATTCTCAGTCTGAGGACACCCACTGGTGGTGGGACAGCCCCGAGTCGCTGCAGCGCGCCGCACTGGGCCTGGGCGCCACATCCTCCCCGCGCGCCCGCAGGTGTACGCGACCTCGTCCGCGATGCTGGTGACCATGGCCATCTCAGTCGCCTTCTTCGGCCTGGAGCCGAGCCTGCAGCTGCTGCTCGGCATCCTGACGGCCGCCGTCTCGCTCGTGCTGTACTACGTCCCGCCCGCCACGCTGACCGCCAAGCCGGAGCCGCGCGCGGACAAGCCCGGGTCATCCGACGACCTGCAGCGCCTGCCGCGGTGATGCCCGGCAGCCTGACGGCCGGGCTGACGCGCGGCCGCGGCGTCCGGTGCGGCGCGCCATGACGGCGGTTGAGCCCAAGCCGCGCTGACTGCGCTGCACTGGAAGCACCGTAAAGGACGCCCCTGCGGGCACATCGAGCGTGTGGCCGTGTGCGGCCTGGCGCGTTTCGCGCAGCTGCTGCGGCAGGGCCTTGGGTGTGGTGCGCGCTTGTTTGCTCCTAAAGTTACCGACTGCCAGCTTGCTGTGTGGCCGGCTGTGCTGCTCATGACAAAGCTGCGTGCACGAGGGGTTGTAGGGGGGGCCACGTTGGCGGTCTAAGAGTGCGGCGAGCTGAAGTGCCAGCCAGGTCCTAGCATCTGCGCATGGTCACTGGACCGGGGCACTAGATAGTGGTATGTGGTGTTTTATACGGGTATATGCGCTGCCGTGGCAGGAAGGACATAGAGAAGCCAGTGGGGTCGTTTTGTTGCAGCTATGCGTTGCATGCATACGGTTTGCATGGTACACACACGCCGAAGTATATCTTTGCACGGTACACACACACCGAAGTATTTTCTTGTTTATGTGGGCAGAGTGATATGTGCAGTCTTCTCCGCTGCCAACCAGCACTGCGCGTGGCTGAGTGAGCGGACGGTGCCAGCTTTGTCCTGGTAGTAAGCATCGGTCACCTTGAGACTTTATGGGATGTGTGATGATTGTAATTAGATGGCAGACGCTCATGCGCACGCCATGCGCACACATGCCGGCACTTGCAGCCAGCTCACATGCTGCGCACCCAGCATGCCACCCTGACCGATGACCGTGGGCATGCTGGGCACACAGCATGGCCCGCTAGGTTGTGTCACATTTACGTAACTTGCAGCATAGCAAACCGCACCGAGCCTTGAATGTAGCCTTTGACTGAGCGCTGCAACCTGCTTGCAGCTCTGTGCAGCCAAGTAAAGCATGAACCGTCTGCTTCTGCCCACCGCACCTGCGGTTAGCTTCAAGGCAGATGTGCGTACAGGGAGAAGCAGCAGGGCCCAGCGCAGAATATGTCTGCAGACACGGGCGTCAACTGGGGGTGCGGGGCCTCTTTGCGCCCAAAGGTCCTGATCACCCGTTGGCTTGCACTTGAGGCTGCTTGCGCCTGTAAGCCCATCCGCTTCTATAGGTGTCAGTATGTATTATTTGAGCCTGGCCTTGTCTGCAGTATGATTGCCGATGTCAGCGGGGATCTTGGCTGCCATGCTTCGCTTGCACTTAAAAGTAGTAAAGTAGTACAGGTGAAATAACTGAGAAACTCTGGCCACTAAACAAAGGCACGTTCATATGCCTTTGGTCGTATCAGAAATTCTGTCTGGTTCCTGCTGTGCTGAGTGGATGTGCTTAGAATTTGCGCTACCTGTGCAGACATGGAGAACGGTGTTGTCGTTGTCGGCGGCGGAATAGGCGGCCTGGCAGCGGCGGTCGGCCTGCAGCGGGTGTGCACTTTGTGACCATACTTAATGCCGGCGCGTTCTTTGGTCCAAGCGTGAGCATGCCTAAGGCAGCTTCACTCGTAGTGTTCTGTGCGTGAAGTGTGTGTCTGTACTTACTGCCAGGACTCGCGTGTTCTGTGCTTGATGTTTATGTCTGTACTTACTACCGGGAATTGCGTGCGCTTTTGAGTAACGCTCGCGGTGTGCGCCTCACAGGTGGGCATCCCCGTGACGGTGCTGGAGCGGGCGCCCCACCTGCGTGAGGCCGGCGCGTGCATTATGATGCAGAGCAACGCCTGGCGCGCGCTGACCGCACTGGGCGTCGCGGACGAGCTCCGCGCCAAGCACACCATGCAGGTTGAGCGGTGCGTGGCCATTTTGCTTGAGAGTCAGCAGCGGTGTTGCCTACCAATTGCAGCAGGTGTGGAAGCAGCTTCGAGTTCTAGCTGGGAATAATTGACGATGTGCCGTTTTCGCTTATGCTCAGATTGTCATGGTTCGTATGCAGTGTACAGAACAGTCAGTCTTTCAACAGGTAGCTTCCAGAGTGGCTTTCAGTCCTTGCAATCACTTTGGTGCGCGCGGCGACAGCCCCAGGCTGCGCGCGCAGGATGGAGGCCTACAACAAGCGCGGCAAGCAGCTGAACGGGCTGAACATCGCCGACTGCGCGGGCGGTCCGCACGAGCTGCGCGGCCTGGTGCGCAACGAGCTGCAGTCCACGCTCGCGGCGCAGCTGGCCGACGGCGTCGTCCGCACCAGCACGGGCGTCAAGGGCGTCACCCACTTCGACGAGGGTGCGGCCTGGCCCGCCGACCGCCGCGCGTGCAGGGCGTGCGTTGCAGGGCGTGCGTGGCGCTGCTGCGCGCTGCAGGGTCGTGCCTGTTTTGGCTCCGACACGTGCCCCTGTGGCATGCAGGCCCCGTCGTGGAGCTGGAGGATGGCTCGAGCATCAGGGCGAAGGTGGTCGTGGGCGCCGACGGCGTCATGAGCAAGGTGGGCGGGCCGCCGCGAGCGTGTTGATTTGACGCACATGGTATTGCCCGCGTGTCAGGCCCGTTGTGCTCGTGCCGGGCTTACCGGCGCCCTGCGATGCCCCGCAGGTGGGTGCGTCGCTCGGGCTGCCCAAGCCGCAGTACGCGGGCTGGTCCTGCTTCCGGTGCGGCCCCGCCTCGGTCCTGCTTGGCTGTTAGCTATGTAAACTCATTCTCCCGTATGTGTGCTCTAGAAAAGGCTTGAACCAGGACCAAGTGCGGCATCAAGCTGTTGTTGAGGTAGTGCCAAGCACCTACGCTCAACTGTTAGGAAGTGTTTGGCTTGTGCGTGGTGCAAGACAAACACATTGTTTGGTTCGCTATCCGCTTGCAGCCGCTGCATGCGGAATTGTGTGTGTCGTGTTTCGATAATCCATATATTGTGTCCTGCGTAAAGTAGAGTACGCTGTGCTTCGCTCTGCGGCGTCCATACCCACACTTTGCCTTCACATACGATGCTCAGAGCTGGCTGTGTGGGCGCTTGTGTGGGTGCTGCATGCATGTGAGAGGCATGGCCCAGAGCGCGCACGCTTGCCCTCAGGCCCGCGCCGGTCCGCGTGCAGGGGCATGGCCGACTTCGAGCAGGGCCTGCCGGACGCGCGGCCAGCCTTCCGCGTGGTCATGGGCGGCCCCGAAGGCCTGATGGTGGGCACATACCCGGTGTCACCCGACCGTGCGTACTATTTTGTCTGCCGACCGGTGCCAGAGGCGCGCCCGCCCTCCCGGGCTCTCCTGCTCCGCAGCTCTCCTGCTCCGAGGGTGCAGGGCTTTTGCGCTGCGAGGGGCCAGGGCTCTCCTGCTGTGAGAGTCGCAAAAGGAGCGCACGCTCTCCCCCCAGCTCAACATCGCGGCGCTCGCAGACATGCTCGCCAGCTGAAGTCTGCATGTACATGTCCATGTCATTGCGCCCGCTGCGAGCTGCGTGTCGAGGCTGGCCTGCCCGGTGCGTTTGCAGACCAGGCGCAGGCAAGCCGTGCGCTCCTTATGCCTGCGTTCCTGCGCAGCCGAGGTATTTTTCGCTGGACGGCAAGCACCGCAGCCAAGTCCCGCCGTTCTGCGCGCGCAGAGCTTCGTGCACGAGCACAAGGACAAGGGCGCGATGCGCGCGGAGTTGGAGCGGTGGGTGGTCGGCCTGCCGCTGCACATCCAGGACTACGTCACAAACACGCCCGACGAGCACTTGTACCTGTCCATTGTGGGCGACCGGTGCGCCGCCCCCTTGCTGCACGGCCTGCGAGTGCTCATCTGTGCGAGTGCATGGCGCGTGCATGAGGGCATGGCGCGCCTGTCTGCGTGCTGCAGGCAGCGTGTGGCGGCACCGCACGCTTGATGCTGCAGCGCTCGTGAAGCTTGCGAAGCAAGCGACTTGTCCGTGGGCGAGACCATCAGCGCCGCTCACTGCTCCAATTATTCCTGCAGACACTGGCTGACGGGCGTCATGCATGTAAACCCATGTCTGAACTTTGTGTGTCATGCGGCAGCAAACTGACCCCTGGCGAGGCGTTTGGCCGCGGATGCGTGACGGCGCTGGGAGATGCCGCGCACCCGACGACGCCGGCGGTGGGCCAGGTGAGGGCGGCCTGCCCCACGCTCCTCCGCGGGCGGCACAGAGCGCTCTGGGCAATACAGTATACGCCACTGCCTTGGTATGCAAATTTACATGACATACTAACATACTCATGCATGAAGGACTCACACCCTGATGGGTAATTCTTGCCTACGCCATCCTGCATGCCTCAAAAGTCCTTTCTAAAAGCCATTTGGAGTGACGCCGTGCAACTTACTTCGCCAACTTTCTACAGTGCAGCTCCACACGACTTAAAAGACCGAGCCCAGGTGCTATGGACATCCAGACCCATGCAGTGATTGAGCCGTGGTGCCTGACATTGTCCGGACCAGGGCGGCGCCATGGCGCTGGAGGACGCCGTGGACATGGCCGCGACGCTGCGCGATGCGTGCTGCGCGGCGGGCAGCGCGCCGGCCGATGCCGCGGCCGCGTTCGCGGCCGCGGACCCGGCGGCGATCGCCGACGCACTGCGCGCCATGGAGCGCCGGCGCACGGCGCGCTGCGCGCCGCTTGTGGACCTCGCGCACAACAACGCCGAGCGGGCCGTCATGCCGCAGCCGCTGCCGGTGCGCTGCGGGCGTCGCGTTGGCGTGAACGGCGCGCTGGCAGCCACAGAAGCCGCGCATGCACCGTCTTGCTTGCGCTGAGATGACTCGGCGCATCCTAGTTTGGGCTGGCGTCTTACAGTCCCCAAACGCTGCAGCTCCTGTGCTGTGGCTTGCTACAGGCCGGCGGCCCCTTGCTTGTCCTGCACGGCCCCTGCACGGCGCCTTGCTTGTCCTCGGTGACCACCTCAGGGCTCCAGGCTGTCCGAGCGATGCTTGGGCGCCGTCGGGCGTATGCTCCTCAGGCTGGCTCTGGCGGCTCGCTGATGTGAAGTGCTGCGCGTGCGCGCAGATGATCTGGCTGCGCGACTTCCTGATCAGCACGCTTTACTTCAACCCCAAGAAGCAGCTGGAGTACACGCTGGGGTGGCAGGCGAGCACGCTCTGAGCGGCCCACCTTAATGGGCCCGACCCCCCCTCGGCCGGACTCTGCCCGGCCTGGCACAGGTTGAGAGCACAGCATGCTGCGGCACCCGCTGCTGCACCAGGCAACGGCATATGAGGGGTGACAGATTAGTTGTTGCAGGCGCCTGTTTGTCCGGTCCCTGAGCCACTTTACCGTGATGCGAGTTGCGCTCATTGCACACACAGCATGTTATGATAAAACGCATGCAACGCAGTATGCATTGTAACAGTGCCGTGCTGGTTGATGGGTCAGAGGCCATGTCTTGAATGTGGTCTAGGTCTGCCTGTTATCATGCTGAGCGCTCGTGCGCTCGAGCTGGTGCGCCTTGCTCCAGCGTCCCCCTTGCCATTCTTATGTTACTCTCGTTGCCCATTCTTTATGCGCACTGGTGTTGCGTGGTCATCATGCAGAGTGTTAATGGAGATGCAGTAAGTACTACATGACACGTATGAAGGCGTGTAGGAACAGGGCCGTTGTGACGCGTGTGATGGTGCATGCCGTGGCATTCTAGGGAGTGTACCGTATCGCATCTGCAATCAACATCAAAGGATCTTTTGCATCCTTTGATACTATTACACAGCACGGCACTGAGTTAAGGCACGACAGGTCATTACCACTTTGTGCATGCGCATGTGCCAGGTTCCTGGCACTGTATGAAAGAAGCATCATTTGCAGCTACCAGGCATTCTGGGATTCCCAACATCAAGAACAGGCACAGGATAAGCATGGAACACATGCTGAACTGATGATTGACCCGCAAATCGACTACACAGCAGGCAAGGTTCCCATGAGCAGCTTTGCGCTCATTCTGAAAGCTGGGTCTGTGCAAACTGGACAGCTAGCGTGAAGATATCAACATGACATGCATGAACACCCTATCAACCCTGCAATTTGCAACCTCACTGAGGCGCCGCAAAACGCTATCTTCTCTTCCAGCCTGCGGCCGCAGGCTGAGCAGGCCGCCGGCTGAAGCCAGAAGAATCATAAACGGGGGGCGTGACAGGGAAGATTTCACACCTGTTGCACCTGCTGTGCATCAGGCTGAGCCAGGCTGGCATCGCAGAGCAGCGGCGCCGAGTGCTGCACAAAGCGGCCGCCGAGCGCGAGTGCCAGCATGTCCTCTTCCTCCACATACCTGCGAGCCACCACATGCCTGAAACCCGGCAGCATACTTTCCAGCGCATGCTAGACAGGAACTGCCTCCAGGCATGCTGGGGAAAGGAGAGTGTGTCTACAGCAACAGGTGAAGCTGGACATACCAGCGACGCCACATATGCGGTGGCACCTCGCCGCTGCACGCCAAGGGTCAGGAGCCCGAGCGGCATGCGGCCGCATGCCAGCTGGTGCTGGGCCGTGAGCAGGACTGCAACCGCTGCCGCATCGCGCGCCCCACCACTCTGGCTTGCGACGCGACCTGCGGGAACCCAGGGGGGAGGCAATCCGTCAACAGTGCGGCCATGACACCCAGTTGCAGCGCACCAGAGCTCGGGCAGCGTGGCCTGCAGGCCGCACAGCGACGCCGACATCGCGTCCACCGCCGCGCGCACCGCCCCCGCCGCGTCGCTCCCGTTGCCGGCGGGAATGCCGGCGCCGGCGCCGCTGCGCGCGTGCAGGGCGCGCGCGTGCTTGCTGTCGCCGCCGCCCGGCCTGTCGCCCTGGCTCCTGCCCCGGTCCCGGGCCCGGTCCCTGCCGCCGCCGCCCTTTGGCGCCCGGGAGCCGGCGTCATCCGGCGGCGCCACGACGCGCGCGAGCGTGGTGTAGAGAATGTGTAGCTCGGTCACGGTCTGCTGCTCTGGCGGCGGCGCGCGCGGCAGCGCGGCCCGCAGCGCCCTGCGCGGCGTGCTCTGCTCGAGTCAGGTGAGAGGGGGATGCCGCTGCCGGGCGTAGAGCTGCTGTCACAAGCAGCGCAGCTGACGGTGCGAGGCATGAAGTGCGCCCGGCAGGCAGGCTTGTCGGTGCGCCATGCCGACGCCCGACAGCGCTGCTGCTGAAACTGACCAGGCATGGGCTCGGCCATGGCTGCCACGGTACCGCAAGGCGGCCGGGCCGGCGCTGCCGGCGACCTGCCGGCGACGCGCTTGCACGCCGGGGGGTCACTCAGAATCAGGGACAGGGGCGCGCCGGCGCAGGGCGGCCGGGTCGGCGCCGCCGGCGACCTGCCAGCAGGCGAGGAGGTTGCCGGACGGCGTCAGCACGACGCGCTCGAGCACAACCGCGGGCGGGCACAGCGGCGCGGCTGCAGCGCGCACGGCCGCCACCTCCAGCGCGACCTGCGTGCCCGTCGCGCGCACGGGGTGCTGCGCGCGCGGCATTGCCGGACGCGTCAGCGCGGCGCCATGCGCGGAGCGGCCCTCGCGGATGGACCGGCAGCCTGCACCTGCTGGGCGCGCTCAGCTTTGAGCCGTGCCTGTGCACAGTGCGCGAACAGAGCCCGCAGCTGGCCATGCCCAACGGGGTCTTTGGGGCCACCCTGCACAACCCCAGGGGCGCTGCAACAGCCCCGGCGCCGCTGCCGGACAGCGCGGGGCTGCTGCCGGCCGCCGCGCCCCGGCGCGGGTGCGGCCGGGCGCGCACGGCGTGCGGCGACGCGTGGAAGAGCGTGGCGTGCAGCAGCGCGGGGTCCTGCGGCCACAGGCCGCCGCGCGGCAGCAGCGGCGCCAGCTGCCGCCTGACCTGCGCGCGCGGAGTGGCCCTGTCACGGCCCCGCACGCCCGACAACCAACCGAGGCTGCGCACCGGCGGAGCATGGAGCGGGATGCACGCGGGGCCAGCGGCGGCCGTGGCGCCACCGCCGCGTGCCCCGAACATGAGCAGCGCTGCCTGCCCACGGACACGCCTCCGCCTGCAAGGCCTCCGAGCGAATGCTGCGCTTGGGACCTCCAGGGCAAGCCCGAACGCGTGCTCCTCTCACGCACTGCTCCTCTCACGCACTGCTCCTCTCACGCACTGCTCTTGAGCAAGGGAGCCAGCGTGCTCGAAGCAGCGCCGCCCTATTGCCTGCCGTATGCCAGAGGGCGCGCACCGCGTCCTGCAGCCGCGCGGCGGCGCGCGCGTCGCGCAGCGGCAGCACCACCGCGCGCACGGGCTGCTCCAGCGGCCGCAGGATGGGCTCGGCCGCCGCGCCGGGCCTCAGGCGGAAGAGGGACGCTGTGCCCAGGCCCTGCGTCTGCTCCGCGCCTGCACACGCCGCACCGCGTTCATGTATGACCCTGGCTGTGAGCGAGCCAGGGCTCAGAGGGCATGTCTATGCACCACGGCATAGGAGGCGGGCAAGTGGGTGCAGGTGTTGCGAGGCTTCCAGCACACGTTTGTATTGTAAAGGGCCCAAGCGCCAATCGACAGGGCCAT